>Ga0207661_10001837_pt1 | contig 14511 bp, 9 predicted proteins | sample KBSC713LmetaG_FD_184337 | JGI IMG/M metagenome (GOLD analysis project Ga0207661, IMG submission 184337) | Corn rhizosphere microbial communities from Kellogg Biological Station, Michigan, USA - KBS C7.1-3L metaG (SPAdes) (version 2) | ecosystem: Host-associated > Plants > Roots > Rhizosphere ...
CGAAGCGCGCCTGCACCTGCTGCCACTCCTCGGCGAAGCGGTCGCGTTCGCGCGGCGGCAGTGGTTTGATTCCGAGCTTGTGGACGCGCTTTTCGCGCTTCAGCAGCTCGGCCTCGGCCCGCGCCTTGCTTCCGCCGGCGGCCTCGACCTGGTGCTCATATTCCGACCCGAAATGCTTCTGCAGCCGCTCGCGCTCGCGGCTGCGCAGGGTCATGACGGCGATGCCGATGATGACCAGAACGGCGATGACGAGGATGACGATCGAAGTGGGGCTCATACCGGCCTCCTGAAACTCGGACCCCCACCGCGATGCTCAACGCGCCGCCGTTGCTGCTGCTCCACGGTTCGCCGCAAGCGCGGGCGCGTGGGCCTTATCTCCGCGCGGCGATCCACTCGTCGACGCGGCGCTCGAGCACCGGCAGCGGCTGCGAGCCGTCGGAGATGATCAGGTCGTCGAACGCCTTGACGTCGAACTTGGGCCCCAGCGTCTTCTCCGCCTTCTGCCGCAGCTCCATGATCTTCAGCATGCCGATCTTGTAGCCGGTCGCCTGGCCGGGAAGCGTGATGTAGCGGCGCACCTCGGAACGGGCATGGTCGGGCGACATGCGGCCGGTGTTGATCATGTAATCGACGGCTTGCTGCTCGGTCCAGCCCATGGCGTGGATGCCCGTGTCGACCACCAGCCGCGCGGCGCGGAAATGCTCCTGGTCGAGCCGCATGAAATCGTCGGCGACGTCCGGATAGGCCCCCATCTCCTTGCACAGCTCCTCGGCGTAGAGCGCCCAGCCTTCGTTGAACGCGACATAGCCGCCGGCCTTGCGGAACTTGGGCGTTCCGGTCTGCCGCACCTGGATGTCGCCGGCCATCACGTGCCCCGGAATGCCCTCGTGGCACATGAGGTCGGGAAGCGCCGCCGGGTCTTCGGTCTTGCCGAGCAGATGCACATAGACGCGGCCCGGACGCACCCCGTCGGGGCTCGGCGGCGCGGCATGCGCAGCGCCCCCGGCGACCTCGCTGAACGACGGCTCGCGGATCACCTCGGCGCGATACTGCGGCAGGTTATAGAAGCGCTCCGGAAGCAAGGTGCGGTTGTGCGCGATGATCTCGTTCGCGCGCTTAAGATAGGCCTGGCGCAGCGGATCGGTCCACGGCTGCGGCGGGAAGCGCTTCGCCCGGTCGGCGTAAAAGGCGTTACGGTCCTTGAACCCCGCCTTGCGCGCGAGCGCGTCCTGCTCGCCCTCGATGCGCTTCAGTTCGCTAAGGCCAATGGCATGGATCTGCTGCGCGGTGAGGTCGAGCGTGGTGTTGAGCTTCAGCGCCGCCGCATACCAGTCGAGCCCGTGCGGAAGCGACACCGCCCCGACGCGCCCGCTCGGCGCCGTCGGAAGCTCGCTCGTCGCCCAGGCGATCACGCGCTCGTAGCCGGGCTTCATCGCCAGCAGCGACGCGCGGGTGTCGGTAAGCAGCGCATCGCCTTCGGCCTTGGTCACCTTGCCGCCGGCGACGAGCTTGCCGACCTTGGCCTTGGCGTCGGCCCAGAGCGGCGAATCCTTGCCGCCGTCGAACGGCGCGCCGCTGGTGATCACCTTGCTGCCGTTGATCACCCGCTCGATCTCATACTTGGGCGCGCGGATGCCTGCCGCATCCGACAGCTTGCTCTGCGCAATCGCCGTATCGAGCACCGCCGGAATCGCCCGCAGCCGCGCATTATACGCGCGCATGTCGGCGGCATCGCTCACGGTATGCGTGTTGATCATGAAGTCGGGCAGCTGCGAGTGCACCGAATAGAGGAAGGAATAGAAGGGCGGCTGGTAGCGCCGGTACTTGTACTGCAGCTCCATTCGCTGCAGCTCGGTCTCCCAGATATCGTAGTTAGTTTGGCCCTTGGGCGAGAGCTTGGCGCGGTCGAACTCGGCCTTCATCCGCGCGACGCTCGCTCGCCTGGCTTCGAGCCGCCGCAGCTGCGCCGCGTCGCTGATGTCGTCGAGCCTGTCCTCGCCTTCCTTGATGCCGAGCCGCGTCGCGAGCTGGGGCCTCAGCTTCAAATCCTTGGCGAACTCCGCGTCGAGAAACGCCGTCAGCCGCGCATCGTCGGCATTGGCGGCAGGCGCCGCCGCCGGCGCCTGCGCCGCGACCATCCCCGCCTGCGGAACCGCACAAAATGCCGCCGCGGCCAACAACCAGCTGAACCTACGCATGAATCCCCTCCGAGCCTTAGCCAGATCTTGGCAGCGGGATGTAACAGGAGCGCCGCAGTCCGCAACGGGGGACGAAGGGGCTTTAAGCGGCTGGTTCTTGCCTACGCCTCTTGCGGCTCATCACGCTGCCCGGGAAACTCGAGAATGTCAGCGGACAGCATCCGCGCAACTTCGCGCGCGAGGTCGGATGCGCGGAACGGCTTCGACAGAGAGGCGACGCCCGGCTGATCTCCGGCGAGGCGCCCGTAGCCGGTGATCAGCACGCACTTGATGTCGGGCCTGATCTCGCGAGCCTTGTCGATCAGCTCGCTGCCGCGCATTGCCGGCATCAGGTAATCGGTGACGATCAGCTCGATGTCGGAACGCTCCTCGAGCAGCTTCAGTCCGCCGTTGCCCGACGGCGCCTCGAGCACCTCGTGACCCATCTCGCGCAGCATGTCCGCGGTTGCGCGGCGGACCAGCTCCTCGTCGTCAACCAGCAGGATGACCGCGCTCCGCGGCTGACGCGCGACCTCGGCCTGCGGCGGGGTAAGCGGGTCAGCAGCGCTTTCGAACACCGGCAGCCAGATCACGGCCGTGGTGCCGTCGCCGGGGTTGCTGAGGAGCTGCAGCTTGCCCCCCGATTGAGCCGCGAGGCCGTGCACCATCGACAGACCGAGACCGGTTCCGTGGCCGGGACCTTTGGTGGTGAAGAAGGGTTCGATCGCCCGCTGGATCGTCGCATCGTCCATGCCGGTGCCGGTGTCGATCACCGCGAGGCGGATGTAGGAGCCGGCTCGAAGATCGGCGACCTCTCCCTCGCCAAGCTCTTGTCGCTCGACCTCAATCCGCAGGGTTCCTCCACCCGACATTGCGTCCGACGCGTTGACCGCCAGATTGAGGAGCGCGAGCTCGAGCTGGTTCGGGTCGATCTTCGCCGCCGGAAGATCGTCGGCGATGCTCACGGCGATATCGACATGCGGGCCGATGGAGCGGCGGATCAGGTCCTCGATGCCGATGATCAGCTCGCCGACGTTGATTGCGCGCGCCTCAAGGTGCTGGCGACGGGCGAAGCTGAGCAGGCGCTGCACGAGAGTCGCCGCCCGTTGTGATGCGTCGAGCGCTCCAGTGATCAACCGGCGCGCTCGTAGGTCGTCGCTATATTTGCGGTGCAGCGCGTCGAGCGCTCCGACGATCGGCGTCAGCAGATTGTTGAAATCGTGCGCGACGCCGCCGGTGAGCTGGCCGAGGGTTTCGAGCTTGGCCATCTCGTGCATGCGGTTCTGGGCGTCAGCCAGCCGCTCCTGGTCCATGAAGCGCTCGGTCACGTCATAGACGAACTGGTATGCGCCGATCGCTTCGCCGCGCTCATTGCGGAGCGTGTTGAACTTCATCTCGTAAACCCGGCGGTCGCGACCCGGATCACCGAACTCCTCGATTTCGGTGAACTCCTCTCCGGCAAGCGCGCGCGCCCAGACCGCCTGCACGGCGGTGCGATGTTCGGGCATGTGCGCAATGGCCTCGAGCATCGATTGACCGACCTCGGGCCGGACGCCGAAAATGCGCTCGAACTCGTCGCGCGCGGCCCGGTTGATCGCGAGCCAGCGGTAATTGAGGTCGGCGACCTGCACGAACGCGTCCGTGCCTTCGACAATGTCGGCGAGGACCCTCTTTTCGGCGAGCGCTTCGGCGAAGCGCTGGCCTAGTTTGGCGTTGGCCTCGCGCAGCCGCCCCTCGCTTCTCGCCAACCGCCGGCGCTCGACCGACAACTCGCGCTCTCGCGCGGCGAGCTGGGCGATGAAGTCCTCCGCCTCGTGCTGCCGCGCCCGGGCACGCAGCGCCGAACGGGCCGCCGACACCAGCGTGCCGGGGAAGAAGGGCCGCTCGAGGATCGTGGTGTTCCCGAGCGACGCGGCGAGATTGGCCTGGAAAACGGCATTGCCGTTGCGCTTGGTCAACAGCAGCACCGGCAGGTCGGACCATGGAGGCTGGCTGTTCAGCCACTTCATCACTGCCTCGAGCTCGGACTTCCGGAACGCCTCCTCGCTGACGACGATCACCCCGGCGCGGCGGTTGTCGAGAGCCCCAATCAGCTCCGCGCCGTCCGCGCATTCGATGCAGGCGATCGACGCCTTGCGAAGGATATCGGCGAGGACGGCGCAATCGCGGCCGACGGGAGCGAGGATGGCGACGATCTGGGGCATGATGCCGATCAGGCCGATGCCTCAAGCAGATTCTTTTGGCTACCGACAAATTTGGGCACGCCGGTCAACACGCCCGCGAAATCGCGAAGGGGCGAGCCGACATTCACCCCGTTCGGGCCGATCCGGTATTCGCGGATCGACGCCTCGTGGCCGCCCGTCCGCTTCTTGACGACCGACATCGCTCGCCGCAGTTCACCGGCAGCCTCGAAGAAACGAAGAAGGACCACGGCGTCGGAAAGATAGGTGAGGTCGACCGGCGACTGCATGTGGCCGACGAGGCCATGCTGCGCGAGCACCAGCAAGGTGACGACACCGTGCTGGTTCAGATAGGTCAGCAGCTCATGCATCTGGAGGAGCAGAAACTGCTCTTCGGGCATGGCATTCTGGTAGCCGGAGAGGCTGTCGAGCGCGACGATCGAGACCCTGCTATCCTCCACATGCCGCCGGATCACACAGGACAGCTCGCCTGGCGACAATTCGGCCGGGTCGATCTGCAAGAAGGTGAAGCCTTCGCCATATTGTTCGAAGTCCATCCCCACGCCCCTCGCGCGGCGGAAAAAATTGCGCCGCGTTTCGTCGAAGCTGATGAACAGCGCCCGCTCGCCGTGCGCTAGGCCGTGAAGCACATATTGCATGGCGAGCGTCGACTTGCCCGAGCCGGCAGGGCCCATGATCAGGGTGCTCGTCCCACGGTCGAGACCGCCGCCGATCAGCAAGTCGAGCTCCTCGAGTCCGCTTGTCGCTTTTCCCCGCTCGTCGAATCCCGGGTTATGCTCGCTTGCCACGAGCCGCGGGAAGACCTCGAGCCCGCCGGGCCGGATGATATAATCGTGCGAGCCGCTGCGGAAATCGCGGCCGCGCATCTTGAACACGCGAAGGCGGCGGCGCTCGGCGCCGTAGATTGCGATCGTCTGCTCCAGGCGGACCACGCCGTGAACGAGGCTGTGGAGGTTGGCGTCGTCCATTTCCTCGGTGAGGTCGTCGACGAAGATGGTCGTGCACCCGCGCTTGGAGAAGAAGTGCTTGAGCGCCAGCACCTGGCGCCGGTAGCGAAGTGCGCCACCGGCGAGCAGGCGTATATCGGACAGGCTGTCGAAAACGACGCAGGTCGGCTGGACTCGCTCGACTTCGTCCATCACCAGCTGGATCGTCTCGCCGAGCTCGAGGTCGGAAGAATAAACGACCGACTGCTGCTGTGAGGGGTCGAGGCTGAGTTCAGGCGGAATGAGCTCGTAGAGGTCGATTCCATCCAGGGACCAGCCGTGGCTCTTGGCGCTTTCGACCAGTTCGTCGGCCGCTTCGGACAAGGTGACGTAGAGGGAGCGTTCGCCGCGGTCGCGCGCCATCATCAGGAATTGCAGTGCAAGCGTCGTCTTGCCCGAGCCCGGCCGCCCCTCGAGAAGGTGGACCCGCCCTTCGGCATAGCCGCCTCGCAAAATTCCATCGAGCGCCTTGCTGCCGGTGGGGATCTGACGGGGGTTCGTTTCCTGCTTCTTTGGCATTTCAACTCCAAACCATGGCCGCGCTGCCGCCCCCGGCAGAGTCGGGCAGAATACCCCCTGCAATTCATGGTGCCGGCGCGATGAATCCGGACCGGCAGATGTGGGCGCGTAACGACTTCAATCGGCCCCGTCTGCCCACTTGTGCACATTCACTTGTGCCGAGAGCGCATTGGTGCTTCTGTCGACTCTTCGCGGGGAGAGCAGCGCATGCACGGTCGAGTCGATGAGAATGCCGCTGCACTCGCGGAATCCGGAAACAACCTGCTTCGGGCGCTGAGGCCGGCGGATGCGGCCATTCTCGATCCCCACCTCGAGCCCTGGATCGGCCGCCGCGGCGAGGTCATTTACGAGCCCGGCGATACCGTGAGCTGGGTGTATTTCCCGTGCGCCTCGAGCATGATCTCCTACCTGGTGGTGCTGCAGAACGGGATGGGAGTCGAAGCCGCGCTCGTCGGGCGCGAAGGCGCCATCGGCGGGATCGTCAGCCGCGGACGGCTGCCGGCCTTCGCCCGCGCTGAAGTCCAGTTCCCCGGCCCGTTCATGCGCATGGCCGTCGCCGATCTCGAACGTGCAAAGGAGCGCTCGGCGACGCTCGGCAACCTGTTTGCCCGCTATGCCGATTGCATGATGGCGCAGATCTTCCAGTCGGTCGCGTGCAACGCCGCCCACTCGATCGAACAGCGCACTGCGAAATGGCTTCTCGCCGCGGTCGAGCGCACCGGCGGTCCCTCGATTCCGCTGACGCAGGATCAGCTTGCGGCAATGCTCGGCGTCGGCCGCAGCTACATCAGCCGGGTGCTGCGTTCGTTCAAGCAGCGCAACATTCTCGACATCCGCCGCGGTGCACTGGTCATCCGCAACCTCGACGAGCTTCGGTCGATGGCGTGCGAGTGCAACGACTGCGTGCGCGAGCACTTCGAGGAAGTGCTGAGCGGCGTCTATCCGACCGAGGACGAGCTGATCGCCGCATAGGCGGGGCGCCGCGACGACGGCCCTGTCCGAGCCCTCGCTGCATACGACGACGAGCGGCGTCACGGGATTGCTCCCGTGACGCTCGTTTCAACATCACCGGCAAATGGACCGCCGGAGGCTGCTTAGCCCCGTTCGCCCGCGCGGCGCGGCGGCGGCGGTGGAGGCGGCGGAGGCGGCGCCGGGCAGACCGAGCCCGCCGGCAGCGTGGTTCCGTCCGGGCAGGTGACCGGCGGCGGTGGCGGAGGCGGCGGCGGCGTCGGGCAGACCGAGCCGGCCGGCACCGTCGTTCCGTCGGCGCAGGTGATCGGCGCCGGCGGCGGCGTCCGTGACGCGCACGCCGAAAGCGCGACCGTTCCTGCGGCCGCCGTTGCGAGGATGAGCGCAAGCCTCATGTTCGTCTCCTGGTTCAACAATGACGGCTGGCCAACGCAATCGGTACGGGAACGTTCCTTCCGCGGAAACGCGCCCGCGGCCCAACCCGACACCCTGTTCAGGCAAGCCATTGCGGACGTTCGGGAAAGCCGCGATGACCAAGTTGCAGCAAAGGAGGAGCGCGGCGAATGGGCAGGCGGAGCGCAGCTTTGATCGTGATTGCCATCGGCGCGGTGCTGGCCGGCGGCTCCTCGCAGGCGAAGCCAACCGCGCCCGCTTACCTCAACCCCTCCCTTCCGCCGGCGACGCGCGCGGCCGACCTCGTCCGCCGCATGACGCTCGAGGAGAAGGCGTCGCAGCTGGTCAACCATTCGCGCGCCATCCCGCGCCTCGGCGTGCCCGCCTACGACTGGTGGAGCGAGGCGCTGCACGGCGTCGCGGTCAAGGGCACGACCGAGTTCCCCGAGCCGATCGGCCTCGCCGCCACCTTCGACACCGCCGGCATCCACCAGATGGCCGAAGCGATCGGCGTCGAAGGCCGTATCAAGCATGCCCAGGATGTCCGCGCCGGCCACTCGAGCACCTTCGAGGGCCTCGATTTCTGGGCGCCCAACGTCAACATCTTCCGCGATCCGCGCTGGGGCCGCGGCCAGGAGACCTATGGCGAGGACCCGTTCCTCAGCGGCCGCATGGCTGTCGCCTACGTGACGGGCATGCAAGGCTCGGATCCGCACTACTATCGCGCGATTTCCACGCCCAAGCATTTCGACGTGCACAGCGGGCCCGAGCCGACGCGCCATTTCGCCGACGTCGACGTCAGCAAGCACGACATGGAGGACACCTATCTGCCGGCGTTCCGCGCCGCTGTCGTCGAGGGTCACGCGGGCTCGGTGATGTGCGCCTACAATGCCGTCAACGGCGAGCCCGCTTGCGCCAACCAGTTCCTGCTGCAGCACACGCTCCGAGGCACATGGGGCTTCGATGGCTACGTCGTGTCCGATTGCGGCGCGGTCCGCGACATCTTCGAAGGCCACCACTTCCGCTCCAGCCAGCCCGCCGCGTCGGCAGTCTCGCTGATGCGCGGCATGGACAACGAATGCATCACCTTCGGCGAGGTCACCGGGCACGACGACTACCAGCCGTACGTCGACGCCATGCGGCGGGGCCTGCTGCCGCAGAAGGCGGTCGACACCGCGCTCACCCGGCTGTTCACCGCGCGGATGCGGCTCGGCATGTTCGATCCGCCGTCGCTCGACCCCTACAGCCGCATCCCCGCAAGCGAGCTCGACAGCCCGGCGCATCGGCAGCTGGCGCTGAAGCTCGCCGAGGAATCGATGGTGCTACTCAAGAACGACGGGGTCCTTCCTCTGAAAAACCCGCGCCGCATCGCGGTCGTCGGGCCCCTCGCGGCGCAGACCGAGGTGCTGCTCGGCAATTATCACGGGACTCCGACGCACGTGGTGTCCGTGCTCGAAGGGATGAAGGCGGCATTCCCGAACGCGCAAATCACCTATGTGCCGGGCACGCAGTTCCTCTCGACCGAGGGGCAGCCGCTCCCGCCTGCCTTGCTGACCACCGCCTCGGGCCAGTCCGGGCTCGACGCCGAGTATCGCCTCGGCGAGAATGTCGACACGAAGGCGGCGCCGGCCGCCGTTCGCGTCGAGCCCGGCGTGAACGTCGGCGCCAATTCCATTCCCGCCGCTGCCCAGGGCAAAGCGTTCCTCGTCCGCTGGTCGGGCTTCCTCAACGCGCCGGCAACGGGTGATTACCGGCTAGGCGTCAAGGCGAACGGCACCGCCCGCGTGACGGTCGGCGACCGCACTATCGCCCAGACCTATGGCGGCTCGAGCATCGGGCGGGTCCACCTCGACCGTGGCGAGCCGGTCAAGCTCACCGTCAGCTACGAGCATCGGCCGGGCGGCGAGCCTGCCGCCGAGCTCATCTGGATGCCGGTCAACGACACGCCCGATCCCGCCGCCATCGCCGCCGCGCGCCAGGCCGATGTGGTCGTCGCCGTGGTCGGCATCACCAGCGCGCTCGAGGGCGAGGAAATGCCGGTCAGCGAGCCCGGCTTCGACGGCGGCGATCGCACCAGCCTCGACATCCCCGCGCCCGAGGAAGCGCTCGTCCGCGCCGTCGCTTCCGCCGGCAAGCCGCTCGTGGTCGTGCTGATGAACGGCAGCGCGCTCGCCGCCCGCTGGGAAAAGGCGCGCGCAAACGCGATCCTCGAAGCCTGGTATTCGGGCGAAGAAGGCGGCGCAGCCATCGCCAACACGCTAAGCGGCCGCAACAACCCCGCCGGACGTCTCCCGGTCACCTTCTACGCCGACCTTCAGCAGCTGCCGAAGTTCGAGGATTATTCGATGAAGGGACGCACCTACCGCTATTTCGCCGGCACGCCGCTGTGGCCCTTCGGCTACGGGCTCAGCTACACCAGCTTCAGCTACGGCGACCTCAGCCTGCCGGCCTCGCCGGTCAAAGCCGGCCAGCCGCTGCGCGCCTCGGTCCGGGTGACCAACAGCGGAAAGCTCGCCGGCGACGAAGTCGTCCAGCTCTACCTCACGTTCCCCGACATGCCGGGCGCTCCGCTTCGCGCGCTGCGGGGCTTCCGCCGCATCCACCTCGAACCGGCCGCGAGCGAACTCGTTAGCTTCGACCTCGGTCCGCGCGATCTCAGCATGGTCACGCCAGCCGGTGACATCGTCGTGACGGCCGGCAAGTACGGCGTGTCGATCGGCGGCGGTCAGCCTGCTTCAGGCCTGCCGGCGGTCAGCGGCGTCTTTTCGCTCGTCGGCCAGCAACGCCTGCCGGAGTAAGCGCGGTTCGTCAGCGTTCGACCGACAGGCGATAGATCATCCGGTGGTGGTAGGGCTTGCCCGGATCGACCCGCGCCGACCCAAACGCGGGCTGGTTGGGCGTATCCGGGAAGAGCTGCGGCTCGAGCGCGATCCCGTCGCCCATGCGGTAGAGGTGCTGCTTCTTGCCGATCAACGTGCCGTCGAGGAAGTTGCCCGTATAGACCTGGATTCCGGGCTGGTCGGTCAACACCTCGAGCACCCGGCCGGAGGCTGGATCCTCGAGCCGCGCGGCGAGCTTCGGCTCGGCCGTCTTGCCGGCGTCGAGCACGAAATTGTGGTCGATCCCATGCCCGATGACGATCTGCGGATCGCGCCCGTCGCGCACCACCTCGTCGAGGATCCGCCCTTTCGTGAGATCGAACGGCGTCCCCGCAACGGCCTTGAGCTCACCGGTCGGGATCAGCGCTTCGGTTACCGGCGTATAGCGCTTCGCCGGAACCGTAAGCCGGTTCGTCAGCGCTCCCCCCGGCGAGCCTTCGCCGGCCATGTCGAACAACGCATGGTTGGTGAGGTTGACGATCGTCGGCGCGTCCGTCGTCGCGGCAAAGTCGATCGTCAGCGAACCATGGTCGTCAAGGCTGTAGGTGGTGGTGGCGGTCAGCGTGCCGGGATAGCCCTGGTCGCCGGCCGGGCTCACCATCCGCAGCGCGACCTTGGCGATGCCGCCCGCGTCGCTGACGTCGACGATCTGCCACACATGCTTGTCGAACCCCACCGTGCCGCCGTGGAGCGAGTTGGTCTTGTCGTTCTGCGTCAGCTGGTAGGTCTTGCCGTCGAGCGTGAACCGGCCGCCGGCGATGCGGTTGGCGTAGCGCCCGATCGTCTGCCCCCAGTAATTGGGATGCGCGATGTAGCTCGCGGCATCGTCGTAGCCGAGCGTCACGTCCGCGATGTGCCCCGCCCGGCCCGGCGCATTCAGCGCCTGGAGCGTCGCGCCGAGCGTCATGATCCGCGCGCTGACGCCGTTCGCGCCGGTGAGGACGACCGATTCAATGGGCGTACGGTCGGGCAGTGTTCCGAAGGCTTCGCGCCGCGCCGTCGCCGCATTGGCCGATCCCGCCATGACTCCGGCGCCTACCAGTCCCACCATCGCTTTTCTCCAGCTCATCGACACGCCCCCCTCTAAAGCACGCGCACGCCCGGCTGCTGCTCGCCGGAGCGAACCAGCCGGTTGCGCAGCGGCAGCCTAAACGCACTCGCCTCGATTTCGAACTCGTCTCCGGGCTCAGTCCTGAACCCATCGCTGAACGACAAGGTCGCGGTGCCGAAGAAATGCACGTGAACGTCGCCGGGACGCCGGAACTGCGCATATTTGAACTGATGCCATTCGAGGTTGGCGAGGCTGTGCGACATGTTGGTCTCGCCCGACAGGAACGGCTGTTCCCACACGACCGCGCCGGCGCGGCGGATGCGGCTCATGCCTTCGACGTGCCCGGGCGGCGGGCCAACCAGCAACTCGGGCCCGAGCGCCGCCTGGCGCAGCTTGGAATGGGCGAGCCACAGGTAATTGTGCCGCTCGGTCACATGGTCGCTGAATTCGTTGGCGAGGCAGATTCCCAGGCGGTGCGGCGTGCCGTCCGCAGCGATGAGGTAGATGCCTGCGAGCTCGGGCTCCTCACCGCCGTCCTGCGCGAAATCGGGCATGGCAAGCGGCTCGCCGGGGCCGACCAGCATCGATCCGTCGCCCTTGTAGAACCACTCGGGCTGGCATCCGACTTCGCCGTCTGCCGGCTTTCCGCGGCCGACGCCTTCGAGGAAGATTCGCATGGAATCGGTCTGCTTCTCGGCAGCTGCCATCCGGTGCATCTCGTTGCGCGCGTCGGCCGAACCGAGATGGGTGAGGCCTGTCCCCGACATCATCAGGTGCGAAGGATCGCCATGGTCGATGGGAGCGATGATCCTGCCGCTCGCGAGCTCCGCGGCGGGGTCGACCTCCTCGCCGATACCGAGGCGCGAGATCATCTCCGCAAGGCCGATGCGAGCATCGATGGCCTGCTGCGCCAGTTCGCGCGTGGAGCGGATGGCGTTGACGAAATGCGCAGGACCGCCGTCTGAAGCAATCACCGATCGCTTGCCGTCTTCGGCGCGATGCTGGAGCAGACGAAGCATGCTCATCGTCGTGAATGGCTTGTGCCAACCTCCGGACCCTGCCTAGATGTTTGCGCTAACATTTGGGGACTGGCAATGCAGCGGGGCACCGTTCGGACTGCATCAGGAGCACCAAGCTACGGGCCCGCGCTGGCGCTGCTCGCGACGCTCTTCTTCATGTGGGGCTTCATCACCGTCATCAACAATACGTTGCTCCCGCACCTGCGCAGCGTGTTCCAGCTCAACTACACGCAGACCACGCTGATCGAATCGACCTGGTTCATCGGTTATCTCGTCGCCTCCATCCCCGCGGCGAAGCTGATCGAGCGGATCGGCTATCACAAGGCTCTGGTCGTCGGCCTCGCGATCATGACCGTGGGGTCGCTCGGTATGATCCCTGCGGCGCGGATGCCGTCCTACGGCGTCACCCTCGCCTCGCTGTTCATCGTCTCATGCGGAATTGCGATCCTGCAGGTCGCCGCCAACCCCTATGTCGCGGTCATCGGCCCGAGCGAAACGTCGGAGTCGCGCCTCACTTTGGTCCAGGCCTTCAACACCACCGGCGACTTTCTCGCAGTTGCCTACGGCCAGCACCTGATCCTCGCGCGCACCGTCGCCGGCACGCACCTCGAGAGCACGCAGCTCAGCTACGGCCAGCGCATGGCCGACGCCCAGGCGACCCAGCTGCCGTACCTGATCGTCGCGGCCGTGTTGGCGGTGCTCGCGATCGTCATCTGGCGCGCGCGGCTGCCGGAGCTCGGCGCCGCCACCCGCCGCGTCAACGCGGAGGCGCGCAAGCATTTGTCGCTGTGGCGCCACCGCAACCTCGTCCTCGGCGTGGTCGCGATCTTCGTCTACCTCATCGCCGAGATCGGCGTCGGCAACCTGTTCATCAGCTTCGCCTCGCAGCCCGATATCGGCAACGTCACCCACGAGCAGGCCGCGAATTATTTGATGTTCGTCTGGGGCGGGATGGCGGTCGGCCGCTTTCTCGGCGCCTTCGTCATGCGCGCAGTCGCACCCGAGAAGGTGCTCGCCGCCTTCGCGATCGGCGCCTTCGTCGTGATGACCGTCGCCAGCTTCGCCCACGGCCCGGCCGCGATGTACGGGCTGATGGCGGTCGGCTTCTTCCACTCGATCATGTTCCCGACCATATTCGCGCTCGCGATCCGCGGGCTCGGGCCGCTCACCGAGGAAGGCTCGGGCTGGCTGATCTGGGCGATCGCCGGCGGCGCTTTGGTCATCGTCCAGGGCCGGCTCGCCGACCAGTTCGGGATCCAGCGCTCGTTCCTGCTCACCGCCGCGTGCGAGCTGTTCGTGCTCTATTATGCCTTGTGGGGCGCGCGGCCGACCGAAGCACTCCCGCCCGAGCAACTCTCTGCGGAAGCCGAAGCCGCCTAGCTCCCCGGCTTCACCATCCCGTGCATGCCGAGCCAGCGCACGAAGGCGTCGAACCAGCCGGTGCTGGTGGTCTCCTTGGGATACATGCCGAAGCCGTGCCCGCCCTGCTCGTAAAGGTGGAACTCGACCGGCCGCTTGGCCGCGATCCAGCTCTGCACCAGCCCCATGCCCCGCCCACCCATGAGCGGATCGTCGGCCGCGAGCGCGACGAACATCGGCGGCGCATCGGGCGGCACCGTAACCGGATCGAGCGGCCCGTAGATGATCCCGATGACCGCCGGCTTCGCGTCGGTCTCGCGGAGCGCCGTCTGCAGCGTCAGCATCGCGCCGGCGGAAAAGCCGACCATGCCGATGCGGCCGGGATCGACGTGCCATTGCGCCGCACGCTTGCGCACCAGCGCGAAAGCCGCGCGGCTGTCGGCGAGCTGCGGCGCCAGCGACGGCGCGACTGACCCGCCACGCGGCCGGCCCGCGCGCGCGAACATCTGCGCCATCGACCGCTCGAAATCGGCCATAGCCGGCGGCGTCTGGACCAGCCGGTATTTGAGCAGGAACGCCGCGACGCCGTGCGCGGCAAGCGCGCGGGCGACCTCCGACCCCTCGTTCTCCATCGACAGCGAACGGAAGCCGCCGCCGGGCGCGACAATCACTGCGGCGCCGCTCGCCTTCGCCGGGTCGGGCAGGAACGGCGTCAGTGTGGCGACGGTGACATTGCGGGCAAAGTCCTTGCCGTACTGATGGTACCAGCTTTCGCTCGCAGTCGCCCCCGGCAACGGCCCCGTCCCGAGCGGAATCGCATTCGCCTGCGCCGGCGTCGCGATCGGCGTCATCGTCGCGTCCTGCGCCCGCGCCGGGACCGCGAGCGCGGCGGCGGCGGCGGCGCCGATCAATGCGAGCCGCGAACCGATCCGCCGCATCATGCCCGACATGGTCTCAC
>Ga0207661_10001838_pt1 | contig 14507 bp, 13 predicted proteins | sample KBSC713LmetaG_FD_184337 | JGI IMG/M metagenome (GOLD analysis project Ga0207661, IMG submission 184337) | Corn rhizosphere microbial communities from Kellogg Biological Station, Michigan, USA - KBS C7.1-3L metaG (SPAdes) (version 2) | ecosystem: Host-associated > Plants > Roots > Rhizosphere ...
CGGCATGGACGTTTGCATGATCGTGGTGGGTTCCGTGGCTGAAGTTGAGGCGGAATGTGTCCACGCCTGCGAAAAACAGCGCCTTGAGCATCTCCGGCGACGCGCTCGCGGGGCCAACCGTTGCAACGATTTTCGCCCGTCGACGACGCACAGCGACGTGAACCCTTTCTGCCCCGTCCCGATCAGACAGGACTTGCACCCAGGACGCCCTTCTTCCGCTGCAGCGACATCGCCGCTTCGGACTCGCGAAAAGATTCCCGCTATTCAATCGACTTCCACGCCGCCGCTTTATCGGCCGCTATTAGCATTTTTGCGCCGACTCGTACACTGCTGGGTTGTGTGCAACAGTCGCCAGTCGACGAATGGCCCAGGCAACGATCTGCCCGCCGGTTATTTCCTCACGCGGAAGTCACCTGACGAAGCTTTGCCCCGGCTTCGACGGCAGTGACCACCCTGCGCAACCAAGCCGACGAGCGGATGACAAGTTTCTCCGCCTCCACAACGAGAAAAAACGCCAGTCCTGCCGCGAACAGCCAGGGCCAAACCCCGAGCGGAATGGCTTCGTTGCCGAACATCGCTTGCAAGGGCGGCGCATAGGTGAAGATCAGCTGGAGCACTACGGTGGCGGCAATTCCGAGCGGCAGGTATTTATTGCCGAGATGTGCGGTGAAGGACAATGAACTGTGCAACAGGTAACGGCTGTTCAGGAGATAGAACACCTGACCGATCGTGATCATGTTGACCGCGACCGTCCGGGCGAGTTCGTCCGAGGCCCCTTGCGCTTTCATCCAGAAGAACGCCCAGAGGGTGGCCACCAGCAGCGCGACGCCGACGAACAGCACGCGCCAGAGGCCAAAGCCGGTCAGGATCGGGCGATCCACCGCGCGCGGCGGCCGGTTCATCACGTCGAGCTCGTGCGGCTCGAACGACATCACCAGTCCTAACGCGACCGACGTCACCATGTTGACCCAGAGGACTTGCGGGGCGGTGATCGGCATCGTGAAGTGGAAGAAGATCGCGACCATTATGACGAGGCCCTGGGCCACGTTGGTCGGCAGCATGAACAGGATGGCCTTTTCGATATTGTTGTAGACGGTACGGCCTTCCTTTACAGCCGCGGTGATCGACGCAAAATTGTCGTCAGCCAGGATCATTCCCGCCGCTTCCTTGGTGACTTCGGTGCCCTTGATCCCCATTGCAACACCGATGTCGGCCTTCTTGAGCGCGGGCGCATCGTTCACGCCGTCGCCTGTCATCGCCACGATCTGCTTGTTGGCCTGGATCGCCTTCACGAGGCGAAGCTTGTGTTCGGGGCTCGCGCGCGCGAATACATCGACGTTGCGCACCTTCTCCCGCAATGCGGCCTCGTTCATCTCCTCGATCTCTGTACCGGCGATCGCCGTCCTGCCATCGCCGATACCCAGCATCCTGGCGATCGCAGCCGCAGTGATCTTGTGGTCGCCCGTAATCAACGTGACGCGAATGCCGCCGCCCTGGCATTCCGCGACAGCCTCGCTAGCCTCCTTGCGTGGCGGATCCAGAAGACCGATCAAGCCGAGCAGAACAAGGTCCTTCGGCAGGTCGGCAGGAGCAAGACTTCCCGCGTTCAGGCCGGGGTTCTCAAGCCATGCGAGTGCGAGCACACGCTCACCCTGACCGGCAAGCATGTCGGCCGCCTGCAAGAAATGCGCGGGGTTGAGCGGCACCGGCTGGCCACTGACGGTCACCTGTCGGTCACAGTGCTCGAGGATCACCTCGGGCGCGCCCTTGGCGAAAAGACACTCCTTTGCGTCGGCAGACCTGTGAAGCGTCGCCATGAACTTGTGCTCTGATTCGAACGGAATGGCGTCGATCCGCGGAAATGCGATCTGCTCGGCCCGCTTGTCCAGGCCCAGCTTGGTTGCGAAAGGATAGAGGGCCCCTTCGGTCGGATCGCCCTCCACCTTCCAGGTGCCTTCTTGCTGGACCAGCACTGCATCGTTGCACAGCATGGAGGCGCATCCCATGAGCGTGAGCACCGCTTCCTTGCCCGCGCACTTTCCGTCCCTGTTGACCTCCCCCTCCGGGGCATAGCCATTGCCGGTGACCTGATACACTGCCTCGGCGGTGACTGCGGACACCACCATCATCTCCATGAGCGTCAGGGTGCTGGTCTTGTCCGAGCAGATGCGCGATACCGAGCCCAGCGTTTCCACTGCCGGCAGCCGCCGGATGATGGCATTGCGCTGGGCCATGCGAGGAGCTCGGAGGCCTCCCCCTTGTCGAGCGCCAGGCCACTCGTGTCGGCGGGATCGAAATTCTTCAGCTGGAAGTCCTTCCCCTTGGTGATGCAGTACGGCTGAACGTATTTCTGGATGCGATCCAAAACGTCTTTTCTGGCCATGGCACAGCCTCCCTTTGCAGAGGTCCAGTCTAGGCTCAAAATGCGCAATATTCTTCCCGATTTTCCGGAGGGCGGCGCGCAGCATCGCGATTACAAAATGGAATCCGGCGCCCGCCATGCGCTGCGTGCCGCCGGGCTTTTTCGCTGGTGGGTAGCGCATCTGCATCGGCGATTGGCCACGGCTGATAGCCTGCGCAATCAGCGTTTCGTGCACGCGCCAGCACCTGTTCAAGCGACCCGACGCTTCGTATCCTCGGGGCCAGGGAGGACCTGACGATGAAGCTTGGTCTGTCAATCGGCTATTCCGGCGCACATCTGGAGGTGCCGGTCGCGCTCGTGCAGCGCGCCGAAGAGCTGGGCTACGACTCGGTCTGGTCGGCCGAAGCCTATGGCTCCGACGCGATGAAGCAATCCTGGCCAGACCCGTCTGCTAATCGTGCAAATGCTGCCGCGCGCGGAGGCGCGATGGCCGAGACGTCCGAAGATCGCCACGACAGATAAATAACGACATAAAATCCATCGCTGGCCACCTGGTCTGCGAGCGACGCCAAGAGAAAGCCAAAGGAGGGAGAGAACGATGCGCATCGGCGGAGCCATGTTTTTCAGCGACTACTCGATGTCGCCGACCGAGCTTGCGCGGGCGCTGGAGGAGCGCGGCTTCGAGTCGCTCTGGGTGCCCGAACACTCCCACATTCCATTGACGCGCAAGTCGCCCTTCCCCAGCGGCGGCGATCTGCCGAAGAAGTATTACGATGTCATGGACCCGTTCGTGGTGCTGAGCGCAGCCACCGCCGTCACCAGGACGCTGCTGCTCGGGACCGGCGTTTGCCTGATCGCCCAGCGCGACCCGATCCAGACCGCCAAGCAGGTCGCGTCGATCGACCAGGTTTCGGGCGGCCGTTTCCTGTTCGGGATCGGCAACGGCTGGAACGAGGACGAGATGGCCAACCACGGCACCGCTTTCGCGAGCCGCCACAAGCTGGCGCGCGAGCGTGTCGAGGCCATGAAGGTGATCTGGACTGAGGCGAAGGCCGAGTATCATGGCGAGTTCGTGAACTTCGATCCGATGATGACCTGGCCGAAGCCGGTCCAGAAACCGCATCCGCCCATCCTTGTCGGCGGCGCCTTCCCGTACGGCGCGCGGCGGGCCTTGAGCTACGGCAACGGCTGGATGCCTCACCGCTCACGAACCCAGTACGCCGACGTGCAGGCTCTGCTGCCAAAATTCCGCGAGATGGCGGCTGAGGCCGGCCGCGATCCGGCGTCGATGCCGATCACCATCTGGGGCGCCAAGGAGAACCTCGACCTGCTCAAACGCGACCGCGACGACGGTGTCTCGCGCGTGGTCGTCAGCTTCGATTCCGACAAGGCCGATACCATTTTGCCGGAACTCGACCGCTGGGCGATGTTGATCCGCCAGCTCGGCTAGCAGCGGCCGGTGACGGAAAGACCTTCTCATTTGGTCAGGGCGCGTACGCATCAACCGAGCGGGGGGTGATCTCCGCTCAGCGCCCAACAGCGGCGCGAGACTGGACATTCTGCGACTGCCGCTTCGGGCCAGATCCGGACTCACGCAGTGCGGCAAGCGGCTCTGCTGGAACATCTCCTGGCGGCGATTGTTTGGCTGCATCTGCATTGTCACGACGCTTCCGTGCTCTCTTGCGCTTTTTTCCTCCTGCACTTCGCGTTCCTCTCGTTCGCAGAGAATCAACGCCTGCAGCGGGCGAGCGGGTTGTCGCATGGGAGCATCTTCGTCTAGCGCGACCGTTGCCGTTCGTGGTAAACTTAAACTAATGGAGGGAGCGTGAGAGCCATCGGCCGCGCACCGCCGATCCTTGAGCTTGCGCGCTGCCCTCGGACCCGCATTGAGGAGGTGCAGCAATGGCTATTGATTTCAGGCTGACGAAAGAACAGCAGGAGCTGCGGGAAGCAGCTCGTGACTTCGCGCAAAACGTGCTCGCTCCGCTCGTTCCCGATGCAGATGCCGCGCGCGACCCGCATGAAGCCTTTGCCAAAACCAAACCGGCTTACATCGAGTCTTACAAGCGTGGGTTCGCCATGGGGTTCCTTCCCAAGGAGTACGGTGGCGGCAGCGTCAGTAACCTCGACCTCCAGCTGGTCGCCGAGGAGATTTGCGCCGTCGACCCAGGCTTCGCGACGACGCTCCTGGTCAATGGTTTGGGCCTTATGAACGTCGCCTGGTTCGGAACCGATGCCGAAAAAGAGAAATGGCTTCGGCCGGCCTGCACGGATGCGAATGGAGAGTATCTTGCTGGCTGGGTGGTGAGCGAGGCGGGAGGCCGTCCCGGCGGCACCGCAAATTTCGATGCACCGCAGCCGTCGCCCGTAGGCATCGGTCTCACCGCCGAACTGGTGAACGGCGAGTACGTGCTGAATGGACGCAAATACTGGCCTTGCAATGCCGGCGGGTGGGACAAACAGGGCGCCGACGTCAACGTATGCATCGTCAGGACGGACAAGACGAAGGGTGGCAAGGAGGGTCTGAGCGCAATGATGGTGCCGAGAGGCGTGCCGGGCTTCCGCGTCGAGAAGGTCATCGACACGATGGGCCATCGCCTCTGTCAGAACAATTCGCTCGTGTTCGACAACGTGCGTGTTCCCGAAGAGAACGTTATTTCCGGCACGAAAGGCAACGGCGACCTGGTCATCAGCAAGGCTTTCACATGGTCGGGCCCGGTCGCGGCGATCGCCGCAGTCGGTGTCGCCAGGGCTGCCTACGAATATACCCTCGAATGGGCCAAGGGGCACACGGCAGGTGGCTCTCAACCGATCATGCAACATCAGCACGTGGGTTATCTGCTGTCGGATGTGGCTATGAAGATCGAGGCTGCGCGCTATCTCTCCTGGAAATCGGCCCAATACCTCGATCTCTATGACAGCGAGGGCCATGTGCCAGGCGCCTGGTCGAAGATTTTCGGCGGGGAGACCTGTGTCGAGGTCGTATACACGTGCATGCGCATCATGGGCGTCAACAGCTACGACAGGAGTCATCCACTCGAGAAATACATGCGTGAGGCCCTGTGCTTCCCGATTTACGACGCCGGCAACATCGGCATGCAGCGTCGCAAGATTCATGGCGTGATGGCCCACGACTCATTCGACCCGCGCGCGTTCCTCGACAACAAGGCGATGGTGTTCTCGAAGGATATGGAAGGATTGGACACGTCCCCGAACCTGGTCGAACCGACGATGCCTCCGGAGCCGCACAAAGTGGCGGCCTAGAGCGTTTTCGAGCGAAAGCCTGTCCCGGACTTGGATAGCGGGATGGACACCGGTTCGCGTGAAAAAAACGCGTCAGAACAAAAATCTAGAGTCCGGTTCTGATTCCATCAGAACCGGAAAAGCTCTAGTGCGCAGTCCGAAGAGGCAGTCCGGCAGCTCGGCTAGCAGCGGCCGGTACCTTGTCATTTCGTCAGGGCGCGTAAGCATCAACCAACCGCGCGGTGATGTCCGCTCAGCCCCCAACAGCGGCGCGAGAGTGAACATTCTGCGACTGCCGCTTCGGGCCAATGGGCGACATCGCACGATTTAGTGTGGTGAAAATGCCGACCACATAGGCTGCGCAGTACAACTTTCGAGGGACAATGATAAAGGCCGCCTCGCATGGCGGCCTCAGCAGCTTCGAAAATCTCTAGGTACTTGTCCAAGACCAAGCCACGCCGGCTATAGCCGACTCATCTGCCGACAACTGAGGCGGCCTCTCCCTTGCTATCCGGAATGCACTTTCTCTCAACGGCACCGTAAGGGTTGGTGAGTACGCCCGTGGCAAGTACTGTACTGACTTGCTTGATCTGGCCCCTGGGGCAACTTCCATCATCGACAAGAACAACGGTACCCCTATTCATCATCATTGGTTCTTGTTTGAGCGCGGGCTGAGCATTGCAGAAGGTGCTTGCGGCGAGGAACAAAGCCAGAGCCCCCGAGCCGATAACTATCTTCATGACATTCTCCCAGTTTGGTGCAGATTGTCGAACGTGAGGGTGTTCGCGGTTTCTTGAACGATTGAGCCTTCTAGACGAGCGGTAAAGGGAAGAAACCTCTCCTCATTTCTTGATGCATTTTTTGATCGGAGAGCCGTAAGGAGCATCGACGCTGCCTGTAGCAGCTTGCGCGGTCACTTGCTTGATTTGTCCCCTGGGACAGCTTCCATCGTCAACAAGAACGACCGTGCCCCTATTCATCATCATCGGCTCTCGCTTGAGCACCGTCTGAGAATTGCAGGGGTGGCTGGCGGCGAGGGACACAGCCAGAGCCGCCGAGCCGATAACCGTCTTCATGGTCTCCTCCTGATCTCAGCGAGCTTCCTTGGCGTCAATTGAAGAGGCCTCGAACCGAGGCGGATTTCGTCGCCTCATCTTGGAATGCATTTTACCGCGCGCAGAGGAGCCCCCGGCATGGCATTGCCGTGCGTTACGGTCACGAGCTTGATCTTGCCTTTCCCGCAGGTGCCATCATCGACCAGAACCGTAGCCCCGTTTCTCATGTCCAGCGGTTCTTGTTTGACGACGACCTGGGCATTGCAGATGCCACTCGCGGCGACAAACAAGATCAATGCTGCCGTTCCTGCGATAAGCATTTTCATGTCGAAAGCTCTCAATAAGCCGACTTGCCAAAATCGAGCTGTGGTAAGTTCGGAGAATTGCTCTCCTTGGTTTAACGAAGATCGGCCCGACGCGGCACGCATGTTCTGGTGCGCGGAGGAAGGCCCTGTTTCTCGTTTCCATTGCCTCCAGTCGCGGTGATCAGCTTGATCTTTCCCTTCCCGCATGTGCCGTCATCCACCAGCACCGTCGCACCGGTTCTAAGCTGGCCTTCCATCGGCTCTTGTTTGACGACGACTTGCGCAGCGCACATCCCGCTCGTGGCAAGTACGGCAGCTAACGCAACCGAGCCCGTGATAAGCGTTCTCATGGCCCCTCCCGTCCGGTGCAATTGCCCGGTTTAGAAACAGAATATTGCTACGGTTCTTAACAACCTGCAATTGCCAAATGCCCATTGTCATGCGGGAATTGAATGTCTCCTTTGGGTCATTCGCGCCGTTTTGCCGGTAGGCAGGGCACGTCCGGCCTACCCCCCAACTCCAGACACGTGCTGCACCCGCATCGGCCGACGCGATGGGCCATTAACAGAAGTGGCCCTTTATTATTCGTCGGTGGTGCCGTTGATCTATATCAAGCTTCCCCCGCTGCAGGGTCCACGATGGTGGTTGTCTATCGGGCCGTTTGCGGACCGTATGCGGCGGCTTGTTCCCTTCCTCGAGCAGGGGTGATCATCATGCAATTCTCCCGGCCCAACGAGCCCAGTCGTCGCCTCGTTCTAGGCGCACTCGCAGCACTGCCCACATTCTCCGTGCCACTCGTTGCCAGTGCCCAGACACAAACAACGACCGCGCAAGCATCGCTGCCCGCAGCGGCTGGGTTTGCGTTCGCTGCGGTCGGCGATACCCGACCGATGATGTACCTTCCATTGAAAGAGGGGCAGCCGGACTTGAACAAATTCTTCGTCGAAATGTTCGGGTTGGTCATGCCGGAAAAGGTCGCTGAAGCGGTGGTGGCGAGGGATGTGAAGATGATCTTCGATCCGGTCACCAAAGAGCTGATTAAGGTAATCATGCCGTTCGCGTCGAAGACGGAAGTCATGACACTGACAGTGGATAATGGTTGGGTCACCGAGGCGTCCGTTGAGGACACCAAACTGCTTCCCGGGGTGCATCGGACGATGTTCCGGCTTCAGGGCGGCGAATGGGTGACCCGTGAAATCGTCAAGGACGTTCAATCCGGTCGCGCCAAATTCGTGGTCAATAGCGGTGACGCCGTATGGTGGGGCAATCAGGGCTTGACCGTCAGTGACAGCCCATACTGGAAGCGCGTGAACGATACGATGTTGAAGAAGCTACCCGCGCCAGATGATGAGATGCGCGCAGCCGGGTTGGATGGGCGATTTTTCATGAGTGTGGGCAATCATGAGGTATGGGCCGATCCGAAAATCGAGGGCGTTCTATCGGCGGTGCCCTATCTGAAGAAGTTCGGTGTCACGCCGGAAAACCTCATCTACAAATTCGACTTCAAGGGCACCCGCTTCATCTATCTGTGGAGCGGCAAGTACGACTACCGGTCGCCCTCACTATGGGACGCTGATCGGCCGAAGTATGCAGAGCAGATGACGCAACTTCAGAAATGGATGGACGAGGCGAAGGCGAATGGTATTCGGAAAGCCTTTATCGTCTTCCATTATCCGGTTTTTGCGCGCTCGGGCCTAGGTCCTATCCCGGCTCCCGACAACCCGCACAAGGTGATTGCGGCATATGCCAAGGACATGGAGGTGGTCGTGTTGAACGGGCACGTCCACACCACGGAAATCTACGAGGTAGATGGGGTGAAGTATCTGTTGCTGGGCGGTGGGGGCGCGGAACAAGACCCAATCCTTCCCGGTCGAACGAGCATCAAGGTACCCGCTGACTATCCGCCGGACCTCTATTGGAAGGGACAGCCTCCGAAAGAGGAGTACAATTACGTGCTTGTCGATGTCGAGCCCGACCAGAAGACGAAATTCACCCTCAATCGGTTCCGGCCGTGGTCGGCAGAGCCATTCGGGGCTGAGGAACTTTTCAAGTGAGCCGAAGCAGGCGTTTACGGGAGTGAGGTTCTGGCGACAGCTCTCCTAATCATTCACGGCTTAGTCGCGGTCGCATTGCTTGGCGCGATAACACACCAGACTTTAGCGGCTTGGGAAGCGGCTCACGCGCGGCCCGTCTCGTTCTTAGGCCGCTTTCGTTCGGTACCCTCGGCCTCGTTCGCCAACGCCGTTGTCGTCCTGTATGCGCTTTCCACCTTGCTGGGTGGGATCGTCTATCTTTATTTTCGTGTGGATGTGCGGCCCGAGCTAGAGCGCGCTGGCCACTGGCATGTCCTAGGCTTCTTCGACCTCAAGGAACATTTCGCCGCTATCGGGTTAGCGTTGCTGCCCGCCTACTGGGTTTGCTGGCGACGGCCGCTTGCCGATGAGCCCACCCAAATCCGCACCGCGCTCACTTCCATCCTTGCCTTCATCGTTTGGTGGGGCTTTCTGTCCGGTCACGTTGCTAACAACATCATGGGTTTTGGCTCATGACGTCATCAGCCCCATTCCGCCGCTTTGCATTTGCGTTCGGGTCGACATTCGCGGTTCTCTACGTGGTCGCCGTCGCAAAGGATCTGGCTCTGTTCACTGTTTTCCCGTCGCTCGGCATCGTACTTGCAGGCACGCATCATTCACGAGACGTCGCCGACCCCGCGATGGGGTTTATGGCTCCTGCGATGTACTGGTACGGATGGGCGGCGACGGCTGCACTCGGAGCACTGATGGCGGGCCTTGTTACCGCGTCGTTACCCGGACGTTCGGTGCGACACTTCTGGTCGGGATGGGTGTGGCTAATTCCTGCGCTTTCGATGATCGCTTGCGTCTATCTCACTCTGCCTTGGTTTTGGCTCTGACTTCCGCAATGGGTCATTCGCGCCGTTTTGCCGGTAGGCAGGGCACGTCCGGCCTATCCCCAACTCCAGACACGTGCTGCACCCGCATCGGCCGACGCGATGGGCCATGTGCGGAATTGATCTCTATCAATTACAAGGCCAGCTTTTCGGCCCACCGTTGTGGCGCGAGTTGCCCCTCCCGCGGCCGTGAGACAGCAAGGATCGGCACTTGATCGAACCGCGCAATCATGTTGTTCAACTCCGGCGCTTCGGCAGCCCAGAGGGGCTAGAAGTTATCGACGCTCCCCTGCCGACGGCTGGTCCGGGTGAGGTACGGGTCCGCGTTCTTGCCTCGGGCGTTGAATATACAGACACGCTGATCCGGCGCCATCTCTACCCGCAAACCGCCTCCCGCCGCCCACCCTTTGTAATGGGCTACGATGTCATCGGGGAAATCGACCAACTCGGCGACCGCGTGAGCGGATTTCAGATCGGCGACCGTGTGGCCGACATGACGGTGCTCGGATCGAATGCCACCTATCGCACGCTTCAGGCAAGCCATTTGACCCCGGTACCGGCGGACCTTGACGCAGCGGAGGCCGCCACGCTGATCCTCAGCTGGATGACCGCGTACCAACTCCTGCACCGCGCTGCGCAGGTGCGACGCGGACAGCGCATATTGGTGCATGGAGCTGCCGGTGCAGTCGGTCAGGCGCTGCTGGTACTTGGAAGCATGGCCGGGCTCCAGCTGTGGGGCGGTGCCAATGGAAGGCACGCCACGCTGATCCGCGAGCTCGGGGCCACGCCTATCGATTATCAGCGGGAAGACTTCACGCGCGTCCTACTGGGCGGATTTGATGTGGTCTTCGACGGCATCGCGGAGGACGGCTATCGGCGCTCGTTCGCGGCGCTCAAGCCTGGCGGTCTGCTCTGCGCCTACGGCTACTCGGCGGGCGTGCAGGGTCAACGACGCATGCTCACCATGTTGATGTGGATCGCGCGTCTGTATCTCTGGAGGTGGTTGCCTGGTGGCAGGCGGGCGTTCTTCTACTCCATCAACGCGATGCGGTTGCAACATCCTGCATGGTTTACGGAGGACCTGAAGCGTCTGTTCGCTCTGTTGGCCAGCAGCGTGATCAAGCCGCGCGTCGCCGAGCGGATCTCCCTGGATCAAGTTGCTGAAGCGCACCGACGCCTCGAAGCCGGCGGTCTCGAGGGCAAGCTCGTGCTGTGCCCAGATCTCCCTTCACGACACAATCAGCGTGCCGCCTGACACGATGCCGGGCTTGAAGTTCCGACATCGCTCCTTCAGCCGCTACGCTGATTACAATCATGCGCACAGCGAGATGACCTTGGAATCGATTGCCGCGCGTCAGAGTCGGGTTTGGGTCACTCGCGTCATTTTGGTCCGCTCCCCTGAGCGTCCGCTTATCCCCTGACAGCGGCGGAATACAGACATGCCCAAACCGCTGCTTGGGGCATCACAAGCGGACTAATCAGGGATTGGCGTGGTTGGACGCGGCCGCGCGGCTTTTTGTTCGGCACCTCAAACAGCCTTCAATGACCAACTTGTAAGCTGACTTGCCGCTGGTGACCTCTAGTGTTCTGGTCAAAGCCGCTTTGGACATTGGCGAGACTTGGTCTGAACGACGGTGCCGGATAGCGGTAGGGAATGCAGCAATCGAAGCTTGGTAAAGGGTTATAGGCGTACCGCAATTCAGCCAGCAGATCGAGCCACCGCCATGTGCCGCGCCTCCCTCTTGCACGCTCTTGCCACAGCCGGTCTGTTCCTGGGATCCAGCCTCATCTCAGATGCATCCGCCGCGACTGCCGGCCACGCCTTGGCTATCTCGGTCGACGATTTCAATTATATCGACACGTCGAACGAGCCGACCGATCAGACGGCCGTGCACGAAAAGCGATTGCGGGCTTTCATGACCGCGCTGCGGGACGATGTCAGGGCAGACCGCCGTTTTGAGCTCGTGCCGTCCTCCTGCGCACAAAATTGTCCGACCGAGGGACCGCAGTTGCGCGATAGGCTGCGCGCGGCATCACAGGCCGGCGCCCAGATCCTGATCATCGGCGGCCTTCATAAGATGAGCACGCTGGTGCAGCTGGCGCAGGCTGCCGCCATCGATACAACATCCCAGCGCGTCGTGTTCAGGAAGTTCTTCACGTTCCGCGGCGACAATGACGAGGCATGGCAGCGGGCGGAGCGCTTCGTGTCGGAGGAACTCCGCGACCGGCTGCTTGAAAGCAGATCGCAGCAATAGGCGACGCTGTATCTGCAATGGGTCAAAATGCGAAGAACTCAGCGCGAGCAAATGTCGTCCGCTATGCCTCGCTAGGCGGACCTCGATGAGGCGTCCCGGCGCGGGCGAGCAACCGCTAGATTTCCACGGATTCAACGACTCTTCGAATACTTGCCCAGCCCCGTCGGGCGCATCAGTTCGCCTTATCAGAAGTTATGTCAAGCCCTTCCGCGAAAAATATTTCACTTCCGCTTTCCAGAAAAATATGATTGTCTCCGCGTGTCCCGTTCCCACGGAGGGCGCTTCGCGATCGTCACGAAAGTTGGGAGCGGGATGCGATGGACGCTGGCGGTGTCAACTGACGAGTGATGCCGTGGCGGATGGCGAAATCGCGTGGTCCTGATCCCCCGACGCTGGGATCAAGCCTGCGGGTGACGAGCTCGCAAGCGACGGAGGCTAGAAAGCCCGGCACTCCGAGGAGAGCGCGTATAAGCCGTAAACCATTGCGCAGGGAATGCCGGAGTGTGTTCGGTTGTACCTGTGGACTGCCCGTGTGCGTTCTTGCGCATTTGCTGCACACGAGGCGCGCGGGTGCAACGGCACCCGGTGTTCCCTGCGCCCTCCGATTTCGGAGGGACAACGTCGATGCAAAACTCGGGCGTTTTCGCGCCGCGAGAACGCGGTTTGTCATTCATTGCGAGCTCGATAACGACCCGCACAACCAGGAATCGCTCAGCGCTTACTCGATGACTCCGCGAAGAACCCATCCACCTCAGACGTTGAATTCCGTCTCGATGGCGAGTTCCTCCGCTTCCAGGAATCGCTGCTACACGAGCGGCAAGACCTCCGCCCTGAATTTCTGCATAGCCGCGAGCACTTCGTCCACTGTCGAACCGCCGAATCCGAAATCGATGCAGCCGACACCGATGTCGCGCAGCGCCCTGATGTCGGCGGCCATGGCCGCCGGCGCACCGGCAAGCAGGCGGTGTTCGCCGTCACTGGCCTGCGGTGGCGCGGTCTCGCCGAACACCGTGACGCGCAAGCTCAAGCCGACCGCCTTGGGATCGCGCCCCGCTTCGGTGGTCATCTTGCGCAGGCGTGCCACCTGGGTCTTGAAACGCGTCAGGCTGTCGAGCGGATTCTGCGGGTTGGTACCAATCGGATACCAGGCATCGCCGATGCGGGCAGCCCGCCGCAGCGCCGGGCCGCTCTCGCCTCCGACCCAGATCGGCGGATGCGGCTTCTGGACGGGCTTCGGCTCCAAAGTGATATTGGAGAATCGGACATGCTTGCCGTCGAACTTCGGCACATCCGTCGTCCAGAGCTCGACGAAGGCGCGCACATATTCGTCGGTCACGGTTCCACGCGCATCGAAGTCCGGCGCGTCGATGGCCTCGAACTCCTCGCGCATCCAGCCCGCACCGACACCGAGCGTCACCCGGCCACCCGAGAGAACGTCGATGGTGGAGAGAATTTTCGCGGTCAGCACGGCCGGTCGATGCGGCACCACCATGACGGAGGTCACGAGACGCAGGCGCGTCGTTTTCGCCGCGATCCAGGCGATCTCCGTCAGCTGTTCGTGCCGCTCGCCGCGGGTGCCGCTGGGGAATTCCCCGGAGGCGCTGTAGGGATATTCGGCCGCAATCTTGGTCGGAATCACGACGTGGTCGCTGAAGGTCGCGTAGTCGAAGCCCATGGCCTCGCCACCCACCACGATCCTGGTCAGGGCATCCGCGGCCGACAGGGGTCCCGCGGTCGGTGCGTTAAAGCCGATCAGCATTTGTTGCGTCCTTCCTTGCATTGCATCATCAGCGTCGATGCGACACCATGAGGCCGCCAGGGGGTGGCGGCAAGCGCATCCCGCGACTAAATGTGACCCTCTGCGGGCGGAGAAGACGGCTAATGACGGCGGTTGGTAGACAGGCGAGGCGGCAGCGGTTCGATGCGCCGCTGGCCGAGCTGATGGCGGAAGCGGCGGCCTTGCGCGATTCCGCGCACGGCCGGCTGATCTCCTATTCGCGCAAGGTCTTCATTCCGCTGACCAAACTCTGCCGGGACGTCTGTCACTACTGCACGTTCGCGGAAGTGCCGCGCGCCGGCAAGCCGATCTACCTCTCGCCCGACGAGGTGCTCGCCATCGCGCGCGCCGGTGCGGCCGCAGGTTGCACCGAGGCGCTGTTCACGCTGGGCGAGAAGCCCGAGCTGCGCTACCAGGCCGCGCGCGACGCCTTGAAGGCGCTCGGCCACGAAACGACGATCTCCTATCTGGCCGCCATGTGCGCGCTGGTGCTGCGCGAGACCGGATTGCTGCCACATGCCAATCCCGGTGTGATGACGCGCGAGGAGATCGCCGCCCTGCGCGAGGTGACCGCCAGCCAGGGCATCATGCTGGAGTCGACC
>Ga0207661_10001839_pt1 | contig 14506 bp, 13 predicted proteins | sample KBSC713LmetaG_FD_184337 | JGI IMG/M metagenome (GOLD analysis project Ga0207661, IMG submission 184337) | Corn rhizosphere microbial communities from Kellogg Biological Station, Michigan, USA - KBS C7.1-3L metaG (SPAdes) (version 2) | ecosystem: Host-associated > Plants > Roots > Rhizosphere ...
CGATCACGGTAATGCACAGTACGGCGTCTAACATCGTCCCACCTCCCGCTCCTACAAGCGCTTTTCAACTTCCATCCACGCCTCGACGTACGCGATGTCGTTCTCGATTCGCTCGATGACGACCTCGGTACCGGCGGCGAGCGCTCCGTCGTCGAAGCTGCGCGCGCGGAGGACGCGGTGATCTCCTTCGATGTCGAACGCTACCTCTCCATCAACACCTTCGCGAATGGGTTTGGTCACGCGCGCCAGGTGTCCCTGGAGAATGTACCGCTCATCATCGACGTCATGTTCCGGCGTGACCTTCCACCAACGACTCACAAGTCGTGCCGCGATCACCGAGAAAACCACGCCAAGACCGATGGCGATCGCCAGGGTCGACGTCGTCGAAACACCTCGGCGTGAAAGCACTGTGCCGAGTGCGCCGAACGCGATCGAAAATGTGATAGCGATCGGTGGTGAGACGCGAAACGAGCGCTCGCCCTGTGGATGCGCCTCGCGTGGCCGCTCGACGCCGTACATCATCACCCACACGGCTGCGAGCAGACCCGCGATGAATACGAGCAAATAAAAAAAAGTCATTCGACGGTCGGCGTCATCTCGAAGGCGTTCGGTCCAAGGTATTCGCGGAGGAGCGGAATGTAACTGGCGTCCCGGACCCGTCGCGCTTCGCGAGGGCCTCGCTCAGATACTCGCAAGCGCGCCATTCTGCGTAGTAGAAGGGCCGCCACGGAAACTTCCCGCCGACAAAACCGACGTGCCCACCGTGAGCAGTGAACTCGAGCTCGAGGCAGGAATTGCTGCGCGCGACGCTGCGCACTTCGTCGAGAACGTCGGCGGGCAGAAATGGATCGTCGATCGCGCTGAGAAGAAGAGTCGGAAGGGCGATTTGTCCCAAGAACGCGACCGAGCTTGATCGAGCATAGTAGTCGTGTGCGCTGGCGAAGCCGTGGACGGGTGCGGTCACCGCATCGTCGAACGCGTAGATGTTTTCCGCGCGATTCAACTCAGCTGGGTCGAACAGCCCAGGATATCGCTCGAGCTTCGCCAACGCCTTCTTCCGAAGGGTGCGGAGGAAATGCCTGTCGTAGATCCGCGAAAACCCGGTCGAGATGAACCGAGCGCCGCGCTCCAAATCGAATGGCACTGAGATCGCCGCGGCGGCGACTACTTCGTTGGGCATCGAGCGCGCTCGCTCACCGAGGAATTTCAGCAACACGTTTCCACCGAGTGAAACGCCCGCCAGAACGATTAGCGCGCCTTGGTGTTCGGCGCCGACGCGGTCGAGAACCATGGCGAGATCGCTCGTTTCCCCCGAGTGATAGAAACGAGGGGCTCGATTGGGTTCGTCGCCGCAGCCACGGAAAATCAGAAGGTCTGCCGCCCAGCCGCGACGCTTCGCCTCTCCGAAGAAGCCGGCGACGTAGTGCGATCGAATCGTGCCTTCAAGTCCGTGAAGGAAGAGAAGTCGCGGCGCGCCTGTCGGTCCATCGAGACGATGGACATCGACGAAGTCTCCGTCGGGCGTGTCCCAGCGTTCAACTCGCAGCGGAAGCGGCGGTCGAGGCCGAAAAAATTTCCCCCACAGCGTCTGCCCATGCGCACCGGGGATCCACCAAGCGGGGCGGTAGATTTCAGCTCGATCTTCGGACGACACGGGTTACGGACCTCGCTGGATGCCGGGTCGCGATCAATAACCAACAGACGCAGCCAATGGAAGTTCAGATCTTCGGGGTGAAAAAAAGCTCGGACACTCGCAAGGCACTTCGATTCTTCGCGGAGCGAAGAATCAAAACGCATTTTGTCGACCTGACCGAGCGAGCGGCGTCGCTTGGCGAGCTTCGACGTTTCGTTCAGAGGTTCGGGCTCAACGATCTCATTGATCGCGACTCGAAGCGATATCTCGAGCTTGGCCTCCAACACGCGCGTCTGTCTGACGACCGCTGGCTCGAAAAGCTCGTCGATGAGCCGTTGTTGCTTCGCGTGCCGCTCGTTCGAAACGGCAACGCGTTGACGGTTGGTCTCGCCGAGAAGGACTGGAAGAGCTGGACAAACGCGTGACTCAACTCGCCGTGTCGGGTATCGTCGTAGAGTTCGGAGCGACAACTCTCTTCAACGACATCACGTTCACTGTTTCGGCGGCCGAGCGGTGGGGAATCGTCGGGCGAAACGGAACCGGAAAGACGACACTGTTTCGTCTTCTGACCGGCGAGATGCAGCCGACTGGAGGCCAGATAGCGCGACAGCCGGGGCTGCGGGTCTCCCTCATGGAACAGCACCGTGAGTTTCCCGGCGCGACAACAGTCTGGGAAGTTGCGGCAGGCCAGTTCGCGGACTTGCTCGCGCTCGAGCGCTCGATTGTCGAGCAGGCGGCAAACCTTGAACGCGATTCGAGTGAATCCGCGCTAAATCGATATGGCCGCGATCTCGAGCGATTCGAGCGCGAAGGCGGCTACACCGTTGCGCCCCGCGTCGACGCAGTGCTCCACGGATTGGGATTCGATCCCGTTGCCGCGAGAACGACCCCGGTCGCGCAGCTCAGCGGCGGAGAGCGCGGCCGACTCGGATTGGCCCGCCAACTCGTCAGTCCAGCAGACGTCCTGCTGTTGGACGAACCAACGAACCATCTCGATCTCGAGACGACGCGCTGGCTCGAAGAGTATCTAATGACGGTCAGCACGACCGTGTTGCTGATCAGCCACGATCGCGCGTTTCTCGCCGCGGTCGTCGACCACGTCCTCCACTTCGAAGGAGATTCGGCCACACAGTATCAGGGGACGTATCAGGCGTTCGTCGAACAACGAACGCTGCGGCGTCTAACGGCGCAGCGAGAATTCACGCAACAGCAGAAGAAGATTGCCGCAGAATCGGACTATATCGCGCGCAACCTCGCTGGTCAGAACACAAGGCAAGCGAAGGGGCGCCGAAAACGCCTCGATCGAATGCCGCGTCTGAGCGCTCCGGTGTCCGACGAAAGCGTCATGGCAGTTCGGTTCGAGGCGAACGAACGCGGCGGCGATCGCGTCATCGTTGCGGACCACGCGACGATCGGCGTCGAGAATCGCACACTGGTCGACGATCTCACGGTCACCCTGATGCGCGGAGATACTGTCGGCCTGATCGGGCCGAACGGGGCGGGCAAATCAACGCTCATTCGTGCGCTCATGGGCGAGCATCGGATCGAAAGCGGCGAGCTGCGCGCCGGGGGTGGGATTTCAGTCGGGTATTATCGACAGGATCTCGCACAGGTGCCGCTCGACAAATCGCTCTATGACGTAATCAACGACCTCCGCCCGACGTGGGATCGCCGAGCGGTTCAAGGTCATCTCGGACGTTTTGGCTTTTCCGGCGACGAAGTTCAGCGACGCGCCGATTCGCTGTCCGGCGGCGAGCGAGCCCGCGTCGCCCTCGCCATGCTGATGCTCAGCGGCGCAAACCTGTTGATTCTCGACGAACCGACGAACCACCTTGACGTCGAGTCCATCGAGGCGCTCGAAGACGCGATCGAGCAGTACGAGGGTAGCGTCCTGCTCGTCAGTCACGATCGAGAGCTTTTGCGCGCGTTGACGACTCGGGTTTGGGTGCTGCACGACTGTCACGTGACCGATTTCGACGGCAACTTCGGCGAATGGGAAGTTGTTTCCGCGGAGCGTCGGCATGCCGCGACAGTCGTTGCCGCCGAGGACGAAGCCTTGCGTCGAGTTCGGGAGAAGAAAAAGACTGCGCGTCGCGAAGAGAATCGCCGCGAATCGCAGCATGCCGTTCGCGCCGCGAAGAAGCGCGTTAGTGATCTCGAATTAGAGATTGAGCAAATCGAAACCCGGATTGCCGAATTGACCCGCGAGCTCGAGGATCCGGAGCTCTACACGAAGACGGACGGCGTGAGTCGAGCGAAGCAACTCGGTGCCGACTTGGACCGGCTGAAGTTGAGCCTGGAGCAGTCACTCGAGGCATGGGGGGCAGCGACGGAAGCCGCCGACACATTGAGCGCCGGACCGGCGTAAGGCGCGCAACGACGCGCCGCCGGTATGATCACACTCCTCCTAATCGCGCAACTCGCCGCGGCGCCGCTTGGAACGCCACGTGATTCCACATACGCGTCAGAGGCGCTTCAACGTCTCATCGAGCGCGCGGCGATCGAGAACCACGAGCCGCCGGCGTCGTTGAAAGCGTACAGAAGTCGCGTCGAAACCGAGCTGTCGCTGATTGTGCGAGATACGCTCGGGCGCGAACAATCAGCGCAAATCGAGCAGATCGCGAGCGATGCAACCTGGACCCGGAACGATCAATACGACCTGCGCATCGTTGGATATCGCTCGCAGAACATCGGCGTTCCGTACTCGACGCTGACCGTCGTTCGCGGATGGACCATTCCCACGCTCTATGGTGAGAGACTTAGCCTCGGTGCGTATTTCAACGCCGAGCGTGGACGCGACACGTTGACGGCGATACATCCCTTCGCCGCGGATCGCGCGCGCTACTATCGGTTTTCAGGCGGCGACACCGTCACGACCCTGCGCGCCGGATCACGCTCGATTCCAGTGGTGCGAGTTCACGTAACGCCCGTGATTCTCGAAAACACCCGACTCGCGGCGTTCGACGGAGAGATCGATCTCGACGGGGATCGCGCACAGATCATTCGAATGCGGGGGCGCTTCGTCGTCCTCGGCGCGAAGTCAACGCGGGCCTCGCGTATCGCTCGCGGACTCGGGATTGTTGCGGCGGCGTACGCGGAGTTCGTGAACGCAGAGATCGACGGGGCGTACTGGCTCCCGACGCTTCAACGAACTGAATTTCAGACGAGTCTTCCCTTCCTCGGCCAGAACCGTCCGGTGTTCCGGCTGATATCGTCGATCACCCAAATCAGAGTCGATACCGTCGCCGGCTCCGCTCGAGACTCATCGAGCGCGGTACGATTAAGAGTGACTTGGGCGCCGTCCGACAGCGTCGACGCGTTCGCGGGTTGGGATCGAAGTCTCGGTACGCTCACCGGCTCGGTTCGCGCGAGCGACTTCGATGACGTCGCCCCCGCGGCGTGGAAGACAACGGGACCGCCGCAGCTCAATCTGTTTCCAACAACGATCGGCCGCATGCTTCGCTTCAATCGAATCGAAGGGCTGTTCACGGGCATCGCGCCTTCCCTCGACTTTCGAAGCGCAGCTCCAGGACTGACGGCGAGCGCGTTCGGAGGTTGGGCGTGGTCCGAGCAAACCGCACGCGGGGGCGCGTCCCTGTCGTATCGAGCTTCACAGCTGATCGCGTCAGCTCGCGCAGAACGAGCACTCGCTTCGACGAACGATTTCGCGCCGCCCCTGTCGGATGATCCGGGCTTCGGAGCGCTGTTCGGTTCCGTCGACAACTACGACTATGTCGATCGTCGAACAGCATCGATCTCGGCAACACGCATTCTCGGGTCGGTCAGCACAGCACTCGCCACCGTCGAACTGGCCGTCGACAACGACCGCCCCGAGCAGAGAAACCTCACGCGCAGTCTGTTTTCGGGATCGGCTTTCCCAGACAACCGTGGTGTGTATGCCGGAACCTCGCCACGCATCGGCGCCGAGCTCGAAATTCATCCCGATATCAGCGGCGACTTCGTGGAACCGGGAATCGGCGCACGGCTCCGCGTCGACGCGGCGAACGGCGATCTCGATTGGACACGCGCCGAGGTTCGCCTTTCCGCCCGAAAGTATTTCGGACCTCTCTCAGTCGTTACCGAGGCGAACGGCGGAGCGCTCTTCGGCGCAACACCGCCGCCACAAAGGCTCTTCGAGCTTGGCGGTGACGTGTCGCTCCCCGGCTACGACTACAAACAGTTTGTCGGGGACCGCGCGGCACTATTTAGAGTTTTATCAAGCTACCGCCTCGGCTTGTGGGACCGGCCGATACGCGCCTGGAGAAATATCTTTCTTCCGGGCATCGCGCCGGGGATTGCTGTGAGCGTTCAAGGCGCCTGGTCGGAGCTCTCGTCCGCAGGCGCGGTAACCGCGGCCACTGCGCTCACCGCCGGAACGTCGCTTCCGGCTCCGAAGCCCACCGGCGGCGTACGCGCGACCGCCGGTGCCGGGCTGACATTCTTTTCTGACCTGCTGCACGTCGGCGTCGCACGGCCCATCGACCGGCGCGCTCCGCTGCGATTTGTCGGCGGATTTGGCGCTGCGTTCTAGTCGTTCGGTTTCTAGAACTCTCCGATGAAACCAATCTCCGGCTCGAGATGGACACCGTGCTTCGCTTCAACCGCCTGCTGAGCATGTGCGATCAGCGCGCGTACGTCCTTCGCATTCGCGGCGCCGAGGTTGACCATGATGTTCGCGTGCATGTGTGAGATTTGCGCATCGCCAACGCGAAACCCCTTCAGGCCGCATTGATCGACGAGCCGTCCCGCGCCGACTCCTTCGATCTTCTTGAAGATTGAGCCTGCGCTGGGATGCCAGTCGAGCCATGGGTGTCGTGCGCCGCGCCAGCTGAGATTTTCTTGGAGAACTTTGTTCAATGCGCCAGGATCCCCGCGTTTGAGACGGAATTTGACGCTCAATACGATGTCGCGGCGATGATGGAAGATCGTGTCGTCGTACCCAAAACCGACGTACGCGGCGTCGACCGTCTTTCTCTCGCTCTCCTCCGAGAGGATGTCGCACGACTCGAAGATTTCGGCGATGAACATCGTTCGTTCGCGCTCAGGAGCCGGCGATAAGAAATGCAGGTTTTGCCAGACTGCGCCGCCGACAGTGCTCGGGATCCCGACGTAGTGTTCGAGTCCGGACCACCCTTTCCGTACAGACTCCTGAACCAAATCTTTGACGACCGCACCGCTTTCGGTCCACAGAACGCAGTCGTCGCCGTCTGGCCGGAACTCGTGGGTGTGGGCGGTGTTCCGAATTACGAGGCCGCGAAAGCCGCGGTCGCCAATCAGAATGTTCGCCCCGAGACCGAGCACGAAATACGGAACGCTGGTTTCGCGCGCTGCGAGCACAGCATTCGCAAGAGCGTTTGCGGAAGTCGCCTCGACAAACAGATCGGCGGGACCACCGATCTTAAAGGTTGTGTAAGGAGCGAGTGGCTCATCGCGGCGGACGACTGCGTTGCCGAGACGGGACGCGAGTCGTTCGAGTATTTTCGGATCGACGTTGGACATTGGACAGGAAAGCAATCATGGATGACCTCAAGACGCCACCGCGAGCAGTCTCTCTGCGACACATGATGCGCAGGGCGGCTACCGCTCTCACGTTTCTCGCCTTGGCCGCGCCGGCCTTCGCTCAGCGCGCCGAGTTGGAGCGTCGCATTCAGCGAACGACGCTACCGAACGGGCTGGAGATCATCGTCGTCGAGAATCGCGGCGTTCCGCTCGTGACGATCGAGGCCGACGTGAAGAACGGCTCCTTCACACAGGGGCCAGAGTTCGAAGGTCTCTCGCATTTGTACGAGCACATGTTCTTCAAGGCGAACGCATCGTACCCGAACCCCGATGATTTCATCGGCCGCGCGTCCGAGCTCGGCGCGGAGTTCAACGGCACGACGAGCGAAGAGCGCGTCAACTACTACCTGACCGTACCAGCGGACAGCGTCGAGGGCGGAATGAAGTTTCTCGCCGCCGCGCTTATCAATCCCCTCTTTAGAAAAGACGAGCTGGAACGCGAACGAGAGGTGGTCATCGGCGAATACGACCGGAACGAATCCAATCCGTTCTTCCAATTCACGAATGAGATGGGAAAAGCGCTCTGGACGACGGCGTGGAGTCGTAAGAATCCACTCGGCGAGCGGAAGATCATCCAGAGCACGACGCCCGAAAAAATGCACGCTATTCAGCAACGCTACTACGTCCCAAACAACACCGCGATCATCGTCACGGGTGACGTTCCGGCCGCGAAAGCATTCGCCATGGCGAAATCACTGTTCAGTACGTGGCCCCGCGGGGAAGATCCGGCGAAGGCAGCGCCGGTTCCTCCGATTCCCGCGCTCGCTCATGACACCGCCGTGATCGTCGAGCAGCCAATCGGAACGATTCTCGTGATGCTCCAGTGGCAGGGCCCCAGCGCCCAGAAGGACCCGGCGTCGACGTACGCAGCAGACGTGTTCTCGGACGTTCTCAATCAACCGGGCTCGCGCTTTCAACGCCGACTCGTCGACAGTGGTCTCTTTCACTCCATCGGCGTGAACTACTACACGCTGAATCAGGTCGGACCGATCACAATCGAAGGGGAAACGTCGCCCGAGAAGCTGAAGGAAGCGATTGCTGCCCTTCGTGACGAAATCCAAAAGCTCAACGATCCGGGATACTTCGACGCCGACGCGCTCAAGGCGGCAACGCGACAACGAATCGTCGGCACGATGCTCGGACTGGAGCGCGCATCGGGCTTCGCGCACCAACTCGGCTTTTGGTGGGCCGTGACCGGAATGGACTACTTCTATGGATACGTCGACACGATGGCGAAGCAGACGCCGACTGATCTTCAGACCTACGCCGGCAAATACATCATTGGAAAGCCGCACGTGACCGGCGTTCTCCTTTCGCCAGCGATGCGCCAAGCGCTGAAGCTCACGCCATCTTCGCTCACTGACTCGGGGATCCGTCCATGATCTCGTGGCTCCGCAAACCCGCGCTCATGTTTTCGGCCGCGATGGCGGTTTCGACCGCGACGCCGGTTATGGCGCATGCGCAGGCTGACACCGCGACGACCACGTTCGACGTGAATGGTCTGAAGGTGATTCTACGTCGCAACACCGCGAACGACGTCGTCGCCGCGAATCTCTACTTGCTCGGCGGAACGCAGCAGCTGACCCCTGCGACCCAGGGCATCGAGGCGTTTCTGCTTGCGGCCTCTGAGCTTGGCACGAAGCAGTTTCCCAAAGAAGCTGCCCGGAAAATCGTAGCACAGCTCGGATCGACCATCGTCGTCGCGCCGCGCGAAGATTGGACGATGTTTGGCTTCACCACCGTTCGATCCGCGTTCGACTCGACGTGGGCAGTGATGGCTGATCGAATCATGCAACCGACGCTCGATTCGGCGGACGTCGAACTCGTGAGGAATCGCATTCTCAACCGAATTCGACTCGCGGCGAACAGCCCGGATCCGCTCGTCAATCGATTGGCGGACAGCCTCGCGTACGTCGGACATCCGTACGGATTCGATCCCGAGGGAAACGAATCATCGCTGCAGTCGATCACCCTGTCGGCACTGCGGAACTACGAATCGTCGCAGATGGTGACGTCGCGCATGCTTCTCGTCGTCGTCGGCAACATGGATCGTGGCCGGTTGGAACCACTCGTTCAGAAAACACTCGGAACGCTTCAGAAGGGCAGCTACACGTGGTCGCCGCCACAGCAACCGACGCAAGTTGGTCGCGCGCTTGTCGTTCGCGATGCCCAGCTGCCGACGAATTACCTGCTGGGCTACTACCCCGGCCCATCGGCGCGCGACCCGGACTACGCCGCGTTGCGCATCGCGACCGCGGTTCTTTCGGGACGCTTTTTCACCGAGATTCGATCACGACGAAATCTGTCGTACGAAGTCGAGGCTCCGTTTGTCGAGCGCGCGATATCCAACGGCGGTCTATACGTCACGACGACGGATCCGAATCAGACGCTCGAGCTCATGCATGGCGAAATCGATCATTTGCAACGAGAGCTCATTGATCCCAATGGCCTCGAGCGGCTCGTTCAACAATTCATCACCGACTTCTTCCTCAAGAACGAGACGAACGGGGATCAGGCGACGTTCTTGGCGAGAGCGCAGATCTATCAGGGCGATTACCGCGCGGCGAATCGATTTGTCGACGATCTTCGAAAGGTTCGTCCGGAAGACGTACGTCGAGTCGCGCGGCAGTACATGCACGATTTCCGCTTCGTATACCTCGGGAAATCGGATGCGCTTTCGCGGAGCCTGATCGCGCAGTTCTAAGCGCGAGCTCTAGTTGTTGAATTCCTGCGCGACGGCGCGCGGATCCAGCGCGCCGGAATAGAGGACGCTTCCAAGCACGACACCGGCAATCCCTCGATGTTCGAGGGCGCGAAGGTCGTTCATGCTCGGCGTGCCCGCCGTCGTTAATACAGGATAGGCGCTCGCCTCGGCGACATCTTCGAGCAACGAGAGATCTGCGAAGCTCGAGTGCCCGTTTCCGTTGGCAATCGAAACGAGCAGTCCGGCTAAAGGCATTCCGCTGAGATCTTCCACGAGATCGAAGACGTCGACGGGTAGCGCCCGCATCCAGCCTCGAGTCACTGATCGCCGCTCGTGGACGTCGGTGGCGACGATGATAGTCCCCGGATAGGTCTGGGCCATGGCTTCGATCCAGGAAGAGTCATCGATCGTCGAGGCGCGAACGACGACATTCTCCACGCCGGCATCGACGAGGCGGTCGACGACATCGTTCGACTGACCGTCGATGATGACTTGAACGCCAAGAGCACCGTCGCGGATGACGTTCTCGATTGCGATCAGGCTGCTCGATTCTTCGACTCCGTCGATATCCGATATCTGAACGCGTCGGAAACCCGCCGCCGCCAAGGCTCGCGCCAATGTGACGGGATCTCGATTGAATAGCCCGTCGCCAAGTTCGGTCGCCGCTGGCGAAACACTGGCGCCATAGCGAAGCGTGATCGTCGGAATTGTGATCATCGTCACTAACTAAGCCCGAAATTCGGTTTTCACCATGCCTCCGACGGCCTTCGGCCCAGCGTGTGCAGAATTGCGTTGCGCGGCCCGGACTTTGTGAATAGTTTCACATTCTCCGCGGTCTCGCGGAGACCACTCAAAACGATCTAGCTAGGCAATACTGGAGGCCAAGAGAAATGCGGTTTATCGGACTTTCGCTCCTCGCGAGCGTCGCGCTGGTCGCCGCTTGCGGCGGCGGTGAAAACAAGGCTCCTGCTGCGGATACGACGAAGGCTGCACCTGTAGTGCCCCCGGCGGGTGCTGCTCCGGCTGGCGCGCTCGCCCCGATTCCGGCGACCGGCGACACCGTGACGGTGAAGATGGTTGGTGATGACAAGGGTTATCGCTTCGAGCCGAACGCGATCACGATCTCCGGTCAGCCGGTCAAGTTCGTCATGATCAGCGGCGGGCCACACAATGTTTCGTTCGATCCGGCGACCGTTCCGGCAGATTCGAAGGATCAGCTGAACGCGAACATGGTTGGTCAGATGGGCGAGCTCTCGGGCCCGCTTCTCATGAACCCGAACGAGGCGTACGTCGTTTCGTTTGGCGGCGTCAAGCCCGGTTCGTATCCTTTCCACTGCACGCCGCACCTCGCGATGGGGATGAAGGGCACGATCACGGTTCAGTAAGACAACGAATCAAATCGCTGTTAGAGGGCGGAGCCATTTGGCTCCGCCCTTTGCGTTTCGAGCGACCTCGTCGTCGAATACTCGACTCTATTGGCCCATGGCCTGCCAAGTTGCCGTGTGTGAGATCGCGCTTCCGAGACGATGAGTACTGCTAGGATGTCGCAGACGAGCGAATTCCCTCGCCCGATCCCCCGGGCCGTGTGGCTGACGGCGCGCGCCCGCAATGCGGTCAATCGGCCGATCTTCATCGGCGCGGTGGGAGCAAGCGCCTTCATCGCCGCGCTGGTTGCCCTCGTTCTGGCTCCGCAACAAGCACGTCACGTCTCTGCGCCATCGCAGATCGCACCGCGACCAGATACAGCTGCATTCGCCGCTGCGCTCACACAAGCGCGAACGAGAATGGCCGACGCCGAATCATCGCTCGTCATCGCGAGATCACGGCCGAAGCCTGCAATGCCTCAAGTGGTCGACACCCTGCCCCGCCTCAATGCACGCCGCGACACGCTCTCGAACATTCTCAGCGAGCTCGATGGCTTGATGACCCGTGCCGAAGGTGCGCCCGTTGCCGCCTCGTATCGCGCACTCGCCGAGTCACCGCAGTTGTCCTCGAACGCGCGGGCAAAGGCGTTGGTCGATTCGCTAAACGAGATTGAGCACGACCGCGAAGCGTTCGGAACGTCAGGGGGCGCGGATCCGGTCTATATGGCGCTCAGTGCGCGGTCAGCGGAAATTGGGCGCGCGATTCAGGGGGTCGCCCAAGAACGCCGTGACGCCCTTCGGCAGCAGATCGCAAAGCTGATGGCGCCATCCGCACAGCTGGTGATTACTCAAACTCCCGTTGCCGATACAGCGTCATGGATGGCCGAGCGCGACTCCGCGCGCTCGATGGTGGTGCAGGCGTCGACCGCACTCGCCGGGGCGCGCGACAAAGCCCGCGAGTACGATATCGACAGAGCTCGCGCGTCTCGGACCTCGGCGCTGGATGCATCGCCCGTTGCGCTCCTCGCCGCGGCGCTCGTCTTCGGCATCGCGCTCGGCTTCGGCGCGGCATTCACCGATGAGCTGCGACGTCCGCGCGTTAGCGATGAGCATGAACTCGAGCGCATCACCGGAACGCGGGTGCTTGCTCGCGTCAAACCGCGGCCGCGACGGCCGGAACGAATGCGACGGCAGTCGGATCGGAACGCGCCGCCGTATTTCGATCCGGCTGCCGATGGATACCAGTTGACTTATTTGCACGTCGCCCGAACAGGCGCGAGCCGACTCATGCTGACGGTCGCCGCCGCGGATACAGGAATTGCATCGGTGATCGCGATCAACGTCGCGGCGATCGCAGCGGACGAGGCTCGCAGTACCATTCTCGTCGACACTGACTCGCTGACCTCGCCCGTTGCCGCCGCACTGCGCGTCCATGCGGAACCTGGACTTGCCGACGTCATCTCGGGACGCGCTGAATGGACTGAGGTGACGTCGAGCGCTACGATCGGGAGAGATCGCGTGATCGACGTCCTTCCAAGTGGCATCACGTCTCATCCGTTCAATCCGTCGGCACTCAACGAGCTGTTCTCACGCGAAGGACAGCGAATGGCTCGACACTATGAAGCCACGGTCGTCGTCGCGTCGATAGCGTCTGCAATCGGCGGGCTTCCCGCAACGCTGCCGATACCGGACACGATACTCTGCGCGCGCATTGGGCAAACGCGGATTGCCGATGTTCAATCCGCCCTGGACGGCATTCGCCGAAGTGGTGGCAACCCACTCGGTGTGGTGCTTTGGGATGCTGTCGCGCCCGCGCTTCCGACGACCGAAGGGATTGCAGCAGCGCCTCGTCCGCTCCGCACCGCGGAAATGAAGGCGTTGACGACGACGCGCTAGGATCTTCTCCTCGCGGCCGCTAGCATCCCTGGCGTGTGGGCCGATACTCTCCTTCGCGCTGAACAGCAGCACCTCCTTCGAGTTCTTCTTTGGGCGGGAATCTCCGTTCTAGGCGGAACGGCCGTAGGAGTGGCTACGGTTGTCCGCCGCGTGAAATCGCCGTTGCTGATCCAGTTCGCAATTCAGACTGCCGCGTGGGGACTGTTCATCGGGGCCGTCGCGGCGATTTGGTGGGCCTCAGTGGGCCTGCGCGACGTTGCCGGCGCTGCGCGTCTCGAGCATATCGTTTGGCTGACGATGGGACTCGACATTGGCTGCATCGCCGTCGGCGGGTTACTGGGAGGCGCCGCCTGGCTCATGTCTCGACGCTTAGGGGGAGTGGGAGCAGGGATCGCGATCTCGGTCCAAGGCCTCGCGCTTCTCGTTCTCGACATGCAATTCGCCACAACGATCTCACGCTGACCATGGCCGAAGCAACGATCGATCTCCGACACCAGCCGAAGGACCGGGCCTATGCCCAGCTCCATGGCTATATCCTCAATGTCCTAGGGGGCATCGACGACGATGTCGCCGGTATGGCGACCATGAGCTCGATGATCCATCACGCATTCGGCTTTTTGTGGACCGGTTTCTATCGCGTCGTCGGACCGGATATGCTGCGGGTCGGGCCCTACCAGGGAACGCCCGGCTGTCTTGAGATCCAGTTTGGGAAAGGCGTCTGTGGTACGGCGGCAGCGCAGCGGAAAACCGTCGTAGTTCCAGAGGTAGACAAATTTCCTGGACACATCGCATGCGATGCGCGATCAAAGTCCGAGATTGTGGTTCCTGTGTTCGATCGGAGCGGCGGCCTGATCGCCGTTCTAGACGTCGATTCGGAGAAACGTTCAACGTTTGACGCCGCCGATGCGCAGGGATTAGAGCGAATCGTCGCATGGTTCGCCGGACAAGGACGCGGTTGACTGGGACCGTGACGACACGTAGCCTGCGTTTGAGCTCATGAGCACAACTGGGTATTCCGACCGGATCAATCACGCGTTGGCATTCGCGGCGAAGCACCATGACCAACAGGTGCGGAGAGGGACGCGTCTACCGTACGTCACGCGGCCTTCCAACGTCGCGATAATTCTTGCGCGCTACGATCAGGATGAGCAGACGATCGTCGCCGGCATTCTTCAGGACGTCGTCGAAGACTGCGTTCGAGACGCATTCTCGCTCCCGATGCTGCAGCAGCGGGTGGGCGATAAGTTCGGAAGCGAAGTTCTCGATACGGCTCTCGCGGTTACTCCGAGGCGTATGGATGACGACGGGATCGAACTGTCACACGACGATCGTCGCGACGATTTCGTCGAG
>Ga0207661_10001842_pt1 | contig 14498 bp, 18 predicted proteins | sample KBSC713LmetaG_FD_184337 | JGI IMG/M metagenome (GOLD analysis project Ga0207661, IMG submission 184337) | Corn rhizosphere microbial communities from Kellogg Biological Station, Michigan, USA - KBS C7.1-3L metaG (SPAdes) (version 2) | ecosystem: Host-associated > Plants > Roots > Rhizosphere ...
CAGGTAGCGCACTTCCGGGTATGAGCGCGCGATCGTGCCGCTGCCGTCCGTCGAGCCGTCGTCGACGACGATCACCTCGAACGGCTCGTAGTCCTGCGCGAGGACGCTGTCGAGCGCCTCGCGCAGGAACGGCTCGGCGTTGAACACGGGAATCACCACGCTGACGAGCGGGCGGCTCACCGAGAAGCCTCCAGGAGCTCGACGATCGCCTCCGGGATCCGCGCCAGGTCCGAGCCGAGCTCGAGGGTGAAGCACGGGACACGCCCGACCAGCGCGCCCATCTCCGCGAGTGCGTCCGGCTGCGGCGGATGGAGCTGGAAGATCGTGCTCGGCGCAAGCGCTGCGAGCGCGGCGGCGGCGGGACGCGGCACGGCACGCGTCTCGGGCGTCTGTGCGACGACGCGCGGGACGAGGATCGCCCGCAACGGAAAGCCGGGGATCGCCCTCCCCGGAGCGGCCTCCTCGACGTAGACGACCGCCTTCTCGCCCGCCCCCCGCTCGGGGTTCCCGACGGCACCGCCGAGCCCGGGGAAGCGTGCGAGCTGGTGGTCCTCCAGCTTTCCTGAGGAGTAGAGGCTGTGCACCCACGGCTGTGGATGCGGGGCGACCGCGACGTAGTCGTCGCCTGCGTAGCGGAGGCCGGCGGTCAGGCAGGCGAGCGAGGTCGTCGACTTCCCCGACCCACCCCGGCCGACCAGGAGGACGCCGCCGTCCGGCGTTCCGACCGCGCCTCCGTGCAGCTGGAGGATGCCCCGACGCCCGAGCCACCAGTGCAGGATCGCGCGCAGAGGCGCGGCCGCTTCCCACGACGGGATCGCATCCGGGGCCGGCGCCCAGAACCACGCCTGGGCCGACTCCTCGTCGAGGACGCTGAGCGACCGCCAGCGGTTCAGGGCTTTCACGCCGTTCCGTTCGTAGTAGTACATCGGGCCGTCCTCGGTGCTCAGCTGCTCGCCGAGGAGCGGCGGCGCCGCACCTCCGGTCGACTCGGAGTCCCAGATGTTGATCGTCAGGCCCGCCCCCGTGGCGGGAGCTCGAAGGTGGTCGAACGCGCGTCCGACGCGCAGCAGCATCTCCTCACCGGCGAAGCGGCACGTGACGGACTGGCCTGCGACAGCGTACGAGCGCTCGACGCGGCCCGCACGCTCGGCGGCGGCTTCGAAGAGCGCTTCGACCGCGAGCCTCGGGTGCTCGGGCAGCGAGCGAGCGTCGGCCGCAGTCACGCTCATGGGCCGACTGGTCTAGGCGCCGTCTGCCGCGGCCGGAGCAGCATGCGGCCAGCCGGCGTCGTCGACCCTGTGCACGGGATCGAGCAGGATGATGTCCTGCAGGTCCTCGTACTTCTCGAGCTGGGGCTCTTCGAACGTTCCGTCCCCTCCCGGCTCGAAGGTCGGAATCGGTGCCGCAGGCGCCGTGCCGGGAGCAATCAGCCTTTCGGACTCGAGCTGCCGGACCAGACCGGCGACCGAGGCCTCGATCGAGCCGGGCTCGGCGTCGTAGGCGTCCTCGAGCGCCGTCACGATCGCCGCGGAACCGGCGCCCCGCGCGAGCGCATCCCAGATCGCCGGTGCCGATCCCCGCAGGCTGTAGTAGGTGCCCGAGGACAGGTCGATGATGATCGTCTCGCCGTCGACGGTCTCGTGCATCACCTGCGGGCTCACGAGAAACCCCTCCCCTCCCATGGATCTACTGTAGGCGGCGACGTCGCGGCTGTCCACAGGCAACGGCCCCGGTCGCTACTGCTCGCCGGCCTTGCCGCTCTCGAGCTCTCCGCGCCAGCCCTCGGTGTGCTCGGTCATCGACCGACTCGGGTGCAGCAAGGCGCTCCTGACGCGGAGGAACTTGTCCCGCCAGGACTCGCCGGGGTCGGGCAGCAGCTCCTGGCGGAGTACCCCGCCGGTCCGGAGCAGCGCCCGCCGGAACGGCAGCTCCCAGAAGGAGTGCAGCCAGCGCAGAAGATGATTCTCGAGCACTGTCCGCTCGCGCACGGTTGCGAGATGGCGCCCGAACACACGGATGGCCACGGGCGTCCGCCCACCCTCGAGCAGCGCCGCGCTCGCCGCGGCGGTGGTCCGCCAGATCTGATCCATGCCCCACCGTTTCGCGGATCGCGCGAGCTCGGTCTCGTCTGCGATCTCCACGACCGCCGCGACGTCGATCAGGTCTCGCAACCGCCCGAGCGGTTCGTGCCCCCACGCATGAGCGGCGAGCATGAGAGCGTGGTGCTCGGCCCGCGGGGCCGAGATCCCGTCGATCGCGAGCGACGACGGCACAGCGGCCTCGAAGATCTCCGCGAGCGGTGCCTCCGCTTGCTCCGGAAGCATCGGTCGGAGGTGGATCTCGACCTGGAGCCAGAGCCCCGGCAGCTGGAGCGGCCGGAGGTGATGGTGGTCGCGGAAGAGCTCCGGGTCGTCCACTTCCGCGAACCCACCGGCCCTGAGGGCGTCGTGGACACGATGACCGTCCTCGACGAGCAGGTCGATGTCGACGAAGGACCGGGCGCGATCCGGATACCGACAGGCGACCTCGGGTCCTTTCAGGAGCAGCAGCGGGCCGTCGACGATCTCCCGGATGCGGCCCAGCAGAGGGATCGCCGCCATCATCGACGCGCGGGCGAGCTGCTCCTCGGCGGCGAGGCGCTTCGGAACCGGATCGCCGCGCAACCGCTGGCGCCGTGCCTCGAGCGGCCCGAGCTTGTTCGCCAGGATGCCCTCCAGGTCGGCGCGCGCAAGCAGGTCGTCGACCGCGGTCCAGAGCGTCCCGTTCCCCCTCGTCATGAACGAACGATAGTTCAGCCCTGCCCGTCCTGCCGTCCGCCGCGGATCGACTCCCACACGATCCGAGCCCAGAGAACCACCAGGAACCCCGCCGCTCCGACGACCATGACGATCACCGGCGACAGGATCACGGCCTTCTCGAAGGACCAGTCCAGCAGAAGCGCGGCAACGGCGGCCAGCGCGAGGCAGGCTGCGAGGGCGACCAGGGCGACGCGCAGGCGCACGGCGGCCAGTCTAGGGTGCGGAAGGCGGTTGGTATCCTGGCTCGGTGGAAAGCGGCCCGCGGCCCGTCGGCGACGCCAACTACAGCTCCGGCGACGACTACGTCGTCGAATTCCTCGGATACCGCTTCAACTTCAACGGCGCCGACTTCGAGCAGCGCGTCACCGGGGCAGCGGTCAAGCTCGGGCTGGTCGAGGCGAACGAGCTGGACGAGGAAGAGACCGCGGATCTCGTCGAACTCGCCGCCGAGGGACGCATCGAGGAGCCCCGCAGCGAGTTCGGGCGCTACCTCGTCCGCCACTGGGAGCGGATCTCGCTGGTGGGCGGCGAGTCGCTCGTCTACTGGCTGCGCAAGCTGATCTTCCGGGGCGCGTGGCTCGACCACCGCGTGAAGGAGGGTCTGCTCGAGGTCGTCTGGGACGACGACAATTCCGAGTTCGCGTACCGGGATCCGCGCGGCTCGCGCGCGTTGCTCGAGCTCGCGCCGGTGCCCAGCTGGCACGAGCTGCAGTACCGGCCGTAGCGAACCCAGGGTCTGACTCCGACGGGTCTGAGCCGCAGAGGCGAAGCGCCCTACTCTTCGTCGGGGACAGTCCCTACAGCGTCACGACGCAACCGAAAAGCCGAGCTGTGTCCGCTCGTCCACGGCCGCGCTCAGCTCGATGCGCTTGATCGAGCCGACCGGGACGATCACCTCGCCCGGCACGTCGTCCCTCGGGTGTGGACGGATCGTCACGAAACCGTAACCCGGCTCTGCCTCGAGCGACTCGACCGCATACCGGGCGCCGTCCGCGAGCTCGACCTCGACGAATGCCTGCTCGATTCCTGCCTCCCGGGCGAACTGCTCGATCCGGCGATGGATGCGGTCGACCAGATCGTCGGCGGGGCCGGCGTAGCCGGGAACCCAGAGCTCAGGCATGCCTAGAAGAGGCTATCGGCGCGGGCCGCCTGGTCGGCGGCGACGTGGGCGAGGCCGAGATCGGTGACGATCCGACCCCGTGGCGTGCGCTGGATGAACCCGAGCTGGAGCAGGTAAGGCTCGTAGACGTCCTCGATCGTGTCGGACTCCTCCCCGAGGGTGACGGCGAGCGTCGACAGCCCGACCGGCCCGCCGGCGAACTTGTGCACGATCGCCTCGAGCAGCTCGCGGTCGGTGCGCTCGAGTCCCTCCTCGTCGACCTCGAGCAGCTCGAGCGCCTCCCAGGAGATCTCCGCGGTGATCTCGCCCGCGTGGCGCACCTCGGCGACGTCGCGGACGCGCCGGAGGATCCGGTTGGCGACGCGCGGGGTGCCGCGAGAGCGCCGGGCGATCTCGTCGGCTGCCTCGTCGGAGATGCGCACACCGAGGATGCCGGCCGAGCGGCGGACGATCGTCGCGAGATCGGCCGACTCGTAGTACGAGAGCCGGAAGGTCATCCCGAACCGGTCGCGGAGCGGCGTCGTCAGCAGCCCCGTGCGCGTCGTCGCACCGACGAGCGTGAACGGCGGCAGGTCGAGCGTCAACGTCCGCGCCGCCGGGCCCTGGCCGACGACGATGTCCAGCCGGAAGTCCTCGAGCGCCGGATACAGGATCTCCTCGACCGCGGGGTTGAGCCGGTGGATCTCGTCGATGAAGAGGACGTCGCGCGTCTCCAGCGAGGTGAGGATCGCGGCCAGGTCGCCCTTCCGCTCGACCGCGGGGCCGGCGACCGTTCGCAACCCGACGCCCAGCTCCTCACGGACGATGTGGGCGAGGCTCGTCTTGCCGAGGCCGGGCGGGCCGACCAGGAGAACGTGGTCGAGCGCCTCGTTCCGGGTCTTGGCAGCGGTGAGCGACACCTCGAGCTGCTCCTTGACCCGCTCCTGCCCGACGAACTCGTCGAGCCGGCGGGGCCGGAGCGAGCGGTCGAAGTCGTCCTCGCCCGCGTCCTCGAGAACGCCGGCTAGAAGTTGGTCGTTGGTCATGCCGCTTTCCTCAAAGCCAGGCGGACACGCTCCTCCGTCGAAAGGTCGGGATCGACCTCGGCGAGCGCCCGTTCCGCGTCGACGACCGAGTACCCGAGCTCCACGAGGGCATCGCGGGCGACGAGATGCCCATCGCTGCCTCTGGCCTCCGGCGCGTCAGCGGCGGAGGCCACTTTTTCCTTCAGCTCGAGCACGACCCGCTGCGCGGTCTTCTTGCCGATTCCCGGGATCGCCTCGAAGCGGGCGGTGTCCTCGAGCACGATCGCCCGGCGGAGCTCGGCCGGCGTCGAGCCGGAGACGATCGACAGCGCGACCTTCGGCCCGATCCCGGACACCGAGAGCAGCTGCTCGAACAGCTCGCGCTCGGCCGCGTCGGCGAAGCCGTACAGCTGGAGCGCGTCCTCGCGGACGTGGGTGTGGATCTCGAGCGACACCTCGCCGTCGTCGTCGGCGAGCCGGAGCGCCCGGGTCGTGGCGGCGACGAGGTAGCCGACGCCGTTGACGTCGAGCACGAGGCCGTCGGGACGACGGGCGACCGGGCGTCCGCACAGGCGTGCGATCACGACCCGACCGCCTTCAACAGGGGCGGCGCGAGCGCGTGGCAGATCGCCACCGCGAGCGCGTCGGAGGCGTGAGTCGTCTTCGGCGGCGCGCGCAGCGCGAGGATCGTGCGCACCATCCGCTCGACCTGTCCCTTCTCGGCTCGGCCATAGCCGCAGACGGCCTGCTTCACGCGGGCCGGCGCGTACTCAGCGCACTCGACGCCGGCGAGCGCGGAGGCGACGAGCACGGCGCCCCGTGCCTGGCCGACAGAGAGCGCGATGCGGGCGTCGGCGCCGACGAACGACTCCTCGAGCGCGACGGCATCCGGCTCGTGCTGCTCCACCAGCTCCCGCACGCCCTCGAAGATCGTCCTCAGGCGCAGCTCCGGCCGCTCGCGCGCCTCCGTTCGCCAGCACCCGTGGACGAGGGCCCGGAGGCGGCCGTCGCTTTCGTGGACTATCGCGTACCCGCAAGCAGCAGTTCCCGGATCGATGCCGAGGACCTTCACGCGGTGAGGTTAGGCACCGCACCGGACGTTCCTTCGCGCACAGGAGCAGTGACAGGCTTAAGCCTGTCGCTGCAGTTCGGGCTGCCTACGGCGGGACTACACCGCGACCGCTTCCAGGACGTGCTCCGGGATATCGAAGTTCGCGTACACGTCCTGAATGTCGTCGTTCTCCTCGAGGCCGTCGATCAGCTTCAGCACCTTCCGCGCGACCGACTCCTCCTCGATCTCGACCGTCGTCTTCGGGAGCATCGTCACCTCGGCGTCCGTGACCGCGAATCCGGCCGCCTCCAGCGCCTCGCGCACGGAGTGGAGGTCCTCGGGCGCGCAGGTGACCTCGAATGACGAGCCCTCCTCGGCCACGTCCTCCGCTCCCGCGTCTGCGGCCGCCAGCGTCAGCTCCTCCTCGTCGGTCGAGTCCCGATCGACCAGGACGACGCCCTTGCGCTCGAACAACCACGCGACCGCGCCCGACTCGGCGAGGTTGCCGTCGTGCCGGGCGAAGGTGTGCCGCACCTCGCCCGCTGTTCGGTTGCGGTTGTCGGTGAGCACATCGACGTAGACCGCCACCCCGCCTGGCCCGTAGCCCTCGTACGAGATGTGTTCGTACGACGCCGCGTCGGCGCCGGTGCCGCTGCCCCGCGCGATCGCCCGCTCGATGTTGTCCTTCGGCATCGAGGCGTCGCGCGCCTTCTCGATCGCGTTCTGGAGCGCGAGGTTCGAGGCGGGGTCGGGGCCGCCGTCCTTGGCGGCGACGATCAGCGCGCGCGTCAGCTTCGTGAAGAGCTGCCCGCGCTTGGCGTCGGCGGCGCCCTTCTTGTGCTTGATCGACGACCACTTGCTGTGCCCGGACATCGGGGCGAATTGTACGGGCCGTCATTCCAGCCGGTCCGCGAGATCTGGACGGCAGCCGTGCGCCGCCCAGCCGGCCGCCGTCCCGTTGTGGATCGCGTCGCGGATGGTCGGGTCTGCCCCGAGCTCGAGCAGGAGGTCGACCGCTTCCTCCTGCCCCGACTGCGCGGCGAGATGGAGCGGCGGCACGCCTTCCCCGTGGGTCGGCCCGCCGAAGGTGCCGCGCCCGTTCGGGTCTGCGCCGAGCTCCACCAGCCGCCGGATCGCCGCCAACCGCCCGTTCGCCGCCGCCCACGCGAGCGGCGTGCCGCGATACGGGTCCGCCTCGACCCGGGCGCCGAGCTCGACCAGCCGGTCGATCGCCTCGACGCGGTCGGCCTTGGCCGCCCACACCAGCGCCTCGTCGAGGATTTCCTGCGAATCGCCGGACGGCTGCCACTCCGGGAAGCCCCCGTGCGGGCGGTAGAACTCGCGGTGCGCGCCCGCGGCGGGCGTGCCCGCCAGCTCGTCGATCAGGTCGACCCGGCCGAGGCCCGCGGCGACACGCAGGTTGCGCGGCTCGAGCCCGAGCAGGTCGACGACCTCGCGGTGCCCCCAGAAGAGCGCCGCAACCAGCGGTGTGCCTCCGTCGCCGCGCGCCGAGAGATCGGTGCGCGCGCCCGCCGCGAGCACGAGCCCTGCAAGCGACCGGTCGTTCGAGTAACCGGCCTGGTGCAGCTTCGTCCAGCCGTAGTCGTTGCCCCGGTTGACGTCTGCCCCACGCTCGAGCAACAGCTTGACGCTCTCCAGGTCGCCCGCCATTCCGAGCAGGTCGTTGCCGTTCGTCCCGCGCGTGCGGACGAGCTCGGGATGCTCGTCGAGCAGCCCGGCCAGCCGGTCGTTGTCGCCGCCCTCGACCGCGGCATAGGCGAGCATGAACGGCGTCGCCGGCTCCTCGCCGTTCGCGAGCGCGGTCACGTGCCGCGTCAACCCGGCCCAGCTCGAGTACCCGTGGCGCTGCGCGAGGTCGCGGCGCGCCGACGCGAGCGACACGCCGTTCACCGTCGCGATTCCCTGCGCCCTGCCCTCGTAGTACTCGAGATCGGTGCGGAACGGCTGCTCGGCGAGCTCGTGGACGAGCGCCGGCCAGCTCGTGTAGCCCTGCTCGCGCGCGAGTACGGTCTGGGCGCTCGCGAGCTTGACCCGCAGGTCGCCGAATCTGGCAACAGCGTCCACGTCTCCTGCCCGCGCCGCCTTGACCAGGTCCTTCGCCTGCTTGCGAAGCTGCTCGAGGTTCATCTCGACCTCCTCCCTCTGAGGCCCGTGTCCGCGGCGGGCGGGGAAAGAGATCGATTCGGTGCTGCGGCAACCAGCTGGAGGTGGGCTCAGCCCTTCCCGCGGACCGGGTGCGCCCTCGCGCGCACCGCCGATCCTAGCTCAGACGCTCTCGGCGAAGCTGTCGTCGCGCCGCCAGAGCAGCATGCCGACCAGCGCGAGGAAGAGCCCGAGGCAGAGGAACGCGACCGGCCCGGCCCAGGACGCCGGGGTGGTCGATCGCTCCTCGCCGAAGAGGTCGATCGCCCGGCTCGAACCGCCGCCGACCGAGTAGTGCCAGGTTGCGAGGACGAGCCCGATCGTGCCGATCACCGCGTAGCTCGAGCGCCTGATCCCGGCGCCGACGGCCATGAAGACGAGCCCGAAGACGATGATCAGCGCCCACTGGAAGTCGGACGAGTGCCACCAGTAGAGGAGCGCACCGCCGGTCGTCAGCCCCGCGACGGCGTGCACCCAGAATCCGTACGGCCGGGTGTCGCCGCCGTCGTTCGCGAGCCCCATCACGAACAGGAAGAGCCCGACGAAGAGCGTCACCCAGGCGCTCCAGTTGCCGCCGCTCGACACCAGGTCGGTGACGAAGTACCAGCCGAGCCCGGCGAGCACGAGCGAGAAGAGCGGGAACCTGAAGATGCCGAGGCCGATGGAGGCCGCGATCAGGACGAGGAGCTGCAGTGCAAGGCTGCCGATGTGAAAGCCGCCGAGCGGCTTGTCGTCGGGCAGCCAGCCGAACCACGAGAAGAACGCCCCGATCATCAACGCGAAGAGCCCGAGGCCGACGAACCCGAACAGTCCCGCGAGCACGCGGTGTCCGCGGCCCAGCAGCCCGAAGGCGAGCATCTCCGCGACCGCCCAGAAGAGCACCGACCAGCCGGCGAACGCCCCTTGCCCGTGGTCGCCCGAGATCACCCCGAGCCAGGCCACCGCCGCGATCAGCGCCGTCAGGGCGCCCGTGTACGCCAGGAACGACCCTGTCATCCAGGGTGCGCGGTTCACGACCACGCGGCGATCCTCGCAGGGCGCCCGGACGGAACCTCCTGCCCCCTAAGCTAGTCCGGTGGGCGAGGAGCGCGCGATCCTGCCGGTCGGCAAGCTGCCCGGCGAGCTGCTCGCCCGGTTGATCGCCGCCTACGGCTCGAGCGATCCGACGGTCCTCGTCGGGCCAGGCGTCGGAGGCGACGCGGCGGCGATCGACCTTGACGGCACGACGCTCGTCGTCAAGTCGGACCCGATCACCTTCGCGAGCGAAAGTCCTGCCCAGTACCTCGTCGATGTCAACGCCAACGATCTCGCGTGTCTGGGAGCGACGCCCCGCTGGATGATGGTCACGGCCCTTCTGCCCGCAGGGACGAGCGAGGACGACGTCGAGACCCACTTCCGCGAGCTGCGCGACGCCTGCGTCGGGCGGAAGATCTCTCTCGTCGGCGGCCACACGGAGGTCACGTCCGCGGTCAGCCGCCCGATCCTCGTCGGCGTTCTTCTCGGCGAGGCCCGTCGAGACGCGCTCCTTCGTCCGGGTGGCGCCCGCCCCGGAGACGTCCTCCTGCTGACGAAGGCGCTGGCGCTCGAAGGCACCGCGCTCGTCGCACGCGAGCTCGGAGACCGGCTCGGCGACCTGGTCGGTCGTGAGATCGTCGAGCGCGCGTCGTCGTTTCTCGCCGATCCGGGGATCTCGGTCGTCCCGGAGGCGCTGGCCGTCCTGGACGCCGGTGGAGTGACCGCGTTGCACGACCCGACCGAAGGAGGGCTGGCCATGGGCGTGCGTGAGCTCGTGCTTGCCGCCGGCTGCGGGGTGACGATCGATCGCGAGGCCGTGCCGGTGCTGCCCGAGACGGCGTCGATCGCCGCTGCGCTGGCTCTCGATCCACTCGGGATGCTCGCGTCCGGAAGCCTGCTGGTCGCAGCCGACCCGTCGTCGGTGGACGGCCTGATTGCGGCCTGCGACGCGGTCGGTGTCCGCCTGACGCAGATCGGCGAGGTGACCGATCGGGCGGACCGCTTCACGCTGCGCGTCGACGGAGCCGAGCGGGAACTGCCCGTCTACGAGAGCGACGAGGTCGGGCGCGCCCTCAGCGGTGCAGCGGGCTCGTCAATCCGCTAGGAAGGCCGTCACCTCTTCGCGGAAGCGGTCACGCGCCTCGACGAAGATGAAGTGGCCGCAGCCGGGCAGCACCACGGTCCGCTGGCCGGGGACGAGTGCGAAGTCGGCTGCACAGACCGGCCCGGTGATGAAGTCGTCCTCGCCGGTGATCACGAGCGTCGGCGTCGAAATCGCCGGCAGGTCGGGACGCAGGTCGAAGGTGTTGAAGACCTCGTCGTTGAAGAGCAGCAGAGCGTCGGCGACGGGCACCTCGCCGCGCAGTGTCTCGAGGTACGCCTGCTCGGCGTCCCCGTAGCGGGCGAAGTAGAACGGGAACTCGCGGATCGCGAGCTCCCCGAGCTCCGCGTCGGTCTCGAAGCGGCCGGCCTGCTCGTCCTCGAGGGCGGCGCGGGCGTCGGCGTACCACGGCTCGGCAGCCTTCGCGTCCATGGCCGCTTCCATCACGGCCTCCTGCTCGGCCGCGAAGCGGGCGAGGGTGCTGGCGAGGACGAGACGCTCGACGCGGTCCGGATGGGCGGCGGCGTAGGCGGCCGCGACCACGCCGCCGTGCGAGTGGCCGAGCAGGAGCATCCGCTCGAGCCCGAGGTGCGCGCGCAGCTCGTCGAGATCTGCGACGTAGTCGGCGGTCTCGTATGCGCGCGGGTCGGACGGACGGTCGGAGCCCTCGGTCCCCCGGGGGTTGAGCATGACGAGCGTGAACACCGCGCCGAGGCCGGCGAGATCGCCGAAGTACCGCGCCGAGAACCCGGGCCCGCCGGGGTGACAGACGAGCACCGGCCCCTCGCCCTCGCGCCGGTACGAGAGGGTGCGACCGTCGGCCGTGCGGAACGTCCCCACGCGGCGAGGCTAGTCGATCACTCGGCGACGCCGGGCTCGATCAGGCCCGTCTCTTCCCGGCCGGGCGCCTCGATCGGCCGCCGGAGGAAGAGGTATTCGTAGAGCAGCGCCGCGATCACGCCGCCGGCGAACGGGCCGACGTAGAAGATCCAGGTGTAGCTCTCCCAGACGTTGTAGACGAGCTGGGGCCCGAACGCACGCGCCGGGTTGATCGCAGCGCCCGTCAGGGGCCCGCCCGTGAGGATGTCCATCGTGACCACGAGACCGATCCCGAAGCCGGCGACCGCCCTGAACGCGCCGCGCTCGTCGACGGCGGTGGCGAAGACGACCAGGACCAGGAAGAACGTCATGATCGCCTCCAGCGCCATCCCCGCACCGCTTCCCACCGACGGGTGCAGGAGCGGCGCGCCGAGCCGGGCCGGTGCGATCGCCTCCTTGGGGAAGATCCACCAGAGGAGGAGCGAGGCCGCGACGGCGCCGGCGAACTGCATCAGCCAGTAGATGAGCGCGAGCCTCATCCGAATGCGTTGCGTGGCGACGAAGCCGAGCGTGATCGCCGGGTTGAAGTGGCCGCCGGAGATGTGCGCGAGCGCTGTGACCATCACGGCGATCGCGAGGCCCTGCGCGACCGCGACCCCGATCAGCCCTCCCGAGCCGACCATGATCGCCCCGCCGGCGACGAAGACCAGCGTGAACGTGCCGATGAACTCGGCCGTGCCGCGGCGCAGGTAGTCGCCTTCCACGGACCGGCAGCGTAGGAAGCGAGTCGGACGGCACACCCGTCGGGCGATACCGGACCAAAAAAATTCGCCGAGCCGGTGGCGCTTTCGTCCGCCTAGCCGACCAACCTTCCGCTTCCGCGTACTGCCGCCCGGCTGGGCCTCGACCTAATCGCGCTCCGTGCTCGGCGCAAGCGGAAACATAGAGCCTTCGGACCTGTCCCGCAAGCAGCCGCCGATCGATTTTTCGCGCAAATTGCGGGCGCCTTCAATCCGGTTCGAATTCGGTCGTACTGCGATCTATACTCCGCCGGTTTCTGTCATCCGAGGAGAGAGGGGTTCAAGCTATGTCTCGTTGGGAACGGCTGTCGCCGCTTGCCGGCGTGGCCGCCGTGGTGCTCTGGATCGTCGGCCTGGCGTTGACGAAGACGCCGGACACGTCGAGCGACAAGACCGACGCGCAGATCCTGAGCGTCTACCAGCACGACGCGAACAGGATCCTCGTCGCGTCGTGGCTGTTCATGCTCGGCTGTGTGTTCTTCCTGTGGTTCGCCGGCACGTTGCGGGGCCGCATGGCCGAGGCCGAGGGCGAACGCCACACGTTCACCGGGATCGCGTACGGCTGCGCGATCGGAGCCGCCGTCTTCGGGATCGGCACGATGGCCGGCCCGGTCGCGGTCGCGATCAACAAGAACGACGTCAGCGCCGCCACCGCCGGCGCACTCACCCACGTCACCGACATGTTCTTCGTCGGCGCGGAGATGACCCTGATCGGCCTGTTCACCGCGGCGGCCGTGGTCGCGTTCAGGACGGGGCTCTTCCCGAAGTGGTGGGCGATCCTGATGTGGGTCGTCGCGGTCGTGCTCGTGGTCGGCCCGATCGGCTGGGTAGGGGTGATCTTCTGCGTCCCGATCTGGACGCTCGGCACCGTCTTCATGCTGATGCGGCAGCGGAGCGACCGGGCGCAGATCGCGCCGGCGGCGGCGTAACCCGACGTGCGGGCCCCGCGTTACGCTGCGTAACGCGGGGCCCGTAGCTCAGCTGGTCAGAGCAGCGGACTCATAATCCGTTGGTCCCAGGTTCGAGTCCTGGCGGGCCCAAATCGCACCCTGCAGCCCTACGGCTTTCGCATGGTCGCGCGGGTCGGTTACGTCAGGGATGCCGCGAATGAGCGCGTCGTGCACACCCCGGTGCACACCTCGAGGCCCGGCGCGGGGGTCGAACTCTCGGCGGCCGGACGAGCGCTTCCCCGCGATGCCGGGCCGGTCACGACACTACGCGGCGAGCTGCCTGCTGCCTAGTCGCTCTTTCGGCCATGGCCGCAAGCATTCCGTAAGCCTCCTCGTGCGACGGCCCGCCGAGAGCTGAGAGAAACTGCCGCGCCAAGCCTGAGCAACGTCAGATCTCGTCCAGGCGAGTGCCATCGGGTTCGCTCGTCGAGTTTCCTGCCTGGATGCCCTCGGTCAGCTTCTTGACGGAGCTACCTCGGCGGAAACGCTTGGTCACGGTCCACAGGCGATGATCGACTGGCGGTCCGAGCGTGTCCGCGGAAACCGTTACGCGGAAGCTCGAGGAAACGAGCCCGAAGAACCACAGCGCAAGGACAAGCGGGATGAGGATCTCCAGGATCCGGCTCCCGTCGGCCCTGAGCACGACAACGAAGAGCATCACCATGATCACCGTCACGGCCACGTGCGCCCAGAAGAACGCAGTCTGGCGCGACTCCTTCCACGAGCGGTGCGTACGCGCGGTCGAGACGACCCACTTGCGGCCGTCGGGCGACGACACCTGGACCGAGTTCATGGCCGATCACCGGGACGGTTGGCACTCATCGTGTTCTCTCGGGCACTGAGCATCGTTGGTGAAACCATTTGGGCTCCTTTCGGGATCGACGGACGGAGGGAGGCGGCTCGTCAGCCGCCTCCCGTGAGCTGTAACAAGCCGTGCTCGTTACGCTTTCGTCGTCTTGCCCTCGATCGGGGCCTTGCCGTTGCCGATCGCGGCCTTGCCGTTGCCGATCTGGATCCGGTGCGGCAGTTCGACCTCGGGCTTCTTGACGTGGATTTCGAGCTCGCCGTTGTCGTAGCGAGCCGAGATCTGATCCTCGGACACGCCCTGTGGCAGCCCGATCGCCCGCGAGAAGCCTCCGTACCGGCGCTCGGAACGGTACATCCGGTCGGTCGAGACTTCCTGTGAGCGCTCGCGCTCGGCGCTGACAGTCAGGACACCGTGGTCGAACTCGATCGAGACCGTGTCCTTGGGGATGCCGGGGAGATCGAACGCGTAGACGATCTCATCGTCGGTCTCCCAGACATCCATCGCCGGAGCCCAGACGCCCGCAGTCGCGGTGCCGGTTCCCTGGGCGAACAAGTTCAGGAAGCGGGCCATCTCGCCTTGCAGAGCGGTCGCCTCGCGGAAGGGATCAAAACGAACCAGGGTGGTCAAGGTGTACTCCTCTCAGAAGCAGGCAGTCCCTGAAGGCGATTGCCTCCAACGGGGCTGGCCCAGCGGAACGCTGAGACACGATTCATCGAGGAAGAAGAAGCTGGCGGCTCGACGGCTGATCTGATGCCGTCAGCGCGACTGGCTCGGCGTTTCGAATGTGCATTTTAGCACAAATCCCTCAAACAAAGTGAAGGCGGGCCTGCAGATAGCGGTGATACCGACGCTCCGGCTCTTTCCCCGCG
>Ga0207661_10001843_pt1 | contig 14496 bp, 18 predicted proteins | sample KBSC713LmetaG_FD_184337 | JGI IMG/M metagenome (GOLD analysis project Ga0207661, IMG submission 184337) | Corn rhizosphere microbial communities from Kellogg Biological Station, Michigan, USA - KBS C7.1-3L metaG (SPAdes) (version 2) | ecosystem: Host-associated > Plants > Roots > Rhizosphere ...
GGGACGCGGTGCTGGGCGCGCGCCGGTATGTGCTGACAGGTCACTGGACGAGCCCTCCGTCTTGGGCAGTCCAGTCGCAGCAGCAACACATCGCGCCGCAGAACGCGACCGCGTGGGAGTCACACCGCGTCGCGTTCGAGTTGACGCTCCCCGAAGGCTTTCACTCGTGGTCGGTCGTCGCGCTGTTCGGTCCGGACGAACACGGCGACTTCAATCATCCGACCACAGTGTCGTTCGACGTTCGGTAAACACAACGAAACACGAGACAGACGCCCATGATACCCGATTCACTCGCCGTAGCGACACTCGCTTTACACGCCGTGCGGACGCTCGCTTGGATCGCCGCGGGCACCCTCGCGTTGATCGCCGTATGCACACTCGCTTCGATGGCGCTGAACACCCGCGGCTCGCGTAACACCATCCATTCGAGATCTCAGCTATGACATTCCATATCCGCCGCTCCGCGGCGGCACTGTCCCTCGCCGCCCTTGCCGGTTGCGCGAACACCCACGTCTCCGCGCCGGCGACACCGGTCGTCGGTCGCGCCGCGAACGCAGGTCTGGAACAGAGTGATTCGCTCTTGCAGCAACTCCGGGTGCCGGGCAAGAACGGCGACGCGCGCGCGTTGCACCCGCCAAACACTCGCCGGCGCTCGCTTTGAACGCGCTCGCGTCGCTCATGTGATACATCGACCGACCTGCTATGAGACGCTTATGAGATTCCGCATCTTAAGCAACTATGTCGCGCCGTTTGTCGCGACAACGGCCGTCGGCTGTTCAGACAAGACTGCCGAGAATGAGTTTGCACTGACCCCTCCGAGGCTTTGCATTGACCGCTCCGAGGCGTCCCGATGTCCGTCGGGGGCAGCCCGGTTCGCGAGCCTTCCGCGCCATGAACGCTATACGAACTCAGGCAGCCACGCGCGTTCGACCCGGTCGCGGACCTTGGCGAATCGCGAATGGCCGCGGACCTCGTCGAGCAGTGGATCCCACCAGAGGACGTGCGGCGTCCAGTAGACGCGGAAGGATTCCCGCTCCAGCGCATCGATCGCCCCGGTAATGTCGCCGAGGCTGGCCCAGGCGAGCGCCAGGTTGAACGGCATCGCACCAGACGCCGACGCCTCGAGTGCGAGCTCACGGCCACGCCGGGCATCGCCGAGGACCGCGAGCGCGGACGCCTGCTCGGCGAGGAGATCGCCGCGCGCGCCGGCGCGGCGCGTGAGGCCGGCGGCGATCGTCGCCATCACAGTTTTCTCATCGCCCAGCCGGGCCGCGACGCGAGCGAGGCCGGCGGGTGCTTCCTCGATCTCGGCGCTGAGGTCCACGGCCGGTTCCATGACCGCTCGCGCGAGAGCATACTCGCCGCGCAAGTAGCGCTGCCAGCCGAGTGAGCTGACTTGCACTGGTGACACCGGGTTGAGCGTCGCGGCGGTCACTTGCTCACGGACCGCCTCGTCGCGCGCACCGAAACCTGTGAGGAGGGCGAGTGAGAGCCAGTGATGCGCGTCGGCGCTCTGCGGATCGAGCTCGATCGCTCGGCGAAGCGACGACGCAGCGTCGTGCCAGCGCCGTTGGACGATGTTCATGCCGCCGAGCGAGATGTGCGCCGCGGCAAGCGTGTCGTCGATCGCGAGGGCGCGACGCGCGTACTCGGACGCCCGCGCGACCGCTGTGTCCGCCGGTGCATAACCGCGGCCGCCCAGCACGGTCCACGCGTCCGCCAAACCACTCCAGGCATCGGCGGCGTGCTGATCGCGCTCGACCGCACGCGTGAAATACGTGATCGCGCGCTGGATCGCGGGTCGCGTGCGCTGGTGCCAGTGATACCGCCCTTGAGCGATGATGCTGTTCGTTGTCGCGTCGACGGTTCGCGGACGCGATCGTACGCCGCGCAACAGCTGGGTTGTTTCGGCCGACGGCGAAACACCCAGCTCGTCTTGCAATCGACGGCTGAAGTCGCGCGCAGTCGACTCGGCGCGTGCGCGGTTGCCGCTCGCGATGAGCAGCTTCACCAGGTCGCGAAACGAGCTTTCGTCGAGCGGCGTTAGCGCGAGCGCGCGCTCGGCGGCCATGGCGGCTTCAGCGAGTCGGCCCGCCCTCTCGAGCTCGCGCGCCCAGGCCGACGCCGCACGCGTTGCCAACGCACGGAGCCGGGTGCGCTCGGTGAGTGCCCACTGATCGAAATCCGCGGCGTTCCGGACGTAAAAGCCGTCGAGGAAATCACCGCGATATAGGTTGAGCGCGTCACTCCAGCGTTTCTCCGCCAGCGCTTTGTTGAATTCCGTGACGTCGATCTGCAACCGGCCTGACAATCGGACCGATTCGGCCGAGGCGACGATGGCGTCTTCGCCCAACGCCTGGCGCAGCACGTAGAGTGAGTCGGCAAGCAGATGCCGCGCCGTCCGCTCGTCGCGATCGGGCCAGAGGAGTCCGAGCAGCCGGTCGCGGCTGATCGTCGCGTCGGGAGAGTTGGCGACGAGTGCGAGCAACGCGATGCGTCGCTGTTGCAACGCCCTGCGAAGGAGCGGTCCCGTTGAGCCGGTGAGGCCAACAGGTCCGAGCAGGACCAGACGGCTCTGCATGGCTAGGAATCGGTGAAGCCGGACGATAACTGGACGATCGGTCTGTGGTATCGTGCGGAATGTAGCTCACCCATCAACAGTATTCCGTATGGAGACGATATGAGACGAATCCCGACAGTGATCACCTTGTTCACCGCCGCTCTAGCCGCGTGCAGTACCGACTCGCCACTTCCGACGAGCCACATGTCACACCCCGGTAGCGTCAGCCTCTCGGACCTCGAGCATTCGGCGGACGCTCAGGCGCTCGCCTCGCTGAAACAGTTGACGGCCAAGTTTCACGATCTCGACGTGGCGACGAACGCCGAGTACGTCCTCTTCTCGAATCAGCTCACGGCGCCGGACGGCTGCATCTCCGACGCGAAGGCGGGCGGAATGGGGTACCACTACGGTCGGCTCAACAACCTCGGCGACGACGCGGTCGAGCTGCTCGATCCGGAATTTCTCGTCTACGCGCCGAAAGATGGGCCGCAGGTCGACGGCACACCGAGGACGCGGTTGGCCGCGTTTGACTACTTCATTTTGTATAGCCCGAAGTGGCCGGGGCCGGACGATCCGACGTTCAAACGCCCGCCCTCGTTCCGTGACTTCCCGACGACGCAAGCTCTCGGCGACTTCGCGTTCGCACCGTCGCGCTTCGGCGGCTGGATGATTCACATCTGGCTGTGGGAGCACAATTCCGGCGGAATGTTCGCGAACTGGAACACGTCGGTCGCGCTCTGCGCCGGGTCGCCTTTCTGAGGAGCGATCCATGCCGCTTTACATGGACATTCACAATTACATCCCCGGGCTGACGAAAGACGGAATCAGGGTCGCGCACGCCAAGGATCTCGAAACGCAGGGGCAATACGGCGTGCAGTACCTGAGCTACTGGTTCAACGACCAGACCGGCAAAGTGTTCTGCCTCGTCGAGGCGCCGGACATGGAGTCCGCCGAACGAGTACATCGTGAAGCGCACGGCTTCGTGGCCGACCACATCTACGAAGTTTTCGACGGTTTGTAACTGTCATCCTGAGGAGCGAAGCGACGAAGGACCTACTGTCCTTGACCAGTTACTAGTCTTGGACAGGAGGTCCTTCGCTCGCGGTGCTCGGTCGGGATGACGAGATTACTGACAGAGCACTACCGAGGTATTGAAGTTCTCGAACATCCCCGCGGGATTGTTCTCCCACAACCAGATGTGGAACATCCAGCCGCCGAAACGCGCGGTCGCCGTGAACGGGAGGTCGGGCAGGTCGCTCGTCGACGCGAAGTCGTGCAGCGACGGCGCGTGCGTGAACGTCGGATCGGTTGGTCCGGGCCATACTGGCGTGAACGGCAGGAAGTACTCGACGGCTGCGAGGCGCGTTCTGGCCACGCCGTCTTGCCGCGGACCGTTCTTCGGGGCGTAGACGAGGAATTCGGGGTTGAGCAGGTCGATCGTGTTGTCGGCGAGGTTGTCGCCACGGGTGTAGTGATAGCCCATGCCGCCCGCGTTCGGGTCGGAGATACAGCCATCCTGTGCGGTCGCCGGTGGCGCCTTCAGAAGTCCATAGCCGGCACCGGTCGCTACGTCGACGTCGTGGAATTTCGCCGTGAATTGCTTCAGCGCGGCGAGCGACTGCGCGTCGCCGGCGCGCGCCAGGTCGGACAGCATCACGCCGCCGGCGTGCGACGCGTGGCTCGCGGTCGGGGTGGGCGAGTCGGCGCAAGCCGCGAGCCCGATCGCGAGCGAGACAAGCAGGGTCGAAGTCGTTTTCATGGTGTTTTCTCCGAGTTCGTGTGAGAGCCGCAATGCTTTCTACATAACTCTCCACGAATTCCGGACACTAGTGGCCTTCGACCACTTCGAAGATCTCGTCGGCGACGAGACCGTGGCCTTCCTGGTGAACGCGAACCGCCGCGTCCTTGTCCGGCGCCTCGACGAGGCAGAAGACCTGTCCGCTCTCGGCGTTGTACCAGTACTTGAGGTACTTCACGCCGTACTTCTCCTGCGTCTCGAGATCCTTCTGGTGCGCTCCGGCGACGGCGTCGGCAGTCAGGCCGGGAATGTGATTGTGGACATCGATGAACAACGCCATGGCAATCTCCTTTCTCTTATCCTGCGGCGCTCCATGCGCCGCGTTCGATCGAGAAAGCATACCAGAGGCACGGATCTGCGAGCATGACCGCGGAGCCGGATCTCTTGACTCGTCGTCCGCACCGCGCCGCATTCCGGCGCTATTGGAACCCGCTCCGTGCTTCGATGCCGCAAAATGGAGTCTGACCCCAATTCCCTTGGACTTTTGGGGGACCATTCAATAATATGGGGGCGTTCGTGTCTGCCTTTCTCCCCCTACGCCTCCGAGGAGGAGCCATGCGGTTCGTCGCCAAGCTCGCAGTTGCCGCGTCTTCTATAGTATCGGTCGCCGCCTGCCACCATTCGCAGCCCGCCCCCGTCACCGCCGCGACACCGGTTGCCCGGGTCAACCAGGACAGCATCAACCGCGCGAATTCCGTCCGTGACTCGATCGCCCGCGCCGACGCCGCGCGACGACTCGCCGCTGCGCGAGCCGACAGCATTCGTCGCGCGAATGAGGCGCGGGCCGCGGAGCTCACCGGTGCTCGCGCCGCCCTCACCCAGCCGATCCACTTCGACTTCGACGCCTCCGAGATTCTCGCCGCCGACAAGCCGGTGCTTGATCGCAAGGCCGGAGTCCTCGGCGCGAACCGGCCGATTCGGATCCGTATCGAAGGGAACACCGACGAACGCGGTTCGGACGAATACAACCTGGCCCTCGGGATGCGCCGAGCCGCGGCGGCGAAGCTCTATCTGACGCAGCACGGGATCGACGCCGCACGCGTCGAGACCGTGTCGTACGGCGAAGAGCGACCGGTTTGCCAGGAGCACGACGAGAGCTGCTGGGCGAAGAACCGCCGCGCGGAGTTCGCGGTCCTGGCGGGGGACGTCACGACTATCATCCCGGAGCGCTGATGGAGTGACCTTCGCCGGAGTGCGTGAGCGTCGACGTAAAAACTTCCCTGACGCTCTTCTCCGCTTCGTCGATCAGCGCGGAGCAATGGTGACGCACGCTGAACGGCATGAGCGAATCGTCGAGCTCGTCGCGTAGACGAGCGGCCGCGCGCGTCGGCTGTTCGCCTTCTTCGCGTAGCTGAAGAACGTATCGACGAACAAGAGCGAGGAAGCCGGCGTGTAACGACTCACGCTCGACGTCGGAGACGCGCGCGAGATCCCTGGCTAATTCCTCGGCGCGGACGAGCGAACGCATAGCGCGCCGCATCAGCTCCGGCACGTCGTCGGCCGAGTGAAGCTGCGAGACCGGTCGTCGGTCTCCGCACATCCCTTGTGACATTGGGGCGCGTCAGCGTGCCTGAAATCCCGACACCGCCGCGTCGCGGGTGTTTGGGAAAGCGCGAAGATACTTTATTCAGACCGTGCGCGCTATCCAATCGTTCGGCTTTGCGTTTGTGCTTCACGCGTTTCCGAATCCATCGCACGAACGAGAAACAAACGCGCCTTGATCCAGTCTCGTTCCACCGTGCGCGGTGAGACGCCGAGCATGCGCGCGATGTCCTCCTGTGAGACACCGCCGAAAAAGCGGAGCTCGACGACGCGCCGTAAGCGCTGGTTCACGGCATCCAACTGATCGAGCGCGCTATCGAGAGCGAGCAAATCGTCCACCTGCACCTGCAAGGCCGACTCGGCCTGACTCAGCGAAACGGCCCGCCACGATCCGCCGCGTTTCGACGCGCCTTTTCGCCGCGCGAAATCGACGAGTACCTCTCGCATGGCACGGGACGCCGCTCCGAAGAAGTGCGCCCGGTTCTCCCAGCTGGAGTCGGACGCGCGAGCGAGCTTGAGAAAAGCCTCGTGGACCAACTCGGTCGTGCTCAGCGTGTCGGCGCCGGACCGGTCGCGCAGCTGCCGGTGGGCCAGGCGTTTGAGCTCATCATAGACTGCGGAGTAGAGCGGCTCCGGAAGGTCTTGTTCGAGGCTCGCCATCGGCCGAAGCTGGGTTCGGGGTGGAATGACGTCAACCGGAATTGTCGGCCGCCTGGCGGACGTGACAGCGGCCGAGGTTTAGTGTACATACCAGTATGCATATCCGACTCGCGGGCGCCGCGTTCGCGGCGGTGAGCTGTCTGGGTTTGCGGTCGATGGGGGCGCAGGAGCCGCCGGCTCGTCTCCCGGCCGTCGTCGTCAACGCGGCGCCCAACAAGCCGGGCGCGCGCAAGATGGCCGGCGTCGTCCGCGACACCGTCGGCTTTCCGATCGACGGCGTGGACATTACCATCGCCTCGTCACACCGCCGCGCCGTGACGTCGGGCAACGGTGAGTTCCGATTCGAGGACATCTCGCCCGGGACCTATGAGGTGCGTGCGCGAAAGCTCGGCTACGCGCCGCAGGTGCGGACGATCGTCGTCGATTCAGCCGGCGGCGCCGGGGCGTTCGCGATGATGTCGATTCCGATCCCGCTGCTGCCCGTCGTGAGCAGCGCCGCCCGCGGCGGATTGAGCGGCGTCGTTGGCGACACGTCGTTTCGGCCGCTGCCGGGCGCCCAGGTGCGTGTCGTCGGACACAGCGACGCGACGACCACCGATTCGACCGGAGCATTCTACATCCCGGTCCGCCCGGGGAATTACACCGTCTCGATCAGCGAGCCGGGATACGACTTCAAGGTCATCGGCGTGATCGTGCCGCCCGACAGCGGCCGACGAGTCACAGCGTACCTGACGCCCCAGTCTCATCCACCCTCGGTGCGCGAGGTCCACAACCTCGAGGATTTCGCGACCCGAATGTCATGGCGCACGGTGCAGAACTCGAAGGTCTTCACGCGCGCCGAGCTCGAGGCACGAGAGATCGAGTGGGTGACGGACGCGGTGCAGATGGGGTGGGGCTGGGTCGGCGGCGCGGACCCTCGTGGCGGTAATGATCTCGATCACGATTGCGTCGCCGTGAAGAACGGCGGGCCCGCGTATATCAGTCTCGAGTCGTTGATGGTCGAGGAGATCGAGACGATCGAGGTGTACAAGGCCATGCCGAGCATCAACCTGACGCGACTCCCCGCCGGACAGGGGGCGCGCATCGTCAACAACCGCCGCGTGTCCGTGCCGCAGATTCAGCCGAGCAACTCGCACGAGGCGGCGGTCCAGAATTGGGGAAAACGCTGCGCGCTCGTCTACGTCTGGCTGCGTTAGGCATACTATCACGAACGCCTGCGCCGAAATAGGGTCAGACCCTATTTATAGTTTTATAAATAGGGTCAGACCCTATTTATAGTCTTGTAAATAGGGTCTGACCCTAATTCGGCACTCTAATTCGGCACTATGGGACGTAGGCGATGCAATCGATCTCTACGCGGAGGCCGGCGCCGGGGAGGGCCGCCGCCTGAATCGTGGTGCGCGCCGGCCGATGGTCGCCGAACACTCGCGAATAGACGGCGTTCATCTGCTCGAACTCGCCCATGTCGATCAGGAACACGCCACAACGCAGCACATGATTCAGGTCGGAGCCTGCCGCGCGGAGAATGGTTTGCACGTTCCTGAGACACTGCTCGGTCTGGGCGGCGGCGTCTGCTCCGGCCAGGTTGCCGGTGACCGGATCGGTGGCCCCCTGCCCCGAGACGAACACGAGACGCTCGAAGCCCATTCCTGGCGCATACGGTCCGACGGGCTTTGGGAGATTCGGATCGTGGATTGCTCGATGTGTCGGCATGAACAGGTTGGAGTAGGTTATGAGCGGTAAACCTATCGGGGGCCGGGATGGTGGAGGCCGCAACGTCGGTGCTCAGTGGTTGGGAGAGCTTTTACGTCATCGTCGGCTCGTCGGGCGCGGCGCTGATCGGGTTGCAGTTCGTCGTCATCGTCCTGATCGCCGACGTGCGCATCGAAGGCTCGGGCGATTCGATCGCCGCGTTCGGGACGCCGACCGTGATGCACTTCGCGTCGGCTCTCGCCGTGTCGGCCGTGATGAGCGCGCCGTGGGGTGGCCTCACCGGAGTTCGAACGGCACTCGGCCTGGCGGCCCTCGCCGGCCTCTGGTTCGTGGTCCGCGCGATGATTCGCGCGCGACGCCAGCAGAGCTACAAGCCGGTGTTGGAAGATTGGATCTGGCACACGCTCCTGCCGCTTGTCGCCTATTCAATAATCCTCATCGCGGCGATCCTCGCCGAACTGCACACGCTCGGCGCATTCTTCGCCGTGGCTACCGCCGCGCTCGGTCTGTTGTTCATCGGCATCCACAATGCGTGGGACACCGTCGTGTGGATCGTCGTCAACGCCAAGCCGGATCTCCGCAATCGACCGTGATCACATGAGCGCTTGCTCACACGCGTGCGCTGTGGCAAGCAGCGCCGCGGTCTGATCGCGTCGGCCGACGAGTTGAAGTCCCACCGGCAATCCCTGCGTGGGTACGGGAAGTGAGATAGCCGGGTGACCGGTCACATTGAATAGCTGGGTGAGACGCAGCATCGCCGATCGCACCGGAACCTGCTGGCCCCCGCTCATGATAACGTCTTGCATGCCAAGCGTCGGCGCGACGATGGCAAGAGTCGGGAGCACGAGGGCATCGCATCCCTCGAGCGCGACGTCGACGGCTTGACGCAGCCGCTCTCGCGCCTCGAACGCCGCGAGATAGTCGACGGCCAGTACCTTTTCGCCGATCGCCAGCCGCGCGCGGACACCCGGCTGATAATCCGCCGAGCCGGTCTCGAGATTCGACGCGTGCCAATGCGCCGCCTCGGCGAGGGAGATGGAGACGTACGCGCTCGTGATCAATTCGGTGTTGGCGATTGCGCGTGCTTCCGTAGTGAGGCCGCATCGGCGGAGTCGCTCGATCGCGTCGGTGAAACTCGCTCGAACTTCATCGTCGAGAAGCTCGTCGAAGTAGCCGCCGACAACTCCCAACGTCACAGACTCCGGAGTTGGAACATTTATCGACTTGGGGCGCTGACCGGCGAGCACGGCCCAGAGCGCCGCCGCGTCGTCCACCGATCGCGTGAGGGGCCCGATATGATCGAACGTGAAAGAGAGCGGCACCGCGCCATCGGTCGGCACTTCGCCGAGCGACGGCTTGAGTCCGACGACACCGCACGCCGCCGCGGGAATTCGAATCGAGCCGCCGGTGTCGGAACCGATGGATGCCTCGCCCATGCCACACGCGACAGCCGCCGCCGATCCACCGCTCGAACCGCCGGCCGATCGCGTGATGTCGTGCGGATTGTGGATGGCGCCGAACGCCGATTCGTCGCTCGTCGTGCCGATCGCGAACTCGTGGAGGTTCGTCTTGCCGATCAACACTGCCCCGGCCTCGCGCAGGCGCTGGACGACGGGCGCATCGGTCGTCGCCACATGACCGGCTCGCACGCGAGACGCAGCGGTCGTCGGCTGGCCGGCGATGTCGATCAGGTCCTTGATCGAGATCGGCATGCCGTGGAGCGGCCCCCGTTCGACGCCGCGCCGCCGCTCGTCATCGGCCGCCCGCGCCGCGGCCCGCGCACCAGGCTCGTCCACGAGGATGAACGCGTTCGTGCGGGGCTGATGCTCCGCGATGGCGGCGAGGGCGGCTTCCAGCCGCTCGACAGCGGTTTGATGTGCGCCGGAATTCATGCTACCATCATAACATGACTGTCTCGTCCCGCCGGGTCGTCGCCGGACTGATTCGATTCGGGCTGGTGATCCTCGCGATCGTTTTCATTAGCGGGTACTTCATTCATAAGGCGGTGCCAACGCGCCGCCACCCGATGCGCGTGCAAACGGAAGCCCCTCCGCCGACCGAGTTGGCTCCGGGCGACCTTCGCATCTACAACCGCGACAGCTCGGTCGACCTCGTCCTCGCGGGAAACAACATCCTCGCCGGCCTGTCGCCGAAGACGATCGCCAAGGTGAAGGACGCGGTGAACGCGAAGACCGCCGGTGAGACGACCGGCTTCGGCGGCAGCATCGCGCAAATCGTGAAGACGTCGGTTGCGAGCGCGATCGGGACGCACGCCGTTTTTCCGGTCAGCGACATCAGCGACATCCGCTACCAGCACAACACGATCGTGGTCGACTGGAAAAACGGCGACAAGCACGAGCTGTTCAGCAACACCAAGGTCGACGGAGAGAAGGTGTCGCGCACGTTCGCCGAGGAAGATGCCGATCGGTTCATCGCCGCAGTCAAAGACCGCATGGCGCATCCGGTTCCGAACACTCCTCGTCCGCCGACCACTCCTCCGCCGGCGACGGCTCCGAAGCCGCCCAACTAAGACGGCCGCAAATCGGCGATCGACATGCAGCCGAGCAGGCCGAGCGTGAGATCGAGCTCGGCGAGGATGTTCGTGAGCACTTCGCGCACGCCCAGCTCACCCGCGATCGCCAGGCCATAGACGTACGGTCGCCCTATACACACCGCGGCGGCGCCGAGCGACAGGGCGACGGAAACGTCGGCACCGGTGCGAATCCCGCTGTCGAAGAGCACGGGCATTTTGCCGTCGACCGCCGCGACGATCGACGGTAACACGTCGAGCGCGGCGACAGCGCGATCGATTTGACGGCCGCCGTGATTGGAAACGATCACACCGTCCATCCCACTGTCGATCGCTCGCCGTGCGTCGTCGTCGTGCAGAACACCTTTGAGCAGGATTGGCAGTTTGGTCAGGCGACGGAGCGTGGCGAGATCGCTCCACTGGAGCGACGGTCGCGAGTATGTAGCAATGAAGCGTTGAACGGCGCGTCGTGATTCGCCGCTGCGGAGCGCCGCGATCGTGCTGCCGGGATATCGGCGAGCCGCGCCGATCAGGGCGAGAACGCTCGACATCGTAATTGCGGCTCGCGGTGCGTTGGCCGGCGCCGCTAGCGGCTCACTGAGCGAGGCACGAAACACGGGGTCGCTCGTGTACTGCGCGATTCCCCTCCCCTCGAGAAACGGCAAGTAGCCAAGATCGAGATCGCGCGGGCGCCATCCGAGCATCGTCGTGTCCAATGTGAGGACGATCGCGCCGCAGCCGCACGACTCGGCGCGGTGCACGAAGCTCTCGACGAGCGCGTCGGACTTGCTCCAGTACAGTTGAAACCACCGGGGCCCACCGCCCATCGCGTCGGCACAGCGCTCCATCGAAACCGACGCCTGGTTCGAAAAGATCATCGGCACGCCGAGCGAAGCGGCCGCGCGCGCGACGGCGAGGTCGGCGTCGGGATGCGCCATCTCGAGAACGCCGATCGGCGCGGTCAGGATAGGTGCGGATAGCGTCCGACCAAACAGGGTCACCGACAGGTCGCGGGACTCGGCGTTCCGGAGGACGCGCGGCGTCAACCGATAGCGGTCGAACGCAGCGCGGTTGGCGGCCATCGTCGCCTCGCTCCCCGCCCCGCCGGCGACATATGCAAAGCCTTGCGGTGACATGACTTCGCGCGCCCTCGCCTCGAGCGCCGCCGCGTCGATGGGGACACGTGGCATTCGTCCGGCCAAACCGCGCAAATAGATCGCGGCCTGACGAAGCCGCCCAACGTCCTGGTGGGTCACGGGCGAAGAAGCTACCGAACGCTGCCGCCTCCGCCAGCGGGGCTCTGGTCCGACCCTGCTAGCTTTTTTGGGCACTCCGACCGAGGCCCCTATGACCCGCTTCGCGAACATTCTCGGCACCATCGGCAACACACCCGTCATCAAGATCAATCGTCTCGCTCCCGACGGCATCGATCTGTACGTCAAGATGGAAGCGTTCAATCCGCTCGGGTCGGTCAAGGATCGTCTCGCCCTCGGCGTGATCGAAGACGCCGAGCGACGAGGAGTTCTCAAGCCGGGTCAGACGGTGATCGAGGCGACGAGCGGCAACACCGGAATCGGCCTCGCCATGGTCTGCGCGGCGAAAGGGTACCCTCTCGTCGTGACGATGGCCGAGTCGTTCAGCGTCGAGCGGCGACGGCTGATGCGCTTCCTCGGAGCGAAGGTCGTGATCACGCCCGCCCCTGCCGGCGGAACGGGAATGGTACAGAAGGCCGTGGAGCTGGCGGAGGCGCACGGCTGGTTCCTCACGCGCCAGTTCGAGAACGAAGCGAACGCCGCGATTCACTCGCACACGACCGCGCAGGAGATTTTGCGCGACTTCGCCGGACAACGCCTCGACTACTGGGTCACCGGCTTCGGCACCGGCGGAACGCTGAAGGGCGTTGGACGCGTGCTACGCAAGGAACGTCCGGAAACAAAGATCATTCTTTCCGAGCCGGCCGACGCGCCGATGGTCTCGAGCGGAACGAAGCAGGAGCGAAACGAGGACGGCTCCCCCGCGTCGCGCCATCCGTCGTGGAAGCCGCATCCGATCCAAGGCTGGAGCCCGGACTTCATTCCGAAGCTCACCGGCGACGCAGTCGACGCGAAGCTGGTCGATCGGGTGATCACCGTGGCCGGGGCGGAAGCGATGCGCTCGAGCCGCGAGCTCGCCCAGAAGGAAGGCATCTTCGTCGGGACGTCGGCAGGCGCGACGTTTACCGCGGCGCTCGTCGTCGCGAAGGAGGCGGCGAAAGGGTCGACGATCCTGGCGATGCTGCCCGACACCGGCGAGCGCTATCTCAGCACGCCGCTCTTCGGCGAAGTGTCGCCCGACATGTCGGAAGACGAGCGCGAGATCCTTCGTTCGACGCCGACGTTCGCCGATTCACCCCTGGCCGGAGCCACGGCACCCCGCTAGGCCGGGTTACGACCCGGGTCGGACTTCACGCCCGCGCCGCCGAAACGCGCGGGCGAGCACCACGAGCACCATCGCGCACAGCTAGCCGGTCACTCGCGCCGCGGCTACAATCTGCTCGTGGATCGCCGCGACTTTCTGAGAACGACCGGCCTCGCCACCGCCTCGGTTGCGGTGAGCGGCTGCGCGCCGCTGTTCGGTCGGACGAATCCGTCGCCAAGCCGACGGGTCAGACTCGTGCCGGTGAACGTCTCGCGCGATCGCATCATTCGCACGACGGTCGGGCTGCGTCCGCACCGCGACTCGGGTTTCGTCGTCCGCGCCGACAAGCTCGATGACAAGTTGCTCATTCACAACTATGGGCACGGGGGCGCCGGCTACTCGCTCTCGTGGGGAACGGCGTTTCTGGCCACGGAGTGCGCGCTCGCCGCGACCGAGCGTCGAGCGGCGGTGATCGGCTGCGGAATCGTCGGCCTCACCACGGCGCGGCAACTTCAGCGGCACGGTTTCGACGTCACGATCTACGCGATGTCGCTGCCGCCGGACACGACGTCCAACATGGCGTGGGCCGCCTTCACCCCCGTTTCGGGACTGATCGCCAACGACCGGCGCACGCCGCAGTGGGACGACCAGTTCCGCCGCGCCGCGGTCATCGCGTATCGCGAGCACCAACTCCTGGTCGGGACGAATCGCGGCGTCTCGTGGATCGACGAATACTCTCCGATGACCGCGAACCCGGGCGGCCCTGGCGGCGGTCGCGTGCTTGGCGCCGGCGAAGTCTCAGGTCCGCCATTGATTCCGGATTCGATCGGCATGGGCCGCACGACGCTCGGCCCGGGCGAGCACCCGTTCGCGACGCCATACGCGTCGGTGCTACCGGTTCTCCGCTTCGAGCCGTCGATCTACCTCGACGCGCTGATGCGCGAAGTGATCGCGTTCGGCGGCCGCATCGTGGTGCGCAAGTTCGACACGCCCCGCGATCTCGCCGCGCTCGCCGAACCGGTCCTCGTCAACTGCACCGGCCTCGGCTCGGCAACGCTGTTCGACGATCGCGAGCTCGTGCCCGTGAAAGGCCAACTCGTCGTACTCGTGCCCCAGGCCGAGGTGACCTACACCGCCGCCGGCATGATGCCGCGCGGCGACGGCATCGTGCTCGGCCACGTCAGCCAACGCGGCAACGCGTCGCTCGAAGTGGACGAAGCCGCGCGGGATCGTGTGCTGAACAACGCCATCGCATTCTTCGGTGCGATGAAACGCGAGATCGTCTAGTCGCGGGCC
>Ga0207661_10001845_pt1 | contig 14494 bp, 15 predicted proteins | sample KBSC713LmetaG_FD_184337 | JGI IMG/M metagenome (GOLD analysis project Ga0207661, IMG submission 184337) | Corn rhizosphere microbial communities from Kellogg Biological Station, Michigan, USA - KBS C7.1-3L metaG (SPAdes) (version 2) | ecosystem: Host-associated > Plants > Roots > Rhizosphere ...
CCTCCTCGCCGATCTGGCCCGCAATCGCGGCGGTCGCGCTGTCGCCGGCTTCTTCGGCCGTCTTCTTCAGCAGCTCGTGGGCGGCGAGCTCCATGTGCTCGTAGGAGAAGGCATGGGCGACCAGCCTGAGCGGGGTGTCGGGCTCGCCGGCGGCGAAGACCGCCATGCCGATCCCGCCGGCTCGCTTGGACGAGCCGTCCAGAACACCGGCTCCGTGCGCCCGCAGCCGCTCGCGCAGTCGCTCCTCGTGCGCTTCGATCTTCGCGGCGTGCGCCGCGAAGATCGCCGCCAGCCGCTCGTCGCCGAGGACCGACGGTGCCCGGCCCATCTGTGTCAGAGCCTGCCGGCCGATCGCGTGCACGCCGGCGAGCTGTCGGACCAGCCTCGCCTCCTGGGACTCCATCCCGGCCCGCTCTACCTCGACTCCGGCCGGCCGCCCGCCGAGCTGCATGACCGGGCTGTCGCCGATCGGGGAAGCCGAGACGCTGCTGCGCAGGCCGCTGAATAAGGCCGCCAGAGCCTCGCCCACCGCTACCCGTGGCTCCCAGCCAAGCTCGCGGCCGGCTCGCGCGGAGGACATCAAGGGCAGGGCCATCGCCGTGTCGAGCCAGTCCGGTGGGGTTGGCTGCAGACGTAGTCGCCAGCTCAGGTCGGCAAGCCGGCGGGTCAGAGCGAGGGGAAGCGGAAAGGTTTTGGCGTCCAGCGTCGCCGCCAGGTCGTCGCTGCTGAGCGGTGGATTGGCGGCGAGGTTGAAAGCGCCCCTCACGTCGCGGACCGTGGCCAGGGCGTAGGCGCGGGCCAGGTCTGAGATATGGACCGCCTGGAAACGAAACCCTGCCAGCCGCGGGATTGCCGGGACCAAGCGGCTGCGCAAGAGGAAATCAGGGATGAACGGGCCGACGACGAGGCGGCGAAGCTCCGTCGTTGCGTCGCCCTGAAAGGTCATGGCGGGTCGCAGCCGGACGACCTTGGTGCTAGGCGCGATGCTTTCGAACTGGTCGAGTGTTCCCTCGTTCACCGCCTTGTGGCCTGCGAGGAAGGAGGTTTCGGTGCTGAGCGGCCAGTCCTCGCCGATCAGGCGATCTCCCGGTGCGGGCGAGTAGGCGCCGACCGAAGAGGCGTAGATCAGCTTTGGCACCTTCGCCGCTGCCACCGCGTCGAATACCCGGCGGCTTCCATCGACGTTGAATCGTTTGAGCTTTTCCAGGTCATGCGAGGGCTGGACCGCGTAGGCGAGGTGGATGACGACATCGGCGCCGTGAAAGGCCTGCTCGAGGTCAGAGCCGACAATGCTGGCGTTCTCCCAGTTCGTCTTGTCGGGGCTCCAGTCTGGCCGAGCGGTGGTGTCGGCGAGGCCGACGATCTCGCTTATCTCGTCACGATCGGCGAGGGCTTCGACGACGCTGCGGCCAACGTTGCCGGTGGCACCGGTCACCACCACTTTCATGAACGGCTATCTCTGCGTTTGTTGTGTTTGTTGTTATGCATGCTTCCTCGTTGCCCGCTCCGAAGCCGGCTAAACGTTCAGCCTTCTTCGAGGAGTGCCGCTTAATACGGTACGGCAAAAGTTTTCCAACTGTGGCGAGCTTTGGGCGGGGTGGTTTTTCCTTCCGAATGGACGGGTATGAAGGCCCCCATGGTCGACACCAAGTCGATTCCCAAGCGTGGCGAGCGCTGGCTCAGCTGCCCGCCCTACATGCTGATCGCCCATGTGCTGGGCGTCGAGCAGGTCGAAGGCCGGCCGCTGGTCAGCTATGAGCTGCAAGACGACGACGGCGTCGTCATCGAGAGGATCGACCGCGCCGTCCTCGACGACGGCTGGTGGAGGGCCTTCCAGCCGATGCGCCCGCACTTCGGTTGAGCTCCTCTGAAGCTCAACCGTCTTCCTCACCCGGCCAACTGCCGGTCAGCGAGGCGAAGCTGACGCGCGCACCGCGGTCGACCATGCCTTTGACCAGGCGGAAGATCGCTCCCTCCAGCAGCAGTGCCAGCGCCAACTTGGGATAGGAGACCTTGCGGTTCTCGACCTCCGGTGCCTGCTCGTCGTCGACGATCGCCCAGATTCGCTCGAAGCCCTTCTGGGCGGCGAAGCCGGCGACCAGGCCGGCGAGAATCCCGATCGGAGCAAAGAGGATCTTCACCCTGGCGAGCTACCCGTGGCGCTGTTTGGCAAACGGCAGCCGACGGGCTTGCGCTAACAGACATTCGTGTTTACCATGCGCGCCCCAACGGCAGCGGAGGCGGGGATGGGCGACAGGGCACGGCAACCAGACGATTTCGCGTTCGCCTTCGACTCGGCTTTCGCGATCCTGCAGGTGCGGATCGAGTCGGCTTGCGCGGAGGCGAGCGAGTGGCCCGAGCGGGTTGCGGCCGGGATCAGGGCGGCCTTCGATTGGGTTGCGGCCGAGCCCGCCGCCGCCCAACTGCTGACCAACGACGCCCTGGCGGGGGGCAGCGCCGGCTTCGAGCGCTACGAGCGGATGATCGCCTATGTCGCGGAACTGCTCGAGCCCGGCCGCGAGCGGGCCGACCACGGCGAGCGCCTGCCGGTGATCACCGAGCGGGCGATGGCGAGCGGGGTGGCGATGCTGGTCGCCCAGCGTCTCTCGCTTGGCCGGCAGGCAGAGCTGCCGGCGATCGCCGCTGAGGCGGTCCAGTTCGTCCTCACGCCGTACCTTGGTGGTGCTGAGGCCCGTCGGGTGGCGCTCGGCTGACCCGACTTGACATGTGACTAATTAGTCACCTATAGTCGCGTCCATGGATGAGGTGTTCAAGGCGCTTGCCGACCCCACTCGCCGCAGCCTGCTCGACGCGCTCTTCGAGCGCGACGGGCAGACCCTGAGCGAGCTCGAGGGGCGCTTGCCGATGACGCGCTTCGGTGTGATGAAGCACCTGCGCGTGCTGGAGGAGGCGGGTCTGCTCAAGACTCGCAAGCGTGGGCGCGAGAAGCTGCACTTCCTCAACCCCGTCCCGATCCGGCTGGTTCACGACCGTTGGGTGAGCAAGTACGCGGAGCCCTGGACAGCGGCCCTGAGCGGCCTCAAGCAAGAACTGGAGAAGGAGGAGTAACGATGGAGAAGGTTTTCGAGATCTACATCAAGACCACCCCGGAGCGACTCTGGGAGGCGATCACCGATCCCGAGCTGCGGGCGAAGTACAACTTCGGCGTCGGGGTCAGCTCGGACTGGACGGCGGGCTCGAGCTATGAGTCCGTGCACCCGGCTGCCGGGATCAAGATCGCCGAGGGTGAGAACCTCGAGGTCGAGCCGCCGCGCCGCCTGGTGCAGAGCTTCAACGCGCTCTGGAGCGAGGATGTCCAGGCGCAGGGGACCTCGCGGGTGACCTGGGAGATCGAGCCGGTCGGCGACTCGTGCCGACTCACCGTGAGCCACGACCAGCTGCCCGAGAGCGCGAACCCGGAACTGTACGGCGGCTGGCCGATGATCCTCTCTGGCCTGAAGACGTTGCTGGAGACCGGCGAGGAGCTGACCACGCCGGGGTCGCTGCGCTACTCCGGCCAGCGAAGCGAGGCCTGGTCGGCGTAGCGGCCGAGCTCAGACGACGCCGAGGTCGACCATGCTGCGGCCGGTCTCGGCGATCGTCTGCTCGAGTGGGCGCGTCGACCAGCCGAGCGTCGATTCGGCCTTGGCGCTCGAGTAGGTCAGCTTCTTGCCGAGCTGGTTGGTGATCGAGCGAATGCCGGGGTCGAATAGCGCCATCGCTCTCACCATCAGGTTGGGCACGCCGCGGGCCGGCACCTTGGCGGCGTCATCGCCGAGCTTGCGGCGCAGGGTGGCGGCGACCTCGGCCATCCAGAGGAACTCGGCGACGGCGATGAAGCGTTGGCCGCCGGCCTCGGGCGCCAGCATGGCTTTCACCTGCAAGTCGGCGACGTCGCGGGCGTCGACGAAGCTGAAGCCGACCTTTGGCGTGCCCGGAATCCCCTTCAGCAGCCGTTCGACCACCTCCAGCGAGTAGGAGGCGTCGCGGCTGAGCAGCGGCCCGAGGATCGCGCCGGGGTTGACCGTGGCGAGGCGGTCCTCGGCGCCCTGCTCGCGCGCCAGCTCCCAGGCGGCCCGCTCGGCGATCGTCTTCGAGCGCACGTAGGGCGAGAGCCCGTCGAACTCGAGGTCGGTCCAGTCCTCCTCGGTCAGCGGCCCGGGGGTTTTGGCGCCGCCGGCGATCGCCGCGACCGAAGAGGTGACGACGATGCGCTTGACGCCGGCAGCGAGCGCCGCGCCCAGCACTCGTCGCGTGCCTTCGCGCGCCGGCACGATCAGCTCGTCGGGGTCCTTCGGCTGCACCGGCGGGAAGGGCGAGGCGACGTGGAGCACGTAGTCGCAGCCCGCGACCGCCTGCTCCCAGCCGTCGTCGCTGGTCAGGTCGGCGGCGAGGACTGAGATCTTCTCGCCGGCCTGGCCACCGGCCGAGACCGCGCCGCGCACCTCCGCCTCCCGGCCGAGGTCGCGCACCGTGGTCCGCACCTCATAACCCTGGCCGAGCAGCTCGACCGTGCACCAGCCGGCGAGGAACCCGGAGCCACCCGTTACGAGGACCGTCTCAGCCATCGGGATGACCCTACTCGCCCCTACGCGAGCAGGCCGGCGAGGAGCAGCAGGACACCGGCGCTCGCCGCGGCCCCGCCGCAGGCCAGCAGCCAGCGCCGGCGGGCGATGATCGAGACCGAGGCCAGCACGATCCCGACCTGGAGTCCGACCTCGGCCAGCTCGTAGTCGAGGTGCTGGGTGTTGGCATGGTCGGTCTCGTCTTCGTCGGCGTGGATCTCGGCGGTGAGGTGAGCGTCGGCGGGCTGCAGCTCGTGGGCGATCCGCGTCTCGTGCTGCAGCGCCTCGGCGGAGGCGCGACCCGCCTGCGCGCTGCCGGCGCTGAGGGCCCGCAGCAAGCCGGCGTTGCCGCCGGCGATGTCGATCTTGACCCGGTTGCTCTCCAGTCGGGCGGAAGTATCGGCCCGGTGGGTCTCACCGGTGACGACCTCCTTCACAGCCTCGTTGGCGAGGAAGGTCGCCAGGGCAAGGAAGGCGGCCATTATGGCGACGGCAAGCGCCGCGTTCCGCCCGTAGTGCGGCCCACCGTGGCCGTCGCTGGCCGCGACCCGGTGCCCCTCCTCGAAGCGCTCGTATGAACGGTGGGCCTCCAAGCTCGTTACAGCCCGAACTCTGCGCGGCGCTCCTCGGGCACGAGGTCGACGTATTGGCGGTGCCGCTGGATGTAGTCATTGACGAACGGGCAGGTGGGCAGGACCGCCAGCCCCCGCTTGCGCGCATCGTCGAGGGCGAAAGAGATCAACCGGCTGCCGAGTCCGTGGCCCTCGAACTCTTCGTCGATCTCGGTATGGAGCAGCTCGATCAGGCCTGCCTCGAGGCGGTAGGTAACGAAGCCCGCCGGCTCGCCGTCGCTGCGGATCTCGTAGCGCTTCTTGTCAGTGTCGTCGGCGATCTCGATCCGCACGCTGCTCATATTGGCTGAATTTGCAGTTCCGGCACCCCTGGGTCTTGTTCGGTGACAACCGGTGGCTGAGGATCGCCCGATGACAACAAGGAGAAAGCGGAAGCGGATCGGCCGGCTCATTCAGTACGACAAGCCCCACTGGGACCCGCTGCTCAAGCTGCTCGCCGAGTACCTGGTCGTCGACTTCATGTGGATGCACGAGGTAGCGCTCAAGGACGGCACCCAGATACATGCCTACAAGAACAGGGAAACCAAGCGTTACCTCCACCTGAGCACCGACGGTCGCGTCTTCGAGTACTGCGGAGAGGACTACTACCGCGAGGTGGAGATCTCGGTCCACATGATGGAGATGATCACGCGCGTGGGCAGATTCCGGCCGTGTCCCGATGCACGGGTGTCGACGACTGGGACGACGAGTAACACCATGGAGCTACACTTGCTTCAGATGCCCTCCAAGCACCCTCGCATTGCCGTCACCGCCGATCCCGAGCTGGGGGAGGCACTGGCGCGCGTGCGCGCCGCGACCGGCACGCGGGAGGCCGATGCAACCCTGCTGCGCCGCCTCGCCGTCGAGGGGGCAGAGGCCGAACTGCAAGCAGCGCGTAATCGCCGCGCCGCCGCGGAAGCGCTATTCGAGGCAATGGACGAGGGGATGTTCGATCTCGACCTCGCTGCGATTGACCGCCTGAATGCACCGCCCGCAGCCTGATGTCGGTCCGGCTCTGGGATGGGACGGGGCCCGTGCTGGCGGATACGTCCGCCTGGATACGAGCGCGCCGGGACCCGAGGGCCCGCCTCCTGCTGCAGAAGGGAATCGAGCGCGGAGACACATATTGGTGCTGGCCCGTGCGCTACGAGTTGATGGTCGACGCACGCGGGCCTGAGGGAATCGCCGCGGTGGAGCGAACTCTGGAGGGGTTGCGTGAGGTCGCAATCGATCGCAACGTGCAGCGCGCGGCGGTGGCGATCATGCGCGAGCTTGCCGCCACCGGCTCCCACGGTGCCCACCGATACCCGCTCCCCGATCTGGCGGTTGCGGCGGCCGCCCAGGAAGCGGCCATCGGCATCCTCCATTTCGATCAACACCTGGAGCGCCTTGGCGACCACCTCGGAGTCGACGCGCATTGGATTGCGGATCCGTCCTCCACAGGTCTCGACCCAAGCTGATGTGGATTCAGCGGACCATCCGGCTTGGCGCCCGCCCGCGCGGCTTCCACCTGGTCACTGCCGAGGTGCTCGAGGCGCTGCCGGAGCTGGGTGGGATCTCGGTCGGGGTTCTGCACCTGCTGATCCAGCACACCTCGGCCTCGCTGGCGCTGAGCGAGAACGCCTCGCCGGAAGTGCGGAATGACTTCGAGGCCTGGTTCGACGGGGCGGTCCCTGAAGGCGCGCCGTACTGGACACACACCCTGGAGGGTGATGACGACATGCCGGCCCATGTAAAGGCGGCGCTGCTGGGCTCGTCGCTGACGTTGCCGCTGCGCGAGGGCCGCCCGGCGCTGGGGACGTGGCAGGGCATCTACCTCTGTGAGCATCGCGATCACGGGGGTCCACGGTCGCTGGTCGCCACCGCCTGGGGCGAGCGAGCCCGCTGAGCTCCGTGGCGGCGATGCGGCAGGCGGCCTCAGCCGGTGAAGGAGTGCGTCGGCGTGGTGTTGTCAGGGGCGAGAAAGTCGAACCCGTCGGGGATGTGGAGGTGGCCGCGAGCGGTTCCCGGTTCGCCCGTGACGCCGTACTGCCAGACGATCTTCTTCGTCTTCGGATTGATGATCACGACCCGGTCGCGGTAGTCGTCGTTGGTCGCGATCAGGCCGTTCGGCAGTCGCTCGGCCAGGCTCGGGTGATTGAGCATCCGCTTGCCCGAGGAGGGGCTGTAGGACCAGAGGATCTTGCCGGCGCGGTTGAATTCGTAGATCCCCCCGGGGCGCGTGTAGTCGGCGACGAGGTAGCGGTCGGGCCCCAGTTGCTGGGGGTCGGAGGGGTATTCGATCGGCAGTTGCACGCTCCAGACCAGCTTGCCTTTGGGGGTGATCTCGTCGATGTAGGAGCCATTTACCTCTGAGACCAGGATGTCCCCGTTGGCGAGCGGGGTGTCGCCATTGGGGGAGCCGAGCAGGCGGGGCGGTTCGTGGCTGCACGATTCGGGGCTGCCGAATTCCTTCAGCACCTTCTTCGCCTCGGAGATCAGCAGCACCCGGCAGTTCTGCGCGTCGGCGACGGTGACCGTGCCGTTGCGCAGCAGGTAGGCGTCGTCGGGCTCGTGCAGGTAGCCCGGTTCCGAGCCGGTCACGCCGGGATGGCCGTAGGACCAGAGCAGCTTGCCGCCGGGATAGGAGAGCTGGACGATGCGCTCGTTCTGCTCCTCGTTGGAGATGATCCCGCTGCCGCCGTGGATGAAGAAGGCGTCGTCGGGGAAGTAAAAGCCGCCGGGCGGCGCCGGGTGCGCCCGTGAGGGGAAGCGCCAGAGGATCTGCTTCTTGGCGTTGACGACGAGCAGCCGGTTGTTGCCGCGGTCGGCGATCATCATCTGTCCGGAAAAGGGCGCGGCCGCCGTGCCCGCGGGTTTGGTCGGCTTGGCGACCGCAACGGTCTTGCGTTCCACTTCGAGCTTGATCACCGTCGCCAGCGGCGCTTCGCCGGGCCCGGTGCCGCCGATCAGGTAAGCGGAGGAGCCGACCGCGGCCGCGCCACCGCCGGAGATCGGCTGGGGCAGCTTGCCGGCGACGGCGACGGCGCTCTTCCCCGGTTCGAAGCGCCAAATCTGCGACAGCGGCGAGCCGCCGGCTTCGCCACCGAGGACGTAGATGTCGCCACCGAGCACCACGGCGCCGGCGTGGGAGAGCGCTTGCGGCAGGTGGCCGACGACGCGGGCCGTTCCCGCCCTGGGGTCGACTTCCTGGATCGCGTCGCTCGGAGCACCGCTTTCGGTCTCACCGCCGAAGGCGTAGATGTGACCGGCGAGCGCGGCGACCGCGAGGTAGCGAGCCGGCGCCGGCAGCCGCGCCACCTGGGTGAAGCTCGAGCCGTCGCTCGTCGCCAGGACCGAGTCGATCGGCTTGCTGCCGTCATAGCCGCCGAGGACGTAGGCGGTCTTGCCGATCGTCACGGCGCTGAGGTCGGAGCGCACGCTGGGCAGTTCCCCGGTCGTTTCGGCGCTGGTCCCGGCTGCGACGACCCCGTCCGGCGCCGACAGCGCCTGGACCGCGTTGGTGCTCGTTTCCGTGCCGCCGCCGAAGACAAGCACGCGTTCGCCGAGCACGGTCGCGGCGTCGTCGTGCAGCGGCCCGGTCAGCGAGCCCGTTTCGCTCAGCCGTTCGCCGGCAGCGTCCAACTGGAAGACACCGCTGGCGGAGTTGCTCGCGGAATCGAGGCCGCCGAGGATCAGCGGCCCCTTCTTCGTCGCAACGACCGCCTCGCCCGAGATCGGCGCGGGGAGGGGGTGGGCGGAATGGGCGACGAGCACCGTCTTGGTCGTGGGTGCCGATCCGGCCCTGGGCGCACTGCCGCCGCCTGAGCCGCCGCCGATCGCGATCGCGACAACGACGACAAGCGCGACGATCCCAAGCAGGAAGACGAGACGCCGGCGCCGCGCCCGCGAAGAGGATGGGCGCCGCCTGCGCCGCCGCGATCGATCCACGCCGCGACCATCACCGGCGTCGCTTAAGCGCAGATGAAAGGACGAGTAGGCAATTCTCAGGAATCGCCGTGACCCGGCAAGCGCGCGGTCCCGGATCGGGATAATCGGCCGATGCGCGCCCCGCGACCATTGCGGCTCGCCCTGCTCGCCGCCTGCGCCGCCGCCGTCATCTGGGCCCTGCCCTGTGGCTCGGCCCAGGCAGCGGGATCCGTCTGGGCGGTGACCGACCTCAACCTCGGCGCCCAGGAAACGCTCTTCGGCATGTCCTGCGACGCGAGCTCCGCCTGCGTCGGCGTCGGCCAGGAAGGCGTGATCGTCAACTCCACCAATCCGACCGGGGGCGCCGGGGCCTGGGCCGTCTCCCACGTCGCCCTTGGCGAAAAACTGCGGGGGAATCTCCGCGGCATCGCCTGTCCCTCGGCCTCGCTCTGCGTCGCGGTCGACTACAGCGGCGGCGTCTACACCACGACCGAACCGGCGGCGGGCGGCGGCGCCTGGAAGCCGACCCGGATCCCGAAAGCGAAGTCGCTGTACGGGGTCTCCTGCTCTTCGCCCAACCAGTGCGTCCTGGTCGGCTTCGAAGGGGAGGTCGTCAGCTCGAGCAACCCGACCGGGGGCGCCGGCGCCTGGACGATCACGCACCTGGCCGAACCGCTGTCCCTTCACTCGATCTTCTGCGCCGCCGGTCCGTTCTGCGTCGCCGGCGACACGGCCGGCAATCTCGTCACCTCGAGCGAACCGGCGGGCGGCGCGACCGCTTGGGCCTTGGCCGCCCAGCCCGCCGGGGAAAACCCGCTGCTCGGGCTCTCCTGCGCCGGCACCGCCCTCTGCGCCGCCGGTAACTCGGGCAACGTCCTCGTCTCGACCGCGCCCGCTGCCGGCGCGGCGGCCTGGCCGGCGACGCCGCTGGCGGCCAGGTTCCAGATCCTCGCCGCCTCGTGCCCGACCACGACGCTGTGCGTCTTGAGCAGCAACAACGGGGAAGTGACAGCGAGCACCAACCCGACCGCCGGCTCCGTGGCGTGGGCGACCGAGCACCTGATTCGCGGGATCACCAACGCCCTCTTCGGGCTCTCCTGTCCGAGCGAAGGCCTCTGCGTGGCCGGCGGCAAGTTCGGCCAGCTGGTCACGACGACCGATCCGGCGGCGACGGGCCAGCCCGTCCCTCCGCCACCGACGCCGCCCAATACCCAGTTGCGCCGGCACCCGCCGCACCTGATCCGGCTGCGGCCGCGCCAGGCCGCTGCCACGGTCTCCTTCCGCTTCTCGGCGCGCGGCGTCGCGACCTTCTACCGCTGTCAGCTCGCCGGCCGCCGTTCCGGCCTCTGCCGGTCGCCGCGGCGCTACCGGGTCGGGGTCGGTCGCCACGTCTTCCGCGTCCGCGCCTTCGGACCCGGGGGCGGCGACCCGACGCCGAGGATCTTCCGCTTCAGGGTCGTCCGCCGGCCGAGCCGCTCACACGGCTGACCGGTCAGCGCTCGGTCAGGCGCATGCCCAGCCGGCGGCGAGAGCAGGATCTTCGCCGCCGGCAGCGCCACCGCGGCAGGCTCGCAGATCTAGTCAGTCAAATAGGTCGCCGAGAAAGCCGCGGTCGCGGTCGTCCTGATGTCCCTCGCCAGAGTGGGCGCCCAGGTAGCTGCTCTCGGCGCCGATCAGGCGCTCCAGCTCACCCCGGTCGAGAAAGATGCCGTGGCAGGCGGTGCACTGGTCGATTGTGATGCCGTTGCGCTCGTAGGTGCGCATCGGGCTGCCGCACTTGAGGCAGATCAGATCTTTGCTCGCGGCGTTCACGGTTACTCCCTTGGTATTGGGCGGTGGCGGCGAAGAACGCCGCCACCGCCCAACGTAGCGCGGCCGCCCCTAAGGGCCGCTGAAGCCGGCCGCGTAACAGGGTCCACCACCGCAGTTGTCGCCGGCGGGGATCGCTCCATTGAAGAAGTCCGAGACGAGCTGCTGCTCGGCCGGCGTCGCTCGCGGCGCCCCATGCGGGTCGGCGCCGGCACGGTTCGGCACGTTTTCGTACGGCGGCGGTTCGGTGCCGATCAGGCTGCCGGGGTTCGCCGGGTCTTCGCGGATCGGCCCCGTGTCCCAGTAGTAGATGGCCGAGCCGGTGTAGGGGTAGCGGCGGATCGTCGGCACGCCCCAGAGCACGTCGGTGTCCGGCCAGCGGCCCGGGAAGAGGACCGGCCGGTGGGCGCGGGCGCCGATCGTCCGCGCCTCGACGTCGGCCTGGTAATCGCTCACCTGGTGGTCGCCGAAGGCGACGTCCATCAGCACCTGGTGGGCCGGCGTGTCCGGCAGCGGGTTATCGGTGATCCGGTGCGCGTAGCCGTTCGGCTCGCCGCGGTCCCAGAGCATCTGGATCAGGTCGAGGACCAGCGGGTGCTCCATTTCATCGGGATAGGACGGGTAGAGCACGCCCGCGAAGGGGTCGAAATCGACTGAGCGCGGCAGCAGCACCGAGTAGTTCATCGCCGGCACGCCCAGCGAGGCCCGGGTGAAGTCGGGCGAGAGCGCGGTGAGGGCGCCGCCCATGATCCCGCCCTGGCTGTTGCCGTTGTAGAAGAGGGCGTTGGTGTCGAGCGCCGAGGGGCTGGCCAGGGTGCCGTCCTGATGGAAGGCCGCCGCGGTCGTGAAGCCGCTCGAGCTGATCATCGCCCGCCCCAGGTAGAGCTCGTCGAGCAGGCCCTGCTGCAGGCGGTCGGGGAGCGCCGGGAACCGCGACAGCTCCTGCAGAGCGCCGATCGCCACCGGGACGTCCGATTCGGACATGCCGATCTCGTCGGTCGCGCAGGTGACGATGTCGTGCGTCTGGGCCAGGCTGCGCTGCGGCGCCGAGGCCACCTCGCCGGCGCTGCCGAAGAGCCCGTGCCCGTAGAGCGAGAGCCTGGCGGACCCCGGCGCGCCGCTGACCGCCGACTCGGGAACGATGCAGTCGAAGTTGGCGGTCCAGGTGCCGTTCTGGGTCGGCGTGCCGTTGGGACCGAGCTGCATGGTCCCGCCCGGGCCACAGTTCGGCACCAGGTAGCAGGGAACTTCGAAGCTGCCTTTGACTTGGCGGGCGATTTCGCCGGGGTTCGGGTCTTCTGCAACGCTCGTCACCTGGAAGCTGGGGGAGGTGCCCTGCGGAATCCCGTCGGCGAGATTGGTGTCGCCGAGCTGGGTGAAGGCGGCGTTGCGCATCGCCAGTGCGCGGCCGGCGTTGTTGAGATCGCTGGCGACGGTGAAGTCCCAGGCGAGGTACAGCTGGTGCCTGGGGATGCCGGACTGCTGCAGCCGTTTGAAAATCGCTTCGAAGTGCGCGCGTCGCGCCTCGACCTCGGGCTGTTTCGAGGGCACTTTGTCGCGGTAGTAGCGGAAGGCCGCGGGCGCTTCGAGCTCTTCGCCCGCCGCATTGCGGAGGTTGCGCAGGGCGACGATGTAGCGGTGGCCGGCGGCGAAGTTAGTCGCCGGGTGGATCTCCAGCAGGGCCTTTGAGGGATCTTTGGCCAGCGAGTCGATCTCGACCCAGATCGGCCAGCGCTTGCCGGTGGTGGCGTCGATCACGACGACCGGCGCGTTGCCCTTGCGGTAGCGGCCGATGTGGTTGATCGGCACCGCGCCGGTGGCGCGGACGTCGGCGACCGTTTCGATGCCGGGCACCTTGACCAGGATCGTCGAGCCCTGGCTGAATCCGTCCGAGGCGTTGTAGGCGTCGGCGGAGATATGCACGCCGAGGGCGTTGGCGGGCATGCCTTCGGTCTTGAAGTTGATCCGTCGCCCGGTCGAGCTGCTCGAGTCCGCGACCGTGTAGTAGTCGTCGGGGAACGGCAGCATGCAGAGCGAGTTGCCGGGCTCGGTGATGAAGTCGCAGTTCTGCGCCTGCGAGGTGTCGATCGGTGGCAGTGCCGGCTTCGGCTTGCCGTGATCGTGCCCCGGCGTAGCCGAAACCGCAGTCGGGACCATTAGAACCACCAAGATTGCCGCGCAAGCGGCCCGCAACAAAGTCCTCATCGGTTTCCCTCCAACCTCGGAGGTCGACCCCCTGCGAATCCCTCCCATAGGGACTCGCCGAGCCTCAAGCTCTCCGAAGTGGCTACCCGCCGGCGCCGTCAGCCGAAACCCTGGACTCGAGCTCGCCACTTCGTGCGCCGCGCCGCGTATCTTTAGGAGCGGGGATGTGGCATGGCACGGGACAGCGAAGGCTTCGCTCGGCGGGGAAACCGGGTGGGATCGTGGCCATCGTCATCGCCTTTTTCGCCATCCTCACTAACCCCGCGACCGCCGCCACCTGGACGGATCATCAGCTGCCCTCCGTGGGGCAATCGCCGCTCTTCGACATCTCCTGCCCCAGCGCCTCGCTCTGCGTCGCGGTCGGCGGCGGCAACACGCTCGCCGGCTCGGCCAACCCGACCGGCCCCGCCAGTGGCTGGTCGGTCTCTTACCCGGGTGGGGAGGCGCCTCCCAATCAGAGCGGAATCAAGGGTGTCTCCTGCCCCTCTCCCCAGCTCTGCGTCGCCGTCAGCTTCGAAGGGCTTGTCCTCACCTCCACCGACCCGACCGGCGGGCTCGGGGCGTGGAGCACTGCCGACCTCAATCCAAGCGGTCCTCGCACCCACCTCTACGGAATCTCCTGCCCCTCGCCGACCTTCTGCGCAGCCTCGGCCGGCGACGCCAAGATCCTCACCTCGACCAACCCCACCGGCGGTGCCGGCGCTTGGACGGTGACCCAGCTCCTGGGCCCGCTCGAACTGCGGGGGATCTCCTGCGTCTCGCCTTCGTTCTGCATCGCGGTCGGCGACGACGGCGAAAACATCCGGCCTGGGCCGACCGACCGCGGCGAGATCCTCACCTCGACCAACCCGCTCGGTGGCGCTTGGCAGCAGGTTGAGGTCCCCGGCATGCCGGGCAATCTCTACGGCGTCTCCTGTCCCTCGCCCGCCCTCTGCGTCACCGGCAACGCGCTCGGCAGCCTGTTCGTCTCGACCATCCCAACCGGTTCGGCTAGCGCCTGGACCGCGACCCCCGGCGGCGGCGCGGTACAGCTGACCGCCGCCGAGTGCCCAAGCGTCACTCGCTGCATCGCTGTCGACAACAACGCCGACGTGCTCACCTCGACCAACCCGACCGGCGGGCCCGGCGCCTGGACCTTCGCCAACCTGATCCCCTACACGCAGATCGTCGGGACCATGGTCTCCAACGCGATGTGGGGGGCCTCCTGTCCCACTGTCACCTTTTGCGCGATCTCCGCCGGCGACGGCCAGGTCTTCACCAGCGAAGACCCCTTCGCGATCTCGTCGACGCCCGCGGATAACGGGGCCAAGAAGCACAAGAAGAGGCGCAGGAAAGGACCGAAACGACCGCGAACGACTCTCGCCCAGCGCCCGTTCCCGGCGATAGAGCTCGACC
>Ga0207661_10001847_pt1 | contig 14490 bp, 12 predicted proteins | sample KBSC713LmetaG_FD_184337 | JGI IMG/M metagenome (GOLD analysis project Ga0207661, IMG submission 184337) | Corn rhizosphere microbial communities from Kellogg Biological Station, Michigan, USA - KBS C7.1-3L metaG (SPAdes) (version 2) | ecosystem: Host-associated > Plants > Roots > Rhizosphere ...
GCCGCCCTCCTGGATCATCCGCTCCCCCTCCTCGACGCGGTCGCGCCAGGCCGGGAGCCCCATCCGGCCCTGCGACGTCCAGCGCATGAGCGTGATGTAGTGCGGCACCGGCCCATTCTCGCCGGAAGGGGCAGCGCCACGCACGGCGAACGCGGTGGATCGTACGCCGCTATGTCGACGAAAGGGGCTCCATTGTTCAAGCGAGAGAGCGGGTTGCTGGGGATCGCCTCGATCCTCTTCGCGTTGCTGACCTTCATCGGGATGATCGTCGCGGACCCGCCGGGCGGTGATTACAAGGAGTCGGACATCACGAGCTTCCTCGCACACGACCATCGCACGGCGTGCGTCGTGGGCGTGTATCTGATGCTCGCGGGTGCGGTCGCGCTGCTGTACATGCTGGGGACGCTGCGCGGCCGGTTGTCCGGCCGGGCGGGTGCGTTCTTCGCCGCCACGGGCACCGCAGCAGGTGCCGCCTGGGCGATCGGCGCCGTCCTCGTGACCGTCGTTCCGCTCGGTCTTGCCAACGGCGGTGCGGTCGCCCCCGAACCGCACACCGTCTACATGTTCACGCAGGTCGGCTTCGCGACGCTCTTCGCGGCGGGCGGGATCCTGCTCGGCGTGACGTTGATCGCGCTCGCGGCGACGTCGCTGTTCCCGGGCTGGCTCCGTGTGGTCACGCTCGTCGCCGGCATCCTCGGGCTCGTCTCCCCGGCGTTCTTCCCGTTCATGGCGCTCCTCGTGTGGGGCCTCGTGTTCGGCATCTGGTCGCTCGCCTCGAAGCGGCTCGACGCCACACCCGCGGCCGTCCCGGCCTGACCGGCAGTGACGATAGGGCCGGGCTCCCGGCCCTATCGTCCCCGTCGTGCGCCTCAACGCATTTCTCGCACGGGCGGGTGTCGCCTCGCGGCGAAAGGCCGACGAGCTGATCAAGGCCGGCCGCGTGACCGTGAACGGCGAGCCCGGGCAGCTGAACACGTTCGTCGAGTCGCGCGACCGCGTCGAGGTGGACGGCCGGCCGGTCGCGAAACAGCGGCTCGCGCACGTGCTGCTGCACAAGCCGGCCGGCGTCGTCACGACGGCGCGCGACCCGCAGGGGCGGCCGACGGTCGTCGAGCTGGTGCCGGACGACCCGCGCGTCGTCCCCGTCGGCCGCCTCGACGCCGATACGACCGGCGCGCTCCTGCTCACGAACGACGGTGAGCTCGCGCACCGGCTCGCCCACCCGCGCTACGGCGTCGAGAAGACCTACGTCGTCACGGTGGAGGGAGACCCCGGCGGGGACACGCTCGTGCGGCTGGAGCACGGGGTGGAGCTGGAGGACGGCGTCACCGCGCCGGCGCGGGCGCGGCGACTGCGCGACGGCGTCGTCGAGCTGACGATCCACGAGGGCCGGAACCGCCAGGTGAAGCGGATGCTCGCCGCCGTCGGCCATCCCGTGCTGAGCCTGCACCGCAGCGCGTACGCGGGGCTCGGGGTGGACGGGCTCGCGCCGGGGGAGTGGCGGCTACTGACGCCCGACGAAGTGTCACAGCTCCGTCACGACTTCCCCGCAGCTTCGTGACGTTCCGAAAAGGACGGTTTCGCTCCCCGGCCCGCACCGATATCACGGTCGGCCATGATCATCTTCCGCTTCTTCGTCCTCGCGGCCGCACTGCTCGCGCTCGTGCCGGCCGCCTCGTCCGCTTCGTCCTCCACCGTCGTCGTCGCCGAGGTCTACGCGGCCGGCGGCAACGCGGGGGCGTCATACGCGAACGACTACGTCGAGCTCGTCAACCGCGGCACGACCGCCGTGGACGTCACCGGCTGGAGCGTCCAGTACGCGTCCGCCGCCTCGAGCTCCTGGAGCGCGACCCCGATCGCCGGGACGATCGCCGGCGGCGGGCACTACCTCGTCGCGCTCGCCGACGGCACCACCGGCGCGGCGCTGCCCGCGGCCGACGCGACCGGCACGACCAACCTCGCCGCGACCGGCGGCAAGGTCGCCGTCGTCGGCGACGCGACCCCGCTCACGTGCGGTCTCACGGCCGGCAGCTGCGCCGCGTCCGTGCGCGACCTCGTCGGGTACGGCACCGCCACCGACTACGAAGGCTCGGCCGCCGCGCCCGCGCTCTCCGCCACCACCGCGGCCGTCCGGGCGGCCGGCGGCTGCACGGACACCGACAACAACGCGACCGACTTCGCCGCGCTCGCACCCGCGCCGAAGAACAGCGCGAGCCCCGTCGTCTCGTGCGGGGGCGCCCCTCCGGCCGGCAGCCCGACCGCGACGGTCGGCGTCGGCCTCGACCTGCAGCCGGAGATCTCCATCGCCCTCGACCGCTCGAGCGTCGCCTTCGGCAACGTGCTGCCGGGCGCGACGCCGGCACCGGTGCCGGTCACGGCAACCGTGGTCAGCAACGACGCGGCCGGCTACTCCCTCACCGTCCACCGCTCGGTCTTCACCCCGGCCGACCTGCCGCTCGCGATCTCGCACGGCGGCCCGCTCACGGCGATCCCGGTCGCGCCGGCGCCCGACCTGGCACTCGTCAGCACGACGGCGGCGAGCCTCCCGTCCGGAGACGTGGTCGCGACGACGCTCGGCTTCGCCTCCGCGCTGCCGCTCCTGGCCTCGGCCCACTACGCGGCCACGGTTACCTACACGGTGATCGGCAAGTGATCCTCGCCCTCCCGCCTGCGCCGCCGGTCGCGCTCACCGTCTCCCCGTCCCGGCTCGCGCTCGCGGCGGGGGAGACCGGGACGATCGAGATCGTCAACCGCGGCGACGCGCGGACGACCGTCACCGTCTCCGCGTCCGGGCTGATGCTCGGGCTGCGGGGGCGGCCACGGATCGTGCTCCGCCCGGCGGGCATCGTCGTCCGGCCGCGGCGGCTCGCCGTCGCGGCGGGCGCCATCGCGACGATCGCCGTCTCGGCGCCGCGCGGCTCCCGGCCGGGCGACCGGCCGGCACTCGTCCTCGTCTCGACGCGCGGCGGCGCCCACGGCGTCGCGGTCGGCCTGCGGATCGGCGTCGTCGTGCTCGTTCGCGGCGCCGGCCCCGTCGTGCGGCGCCTCGTGCCGCTCGCGGTGCATGCGCGCGGCCGCACGCTCGAACTCCTGCTCCGGAACGCGGGCAACGTCTCCGAGCGGCTCGACCCGGGCGCGATCCGCATTCGCCTGCTCCGTCGCGGACACGTCGTCGCGCGCCCGCGCGCCGAGCCGCGCGAGCTGCTGCCGCACACCCGCGGGATCCTCCGGCTGCATGTCGCGCGTCCGCTGCGTGGCAACGCGGCCGCGCTCGTGCGCATCCTCGGTCGCACGTGGCGGCTCGGTGTGAAGACCGGGCGGCGCTGATGCGCCGCCCGGCCTCCCGTCTCCTAGCCGAGCCGCGTGATGCGGTTCAGCTCCGGGTACGGCAGCGGGTCGTGGTTCATCAGGTACTGCACGAGCGCGTCGAGGTCGACGTCCCCGCCGAGCACGTCCGTGCCGTCCTTGAAGACCGCGAAGCCGTCGCCGCCGTCGCCGATGAAGTTGTTCATCGCGACGCGGTACGAGGCGAGCGGGTCGATCGGCGTGGCGTTCAGCTTCACCGACCCCGGGATCACCTTGTTCTCCGGCAGCGTCAGGTCGTACGAGTACGTGAAGCCGTGGGACACCTGCAGGATCCGCCGTCCGGCCACGCTGTTCGTGCCGGACCACTGCTGCTCGAGCGCCGTGTAGATCTGCGCGCCCGTCAGGGTCTTCACCTGCATCACGTTCGCGAAGGGCTGCACGGCGAACGCGTTCGCGTATGTGATCTCGCCTTCCGACCGGCCGACCTCGCCCGGCTGCAGGGCGAAGTGCAGCCCCGCCCGGACGCCGCCGGCGTTCATGAACGCGATCACGGCGCCGCCGAAGTCGCTCGGAGCGGTCGACTCCAGCTGGCCGTCGGCGATCACGTCCCCGATCGGGATCTCGCCCGCGAACGTGACGCCGTTCGGCGGGGTGTCCCGTGCCGAGAGGATGTCCTGGTTCAGGTGGCCGATCACCCGGTTGCCCACCGGTGCGGCGAGCTGCTCCCACTTCTCCACGATCTTCGTCTCGACCGGGTCCTTCGGCAGGGTCTGCTTGACGACGTAGTTCGTGGCGGCCTTCGCCGTCACGTCCTTCGTCTGGTGGTCGATCGTCAGGTCGATGCTCGTGACGAGTCGGCCGAACGACGCCGCGCTCGTCATCAGGATCTTCGTCCCGGCGAAGTTCGGGCACACGTAGGGCTGGTGCGTGTGCGCCGAGACGACCACGTCGACCTGCTGGTCGAGTCCCTGGACGATCGGGGTGATGTCGCCGGTGAAGTTCTCGCACCCGTTGACGTCGGCAAATCCCTTCGGCTGGTCGGCGAACTTGCCCGCGTTCGCGAACGGCGGGTTCTGCTGGCCGCCCTGGTGGATGAGCACGACGAACGTCCGCACGCCGTCGTCGGCACGCAGCTTGTGGACGAGCGCGTTCACCGTCGCCACCTCCGGCCGGAACTCCAGCCCCTGCACGGCGGTCGGCGTCACGATCAGCGGCGTCCCCTCCAGCGTCAAGCCGATGAAGGCGATCTTCGCGTTGCCCGCCTTGACGAGCTTGTAGGGCGGGAAGATCGTCTGGTCGGTGCCGGAGAAGACGACGTTCGCCGCGAGGTACCGGTAGAGCGCGCCGCCGAACGGCCCGGCCGCGCACGTGGTCGGGTCGGACGTGACGCAACCGCCGTTCTGCATCCGGTACAGCTCGTTGATCCCCTCGTCGAACTCGTGGTTGCCGACGCCGGTGACCTGCAGTCCGAGCGCGTTCAGGGCCTCCACCGTCGGCTCGTCGTGGAAGAGCCCCGAGACGAGCGGGCTCGCGCCGATCATGTCGCCCGCTCCGACCGTGAGCGTGTTCGAGTTGCGGTCGCGGAGCTGCTTCAGCAGCGTGGACAGGTACTCGACGCCGCCCGCCGGCGCGTTGATGTCGACGGCGTCGCCGCTTGCGTCCTTGTCGACGTAGCGGATCGTGCCCGGTGTGCTCGCCTGGATGTGTCCGTGGAAGTCGTTGATCGCGAGCAGCTGGACGTGCGTGTCGTTGTCCTTGTTCGTCCCCTTGCCGTTGCCGGGATCGGCGAACGCAGAAGCGCACAGGAGCAGCCCGACGAGTGCGGCTGCGAGAACCACCCACTTCCTCACTGGTTGTCCCCTCTCTGACTCGGTTTCCCCGTGGACACCGCTGCGGAGGGCGACCATAACAACGCCGGAGGGCCCGGGCAGAGCCCGGGCCCTCCGGGTCGCATCGCACTACGAGCCGGCGAGCGACGCCGCTGCGTCGAGCAGGCTCTGTCCCTGCTGCACGAGCTGCTCGCGATGGCCGACGGAGGTGCCGTCGAGCACGCTCCGCATCTGCGCGACAAGCGCGTCGCGCTGCGACGTGAGCGACTGGATCGCCTGCTCCGTCGTGACGTAGGTCGCGTCGTCGGACTCGATCCCGCTCGTCGAGGCGACGATCAGCGAGTGTGCGAACGCCCCGTAGGGCGCGTCCAGCTGTTTGTACAGGTCGCCGAGCTGCGTGAACGACGCACCGTTGTCGCCCTTCGCGACCGACGGCGTGAGCACCTGCGTGATCACGCGCCCGTCCGGGGTGTAGTCGGTGGTCAACCCGAGCAGCGAGGCCATCGTCGGGACGATGTCGGTGTGGTCGGTCCACGTGGTCGTGTCGAGGCCGCTGTTGCGGATCCCCGGGCCGGCGAGCCCGAGCCACGTCTGGCCGATGTCGTTCGAGTAGTCGCCGTGGATCCACGCGAACTTGTCGCTCAGGCAGCCCTGGCTCGCGCCGGGGCACGTGCCCGCCGGCTGGAAGTAGTAGTCGGGCTGCGCGAACATCGTGAACGACATCGTGCGCTGTGGATCCGCGTTGATCATGTGCAGCGCCTTCAACGTCGGCGCGTCGACGAGGTACCGCGCGATAGGCGTCGTCTTCGTCGAGTCGATGTACGGCTCGAACGCCTGCAGCGACGCGACCTTCTTCTCGTAGTCACGCAGGACCGGGTTCACGACGACGTTTCCGTTCGCATCGACCGCCTGCGGCTGGCCGTAGATGTAGAAGCTCGGCGCCGAGTCGAACGAGATGTCGTACTTCGTCCCGTCGATCGTGTTGCCGCCGAGCAGCCAGTTCATGTTGTAGCCGACCTCCCCGACGAGCGGCCCGTTCGTGCCGGCCGGCGGCCACGTCGCCGGCATCGTGCTCGTGCCGCCCTGGGTCAGGTCGTAGATCCCGTGCTGCGGGTTGCCGCTCGCCTGGTTGTAGACGCACGGCGTCGTGACGCCGTCGCAGTTGGTCGCCGCCTGGCCCGCGTAGTGGTCGTTCTCGTCGGCGGTGACGACGAACAGCGTGTTGCTCTTCGTGATCCCGTCGGCCGCCAGCCGCTGGAAGAACTTCCCGAACGCGTCGTCGTAGCTCTTCAGCGCCGCGACGTAGCCGGCTTCGCCGGGGCCGTACGCGCCGCCGCCGGCGTGGTTGTCGTGCACGTCGGAGATGTACGCGAACGTGACCGGGACGCCGGCCTCCTGCATCTGGGCGACGTAGCCGAGCGTGTTCGCGGCCGACATGCCGTCGAAGCCGGGGAAGCCGGGATTGCCGAACGGGTCGGTGATCGGGTTCCCGTCCATGTCGTCCACCGCGGGCGAGCCGCCGGTGATCGCCGGGTCGACGTACTTCGCGCCGAACAGCGCCTGGAAACCGGCGTAGCCGTCCGGCTCGTCCGGGAGCAGATCCGGCCGCGACCCGGCGGCGCCGTTGCAGATGCCGCCGCCGGCACCGCAGTGCACTGCGATACCGACGAAGTCGGCCTGCGTCTGTGCCTTCTGCTTCGGGTCGGAAGAGCCGGCGTTCGTCGTCGCCTCGACGAACTCGGGCGAGCCCGGCCCGAAGACGGTGTAGATGTCGCCGCCCGCCGGGCTCGTGCTCGTGTTCTCGAGCACGGTGTTCGCGACCGACACGTTGCCGACGTCGCAGCCCGCACGGGTGTAGCTCACCCATGGGGCGGGCGTCGTCTTCGGCGAGCCCGAGTCGCCGTTCACCATGTTCGGCGTCGTGTCCGCCGGCGCGGCGACCGGGTCGTTCCAGTACTTGAAGGCCGACGAGAACGTCGGAGTCAGGTCGGGCCTGTAGTAGTCGTAGCTGTTCGAGACCGTGATCCCCTGGCGGTCGGGGTAGAGGCCGGTCAGGGAGCTGAGGATCCCGCCCGCGGTGTGCGAGATGAGGATCGTGTAGTGCTTGTCGAGGACGGTCCCGTTGCCCTCGAGGAAGTTGAGCAGGTTCGGCATCTGCTCGAGATCCGACGGAACGTTGGGGATGTCGCGGTCGAGGTGGGTGTTGTCGAACTGGATGTAGATGACGTGCTTGATGCCGTTGCCGAGGCGGCAGCCCGATGCGCCGCTCGCCGAGGGCGTGGCGTCGGTGCGCGCACCGGCCGTCGTGACGGCGAACGCGGAGATGACGGCTGCGACGACGGCAGCCGCGACTGCGGTTCTCCTTCTGACTTGTCCTCCCCTCCAACTCGTGGACCCTGCGGTGTGGCCGCGCCCGAGGGCGCTCGCGGTCTTATAACCCCCTGGGCCGCGCGGCGCCGAAGTACCTGCCGGCCGCCACCCGCACGAATCCCATCCGGTCGTACATCGCCTCGAGGGTGGGCTCGGCCGTCCGCCGCGCCTTCTCGGCGCCGACCGCGAGCAGCCGCTGCAGCTCCCGCTCGTCCGCGCGCAGCGCCTCGAAGCGCTCCCGGATCGGCGTCAGCAGCTCGACGACCGACTCCCCGACCGCCTCCTTGAGGTCGCCGTAGCCGGAGCCCTCGAAGCGCCGCTCCAGCGCCGCGATCGGCTCGCCCGTCGCCACGGACATGATCTCGAGCAGGTTGGACACCCCCGGCTTCGCGTTCGGGTCGTAGCGGATCTCCCGCTCCGAGTCGGTGACCGCCGTCTTGAACTTCTTGCGGATCTGCTCGGGGGAGTCGGCGATGTAGACCGCGCCCTGCTCCGAGGAGAAGGTGGTGGACATCTTCTTCGTCGGCTCCTGCAGGTCCATGATCCGGCCGCCGATCTCCGGGAACTGCCCCTCGGGCACGCGGAAGATCTCGCCGAAGCGGTGGTTGAACCGCTCGGCCACGTCTCGCGCGAGCTCGAGGTGCTGGCGCTGGTCGTCGCCGATCGGGACGACGTGCGTCTGGTAGAGCAGGATGTCGCCCGCCATCAGGATCGGGTATGTGAAGAGGCCCGCCGAGATGAACTCGCTCGACGCCGACTTGTCCTTGAACTGGGTCATCCGGCCCAACTGGCCGTAGCCGGTCACGGCCGCGAGCAGCCACGCCGCCTCGGCGTGCGCGGTCACGTGCGACTGGCAGAAGACGGTCGAGCGCGCCGCGTCGAGCCCGGTGGCGAAGAGCATCGCCGCGAGGTCGAGCGTCGAGCGGCGCAGGTCCTCCGGGTCGTGGTCGACCGTGATCGAGTGCAGGTCGACGATGCAGAAGAACGCCTCGCCCGTCTCCTGGGTCTGGACGTACTGCCGGAAGCCGCCCGAGTAGTTGCCGAGCGTCTTGCGGCCGGTCGGCTGGATGCCGGAGAACACACGTGTCTTCGTCTCTGTCATATGAAAAAACCTCCCAGTGGGAGGTCTCGAGGAGCGGGCACGGTCGGATCGCCGGGCTACCGCTCGGTCGACCACCACCAGTTCGAGTTGTCCCGCGAGATCACGAGTCGAAGCTTACCCGGCTCTACACTGAACGCAACATGGCCATCACCGGCGCACCCGAGCTGCTGATCGTGATGGGCGCGACCGCGACCCCCGAGCAGGTCGACGACGTCGTCGCCCGGCTCGAGGAGGCGGGCTGCGGCGCCGTCGTCACCGGCGGCCGCGAGGCCACCGTCGTCGGCGCGATCGGCGAGCGGGAGCTGCTCGCGGCGCTGCCGCTCGAGGGCTACGCCGGCGTCGAACAGGTGCTGCCGATCCTCAAGCCCTACAAGCTCGTCTCCCGTGAGCTCTCACCCGACCCGACGCTGATCGAGGTGCGGGGCCGGCGGATCGGCGACGGCTACTTCGGCTTCATCGCCGGCCCGTGCACGGTCGAGTCGCGCGAGCAGACGCTCGAATCGGCGCGCGCGGTCGCGGCGGAGGGCGTGACGATGCTCCGCGGCGGCGCCTTCAAGCCGCGCACGTCCCCGTACGCGTTCCAGGGTCTCGGCGACGTCGCCCTCGAGATCCTCGCGGAGGCGCGCGAGGAGACCGGGCTGCCGCTCGTCACCGAGCTGATGGACCCGCGCCACGTGGAGGCCGTCGTCGACACGACCGACGTGATCCAGATCGGCGCGCGCAACATGTCCAACTTCTCGCTCCTCTCCGAGGTCGGCCGCGCCCCGAAGCCGGTGCTCCTGAAGCGGGGGCTCTCCTCCACGGTCGAGGACCTGCTGATGGCGGCGGAGTACATCGTCAAGGAGGGCAACTCCGAGGTGATCCTCTGCGAGCGCGGGATCAAGACGTTTGAGACCGCGACGCGGTTCACGCTCGACATCGGCGCGATCCCGGTGCTGAAGCAGGAGACGCACCTGCCCGTAATCGTCGACCCGTCGCATCCCGCCGGCCGCCGCGACCTCGTGCTGCCGCTCGCGCGCGCCGCCGTCGCCGCGGGCGCGGACGGGATCATCGTCGAGGTGCACCCGCGCCCCGAGGAAGCGCTCTGCGACGGCCCGCAGCTGATCCCGACCGCAGACTTCCACGACTTCGCGGACGAGATCCGCGCGCTCGCGTCCCTGATGGGGCGCACGATCGGCTGACCGATGTTCATCGAGCCTGCGGCGCGGATCGTCGGACACGTCGCGGTCCCGGGCGACAAGTCCGTCTCGCACCGGAGCGTGCTCGTCGGCGCGCTCAGCGAGGGGGAGACGCACATCCGCGGCTTCGGCCGCTCCGGCGACACGGAGTCGACGATCGGCGCCGTACGTGCGCTCGGCGCGTACGTGGACGACGCGGACGACGGCGAGCTCGTCGTGCACGGGGCCGACCTGCGGGACGCCGCGATCGACTGCGGCAACGCGGGCACGCTGCTCCGCCTGATCACGGGGATCCTCGCCGGCCGCGACGGCACGTGGACGCTGACCGGCGACGAGTCGCTCTCCGCGCGACCGATGGAGCGCGTCGCGGCGCCGCTGCGGCGGATGGGCGCGCGCATCGAGACGGCGGACGGGCACCTGCCGCTGGCGATCGAGGGCTCGCCGCTCCGGGGCATCGAGTACGAGCTGCCCGTGGCGAGCGCGCAGGTGAAGTCGGCGATCCTGCTCGCCGGCCTGCGCGCCGACGGCCCCACGACGGTGGTCGAGCCGACGCCGACGCGCGACCACACGGAGCTGATGCTCGAGGCCGCCGGCATCCGCGTGCGGCGCCGACCGACGTCGGTCACGGTCGAGCCGGGGACGCCGCGCCTGTCCGCGGTGACCGTGCCTGGCGACATCTCGAGCGCGGCGCCGCTGCTCGCGGCCGCCGCGCTCCTGCCGGGCAGCGACCTGACCGTGCACGACCTCGGGCTGAACCCGCGCCGCACCGGCCTGCTCGGCGTGCTCGAGCGGATGGGCGCCCGGATCTCCGTCTTCAACCGGCGCCGCGAGGGCGCGGAGCCGGCCGGTGCCGTCCAGGTGCAATACGACGAGCTCGTCGCCACGGAGGTGCACGCGGCGGAGGTTCCGTCGCTCGTGGACGAGCTGCCGCTCGTCGCGCTGCTCGCCGCGCACGCGCGCGGGCGGACGCGCATCCGCGGCGCGCAGGAGCTGCGCGTCAAGGAGACCGACCGGATCGAGGCGGTCGCCGACGCGCTGCGCGCCTGCGGGGCGCGCATCCGTTCCCACGAGGACGGCTGGACGGTGACCGGAGTTCCGGCGCGGCTGCGCGGCGGCCGCGTCGACGCGCGCGGCGACCACCGGATCGCGATGCTCGGCGCCGTCGCCGGGCTCGCCTCCCGGGAGGGAGTGGAGGTCCTGGGCGCCGAGACCGTCGCTATAAGCTTCCCCGGCTTCTACGAGCTGCTCGACTCCTTGACTCAACGATGATCGTGGCGATCGACGGGCCGGCCGGCGCCGGCAAGAGCACGGTGGCGCGCGCCCTCGCGGCGCGGCTCGGCTTCCGGTACCTCGACACCGGCGCGATGTACCGCGCGCTCACCTGGCTCGCGATGCAGCGCGGGCTCGACCTGAGCGACGAGGCGAAGCTCACCGAGCTCGCGCACGGCGAGCCGGTCGAGTTCGAGGACGAGAGCCGCGTGCGGATCGCCGGCGTCGACGTCACCGCGTCCATCCGCGAGCAGCGGATCGACCGGATGGTCCCCGTCGTCGCGCGGCATCCCGGCGTCCGCGAGATCATGCGCGAGCGCCAGCGCGAGCTCGGCCGCGACGGCAACGTGGTGATCGAGGGCCGCGACATCGGCACCGTCGTCGCGCCGAACGCGGAGGTGAAGGTGTATCTCGTTGCCGATCGGACCGAGCGGGCGCGCCGGCGCATGGCCGACCGGCCCGGGATCGGCGCCGACGCGCTCGCCACCGACCTGCGCGTGCGCGACGAGAAGGATGCGGAGCGGATGAAGCGCGCCGACGACGCAACCGAGATCGACACGACCGACAGCAGCATCGACGAGGTCGTGGAGCGCATCGAGTCGCTGATCCGCGCCGCGGCGTGAGCCGGCAAGACGTCTCGTGGGTGCTCGGCCGCGCGACGGTCGGCAACGTCGCGCGGCTCGCGGCGCCGTTGCGCGTCTACGGGAGGGAGCGCATCCCGTCCCAGGGCGGTCTGGTCGTCGCGCTCAACCACCTCTCGTGGATCGACATCCCGCTCTTCGCGATCGCCAACCCGCGGAACACGTTCTTCGTCGCGAAGGCGGAGGCGCACCGCGTGCCCGGGCTCGGCCAGTTCATCCGCGAGTTCGGGTCGTTCGCGATCCGTCGCGGCGAGTCCGACCGCGAGGCGGTGCGGCGGATGCGGGAGGTCGTGCGCGAAGGCGGCTGCCTCGGGGTGTTCGTCGAGGGCACACGGCAGCGCTCGGGCGTGCCGGGCAAGGCGCAGCCGGGCGCAGCCATGGTCGCGGTGCGCGAGGACGTCCCGATCGTCTGCGGCGCAATCCACGGCTCGCAGACGTGGCGGCTCGGCAACTTCGCCCGGTGCACGATCGCCTGGGGCGAGCCGTGGCGCGTCGGAGATCTCTCGCGCGACGAGGTGTCGCAGCGCATCGAAGGTGAGATCCGGACGTTGTGGGAATGGCTCGTCGACCTGCACGGGAAAGGGCGGAGACCGTGGCGAGCGACGCCGCCCTCGTAGGCACCGTCGCGATCGTCGGCTTCCCGAACGTCGGCAAGTCGACGCTCGTCAACCGGTTGACCGGCACGCGTGCCGCGGTCGTCCACGAGACCCCGGGCGTGACGCGCGACCGCAAGGAGCTCGTCTGCGAGTGGCGCAACAGGCAGTTCCTGCTCGTCGACACCGGCGGCGTGGACATCGCCGGTCTCGATCCGATTACGCGCTCGATCGCCGCCCAGGCACGCGAGGCCGTGGCGGACGCCGACCTCGTGCTGTTCGTGCTCGACGCGCAGACGGGGATCACGCCGGGCGACGAGGAGGTGGCGCAGATCCTCCGCGAGGCGCGCAAGCCGGTCCTCGTGCTCGCGAACAAGATCGACGACCCGCGGCAGGAGGCGCTCGCCCTCGAGCTGCACCGCCTAGGGCTCGGCGACCCGATCCCGATCAGCGGACTGCACGGGCACGGCACCGGCGACCTGCTCGACGAGATCCTGGAGCAGCTGGAGGTGCACGGCAGCGGCGCGCGGCCGGAGCTGCCCGAGGAGGCGATCCGCGTCGCCATCCTCGGCCGCCCGAACGTCGGCAAGTCGTCGCTGCTCAACCGGCTGCTCGGGCGGGAGCGCGTGATCGTGTCGGAGATCCCCGGGACGACGCGCGACGCGATCGACACGGTGCTGGAGCGCGGCGACCGTACGTTCGTGCTCGTCGACACGGCCGGGCTGCGTCGCAAGCGCCGCCACCGGCAGGGGATCGAGTACTACAGCGAGCTGCGCGCGCTCGAGGCGGCCGAGCGGGCGGACGTCGCGCTCGTGCTGGTCGACGCGTCGCAGGGGATCGTCGACCAGGATCTCGCCGTCGCCGACGTTGCGCGCAAGGCCGGCTGCTCCACGCTCGTCGTGCTGTCCAAGTGGGACATCTCGGAGATCACGATCGAGGACGTGCGCGGCCATCTGCGCCGCCGGCTGCGCCAGCGGCCGCCCTTCCTCGCCGTGTCCGCGAAGACGGGCCGCGGCATCGACCGGCTGCTCGACACGACGGTCGACCTGTTCGACCGGCACGTCGCGCGCATCCCGACGGTCGAGCTGAACCGCGCGCTGGAGGAGCTGCGCCGGCGCCGCCAGCCGCCGTCGCGACAGGGCAAGCGGCTGAACATGCTGTACGGCGCGCAGATCCACCAGCGCCCGCCGCGGATCCGGATCTTCGTCAACGACCCGGGCATCGTCACGCGCGACTACGGCTACTGGGTGGAGAACGAGCTCCGCGAACGGTTCGGCCTGGAGGGCGTTCCGGTCAACATCGACTTCGTCCGCCGCTCATGACACCTCATTTGCAAACGGGGATACTCCCCGTCAACGAGTTGTGCCGTCTTCCCGGCGAAAGATGAAATTCTTCGTCGCAGGGGCGGGGTCGTGGGGCACCGCGTTCGCGCACGTGCTGCTCGAGCGCGGGCACGACGTCGTCCTCGGCTGCCACCACGCCGACGACGCCGCGGCGATCGCCGCCACCGGCCGCAACCAGCGCTACCTGCCGGTCGTCGACCTGTCCCGGGCATCCGCCGTCCCGCTCGCGGACCCGCCGGCGGACGCCGACGTCGTCGTCGTCGCCGTGCCGAGCCGCGCCTTCGGCGAGGTCGTCGACGCGCTGCCGGGCGACGCGCCCGTGCTCAGCCTCACGAAGGGCCTGGACCCGGAGTCGGGACAGCGCCTCTCCACCCGCGTCCGCAACAGGCCGGTCGCCGTCCTCTCCGGCCCCAACATGGCGGAGGAGATCGCCGTCGGCCTGCCGACCGCCGCCGTGATCGCGAGCGAGGACGGCTTCCTCGCCGGCCAGCTGCAGCACGCGGTCAACTCGACCGTCTTCCGCGCGTACGTGAACCCGGACGTCGTCGGCGTCGAGCTGTGCGCCGCCGCGAAGAACGTGATCGCGCTCGCCGCCGGCGGCGTGGACGGGCTCGACATCGGCGACAACGCGAAGGCATCGCTGATCACGCGCGGGCTCGTCGAGATGGCACGGCTGGGGGAGGCGGCCGGGGCGCGTACGGAGACGTTCTCCGGCCTGGCCGGGATGGGCGACCTGATCGTCACGTGCTGGAGCCGCCACGGCCGCAACCGCCGCGCCGGCGAGCTGATCGCGCAGGGCCGCAGCGCCGACCAGGCGATCGAGGAGATCGGGCAGACCGTGGAGGGGATTACGACCGCC
>Ga0207661_10001854_pt1 | contig 14466 bp, 17 predicted proteins | sample KBSC713LmetaG_FD_184337 | JGI IMG/M metagenome (GOLD analysis project Ga0207661, IMG submission 184337) | Corn rhizosphere microbial communities from Kellogg Biological Station, Michigan, USA - KBS C7.1-3L metaG (SPAdes) (version 2) | ecosystem: Host-associated > Plants > Roots > Rhizosphere ...
CGACCTGCCGCGCCTGTTCGAGCGCTTCTACCGCGCGGACCAGGCCCGCTCGAGCCGTGGCACAGGCCTCGGGCTCGCGATCGTCAAGCACGTGGTCGCCGCCGCCGACGGGACGGCCGAAGCGACCGCGACCCCCGGCGGCGGCCTAACCGTCACGTGCTCGTTCCCGGCCGGGCTCTGATAGACACCGGGCCGTGCGGATCCGCTTCACGCCCGAGCGCACCGAGTTCTTCGACCTGTTCTCGCGGGCGTCCTCGAACGCCGTCGACGTCGCGCGGCTCGGGCTGGAGCTGTTCGAGCGCTTCCCCCAGGACGGCGCCGAGCTGATCGGCCGGATCAAGGAGCTCGAGCACACGGGCGACGACCTCACGCACGAGATCGTCGGCCAGATCAACAAGACGTTCGTCACCCCGTTCGACCGCGACGACATCTACCGGCTCGCCGCGGCGATCGACGACGTCTGCGACTTCGTCGACGAAGCCGCGGACCACCTCGGCTCGTGGGGCGTCTCGGAGGTGCCTCCCGACGCGCGCGCGCTCGCCGATATCGTCCTCCGCCAGACGATCCTCCTCGACGAGGCCGTCCAGCGCCTCCAGGGGTTCAAGGACTCGAGCCGGCAGCTGAACGAGCTGCGCGATCTCGAGGACGAGGGCGACCGCCTGTTCCGGGACGGCGTCGGCGCGCTCTTCCGGTCGGGCGCCGACGCGCTGACGGTGATCCGGTGGAAGGACATCTACGAGGGGCTCGAGGAGGCGGTCGACGCCTGCGAGAACGCGGCGGACGTGCTCGAGGCGATCGTGGTCAAGAACCGGTAGCGGAAGCGGTGGAAGGGGACGTCCTCCTCGTCGTCGTCGTGGTCGTCGCGCTCGGGTTCGACTTCACCAACGGCTTCCACGACACGGCGAACGCCGTCGCGACCTCGATCTCGACGCGGGCCCTTTCACCGAGGCTGGCGGTCGCGATCGCGTCCGTCGCCAACCTCGTGGGCGCCTTCGTCACCACCGCCGTCGCCGCGACGGTCGGGAGCGGCGTGCTGGACACCCAGCTCGTGACCACGAAGACGGTTCTCGCCGCGCTCTTCGGCGCGATCGCCTGGAACCTGGCCACGTGGTGGCTCGGGCTGCCATCGAGCTCGTCGCACGCGCTGATCGGCGGCCTGGTCGGCGCGGCGATCGCCCAGTCCGGGGTAGAGGGCGTCCAGTGGCACAACCTGGCCCACAAGGTGATCATCCCGGCGTTCATCGCCCCGACGATCGCCTTCGCCGCAGCGTTCGTCCTGCTGATCGCGATCTTCTGGGTCTTCCAGCGGATGCCGTCCTCGGCGGCGAACCGGACGTTTCGGATCGGCCAGCTGTTCTCCGGCACGTTCGTCGCCTTCACCCACGGCGCGAACGACGCGCAGAAGACGATGGGCGTGATCGCGCTCGCGCTGCTCGCGAACGGCTCGATCGACACCTTCTACATCCCGACCTGGACCAAGATCGCCGCCGGCGTCGCGATCGCCGCCGGCACCTACGTCGGCGGCTGGCGGATCATGCGGACGATCGGCCAGCGCTTGTACAAGATGGAGCCGCCGGCCGGTTTCGCCTCGCAGGTGACTGCGGGCGCAGTGATCGACGTCGCCACCCGGCTCGGGTATCCGCTCTCGACCACGCACGTCATCTCGGGCGCCGTGCTCGGCTCCGGCTCGACGCGCCGCTTCCGCGCGGTGCGCTGGGGCATCGCCGGCAACATCGTGGTCGCCTGGTTCCTGACCATCCCGGCGGCCGCACTCGTCGCGGCGGCGCTGTACTGGCCGGTCGAGGCGATCTTCTAGCTCACGCGGTTCAACCGAACGTTCCCCCGGCGTTCACCGTCTCCGTACCCACGGGCCGCGGCGCCGGGAGCAGACTCGAAGCCGTGGAGTCCCAACGCCCCGAGAGCGGCTTCGTCCTCCTCCTGACAGCGGAAGAACGGGCCGCTCTCGTCCGCGTCCTCCGCGTGGTCGGGGACAACTGGTGGCTCGACGAGCTCGAGGGCGCGCTGCTCGCCCGCCTGGAGCTCGCCGAGGCCGTCTTCGTCCCCGCCGCCTGACGCCGGCCCTCGAACGCCGACGGGCGCCCTCTCGGGCGCCCGCAGCCACAGCGTCGGAGCAGAGGGTGCTAGACGCTGATTCGCTTGAGCGTCTTCTCCGAGGCCACCAGCACGACCTTCGGCAGCGGCGCGAAGAGGAGTTTCGGGCCGAGCTTCTGGCCCTGGCTCGGGTTGACGGCGTAGAAGATGAACTTGCGGAGGTCGGCCGCCTTGTCGGACTTGGTCGGCAGGATCACGTAGGTGAAGGTGCAGATCGGATAGGCGAGCGGGTCCGCCTTCGGCGGGTTGACGATGTGGATCTCATTGGTCGCCGGCACCTTCTTCACCGTTGCCGCGGCGGCGACGATGCCCCGCAGGCCGGGCGTCGTGTAACGCCCCGAGGAGTTCCTGATCGACATGAACTTCAACCGGTTCTTGATCGCGAAGGCGACGTCGACGTAGCCGATCGCGCCCTGCGTGTTCGAGACGACGCCCGAGACGCCGGCGCTCCCCCTGCCGCCCTGACCGGCCGGCCAGTTGGCGTTGACGCCGATGCCGATCTTGCTCTTCCAGGCGGGGCTGACGGCCGACAGGTAGTCCGTGAAGTTGTACGTGGTACCCGAGTTGTCGCTGCGGTAGACGGGCGTGATGCTCGTCGACGGCAGCGAGACCTTCGGGTTCAGCGCCTTGATCGCCGGGTCGTCCCACTTCGTGATCTGGCCGAGGAACATCCGCGACAGGACCGGCCCGGTGACGTGCAGGTTGTTCGGGACGCCCGAGAGGTTGTAGATGATCGCGGTCGCCGACAGCGCCCACGGAATCTGGACGCAGCCCTTGCAGGCGGCGAACTGGTCGGGCGAGAGCGGTGCGTCACTCGCTCCGAAGTCGACCTGCCCGGCCGTGATCGCGGCGATGCCTGCTCCGGAGCCGACGGGGCTGTAGGCGATCTGCGTGCCGGTCTTGGACGCATAGTCGGCGGCCCACAACGACACGAGCGGCGAGACAAAGGTGCTGCCTGCGCCGGTCAGCCTCGAGTCCGAGCTCTTCGCGCCGGCGCTGACCGCAGCAATCAGCCCGATCGCGACCACCGCGGCGACGCTGGGAAGCATGCGCTTCATGGATTCGTGTCTCCTTCTCCCTCGATGGACGGTTCCGGCGCCAGTGTCCCGGCGCGCGCCCGCTTCGTGGGCTGAACTCCGGTGAATCTCTGGTGAAAGGTTTGTGAACCCGGCTCCGCTAGCCGGTTCGCAGCTTTCGCGCGGCGCGGTGGAGGATGAACCTCGCGGTCAGGCTCGTGACGAGCACGAAGACGATCAGGACGAAGGCGGCCGCCCATGCCTGCTTGTGCAGGTTCGGGTCCGGCGACTCGGAGTAGGTGAAGATGATGAACGGCACCGACGCCACCGGATGGTGCGGGTCCGTTGACACCGTGTTGGTGAAGAGGGTCGACGTGAACAGGATCGGGGCCGTCTCCCCGGCTGCGCGGGCGATGCCGAGCGTGGCGCCCGTGACGATCCCGCCCAGCGTCGTCGGGAGGACGACCCGCAGGACCGTGCGCCACTTGGAGACACCGAGCGCCTGGCTCGCCTCCCTCAGCGACTGGGGGACGAGCGCGAGCACCTCCTGGGTCGCGCGCGCGATCAGCGGCAGCATGATGATCGCCAGCGCGATCGAGGCGATGAACGCGTTCTGGTGGAAGCGCAGCACGAGCAGCGAGAAGACGGCGATCCCGATCACGATCGAGGGGATCCCGTTCAGCACGTCGAGCGACGACCGGACGAGCATCGCCGTCCGCGGTCCTGCGAACTCGCTCACATAGATCGCGATCAGCACGCCGATCGGCAGCGCCATCGCAGCGGCGATGCCGACGAGCAGCATCGAGCCGACGAAGGCGTGGGCGATGCCCCCGCCACTCTCGCCGAACGTCGCCTCCGTCTTCGTGAACAGGTCGAGGTTCAGGGCGGGCAGCGCCTTGAACAGGACGGTCAGCACGACGAGGGCGAGCACGGCGACCGCCAGCCCGGACGAGAGCACGGCCACCACCTCGACCATCCGGCTCTTGCGCTTGCGCCGGCGGACGCTGCCGGTGGCGAGGAGACGGCGTTCGGGCGAGACGGCGCTCACCTCACGCCCCCTGCTTGAGCTCGAAGCGCTTGACGATCACCTGCGCGGAGACGTTCACGACCAGTGTGAAGATCAGAAGGATCAGGGCCAGGTAGGCGAGCGACGACACGGCCAGGCTCGTCAGCGCACCCTGGTACTGGGCGGCGATCCGACTGGCCAGCGTGTCGCCGAGCGCGAAGAACGAGAGGTGGATCCCCTGGGCGGAGCCGATCACCTGGGTGACGGCGATCGCCTCGCCGAGCGCGCGGCCCAGGCCGAGCAGGATCGCGGCGACCACGCCGCCCCTCGTGTAGGGGAGGACGACGCCGCGCACCATCTCCCAGCGGGTCAGGCCGAGGCCGAACGCGCCTTCTTTCAGCTCCTGCGGAACGGTCAGGAACAGCTCGCGGCAGATCGCCGAAGAGATCGGGACGATCATGATCGTCAGCACGATCATCGCCGGCAAGAGGCCGCCCGTGTGATGCTCGCCGCGGAAGAACGGCGTCCAGCCGAGGAAGCTGCCGAGGAACGGCTCGAGGTCGGTCTGCACGAACGGTCCGAGCATGAGGATCCCCCAGAGGCCGATCACCACGCTCGGCAGCGCCGCGAGCATCTCGACGAGCGCTCCCACGACACCACGCACGCCGCCCGGAGCCAGCTCGCTGAGGAAGAGCCCGATCGCGATCGACAGCGGAGCGGCGAAGAGCAGCGCGACGCCGGACGTGATCGCCGTCCCGTAGATCAGGTTCAGCGCCCCGTAGATATCCCGGTTCGGATCCCACACCTGATGCCACACGAACGGGAGCCCGAAGTGACCGATCGAGAGTGACGCGCCCTGGACGACCTTGTAGACGATCGTCCCGATCACGACCAGCGCGAAGATCGCCGCGCCGGCGGTCAGCCACTTCAGGCCGGTGTCGCCGATCCGGTCGCGGCGCGAGCGACGCGACGCGAGCGCGGGCGCAGCCAGCTCGGGCAGGGGCGCGGGCGCGTCCATCGCGCTGAGCTTTGCAGCCCGAACCGGGCGCAGAGGGCCTCTTCACCACCCCGACACCATTCGTTCACATCCCGTAGACCCGGGCGCCGGGAGCCGTGCGCGAGACTGGACTCGGATGCCCACGGACGTGGCAGCGATCGACGTCGGCGCGAGCCTGAAGCGGGACGAGACGCCCGTCGCCAAGCGCGAGGTCGTCTTCGCGATCGACGACCTCGGGGTCGCGTACGGCTCGAACGTGGCCGTCAAGGACGTCTCCCTCGACGTCTACCGGAACCTGATCACCGCCGTGATCGGGCCGTCCGGCTGCGGCAAGAGCACCTTCATCCGCTGCCTGAACCGGATGAACGATCTCGTGCCCGGCGTCGCGGTGAGCGGCGCGATCCTCTACCACGGCGAGGACCTCTACGGTCCGGATGCGGACCCGGTCGAGGTCCGTCGGCGGATCGGCATGGTCTTCCAGAAGCCGAACCCGTTCCCGAAGTCGATCTACGACAACGTCGCCTTCGCGCCACGGGTGCTCGGGATGAAGGACGACCTCGACGGCCGCGTCGAGGAGGCATTGCGCGGCGCCGCGCTCTGGGACGAGGTCAAGGACCGCCTGAAGCGCAGCGCGCTCGCGCTCTCAGGCGGCCAGCAGCAGCGTCTGTGCATCGCGCGCGCGCTGGCGGTCGAGCCGGAGGTGATCCTGCTCGACGAGCCCGCCTCCGCGCTCGACCCGATCTCGACCGCCGCGATCGAGGACCTGATGCACGAGCTGAAGCAGCACTACACGCTCGTGATCGTCACCCACAACATGCAGCAGGCGGCGCGCGTCGCCGACATGACCGCCTTCTTCAGCCTCCAGGTCGACGGCGGCGACCGCCACGGGATCCTCGTCGAGTACGACGAGACAACGAAGATCTTCACCCACCCGTCCGACCGTCGAACAGAGGACTACGTCACCGGACGCTTCGGATGAGGAGCGAGTTCCAGCGGGAGCTCGACCAGCTCGAGTCCCTGCTGCAGTCCGAGAGCGACCTGGTCATGCGTTCGCTCCGGGCGGTGCTCGCCGCGCTGACCGAGGCCGACGGCTACCTGGCCGACGAGGTGATCCGGTTCGACGACGAGGTCGACTCGGCGTATCTCCAGATCGAGCAGGGAATCCAGAACCTCCTGGCGCGGCAGACGCCCGTCGCCTCCGACCTGCGCCTCGTGCTCGCGATCCTGCACGTGAACCTGCACCTGGAGCGCATGGCCGACTACTGCGTGACGATCGCCAAGCTGGTCAAGCTGACCGAGTCGCTGCCGCAGGTCAGGGCTCTGCTCGACGCCTTCGCCGAGATGGGCTCGCGGACGGAGGAGATGATCCGGGTCGCGGTCGACTCGTTCGCCGCCCGCGACGTCGCCCGCGCCGAGTCGCTGGTCGACCTCGACGAGCTGATCGACCGGGCGAACCGTCATGCTGTCGAGCAGGTGTTCGCGATCGCAGACGACCTCGATGCCCGGCGCTGGGGGCTGCGCATGCTGATCGTGTCGCGCTGCCTCGAGCGGATCGGCGACCACGCCGTCGACATCGGCGAGCAGACCGCCTACCTGGTCACGGGCGAGTTCCGCGAGTACACCGACGCGTCCCGCCCGAGCCTGACCGGGGCCTAGTGGTCGACGGCCACCCGGCCGAGACGGCCGATGCGCTCCGTCGAACGAGGCTCGCGACCGAGCGGACATATCTCGCGTGGTGGCGAACCGGCCTGACCGCGATCGCGGTCGGCGTCGGGACGGGCGGGATCGCGCCGAAGCTGGCCGGCGAGCGCCACTGGGCGTACGTCGCGGTCGGGATCGGCTTCGCCGCGCTCGGGGTCGCCCTGCTCGCCTACGGTCTGCGCCGCCAACTCGAAGTCGACCGCGCGGTGAAGGACGGCGGCTACGCCCCGCCCGACGCGCGCATCCTGTCCTTCCTCACGGTCGCGGCCATGCTCCTCGGCAGCCTGACCGTGATCCTGCTCTTCACGACCTTCTAGCGTCGGACAATGGAGAACCGCCCCCTCCGGGTCACTTTCCACGAGGAGCTGATGGGGCTGGAAGAGTCTCTGCAGCGCGAAGGCGAGCTCGTCGTCCGCTCCGTCCAGGCCGCGACCCGGGCGATGGTCGAGCAGGATCTCGAGCTGGCCGACGAGGTCGTCAGCTTCGACGACGAGGTCGACGACGCCTACTTCGCGATCCAGGAAGGGATCGAGTCGCTGCTCGCCCGTCAGACGCCCGTCGCCTCCGACCTCCGGCTCGTGTTGGCGATGCTCCACGTGAACCTGCACCTGGAGCGGATGGCTGACTACTGCGTGACGGTCGCCAAGCTGACGAAGCTCTCCGGCGGCACGCCGTCGCACCCGCGGATCGTCGCCGCCCTGGCCGAGATGGGCGTACGCGCCGAGGAGATGACGCGTGTGGCACTGCGCTCGTTCCAGCGACGCGACCTGGAGCGTGCGGAGGCGCTGGTCGACCTCGACGAGCTGATCGACCGCACGAACCGCCGGCTGGTCGGCCACGTGCTCCAGCTGGACGCGGCGCACCGCGAGTGGGGGCTGCGGATGCTCGTCGTCTCGCGCTGCCTCGAGCGGATCGGCGACCACGCCGTCGACATCGGCGAGCAGACCGCCTACCTCATCACCGGCGAGTTCCGCGAGTTCACGGACGCCTCGCATCCGGAAGAGATCGGGTAGGCCGTCCCAACCTTCACCAACTGATCGCCTCTCGTTAACCCATCCCGCCGGCGCCCACGCCTAGCCTCGCGGCCGATCGCGCCGGATCGGCCCGGCGCCGGATGAGGGGGAACGATGAAGCTCACGCGCAAGACCAAGCTGATCGCGGCAGGGACAGTACTGCCCGTCGCCTTCGGCGTCGCTGTGGCGGTGGCCGCCCCACCTGCGACCAACTTCGCCAACGTGCCCACCGCGAACACGAGGTCGCAGGGGTACGCCCCGGCGAACGCGCTGTCGGCCGGACTGGCCGAGATCGCCGTCGCCCAGGGCTCGACCAAGGTCGAGAACCCGTCGTCGCCCGTGTCCTACTACGGCTACGACAACGACACGCTCAACGCGGCCGGGGATCCGATCATGGTCGCCTCGGCGGCTACCGCGAACACCGAGGCGCACAAGACGGAGCCGGACAAGAACACCTACCTCGTGTTCGGCAGGGGCCTGAAGGGAGCCGACCCGGGCTACGACTACGGCGATCACTTCCTGTTCCAGGGCCACGAAACCGGAACGCCCGGCTACATCACCCGGATCAACCTCGATGCCGACGCGGCCCACCGCGTGACCGTGCTCGCCACGCAGGACTCGGCCGGCAACCCGATCGCCGACATCGACGGGTCGACCTGGGACCCGTTCGCGCAACGGCTCCTGTTCACGACCGAGAACTCGAACGCGCCCACCTACTCGGCCACGCCGGGCTATCCGTCCCAGGTGGTCGACGTCTCCGGCGCGCTCGGCCGCGGCGGCTACGAAGGCATCCAGGACGACTCCGACGGGAACCTGTGGATCCTCGAGGACATCGGCGGCGCGAACAAGCCGGGCACGACCGCCCGGATCCCGAACAGCTTCGTCTACCGCTACGTGCCGAAGAAGAAGGGCGACCTCGCGAACGGGAAGCTGCAGGTGCTCCAGGTGCTGAACGCGGCGAACCATCCGATCACCCAGGCGTCGCAGACGCCGCTCCAGTCGCCGGACCAGGTCGCGCTCCACGTCTACGGCAGGGTCTTCGACACGAAGTGGATCACCATCCACGACACGGCCGTCGACGGCAACACGCCGTTCAGCGCGAACCTCGCGGCGAAGGCCGCGAACGGAACGCCGTTCAAGCGCCCGGAGAACGGCGTCTTCCGGCCGGACGGCAAGTTCCAGGAGTTCTATTTCGACGAGACGGGTGACACGAACGCGACCAGCGTCGAGAACGACTGCTGCGGCGGCTGGACCTCGGTCTTCAAGCTCACCGAGAACAACCCGTCGTCGAACACCGGCAAGCTGAGGCTCTTCTACAAGGGCGACCAGGCGCACGCCGGCTTCGACAACGTCGCGTTCATGACCGGAAACCTGATCACGTTCGTCGAGGACGCCGGCGACACGCTGCACTCGCAGCGCAACGCTCTCGACTCGGGCTTCCTGCTCGACGTGACGAAGAACTACGCCGACCCGGGCACCCTGCCGGTGCGGTGGCTGGCCGAGGGGCGCGACGCGTCCGCGGCGCTCGACGCGGACAACGCCGGCTTCGGCAAGAACGAGGGGGACAACGAGATCACCGGAATCCACGTCTCGGACGGCGATCCGTCCGCGGCGGGGATCCTCGGCGCCAAGACGCCACGGCCGTTCCAGCCGTCGGGCGACGAGCGGAGCTCCGGCGCCTGGCGGGTCTTCTGGACCCAGCAGCACGGCGACAATCCGACCTGGGAGGTCATCAAGCCGTGAGTCCGGCCGGCCGGGTGCCCGCCACGATGCGGGCACCCGGCCACCCGGCTACGCTTCGCCGCCGTGAAGGCGCGGCTGACTCTGGGGCTCCTCCTGGCGGCCGCGATCTCGGCGCTCGCCGGGTCGGCCGGCGGCGCCAATCCGTCGCCGGTCGTCCGCTTCGCGTTCACCGGCGACATCGCGATGGTCGCCGGACCGGCGGACGACTACTTTCGCTCGGTACGCAAGGGGCTCGCCGGCGATGTCGTCCTCGGCAACCTCGAGGGGACGCTGACGGAGCGCGGGACGCCGAAGTGCGGCACGGGCAGCTCCGACTGCTTCTCGTTCCACGCGCCTCCGTCATATGCCCGCACGCTGCGCGGTGCCGGGTTCACGGTGATGAACCTCGCCAACAACCATGCGCTCGACTACGGCGCCGTCGGACAGGCAGATACCGTCGCTGCCGTCCGGAAGGCGCGGCTGCTGACCACGGGACGGCCCGGCGAGATCGCCTACGCGAAGGTGCGCGGCACACGCATCGCCGTGCTCGGCTTCGCGCCGTACCCCTGGGCGCAGAGTCTCCTGAACCTGCCTGCTGCGGAGGCGCTCGTGAGGAAGGCCGACCGCTGGGCCGATCTCGTCGTGGTGACGATGCACGCAGGCGCGGAGGGGGCGGACCACCAGCACGTCCGGCCCGGCAACGAGTGGTTCCTCGGCGAGAACCGTGGCAACTCGATCGCCTTCGCGCATTCCGTCGTTCGCGCCGGCGCCGACCTCGTCGTCGGCAGCGGACCGCACGTCCTGCGCGGGATGGAGTGGTACCGCGGCAGGCTGATCGCCTACTCGCTCGGCAACTTCGTCGGATACCAGACGCTCAACACCTCGGGAGTGACGGGCGTGAGCGGGATCCTGCACGTGACGCTCCGCCGTGACGGGTCGTGGAAGACGGGGCAGCTGGACGCGGTCACGATTGCGGGTACCGGCATGCCGCGACCGGACCCTGACGGCACCGCCCGCGAGCTCGTGCGCTCGCTCTCGCGCGAGGACTTCGGCAAGCGCGCGATGCACGTCTCGGCGACGGGTTCGCTCGACGGCACTTGACCTTCATCGACAGTTGTCGATATAGATAGGCGTCGATGTCTGCCCTGCCCGTGCTCGCTTGCTGCCGGCCGCTGGCCGCGCCGTCGCTCTCGGACGACGAGGCCGCCGAGACCGCTCGGCTGTTCAAGGCTCTCGGGGACCCGGCACGGGTGAAGATCCTCAACCTGCTCGTCTCGGGCGGGGAAGGCGCCTGCGTCTGCGATCTCACCGAGGCGCTGGGGCTCTCCCAGCCGACCGTCAGCCACCATCTGAAGAAACTGACCGAGGCCGGCCTCCTGCGCCGCCACCGGATCGGGACGTCGGCCTGCTTCACGATCGACCCCGACGCGGCCGCGCGGCTGGCCGCGGTCACCGACCTGAAAGGAGGCGCGTGATGAGTTGCTGCGACGGCTGCTGCGACTGCGGTTGCGACTGCTGCAAGTGAACGTCCTGTTCGTGTGCATCGGAAACAGCGGGCGGAGCGTGATGGCGGAGCGGCTCTTCCGGCAGGCGGCCGGCGGGCGGCACCGGTCGCGCTCCGCCGGAGCCGACCCGCATGGCTCGGGCGCCGAGCCGGCGGTGGTCGAGGCGCTCCGCGAGGTCGGAGTCGACGCCTCCGATCACGTCCAGCATCGCCTCGACGACGACGACCTCGCCTGGGCGGACGTCGTCGTCGCAGCCTGCGACGGCGCCAGCCCGGTCGTCGCGGGAAAGCGCTACGAGAACTGGAACATCGCCGACTCCTACGGCCTGCCGGTCGAGGGTGTGCGCCCGATCCGCGACGAGATCGCCCACCGCGTGGACTCGCTCGTCGCCGAGCTCGGCTGAGCAGGGACAGCCCGCGCCGGTCCCTGCTCAGGCAGATCGCCGCCTCGCAGTCTCATGGCTGCAAGCCGCCGTGGCTTCATCCTCGTCACCTCTCTCGGCCGGCTATCGGATGTCATGGGTAGATCGCCTGCACGATCCCGGCCTCGGCCTTCGCCGCCGGGGAGCCGCCGGTACCGGTGGCGCCGCCCGGCCCTGCAGTGCCGGCGGTCACCTTGGTCTCGCTCAGCGTCAGGTTCGCGGTGGCCGAGCCGCGTTTGAAGATGCCGATGCTCGGCCCGCCTGCGCCGCCGCCGCCGCCGCCACCCTGGCCGCCGTTGCCGCCTCGACCGCCGTAACCGCCGTTGCCGATCTCGCTCTTGCAGTAGTGAAATCCCGACGCGCCGTCACCACCCGCCCCGCCTCCCCCACCGCTGCCGCCGTAGCCGCCCGCGCCCCCGTCACCGGCTGTGATCGAGCTCTTCTCGGCGACCAGCGACGAGCTGTAGAGCCAGATCCCGAACGATCCGCCTCCGGCTCGGCCGGCCGCGCCGCCGGCACCGCCGCCGCCGCCACCACCACCACCGCCACCGCCGTTGCCGGTGCCGTCGATCACGAACGGGCCGGTCTGGCCGCCGCCGCCGCCGCCCCCGCCACCGCCGTTCCCAGGGCCGCCCGACTTCCCGACGATGCCGTCGTGGCCACGCCATCCGGTCGAGGGCGCGAGGTCCATGCCATTCGCCCCACCGGCCCCGGCCGACCCTGGTGGCCCGCTCGTCCCGCCGTAGCCGGGTGCCCCCGAATCGCCCGACGAGTCGTCGAACCCGGAGGACCCGCCGATTCCGCCCCAGGTTCCGACCAGCCCTTGCTCACCGTGGTCCCCGCTCCTGCCGTACCTGCCGTCGCCGCCCTTGCCGCCGTAGCGGCCGGCGGGGCTCCCCCCGCCGGCGCCGCCCGACGCCTTGACGCTCGAGTCGCAAGCGCCTTTCGCGCCAGGCTGCCCGGGACCTCCGGCTCCGCCGGCGACCCCGTCGGTTCCCGGCGCGCCCACCTGTCCGTCGCCGGCGCTGACGATCACCCGCTGCAGGTGCAGGCCGGAACCGTTGATTGCCCGGATGCCGTACGCGTTGTCCCCCGGGTTGACGCCGGTGCCGCGGACGCTCACCAGCTGGAGCAAGACGTCTTTCGGCCCATCGGAGAGCAAGCCCTCGGAGGCACCGACGATCGACGTGACGAGGTCGTTCTTCCGCGACCAGGCCTGTGGGTCGTAGCCGCCGTAGACGTTCATGCCGGTGACCGCGGTCACGCGGTTGTAGCTCCCGGCGCCGGCGAGCACGTAGCGGCCGTTGCCGGCTGCGACGGTCGTAACCGCAGCCTGGATCTGCCGCTTCGGCTTCTCCTTCGTGCCCGGGCTCGCGTCGTTGCCCTTCGGTGAGACGAAGACCGCGTCCTTCTCCGTCCCGTCGATCCCGTCGCAGTTCGAGTCGACGAAGGCGAGGTCGGGCACGTCGGGCGCGCCGGAGTGGATCTTCGCGTCCCGCGGCGCACAGTCCCTGGCGTCGACGTAGCCGTCGCCGTCGGCGTCCAGCGCCGTGGACGTCGGGGTCGTCGTCGTGGTCGGCGCCGCGATCGTGGTCGTCGCCGGGGTGGTCGTGGTCAGCGGCGGCGGCGTCCGCCGGTGCGCGCGCGTCCTGCGGAAGAGCTGCGCGCCGGCCGGCATGCCGGTGCGAGCGGTCACCGGCTTCGACACCGTCCGGCGATAGCGAATCGCCGGCCGTGCCGCCGGATCGGGCCTCGAGCGCTCGACCAGCCGGATCAGCAGCGACCGGCCGGTCGCGAGCCCCACCGAGCGGATCCCGTACCCGCCGACCGCGAACGGGTAGCGCCCGTCCCGGTCGGCCGGGTGCCGGACCCGCATCGAGTACGTCAGGCGCACGCCGTCCGCGCGGGCGTCCCGGTCCGCGTCCAGCATCGTCGCTGCCACGATCCGCGGTGACGGCCCCTTCCGGGCGGGCCCGGCGGCGGACGCGGCGACCACCGCCACGCCCGCGAGGACGACCGCCGCGCCCAACACTCCTTTCTGCTTCGTCATGACTGGCCGCACGTCGACGGCTGCGGCTTGTCGATGCGAAGCCCGGTGGTCGGAGTCCCGCCGGGGACGACGAAGGTGACCAGGACGACGGCCTCCCTCGTGCTCTCGTTCCTGACCGCGAACGTGCTCGCACCGGTCTCGTAGAACGAGTGTCCCGCGTCGAATGTCTCGGTCGAGCAGTCGGTGGCGTAGCGGACGACCTGGCCGGAAACGACGGTCGCGGTCAGATACCCGGGGTGGCTGTGCCAGCCCGAGGTCGCGCCGGGAGCAAAACGCGCCTGTTGCGTGACGATCTGGGGCGATTGCAGCAGCCCGACCGGCACCAGCCCGAACTTCGCCGAGGCGACCGGGTGCCGGTTCAGCCACTCACCGAGGTTCGTCACCCCCGCGCTCCGCAGCCGCGAGAGGAACTCGGGCAGCTGCTCGGGGCCGTAACGCTTGCCGTTCCAGGTCAGGCCGTCCGCCTGAGCTCGGAGCCCGGTGTTGAAGGCCAGGTCGCCCTTCAGCTCGCCGAGCGAGAGGATCGCGTTCGTCTGCCCCTTTCCGGGCGTCGCGAGGCCGATCGAGGCCAGGGCCGCGACCGCGCCGATCGTCAGTACAGAAAGGACCACCATGCGTCTCATCGCCTGCCTCCGATCATTCGGCGGCGAGATCCGCTTCGACGACCCGGATGGCTTCGAGGCCGGCGCGGTGCGCGGCGAGCGCAACGTCATGGCCCGTGGGCGCGTCGAATACGAAGAAGCAGATCTCGTCCTGGGGTACGTGGATCGAGCGGTCGAAGCGCACGGGGGTCGCCCCTCGCGTCAGCTCCGCCGCCGCCGAGCGTGCCCGCCGCTCGCGCGCCACCCGCTCGTCCCGCTGGCCGCGTGCGAGGTACGTCTCCACGAGGTAGCTCGGCATGTCTCGACGCTACGGCGCGCCCG
>Ga0207661_10001855_pt1 | contig 14463 bp, 17 predicted proteins | sample KBSC713LmetaG_FD_184337 | JGI IMG/M metagenome (GOLD analysis project Ga0207661, IMG submission 184337) | Corn rhizosphere microbial communities from Kellogg Biological Station, Michigan, USA - KBS C7.1-3L metaG (SPAdes) (version 2) | ecosystem: Host-associated > Plants > Roots > Rhizosphere ...
CGGCCCGGGTCCGGCTGGGCAACGCAAAATGGGTGCGGGTGACGGCCGGCTCGGCGGGCGCCGGCGACGGCGTCACGGCGGCCGTGCGCACTGCGAAGACGGGGGTGCCGCGCACCACCCGCGACTCCACCCGGCCCGATCCGCCGCCCGCGGCCTGCACAGCAACCGGTCCACCGGCGTCAGCGCGGAGGTCCACCACATCGCCGACGGCTCCGGAGTCCAGCCGGACGGAAAGCCGGGCGGCGACTTCCTGGCCGGTCCGGCTCGCCGCGATCAGCACCGCGGCCGGCGACCGGCGGCGGGCCAGGGCGGCCAGCACCTCGACGCGCGCGGCGACCGGGGAGCGGTCGAAGTCGGTGGAGCTCACCGAGTACACGCTAGCGGCGCCGAAGCGACCGAGCGCGGCGACCGCCACATCGTCGGCCGGACCGCACGCAACGGCCAGTGGCGAGCCGAGCCGCCGGGCCAGCGTCAGCAGCGCGAACGCCGAGCCGTCCACCGCGGGCACGAGCACGAGCACGGCGGTCACAGGAACTGCCGCTCGGCCAGGAAGTCGGCGACGCGGCCGGCGGCCGTCGCCGGGTCGCCCTGGATCACGGTGCCGGTCCGGCGCGGCATCGGCATCGCCGCCACGACGGTCGTCGCTTCCGCCAGGCTGTCGTCGTCCAGGCCGAGGTCGGCGAGCGACCACGTCCGCACCGGCTGCCGAGCGGCTGCGCTGAACCGCTGGTAGCGAGGCTCGCCACAGCGCTCGGTGACGGACACGACGGCCGGCAGGGCCGCCTGGTAGACCTCGGGCCGGCTGATCTCGACGGTCCTCGATCCCACGCGCAGGGTGTCCGCGAAGCACAGCGACGGCACGCCGAGGCGCTCGGCCAGCATGGCCGGGACCATCGCCCAGGCGGCGTCGGCCGGCGCGCAGCCGCACACCACCAAGTCGAAACCCACTCGCTGGACGGCCGTGGCGAGGACGCGGGAGATGGCCAGGGCGTCACCGCCGGGCAGCCGCGCGTCGTGCACGTGGACCCCGACATCGGCGCCGAGCGCGAGCGCCCGGCGGACCGTGGCGGCGGCCGCGGCCGGGCCGGGCGCCAGCGCAGTGACCTCCACGTCGCGGCGGCACAGCGCGATCCGCCGGGCCTGATCGACCGCGATCTCGTCGGCATCGTCGAGCCGGGCCGGCCGACCCGCAAGCATCGGTTGTCGCACAACCACGACGATCTGCATGGGTCGCGGGCCTCCGTTCTGCCAGGGAGTCTAAGCAGATCCGAGATCGACTTCGAGCCTATCCCGATTTCGGACTGTTCCCGGCAGACCAGACATCATCCCGAAGATTCATCGAGCGATTGCGATGAACGCAGCGGAAGCGCAGTCTGAGATCAGGGTGTACGACCAAAGCGCGGGAGGTGTGCCGCATGGTCCGACCGGTTCAGCGCAGGCCCGGTGTATTCGGGATCCGGGACGTCGGCGACTTGACCACCGAGACTCACGAGAGCGGTCACGAACTCAAACGATCGGTGAGCGCGGTCCAGCTGACCGCGATGGGCATCGGGGCCATCATCGGCACCGGCATCTTCGTCGTCATCGGCAAGGGCGCCGGCATCGCCGGGGCGGGAGTGATCCTGTCCTTCGTGCTCGCGGCCATCGCGTGCACGTTCTCCGCCCTGTCGTACGCCGAGCTGGCCTCGTCGATCCCGGTCGCCGGCAGCGCCTATACCTACTCGTACGCCACCATGGGTGAGCTCGTCGCGTGGATCATCGGGTGGGACCTCATCCTCGAGTACGGCGTCTCCGTCGCCGGGGTGGCGGTCGGCTGGGGCGGCAACGTCAACGCGTTCCTCGACGCCGCGTTCGGCTGGACGATGCCCGACGCGATCTCCAAGTCCCCGTCGGACGGCGGCGTGTTCAACCTGCCCGCCGTGTTCATCGTGCTGGCCATCACCTTCCTGCTGGTCCGCGGCGTGCGGGAGAGCGCGCGCGCCAACCTGGTCATGGTCGGTATCAAGCTGGTCGTGCTGACGTTCTTCATCGTCATCTCGTTTGTCAACTTCAGCTCGAAGAACCTGCACCCGTTCATGCCGCACGGCTTCCACAGCGTGACGGCGGCGGCCGCGATCATCTTCTTCGCGTACATCGGGTTCGACGCGGTCTCGACCGGCAGCGAGGAGGCCCGCAACCCGGCCAAGGACCTGCCCTTCGCGGTCATCGGGTCCCTGCTGGTGTGCACGGTGTTCTACGTCCTGACCGCGATCGGTGCCCTCGGCATCGCGACGCCGGACCAGATGAAGGGCAGCGACGCCCCGCTCGCCACCGCACTCAACGAGGGGGCCGGGATCTCGTGGGCCGCCTGGATTCTCGCCCTCGGGGCGCTGATCGCGATCACGAGCGTCGTGCTGGTCATCTTCTACGGACAGACCCGCATCTTCTTCGCCATGGCCCGCGACGGGCTGCTGCCGGCCCGGATGGCTGACGTGAGCCCCCGATTCGGGACCCCGGCCAAGCTGACCGTCGGGCTCGGCATCCTGATCGCGATCCTGGCCGCGTTCGTGCCGCTGGGCACGATTGTCGAACTGGTCAACATCGGCACGCTGTTCGCCTTCGTCCTGGTCAACATCGGGGTGATCGTGCTCCGACGGACCCGGCCCGACATGCCGCGGCCCTACCGGGTGCCGTTCTCCCCGGTGTTCCCGCTGATCGGCGTGGCCTTCGCGGGATACCTCATGAGCGACCTGCCCTGGGAGACGTGGGTCCGCTTCGCCGTCTGGCTCGCGCTCGGCCTGATCATCTATGCCTTGTACGGGTATCGCCACTCGCGCCTGCGCCACGGCCTCGGGCCGGCGCCGGTCGAGCCCGTCGATGCGCCGGATTCGCAGGAACCGGGGTGAGCGCCATGGGACCGGTCATCGCCGGGTTCGACGGCACCTCGTCCGGCGAGGACGCGGTGACGCTCGCCCGGGCCTGCGCCCGCGTCCTGGACGCCGCGCTCGTCGTGACCACCGTGCATCCGGCGCCGGCGCCGATCAGCTCCGCGCGCGTCGACGCCGAGTGGGTGGCCGACCGGCACTACGAGGCCGAGAAGGTCCTCGACGCCGCTCGCAAGCTGCTCGACGGCGGCGAGCGAGTCGAGTACCGGGTGGTGGCGTCGTCCTCGGCCGCCCATGGCCTGCACGACCTCGCCGACTCGCTCGACGCGTCCGTGATCGTCGTCGGGTCGAGCCAACGAGGGGACGGGCCGCGCTTGTTCGCCGGCAGCACCGCCAACCGGCTCCTGGCCGGCAGCCGCACACCGGTCGCCATCGCGCCGCCCGGCCTGCGCAACGCAGATCCCACCGGAAAGAACCGGTTCGGCGTCGCCTACATCGACACCGCGGACGGGCACGCGGCCCTCGCCCTCGCCGCCGAGTTCGCGGCGCGGGCCGGCGCGTCGCTCACGCTCTATTCGGTCCTGGTCGACGAGGCCAAGGCCGTCCTGCCGGTCATCGGCCGGGACGGCGAGCACGCGTTCGCCGAGTCGGCGCGCGACTCGTTCCAGCAGGCCCTCGATGAGGCGGTCGCCCGCCTTCCAGCCGGGATAGCGGCGACCGGACGGGTTCTGACCGGCGACGTCATCGAACTGCTGGCCGACATCGAGGACGTCGACGTGCTGTTCTGCGGCTCGCGCGGCTACGGACCGGCCCGGCGGATCCTGCTCGGCGGCGTGTCGTCGCGACTCGTCCGGCAGGCCCGCAGCCCGGTCATCGTTGTGCCGCGCAGCGCCTAGGTGTACTCCGCCAGCTAGAGGCCGAGGTCGGACAGTCCCGGATGGTCGTCGGGTCGCGGGCCCGACGGCCACCGGTACAGCCGGTCGGCCTCGGCGATCGGGACGTCGTTGATGCTCGCGACCCGCCGCCGCATGAGGCCCTCGCCGTCGAACTCCCAGTTCTCGTTGCCGTATGAACGGAACCAGTTGCCCGAGTCGTCGTGCCACTCGTAGGCAAAGCGCACGGCGATCCGGTCCTCGTGGAAGGCCCACAGCTCCTTGATGAGCCGGTAATCCAGCTCCCGGGCCCACTTGCGGGTCAGGAACTCCTGGATCGCCGGCCGGCCGGAGAAGAACTCGGCCCGGTTGCGCCACTGCGAGTCCTCGGAATAGGCGAGCGCGACCTTCTCCGGGTCACGCGTATTCCAGGCGTTCTCGGCCATGCGCACCTTCTGCATGGCGGTCTCCTGCGTGAACGGCGGCAGCGGCGGACGGGCCATTACTGGTCCTCCAGACGGAAGCCGACCTTCAGGCGCACCTGGACGTGCGCGACCTCGCCGTCGCTCAGGTGCCCACGGATCTCGGCGACCTCGAACCAGTCCAGGTTGCGCAGCGTCTGCGAGGCGCGCGAGATGGCGTTGCGGATGGCTTGGTCGACCCCGTCCGCCGACGAGCCGACGATCTCGGTGACCCGGTACACATGATCGCTCATGGAAGGTCACGTTACTCTTCGGGCCGCTCGGATCGCCTTGCCGTAGGCCACGATGTGGCGGTCAACGGCGAAGCCGACGCTGGTATAGACCCGGGCGGCGCCGGCCGGTCGGGGTGCACCGCACCGAACAGCGCGACCCGGTAGCCGCCCCCGGGCCACCGCCGCGGCGTCGCCGGTCTGATAGGCGCGCACGTGGAGATCCGTCATGGGCCCACCACATTGGCGAGGAACCTCAGGTACTCGGCGCGGTCAAACGGGTTGCCGTCGGTCCGGCGGCGCACCGGCGGGGTGCCCTTGACCGCCCGGTCGCCGGCCGGCTGCGAGGTCCAGACGCCTTCGCCGCGGGAGAGCCCGACCAGGTTTTGCCGGGCGGTGTCGACGGCGCGGGCCGGCAACTCGCCGGTGATGTGCCAAACGCTGTCGTCCCCGGTCGTCTGGTCGATCCGCCCGCCGAGCTGCGCGAGGTACCCGGTGACCGGGCCCAGCCGGTCGTGCGGCACCTCGACGTCGAAGCGGTGGCACGGCTCGTACACGCGGGTGCCGGCCCGGCCGAGCGCCTGCGCCAGCACCAGCGGCGTGAGGTGGCGGAAGTCGGCGGCGACGGTGATCGGCGACCAGTACCCGCAATGGGTGAGGGTCACGACGGCGTCGGTGACCGCCCAGCCGTAGACGCCCTGCTCGAGCGCCCGCTCGACGGTTTCCTCGATAGCCCGGTGGAACGCCAGCGGCAGCGAGCCGAGCTCGACCTCCCGCCGGTACCGGAACCCCGAGCCGAGCGCGGCCGGCGCGATCCGCAGCCCGACGGACGCGGCGAAGCCGTGCCCGATCGGCTCGTCGGCGGCGCCGACCCCGGCCGGCCGCTCGACGTGCACGATCTGGGTCGGCTCGAAGGCGACCTCGATGCCGTACACGTCGGCCAGCGTCGCCGCGACGACCTCGCGCTGCACCTCGCCGTACAGCAGCACGCTGCTCTGCCCGTCGGCGCCGACCCGGGTCTGGATGAGCGGGTCCTCGTCGGCCAGGCTGAGCAGCGCGGCGTGCAGGGCCGAGCCGTCACCGCCGGGTCTTGGCCGGACCACCGCTTCCAGGCCGGGCCGGGCGAAGTGCGCCGCACTGCCCAGCCCGTCGGGCGAGCCGACCTGGTCCCCGATGCGGATCCCGGTCAACCCGCGAACGCGCGCGATGTGGCCCCCGGCCAGCTCGTCCACGACCGGCTCGCCGACCACCTGCAACCCGCTGACCTGACCGCCGAAGCTGGTGATCCGGCCGTCGGCCGTCTGCCGGTAGACGGTGACGCGCTGGCGGGCCCGAAGCTGGCCGCCGTACGAACGGACGTAGGCGGTGCCGCGGTCCATGGCGAAGACCCGGCCGCGCAGCCGCTCCTCCGGCGCCGGGGCCGGCGGCAGCAACCGGCGGACACCGTCGACCAGGGCGCCGACCCCGGCGCCGGACAGCGCGCAGCCGAAGTACAGCGGGTACACCTGCGCGGCCGCGGTCTGCGCCCGAAGGGCGGCCCACAGGCGGTCGGCCGGCGGCACCACGCCGTCGACGAGCATCGCGAGGAGTGCGTCGTCGTGGTCGGCCAGCGCCGCGGGATCCAGCGACGGAACGACGTCGGCGTCCGGCGTACCGAGGTCGCGGACCGTTCCCAGCGCGACCGCGTGCGGCGTGAGCAGCCGGGCGATGTCGGCGAGGAGCTCGTCCCCGCGGGCACCTACCCGGTCGATCTTGTTGACGAAGATCAGCGTGGGCAGCCGCAGCTTGCGCAGGATCTTCATCAGGACCCGGGAATGCGGCTGGACGCCCTCGACCGCGGACAGCACCAGCACGGCGCCGTCGAGGACGCCGAGGGCCCGCTCGACCTCGGCGACGAAGTCGCTGTGACCGGGGGTGTCGATGAGGTTCACGCGGCGATCGCCGGCCGTGAACGCGGCCACGGCCGAGCGGATCGTGATGCCGCGGGCGCGCTCGATCTCGCCGGTGTCGGTCTGCGTCGTGCCGGCATCGACGCTGCCGAGCCGGTCGGTGACGCCCGCGTCGTAGAGCAGGCGCTCGGTGAGGCTGGTCTTACCGGCGTCGACGTGCGCCAGAATCCCGATGTTGACGATCTCCATGGGCAACGCGTTCCTCGAAAGCTCGCATCCGGATGGGCTGTGAGTTTGCGAGTCCTCGCATTGCCGTGCTCCCGTCGTCGGTCATTCCGGTCGCGGCCATCGTCTCAGGCGGTCGCCGACCGATCCACCGGATTTCGCCGTCCCTCCGGCTGGCAACGCCGGTCCGGCGCCACCCGCTACCCTGTCCGGGTGAACGCGGCCAAGCCCCCCACCCGCACCGCGATTCCGAGGCAGCGCACCGCGCCGAACACCCCGCCGCTCGCCGCTGAACCCCAGGTCACGGCCCCGCCGGCGGCGGCGCGACCCCGCCTCCTCGCCCTGGCGATCGGGCTCCCGCTGGCCTGGCTGCTGGCGTTTGCCCTCCACGCCCTGCGGGTCGACTGGCTGACGCTTTCGGCATTGGTACTGGGCACCGCCGCGCTGTTGCGCAGCGGCCCCTACCTGCTCGACCGGCTGCTGCTGAGCCTGGCCACCCTGGCCGGGGTGGGCTGTGCCGTGGTGCTGGTGCTGCCGCCGTGGCACTGGCGGTTGCACCCGGTGTTCCTGGGTGGCCTGGGGCTCACGGTGCTGGTGCTGATCGCCGCCGGCCTTGGTCGCCGGCCGCGCCTGCCCCGGCCCCGCCGCGCCGACTGGCTCGCGCTGCTGCCCACCGCGGTGATCACGCTGGGCGTGGCCGCCCCGATGCTGCGGCGCAGCCTCGCCGACCGGCTCGCACCGATCATCGCGGTCGAGGACCCGGCCCGGCACTTCGCGATCTACGACACGATCCGCCGGCTCGGCGGGTACCCGTTTCAGCACCCGCACGAGGCAAGCGTCTCGGTCATCCACCAGGACCTGATCTACCCGGCCGGCGCGCACGCGGTCGCCGCCGTGCTGGACAACTTCGTCACGTCCTCGGCCACGGTCGGGGATCCGCTGCACGCGCTGAACCGCTACCTCTGGTACGTGGTGGCCAGCTACGCCTTCTTCGCGCTCGCCGTGCTGTGGTCGGCCCGCCGGGTCGCCGGCCCGTCGGCCACCGCCTGGTCGTTCGCGCCGATCGCCGGTGCCTGCGTGGCGTACCTGCTGTTCAGCGAGATGATCACGACGTTCATGTATGGGTACGCGCCGCAGGCGGTCGGCACCGGCTACCTGATGATCCTGATCGGGGTGCTGGCCCGCCCGCTCCGGCGCACCCGCGAGCAGGTCGTCGTCGCGATCGCCCTGATCGTCGCGATCGCGTACACCTACTACATCCTGCTGCCGTTCGCCGCGGCGGCGGCGCTCCCGTACGTCATCGCGTCCCGCCACCGGCTGCGCCGGCACTGGCGGTTCACCGCGATCGTCACGCTGGTCGGGGCGGTCCTGTCCGGGCTGCCGCGGGTGCTCGCCAGCGGCGATTACCCGCTGGACCTGCTCGTCGGGACGTTCGGGATCATCCGTGTCCACCGGTCCACCGTTCTCACGCTCGGGCTGCTGGTCCTGGCCGGCGTCGGGGTTGCCCGCGGCTGGTGGCGCAGCCCGGCCATGCGGGCGACCGGCGCCACGACGGCGGCCACCGCACTGTTCGCCGTGGCGATCGCCGCCGCCCAGCTGCACGCCATCGGCCGGACCGCGTACTTCTTCGAAAAGACGCTGTACGTGCTGATCCCGGTGCTGCTGGTCGCGCTCGGCGGAGTGGCACCGGCCATCGCGCGGCTCCGGCCGACGCGTCGCCTGACGGCCGCGGTCACGGCGCTCGCGCTCTCGGCCATCCCGCTGGCCGGGTACGACGCGTTCGAGCTGCACACCTCGACGGCGATCAAGGAGGCGACCTACGGGCGCGGATACGTCGTCGGCGCGTTCGGCCACTCCCCCACCGCACGGCTGGCGGTGCAGGCCTACCAGGCGCTCGGCAACGACGGGCCGCCGCGGCCGATGCTGTTCCACACCGGCGTCCAGTTTCAGGGGCTGTCCGCGATGTGGGCCTCCGGACTGCAGCGCGACCAGGGCCTGACCTGGGACGTCTACCTGTGGAGCCTGTATCAGTGGAAGAAGGGTGACGCCGCACAGCTTCAGCAGTACCTGCTCGACCACCCGACGCCCGGGCTGCAGCTGGTCGCCTCCGACCCGGCGTTCCTCGACGCGATGCGCCGGTTCGCCGCCGCCCACCCGGAGATCGCACTGACCATCGTTTCCGCCTAGCCGAGCTCCGCCTCTGTCACCTTTTTGGCAATCGGGCCGGTCACATTCCGTTGCTGGTAGCGGTCCGGCCAGTACGCGATCTTGGCGGCCAGGTAGCTCACAAACGTCCGGCCGAGCCCGTGCAGCTCGACCTCCTCGTCGTCGGTGAGCTGGACGAGGATCGAAAACCCGACGGCCGACCGGTTGCAGTTCACGTCGAGGTAGTGCCGCTCGCCGTCGGTCAGCAGAAACCAGCCGGCCGGCTCGTTCATCAGCACCTGCACACCGCGACGCTACCTTGCGCGTGTCACAGATGAACCGCCTGCGTCGTCCATCTGGACGTGTCTGCCAAAGCTGCCGAGTTTGTGCGGCACCTCCCGCTGCGCGACGTCCGCGGCTGGCTGGCCACTGCGCTGGTCGTCAACCCCGACAAACTGCGAAAGGCATCGATACCATGACCGCACTCGCCTACACCCGCCGCGGCGCCGGGCCGCCGCTCGTCCTGATCCACGCGCTCGGCTCGGCGCGCCAGGCCTGGGATCCGGTGCTCGACGCGCTCGCCGGGCGGTTCGACGTCATCGCCGTCGACCTCCCCGGCTTCGGCGGGTCCGAGCCGCTGCCGGCCGAGGTCGAACCGCGGCCCGCGGTCCTGGCCGCCGGCGTCGGTGCGTTCCTCGACGAGCTCGGCATCGCCGCCCCGCACGTCGCTGGCAACTCGCTGGGTGGCTGGGTCGCGCTCGAACTCGCCGGCCTTCGCCCGGTCGCCTCGCTGACGCTGCTCGGGCCGGCCGGGCTCTGGCGCGACCGCCCGCCGCTCTACAACCGGGTCAGCCTGCGGGCCACCCGCTGGCTCGCTTCGCACGGCACTTCGCTGCTTTCCTGGCTCATGCGCTACCGGCTGGCGCGCATCGTCGTGCTCGGCCAGACGCACGGCCGGCCGTCGCGGGTTTCCGCGGAGTACGCCCGGATGGCCATTGAGGCGATGGCCCGCTCATCGGGTTTCCGGGCCACGATGAAGGCGACCGAAGGGCGCTGCTACCGGTCGTCGACGCCGGTCGCGGCGCCGGTGACGGTCGCGTTCGGCTCGCGCGACCTCCTGCTGCTGCCGTGGCAGTCGCGCCACGTGGACCAGCTGCCGCCGGGCGCGCGTGTGGTGACGCTGCGCGGCTGCGGTCACATCCCGATGGCCGACGATCCCGCCGCCGTCGCCACGCTGGTGTCAGAGCACCTTGGTGCCGTACATCTCGCCGAGGGGGTCGGCCAGCAGCTCGAGCCGGGCACCGTCGGGATCCCGGAAATAGATTGAGGTCTTGCTTTCCACCTGGTACTCGACGCCAGCCGCATCGAGCTTGCCGCGCAGATGCTCCCACCGCTCCGGCGTCACCGAGATCGCGAGGTGGTGCAGGCCGCCGAGGACCTCCTGATACGGGCCCAGGTCGAGCCCCGGCAGGTCGAAGAACGCGAGCAGGTTGCCGTTGCCGATGTCGAAGAAGAAGTGGTTCGAGCCTGGGTAGTCACGGTTCTCGAAGATCTCCGTCAGCGGGAACTCCAGCACGTTCTGGTAGAACTCGATGGTCCGCCGGACGTCGGCGCACAGCAGCGCGAAGTGGTGCAGACCGCGAGCCGCGCTGGGCGGCCGGTCGGCCGCCTCAGCGAGGAAGTCACTCTTGATGCGTTCACGTTCGGCGGCGACCGCCGCCAAGTCGATACCCACGAACTCACCCTAAATCCGGAAGAAGCCACCGAGGAACCGGTGGGCCAGTTCCCGGTCGCCCCGAGCGGTGCCGGCGTTGGTCCGCCCGTACGCGGTGAGCACGAAACTCCCCGGATCGAACTCGATCGCGCACGACAGGTCGTCGATCGAGCCGGGCGTCGTGCTGGCCCCTTCGGGGCCGATCGCGATGCGGGTGTCACCGGCGTTGGCGCCCGACGTGATCCGGATGCCGAGCTCCATCGGCTCGGTGTCGGGGCCGACGACCGGCGTGGCCGACCACAGCACGTAGCACAGCGGCACGAGCAGGTCGGCCGACTGCGCCTCGAGCGCGTGCGGCTTTCCGGTGCCCTGCCGGATGTCCCAGCTGTGCACGGCGTAGTCGACCAGCTGGAAGACCGGGTAGAAGAACGCCGGCAGCGGCCCCATGTACTTGTGCGGCACCTGCAGCCCGCCCCAGTCCTCCTCGGTCAGGCTCTCGGTGATGCTGGTCATCCGGTCGAGTGCGACGCTGAGCCGCTTCAGGGCGTCCTCGCGGTCCAGCGAGCGGAACTGCCGGGCGCCCCGGTCGACGTGCACGGCCATGTCACGCAGCGGCGCGGAGTCCGGCGGCGGGCCGCCCGCGCGAGCCGCGTCGAAGCCGATGAAGTAGGTCTCGGTCGTGTCAATGAGGTGCCCGAACACGTCGCGCACCTGCCAGTCACCGGCACCGGTCGGCGCCATCCAGGTTTCCGGCTCCGAGGCGAGGGCGAACATGCCGGCCGACTCCCGGCGCACCGCCTCGAGCAGGTTGTCCTTGCTTTCGTAGCTCATGAAGTTCCACGCGCTCATGGACATCCTCCTACACAGCGTGTAGTTGCCGTGGCAACCAACTTTCCTCTGAAGTAGAGGCCGCGTCAACCATCTCCGTAGACTCGATGTCGTGAAGACTGATGTGCGCTGGCTTGACGCCACTCAGCAGCGGGCCTGGCGCGGGTTCCTGGACATGCACGCCCGGCTCTCGGCCCGGCTCAACCGCGACCTGCAGCGCACGTCGGGGCTCACCCTGTCGGACTACGACATCCTGGTCCACCTGACCGACGTCCCCGAGGGCCGGCTGCGCGCGTTCGAGCTTGGCGAGGCGTTGCAGTGGGACAAGAGCCGCGTGTCCAAGCAGGTCGCCCGCCTGGCCGCGCGCGACCTGGTCGCCAAGGAGGAGTGCGAGGCCGATCGCCGGGGCGCCTACGTGGTGCTCACGCCGACCGGCCGGCGAGCCATCGAGGCGGCCGCCCCGGCGCACGTGGAACTGGTGCAGCAGCTGGTGTTCGACGGGCTGACGCTCAGCCAGGTGCGCACCTGGCACGCGGTCAGCGGCTCCATTTTGGGACGCCTCGCCGCCGGCGACTGACAACGCAATGGCATGCTGGCGATCGTGCAGGTACGACGAGCCGGTCGCGACGACATCGCCGCCGCGGTGCAGACCATCACCGAGGCGTTTCAGGAAGACCCGATGTGGGGCTGGGCGTTTCCCGACGCCCAGCAACGCCCGGCGCAGTACCGGCGCTGGTGGGCCATCTACGTGGCCAGCGCGACCCGCTATGACTGGATCTGGCTGGCCGACGACGCGGACGCGGTGGCGGTGTGGATCCCGCCGGGTGGCGTCGAGCTGACCGATAAGGACGAGGCGGCCGTCGAACCGCTGCTGCGGGAACTGCTCGGCCCATGGACCGACACCGTGCTGGAGGGGCTGCACGGTTTCGACACGGCCCACCCGCGCGACGAGCCGCACTACTACCTGAGCCTGCTCGGCACGCGCAACGACCGGCGCGGCAACGGCATCGGCATGGCGCTCCTGCGCGAGTGCCTGGCCGTGATCGACGCCGAAGGCAGGCCGGCCTACCTGGAGTCGACCAACCCGGCCAACAACCGCCGGTACGAGGGCGCCGGCTTCGTCGACATCGGCACGTTCGCCATGCCGGACGCCGGACCGGTCGTCACTCGCATGTGGCGACCGGCCCGGCGCTGAAACTCACACACCGTCGTCGAACGGCTCATGGTAGAAGTGGTGCGGGCTGGCGCCCGGCCGCACGATGGCGAACTCATACCGCGCGGCGCCGAGGCCCCGGAACGGCCCCCATGAGCCGGCGCCGCCGCCCATCTGTCAACGTCGATCGATACCGTGAATTCGACGGTGATTGCGTCGATTTTGCTGCAAATTGCCATTCAAGTCGGCGCTGCTCGCATTGGAGACTCGGACAATGCAGTACACGCGTCTCGGCTCGTCGGGTCTGCAAGTCTCGCGGGTCGCCCTCGGCATGATGAGCTACGGCGATCCGGGCCAGGCGGCCTGGTTCCTTTCGGAGGACGACGCCGCGCCCATCGTCCGGCGGGCCTGCGAAGCCGGGGTGACGTTCTTCGACACCGCCGACATGTACTCGACCGGCATCTGCGAGGAGATCACCGGCCGGCTGCTCGGGAAGCTCTTCGACCGGCGCGAGGACTACGTGCTGGCCTCGAAGGTCTACTACCCGATGGGGCCGGGCCCGAACGATCGCGGGCTGTCCCGCAAGCACATCCTCGACTCGATCGACGCGTCGCTGCGCCGGCTGGGGACCGACCACCTCGACCTGTACCAGATTCACCGGTGGGACCACGAGACGCCGATCGAGGAGACGATGCGGGCGCTGGACGATGTGGTCCGCGCCGGCAAGGTCCGCTACATCGGGGCGTCGCTCATGTATGCCTGGCAGTTCGCCAAGGCTCAGGCCGCCGGCGCGACGCGTTTCGTGTCCATGCAGACGCGCTACAACCTCGTGTACCGCGAGGAGGAGCGCGAGATGCTCCCCTGCTGCGCCGACCAGGGCGTCGGCGTGCTCGCCTACAGTCCGCTGGCGCGCGGGTTCCTCGCCCGTCCCGCCGGTCCGCCGAGCCGCCGTTCGCAGGAGGAGGAGTCCGAGCGGGACCCCAACGACGTCGAGGTGCGCAGTGCGCTCGATCGGGTCGCCGCCGAGCGCGGCCTCCCGCCGGCGCGCATCGCCTTGGCGTGGGTCCTCTCGAAGCCGACGATCAGCGCATGCATCGTCGGGGCCACCAAACGACAACACCTCGACGACGCCGTCGCCGCGCTCGACGTCACGCTCACCGCCGAGGAGGTGGAGGCGCTGGAGTGCCCGTACCGGCCGCGCCAACCGTTCGGCTACTCGTGAGCAGTCAGGTCGGCTTGTTGGGGTCGCCGATGTACCCGTCGACGACGAGGTTTCCCTTGACGCAGCGCAGGTCGTTGAACAGCCCGGTGAAGCGATAGAAGGTCCGTAGTAGAGTGATCGGTACGGCGGTGGGGCCCGCCGTCCCGGTCCATCGGGGAACCGCGACGTCCGCCAACGGTCCCTTCCAGCAGGACCTTCGACTGGTAGGGGTTTCCCATGTCGCAGAGCACTCGGTTGCCCGTCGACTCGGATGTCGACCTGCACGACGCCCGGCAACGGTTCGAACTGTTGCGCACGCCGTGGTCGGTGCTGGGCGTGATCGCCGCGGGCGGCGCGCTCGGCGCCCTTGCCCGCCTCGGGCTGGCGACCGCCTGGCCGCACACGCCGGGCAAGTTCCCGTGGGCCACATTCGTGACCAATGTCGCGGGCTGCTTCCTCATCGGCGTCCTGATGGTCTTGATCAGTGAGGTGTGGTCGGCCCACCGGCTGATCCGCCCGTTCCTCGGCGTCGGGGTGCTGGGCGGCTTCACCACGTTCTCGACCTACACCGGTGACGTGCTGCAGCTCGTCAACGCCGGCGCGGCCCGGGCCGGCCTGCTCTACCTGGCCGGGACGCTGGTCGCCGCGCTGGCGGCCGTCTACCTTGGCATCACCGTCACCCGCCTGGCCACACGCCGCCGGCGGGTAAAGCGCCACAGGGAGGCGCGATGAAAATCGAGGGGCCCGCCGTCCGGCTCACCATCTTCATCGACGAGGACGACACCTGGCACCACAAGCCGCTCTACCACGAGATCGTGCACCGCGCCCACGTCGCCGGGCTGGCCGGCGCCTCGGTGCTACGCGGCATCGAGGGCTACGGC
>Ga0207661_10001860_pt1 | contig 14445 bp, 12 predicted proteins | sample KBSC713LmetaG_FD_184337 | JGI IMG/M metagenome (GOLD analysis project Ga0207661, IMG submission 184337) | Corn rhizosphere microbial communities from Kellogg Biological Station, Michigan, USA - KBS C7.1-3L metaG (SPAdes) (version 2) | ecosystem: Host-associated > Plants > Roots > Rhizosphere ...
ACGGCCGCAAAGGCGCCCGCCAGCTGGTCGTAACCAACGCCGGCACGATCCCCGACCGCGGCCTCTACGGGGTGCACCTCCCCGACGGCCGCCGGGTCGGAGAGCTCGACGAGGAGATGGTCTACGAGGCCCGCGCCGGCCAGACCTTCCTCCTCGGCTCCAGCACCTGGCGGATCGAGGAAATCACCCGCGACCGGGTCATCGTCACGCCCGCCCCGGGCGCCCCCGGCGCCGTCCCCTTCTGGAAGGGCGACGGGATCGGCCGCCCGGCCGAGCTGGGCAGGGCGATCGGCGCCTTCGCCCGCGAGGCGGTCAGCCGCGATCCGGCCGAGCTGGCGAAGGAGTACGACCTCGACGAGCGCGCCGCCAACAACCTCGTCTCCTACCTGCGCGAGCAGCAGCAGGCGACCCGGGTCGTCCCCTCCGACGAGACGATCGTCGTCGAGCGCTTCCGCGACGAGATCGGCGACTGGCGCCTCTGCATCCTCAGTCCCTACGGCGGCCGCGTCCACGCCGCCTGGGGCCTCGCCCTCGCCGCCAAGATCCGCGACGAACGCGACCTCGAGGCCGATGCGATCTGGTCCGACGACGGGATCGTCATCCACCTCCCCGACGCCGACGAGCCGCCGCCCGCCGACCTCGTCCTCATCGACCCCGACCAGATCGAAGACCTCGTCGTCGGCGAGCTCTCCGGCAGCGCCCTGTTCGGCGCCCGCTTCCGCGAGAACGCCTCGCGCTCGTTGCTGATCCCGCGGGCCTACCCGGGCAAGCGCACGCCGCTCTGGCAGCAGCGGCTGAAGAGCCAGAGCCTGCTGGAAGTGGCGCGGGACTTCCCCCGCTTCCCGGTCGTGCTCGAGACCTACCGCGAGTGCCTGCGCGACGTCCTCGACCTGCCCGCCCTCGCCGAGCTGCTGGAAAGGCTGCACTCCCGCGCGCTCAGCCTGGTCGAGGTGGAGACGCCGACCGCCTCGCCCTTCGCCTCCTCGCTGCTCTTCGACTACGTGGCGACCTACATGTACGAGGGGGACACGCCGAACGCCGAGCGGCGGGCGGCGGCGCTGGCGCTCGACCGCGACCTCCTGCGCGAGCTGCTCGGCCAGGAGGAGCTGCGGGAGCTGATCGACCCCGAGGCGCTGGAGGAAGTCGAGGCGCAGCTGCAGCACCGGACCGAGGCCGGGCGGGCCGGCGACCGCGACGCGCTTCAGCAGCTGCTGCGGAACCTCGGCGACCTCACCCTGGAGGAGTGCGAGGAGCGCGTCGCCGAGGGCTACTCGGCGAAGTCGATGCTGGACAAGCTCGTCGCCGAGCGGCGGGTGGCGCTGGTGCGGATGGCCGCCGGCGAGCGCTACATCGCCGCCGAGGACGCCGGCCTCTACCGCGACGCCCTCGGCGTCCCCGAGCCGCCCGGCCTGCCGGAAACCTTCCTCGAGGAGCACCCCGACGCGATGCGGGCGCTGGTCCGCCGCTACGCCCGCACCCACGGCCCCTTCCCGACCCAGCAGCTCGCCGAGCGCTACGGCGTCGACCCCTCGCCGGCCCTGCGGGAGCTCGAGACCGAAGGGGCGCTGGTCCGCGGCGAGCTGGCGCCGGGCGGGACCGAGCGCGAGTGGTGCGACTCCGAAGTCCTGCGCCGGGTCCGCCGCGCCAGCCTCGCCCGCCTGCGCAAGGAGGTCGAGGCGGCCGACACGCGGGAGCTCGCCCGCTTCCTGCCCAGCTGGCAGAACGTCGACGCCTTCCGCCGCACCGGCGCCGGGCTCGACCGCCTGCGCGAGGCGCTGGTGCCCCTGCAGGGGGTGGCGCTGACGCCGAAGACCTGGGAGGCCGACGTGCTGCCGCGCCGGCTCGGCGCCTACTCGCAGAACTGGCTCGACGAGCTCTGTACGAGCGGCGAGCTGGTCTGGATCGGCGCCGGCGCCCTCGGCCGCAACGACGGCCGCGTCGCCCTCTACTTCCGCGAGGACGTCCGCCTCGCCGGCCCGCCGCCCTCGAACTCGAAGCTGGAGTCGCCAGAGGGCGAGGTCCACGATGCGATCCGCGAGCGCCTCGCGGCTGGCCCCTCCTTCTGGCTCGACCTCGTCGTCGAGCTCGACCACCCCGCCGAGGACATCCACAACGCTCTCTGGGACCTGGTCTGGAGCGGCCAGGCGACCAACGACGCCTTCGCGCCGCTGCGGGCGCCGCGCCTGCGCGCGGTGCCGCCCTCAGAACGCCCCGGCCGCCGCTTCGCCCGCCGCCGCAGCACCACCGGGGCCGCGGTCCAGGGCCGCTGGTCGCTGACCGCGCCGCTCTTCGCCAACGGCCCGGGACCGGGGGCGAAGCTGCGCGCCACCGCCGAGCTGATGCTAGAGCGCTACGGGATCGTCACCCGCGAGACCGTCCTCGCCGAGGGGATCCCCGGCGGCTTCTCGACCCTCTACGGGGAGCTCGGCAACCTCGAGCTGTTGGGAACGGCCCGCCGCGGCTACTTCGTCGAGGGGCTCGGCGGCGCCCAGTTCGCCCTCCCCGGGGCGGTCGAGCGGCTGCGCTCGCTGCCCGAACGCGACGGCAGCTACGTCGTCCTCGCCGCCACCGACCCCGCCAACCCCTACGGCGCCTCGCTGCCGTGGCCGAAGCTCGAGGGCGGCCGTCGCCCCAGCCGCACCCCCGGCGCCCACCTCCTTCTCCGCGACGGCGAGCCGCTCGTCTTCGTCGAGCGCGGCGGCCGCGGCCTACTCCGCCTCAAGGCCCTCGACGGTCCCGAGCTCGAGGAAGCGATGCGTGCCCTCGCCGACGCCGTCCGCGACGGCCACCTCCCGAAACTCTCGGTCGAGAAACTCGACGGCGAAGCGATAATCGGCTCCGGCCACGAGGAGTCCCTGGTCGGCGCCGGCTTCAGCCGCGGCCCGCGGAAACTGACCGCCTCGACCTGACGCACGGAAATCCCGTACACACCTGCACGGATTTCCCGTACACTCAGGCACGGTGAATCCGTTCATCTACCAAGGCCCGGTTCCCCGTACCCACCTGATCGACCGCCGTGCCGAGCTTGACGCCCTCCAGGATGCAGCTGCTAACCGCGTCGCTATCCGTCTGGCGGCTCCCCGCCGATTCGGCAAGAGCAGTCTGCTCGAAGCCCACATTGCGACCATGCGCGAAGCGGGCCACCGGGCAGTGCGGGTTGATCTTGCCAAGGTCGCGACCGTAGGCGACGTCGCGGCTCGGATCGCCCACGCCTACCGGGACCTGCCGGCGGATCCGCGGAGCACCGTCAGGCGCTGGGCGCCGCGACTGGGGATCTCCGCAGCGCCGGCCGGCGTCGGAGTGAGCATCGCTCCGGCGCCGCCGCGACTCGGCACGGACGAGGCTCGCACCGCTCTGCTTCAGCTTCTCGACGTGCCGAAAGCGCTCCACGACCTGGACGGGGAGCTGACTGTCATCTGCTTCGACGAGTTCCAGGACCTGCTGGTCGCCGACGATGCCCTCGACGGCCTCGTTCGCTCGATCATCCAGTACCACGCCGAGTCGGCCGCATACGTCTTTGCCGGCAGCCAGCCCTCCTTGATGAAGGCGCTGTTCTCGGACTACGAGCGCCCGTTCTACGGTCAGGCAAGGCCCCTGACGCTGCCCTCGCTGCCATTGGCCGAGGCAGCCGAGGACATCGAGGGCATGCTGACGAGCGACGGCCTCGAACCGGGGAGCGCCGTCGACGAACTACTCGTCTTCAGTGGCGGTCATCCTCAGCGCACGATCCTGGTTGCTCATCACCTGTATGAGGTGCTCGACCGAGGAACGTCAGACGACCCCGCCTCGGCGGCCGTCGACCTCGCCCTCGCCGAGACCGCGGATGCGCACCAGGCCGTTTGGGATGGGCTTGACCGCAACGAGCGGGTAGTCCTCCTCGCCTTTGCTGATGGCCAGGCTCCGGCCGGGAGCATCGTCTCTGAGCAGCATCGCATCCCCCGCTCGAGCCTCCGCGACGCCCTCCTTCGTCTGGTAACCGATCAGCAGCTCGTCGATGCAGACGAGAACGGGCACCCCTATTTGCTCGATCCGCTCCTCGCCGAGTGGCTCCGCCGCCGTTAACAAAGCCGTATTCGGCTCGCCGGCCAAGCCATTGCCATAATCGGGTGCGGTGCCGGAGGCAGATCAGAGCGCGGTCGAGCTGCTGAAGAGCGTGACGCTCTTCGCCGACCTGGAGGAGGGGGAGCTGGAGCGCTTCTCGCACGTCGCCGTGCCGCGGACCTTCCCGGCCGGAACCCGGGTCTTCCACGAGGGCGACGACTCCGACGCCTGCTACATCGTCAAGGAGGGCAGCTTCCGGGTCACCCGCGAACACTCCGACGGGCGGGCGATCACGCTGGCGACGCTGGGCCCGGGGGAGATCTTCGGCGAGCTGGCGATGCTCGACGGCGACAAGCGCTCGGCCAGCGCCGAGGCGCTGAGCGAGGGGGAGCTGCTGGCGCTGCCGGCCAACGACGTGCGGGCGCTGCTGGCGCGCCACCCGGAGATCTCGCTGAAGCTGGTCGCCGGCCTCGTCCGCCGCCTCCGCGCCGCCAACGTCCGCCTCTCGCGCCAGTCCTTCCAGACCGTCCCCAGCCGGGTCGCGGGGATCCTCGCCCAGCTCAGCCGCGAGGCCCACGACGGCGACGGCGAGCCGACCGACGAGGTGACGATCAACATGAACCAGACCGACCTCGCCCAGCTCGCCGGCACCTCGCGCGAGTCGGTCAGCCGCTTCCTCGCCGAGCTCGAGCGCGCCGGGGTCGTCCGCTCCGGCCGCGGCCGCGTCACCGTGCTCGAGCCGGACAAGCTCCGCAACTACATCTACTGAGCCATGGCCGCCCCGGAGCTGCTCTCACCGAAAAGGCTGGAGCTGCCGTACCGGTGGAACGAGGTCGAGGGGGAGGTCCGGGTCGAGATCGGCGTCAACGACGACCCGGCGGCCTTCGGCTGCGAGGAGGTGTCCCGCGGCTTCCCCTACTGCCGGGCGACAGTCCACCCACCCGCCCGCGGCTATGGGGAGATGCTGGGCTGGATCCAGATCGTCGACACAGACGAGGACCGACCCGGCTTCCGTCACGACCGCTTCGAACCGCTTGGGGACGCCGCCCACCCGTTCGGCTTCTTCGGCTTCTCCCCGACCCTGTTCGACCTGCCACACACCTACCTCGAGAACTGGAACTTCCACGCCCACACCTTCCTCTGCGGCCTCGGCGGCAAGCTGCTGGAGATGCGGAAAGAGGCGCGCGCCATCCTCGGCTTCAGCTGGGGCTTCTCGAAGCGCGGAGAGGAGATCGAGCACCGCGAGCCCGCCGCCCTCGGCCCGGAGGCCTGGGACGCCCATCAGCAGTACCTGCACCGCAGGTTCCAGGGCTGGAGCTTCACCCCCGGCTTTCATCAGCATCCGCTGCGGCCGTGAGCCACGCCCGCCGGCGCGCCCGCATGGTCGAGCGCCAGCTGCGGGGGCGGGGGATCGAGGACGAGCGGGTCCTGGCGGCGATGGGAGAGGTGCCGCGGGAGGACTTCGTGCCGCGGCAGCTGCGCGACCGAGCCTACGAGGACTCGGCGCTGCCGATCGACGAAGAGCAGACGATCTCCCAGCCCTGGATCGTCGCCGCGATCTGCCAGGCTATGGCGCTGGAGGGCTCGGAGCTGGTGCTCGAGGTCGGCACCGGCTCGGGCTACTCGGCCGCCGTGCTCGCCCGCCTCGCCGACCACGTGGTCACGATCGAGCGCCACGAGGCGCTCTTCCGGGCTGCCCGGGAGACCCTCTCCGGGCTCGGCTTCGGCAACGTCGAGGCGCTCCTCGGCGACGGCAGCCTCGGCGTTCCCGGGCGCGCCCCCTTCGACGCGATCGCCGTCCACGCGACGGCGCCGGGGCCGCCGCAGGCGCTGCTCGACCAGCTCGCCGAGGGCGGCCGCCTCGTCGTCCCGCTAGCTGCCGGAGACGCCGACGTGCTGACGCTCTACCGGCGCCGGGGCGAGCGGATCGAAGCGGAGCCGATCACGCCCTGTCGCTTCGTGCCGCTGATCGGCGAGGCCGGGTTCGAGGAGGGCTGAGGCTCAGCAGCTGACGGTGACGTCGATCGGGTCCTTGGAGACGTCGTCGCCGCCCCCGCCGCAGTCGATCTTGTCGCGCTGCCCGTCGAGGGCTTCGATGAAGTCGCTGCCGCCTTTGCCGATCAGCGTGTCCTTGCCGATGTGGCCCATGATGCTGTTGGAGCCGTTGTCGCCGACGAGGACGTCGGGGCCGTCGGATCCCTCGAGGCTCTCGTTGTCGGCGAGGACCTGGTCGGCGTTGCCGCAGCCGGGAGGGCCGCCGCTGCCGCCGAGGGCGACGCGGAGGTTGTCCTTGGAGCGGGCGTAGGAAACGGTGTCCTCGCCCGGGCCGCCGTCGTAGACGTGGCCCTGGCAGGTGGGGACGGAGTTGACGAGGAGGTCGTTGCCGGGTCCGCCGAGCAGGGTGTCTCCACCCGGGTCGGCGTAGAGGACGTCGGAGCCGCCGTTGCCCTCGAGGCGGTCGTGCCCGTTGTCGGGGTTGTTGTAGTTCTCGCCCGCTTCCAGCACGTCGTCGCCGTTGCCGCCGATCAGGTCGTCGTCGCCGGCGTTGCCGTTGATCCGGACTTTGGCTCCGGCCGGGACGCTCGGGTCGACGGCGATCGTGTCGTTGCCGTTGCCGCCGGTGACGACGATCAAGGGGACTTTGCCGCCGGTGTCGGGGCAGACCATCGCGTTGCCGTTGGAGGGCGGGGTTTCGCAACCGTCGCCGGAGAAGATCGGGACCGCCGAGGTGACGACCCAGGCGCCGTCGCCGCGGGAGATGCGGATGTCGTCGTTCTGGGGGCTGCCCTGGACGATCAGGCTGGAGCCGTCGAGGCCCAGGTTGAGGGTCCCGTAGGCGAGGCTCGGGGGCGGGGATTCTTCGGGCCCGCAGGAGGTCTCGACGCTGAAGCCTTCGCAGTTGTCGGTGCCGGGGCCGCCGAAGGCCTGGCCGCCGCCTCCGCCGCTGTTGAGGTCGTCGTTGCCGACCCCGCCGTCGATCCGGTTGGCGACGCCGTCGCCGACGATTTCGTCGCCCTGCGGCGAGCCGACCACGTCCTCGAAGCCGCCGAGGTTGTCGTGGCCGTCGCCTTTGGCCTTGCCGGCGCCGAGGTTGACGATGACGCCGCCGCGGGTGGCGCTGGCGTAGGAGACGATGTCGTCGCCGCCTTCGCCGCCGAGGAGGTCGTCGGTGCCGGCGTCGCCGCGGACGATGTCGCCGTCCCCGGGCCCGCCGTCGACGTGGTCGGTGCCGGCGCCGCCGAAGACTTCGTCGGCGTCGCCGCCGCCCTCGAGATCGGCGTCGTCGCCGGGCCCGCCTTCGATGTGATCGGAGCCCGCCCCGCCGTCGATCTTGTCGTTGCCCTTGTCGCCGAGCAGTTTGTCGTTGCCGCCGCCGCCGTCGATCTTGTCGCTGCCCTGCTGGCCGTCGATGTAGTCGTCGCCGGCGCCGCCGTCGATCTTGTCGGGGCCTTTGGAGCCGAGCAGCTTGTCGTTGCCGCCGCCGCCATGGAGGCCGTCGGCGCCTTTTTCGCCGTCGAGGACGTCGTCGCCTTCGCCGCCGTCGATCTGGTCGGAGCCGCTTTCTCCGTCGAGGTTGTCGTTGCCGCCTTCGCCCTGCAGGTCGTCGAAGCCACGGCCGCCCTTGATCGTGTCGTTGCCGGGGCCGCCGCAGATCGTGTCGTTGCCGTTGGGGCCGCCGGTAATGACGTCGTCACCACCGCCGCCGTAGATCACGTCGCTGGCCTTCTTGCCGACGATGTGGTCGTTGCCGGGGGTGCCCTTGATCGTCACCTTCTTCCCGTCGCACTTCATCGCCTGGGCCTGGCTGGCGAAGAGGAGGAGGGAGATGGCGGCGATCAGGCCGAGCAGGGGCAGTCGAAGAGATTCGAACTTGGATGGCATCCCTGCCTGCATCGGCGGGCGCCCCTCGGATCTGGAGCCGCGAAATTCGAAACCGCAAATTTGTCGATTTCGCTTAGGACAAGCGTCCAGCCCCTGCCTTGCAGCCCTCTCCTATACGCTCGCTGCGCGAATGAAGGGCGGCATCTACGTCTTGAACTTCTACTCGGCGGTCTTCGTCGACCAGCTGAAGCGCGGCCGCAAGACCGCGACGATCCGGCTCGGCGACAAGAGCAACAAGTACGAGCGCGGCCAGGTGGTCTGGATCACGGTCGGCTTCCGCCACAGCCCGCGCGAGAAGATCTTCACCGCGGTGATCGACGACGTCGAGGTCAAGAAGGCAGGCGACCTCAGCCGGCGGGACATCGAGCACGACAACCCCGAGTTCCGCCGCCTCGAGGAGGAGATCCGTTTCCTCGAGCAGATCTACAGCCGCCCCGTCGCCGCCAGCGACGTGGTCACCGTAATCCGCTTCTCCCAGATCGTCGAGCCGCCCCACACCCATCTGGGCAATGGGGAGACCCCGCACCACAACTGAACCTGATGCCGGGTGAGGGCGTAGGCATCTAGCGATGGCCGAGTACGCCTTCCTCACGACCTGGCTGCTCGAGTCGCCTCGGGAGCCGGTCTGGGAGGCGATCCACGCCCAGGGGAAGTGGCCGAGCTGGTGGCGCGGGGTGGAGGAGGCGACCGAACTGCGTCCCGGCGAGGACGGATCGGGCCTCGGCAGCGTCTCGCGGATGGTCTGGAAAAGCCTGCTGCCTTACCGGGTCTGCTTCGAGGTGACGACGACCCGGATCGAGTACCCGACCCTGATGGAGGGCCGGGCCGTGGGGGAGCTGGAAGGCACCGGTCGCTGGCGCCTCTACGAGCAGGACGGGGTGACCGCGGTCCTCTACGAGTGGAACGTGCGGACGACGAAGCCGTGGATGAACCTGCTGGCGCCGCTGCTGCGTCCCGCCTTCGAGTGGAACCACGACTGGGTGATGCGCCGCGGCGGCGAGGGAATCTCCGACCTCTTGGGCTGCCGGCTCTTGGCGATCGATTAGCGCTGCGCTATCGTTAGGTCATTGGCACTCTCACCCTGAGAGTGCCAAACGTCGCAAGGGTCGAGATTTGGCTCTGTAGCGACGTTTCTCAACTTTCACACCACCCACACCTATTACGGAGGTTCACGGATGAAGCTGAAGCCCCTCGGGGACCGGCTGATCGTCAAGCCGATCGAGGAGGAGGAGACGACCGCCAGCGGCATCGTCCTCCCCGACACGGCCAAAGAGAAGCCGCAGAAGGGTCAGGTCGTGGCTGTAGGCGACGGCAAATGGGACGAGGACGGCGAGAAGCGGATCCCGCTCGACGTCGCGGAGGGGGACGAGGTCCTCTACTCCAAATACGGCGGCACCGAGGTGACCGTCGAGGGGGACGACCTGCTCGTCCTGCGCGAGTCGGACGTTCTGGCCAAGCTCGGCTGAAGCGCCCCAATCGGACTTAACTAAGGAGGACTGGAACAGATGGCTCACAAGGAGCTGAAGTACGCAGAGGATGCAAGGGGGGCCCTGCAGGCCGGCGTCGATTCCGTCGCCAACGCCGTCAAGGTCACCCTCGGCCCGAAAGGCCGTTACGTCGTGCTCGACAAAAAGTTCGGCGCCCCGACGATCACCAACGACGGCGTCACCATCGCCCGCGAGGTCGAGGTCGAGGACGTCTTCGAGAACCAGGGCGCCCAGCTCGTCCGCGAGGTCGCGACCGCGACCAACGACGTCGCCGGTGACGGCACCACCACCGCCACCCTGCTGGCCCAGACGATCGTCCGCCAGGGCCTGAAGAACGTGGCCGCCGGCGCCAACCCGCTGGCCCTGCGCCGCGGGATCGAGAAGGCGGTCGAAGAGGTCGTCGACAACCTCCGCAACAAGCAGAGCAAGGAGGTCGCCGGCAAAGACCAGATCGCCCGCGTCGCCGCCATCTCCGCCGGGGACGACGAGATCGGCAACGTGATTGCCGACGCGATCGAGAAAGTCGGCAAAGACGGCGTCGTGAACGTCGAGGAGGGCCAGACCTTCGGGATGGAGCTCGAGTTCACCGAGGGGATGCAGTTCGACAAGGGCTACATCTCGCCCTACATGGTCACCGACCAGGACCGCATGGAGGCGGTGCTGGACGACCCCTACATTCTCATCGCCAACCAGAAAATCGGCTCCGTGCGGGACATCCTGCCGGTGCTCGAGCAGGTGATGCAGGGCGGGAAACCGCTGCTGATCGTGGCCGAGGACGTCGAGGGCGAGTGCCTCGCGACCCTGGTCGTGAACAAGCTCCGCGGCACCTTCACCGGCGTCGCCGTCAAAGCCCCGGGCTTCGGCGACCGCCGCAAGCGGATGCTCGAGGACATCGCGATCCTCACCGGCGGCGAGGTGATCACCGAGGAGATGGGCCTGAAACTGGAGAACACCCAGCTGGCTCAGCTCGGCAAGGCCCGCCGCGTCGTCGTCGCCAAAGACAACACGACGATCATCGACGGCGGCGGTGAGGCCGACGACATCAAGGGCCGGATCAAGCAGATCAAACAGGAGGCGGAGAACACCGACTCCGACTTCGATCGCGAGAAGCTCCAGGAGCGCCTCGCCAAGCTCGCCGGAGGCGTTGCCGTCGTCAAGGTCGGCGCCGCCACCGAGACCGAGATGAAGGAGAAAAAGCACCGCGTCGAGGACGCGCTGCAGGCGACCCGGGCTGCCCTCGAGGAGGGCGTCGTGCCGGGCGGCGGCGTGGCCCTGCTGAACGCGCAGGCCGGCCTCGACCCCGAGAAGCTCGACGAGCCCGACGAGGTCACCGGTGCCCGGATCATCCACCGCTCGCTGGAGGAGCCGGTGCGGCAGATCGCCGAGAACTCCGGTCTGGAGGGCTCGGTCGTGGTCAACAAGGTCCGTGAGCTGAAGGAGGGCGAAGGCCTGAACGCGGCCAACGGCGAGTACGGCGACCTGATCAAGGCCGGCGTCATCGACCCGACCAAGGTCACCCGCTCCGCCCTGGAGAACGCGGCCTCGATCGCGAAGAACATCCTCGTGACCGAGGCGATCATCGCCGAACCGCCGGAGGAGAACGGCGCCGGCGGCGGCATGCCGGGTGGTATGCCCGACATGGGCGGGATGATGTAAGCACCCCCTCCGGGGATGCAGCACCCCCTCACGGGGGAGCGACTTTTGCGAGAGGCCCGGGCAACCGGGCCTCTCTTTTTCGTCCGTGACGTTTCGTGCGCCTTCGGCGCACGAAACGTCACGAACAGCGCACCAAATGCGCGCCGTGACCCGCCAGGCTCCCTCCCCATGAGCGTGGCCCCGCCCCAACCCACGGCCGACGGGACGAAAACGGTCCTATATGGACCGGAATTGTCCCGTCGGCTGAGGGAGAAGGCTGACGACCATGCGATCGTCGGGCTGGTCGAGAGGCAGCATGGGGTGGTGGCGGGGTGGCAGTTGGAGGAGCTCGGCTTTGGAGAGCAAGTTGCTCGGAAGAGAAAGTCTGCAGGCCGATTTCATCGGGTCCATCAGGGGGTTTACGCCTTCGGCAATCCGAACCTGAACAGGAAGGGACATTTGGTGGCGGCCGTGCTCGCCTGCGGTCCGGGGGCTGTCCTCTCCCACCGATCAGCCGCCTATCTCCACGGGATCCTTGACGACTCCCGAAACCGGGTCGACGTGATCGCTCCCAACCGGCGTGGGCGTGCTCCGAAAGGCATTGCTGCACACCGGGATGGGACTCTCGTTCCAGCCGACCGCGTGGTGATCGACGGGATCCCGTGCACCAGTCTTGGGCGGACTTTGCTCGACGTAGCCGCCACCGAGTCAACCCGCTCTCTTACCTACGCCGTCACTCAAGCTGAAGTCGAGAGGATCTTCGATCTGGCTGAAGTCGTCGAGTTGCTGAAGCGGAGCAGGGGCCGGCGTGGGGTAGCTCGGCTCCGTCTGGCAATCGAGCTTCACGATCCTCAGGAACAGGAGGCGAGGCTCGAGCTCGAGAAGAGGCTCCTGCGGTTGTTCAAGCGTTCGCGGCTACCGCGGTTCGAGGTCAACGGACACCTCGTAGTCGATGGCATTTCGATAATGCCGGACTTCCTCTGGCGGGATGCCCGCCTGATCGTCGAAGCTGACAGCCGCCGCGTTCACGGCACCGCCACTGCCTTCGAGAGGGATTACCTGCGCGATCAGCGCCTGGCCGTGGCTGGATGGACCGTCATCCACGCGACCTGGCATCAGGTCACGAACGAACCCGCACGCCTCATTGAAACGCTGCGGGCCCTCTTATCTCGCGGAACTGATTGCTGAAGGGACGAAAACGGTCCTATATGGACCGGAATCGGCCCGTCGGCCGTGGGGTGCGGACGGGGCTACCTTTTCCGCGGCTTCGGGGGCAGGGGCGGGAAGAGGCCGGCGTTGTATTCGGCGGTCTCGAGGAAGTTGGGGCGGCGGATCTTCTTGCGGAGGGTGTTGAGGGTGCGGGGGTAGCGGCCGAGTTCGTAGGGGTTGCCGGCGCCGAAGCCCTGGTAGTAGACGAGCATCCGCACGCGGGGGTGGTGGACGGTCCAGGCGATCACCTGCTTGACCCAGCGCGGGTCGTCCTCTTCGGAGACCGCCCACTCGGTCATCGCCACCGGCATCCCCCGCCACTGCTTACCGGCGTAGAAGCGGTTGAGGTCTTTCCAGATGGGATATTGCGAGTAGAAGTCGGTGCCGACCCAGTCGACCCAGCGCCGGCCCGGCCAGTAGTTGCCGGGGAAGTTGCCTTTGACCCGCGGGGAGCCGCCGGGAAGGGGGCTCCAGACGATGCTCACCGGGGCCGCCGGCAATTCGGTCGGCGGCGGGCCTTTGCTGCGGTTGACCGGCGGCAGGCCGATTTCGGCCAGCGTCGCGTTGACGTCTTCCAGGCTCTGCCCGCCGCGGACGATGGTGGCGATGCGGCGGAAGGCCTGCTTGTACCAGCCGGTCGTGTGTTCGCCGCCCCGCTGGTTTCCTTCGCAGTCGACCGCGCTCCACGCGTTGAGGCAGCGATTCGGCTCCCCAAGGGGCCGGATGTAGGCCGGCAGGCCCTTGCCGGCGAAGAAGTCGTTCAGCTGCAGCAGGTAGTCGTCGCCCGCCCCGAGGGCGATCTGCTGCGGCGTGATCAGCTCCGCCAGCGTCTGGTCGTCAGCGGTGGAGATGTGGAGGATCGGCCGCGTCGCCGTTTCCCGCCAGCGTTCATAGGCTTCGTTGAGGCTGTTCCCCCAGGGGTGGAAGGTCTGCAGCAGCGCCGGGTGCTTGCCGGTCAGTTCGGCGAATTCGTTGAATTCGGTCGTGGTGCCCCGGTCGCTGACCCCGAGGAAGACGTTCGGCTTCGGCGGAATCAGCGCCCATGCTTCGGCCTGCGCGGGGGCGATCAGCCCGGCGGTGCAAACCACCGCCACCACGAGCCGTTTAAGTGCTCTCCAGCACATCGCTCATCCTTCGCGGTTCGACCCCGAGTGCCTGCGCGTCGGCCGGCCCCCGCTCGCTCACCATCGAGACCTCCATCAGCTCGGCCTCCTCCCAGGTTGCGAACACGGCCTCGCCGAAGAGGTTGCGCAGCGCGATCAGGCCCAGCCGCACGAAGGACAGCGGCATGTGGACCAGCGGCCGCGGGCGCCCGGCGATGCGGCTGACCAGGTCGGACATCTGGTCGTAGCTGAGCGTCTCCGGTCCCGCTAGCTCGTAGCGCCGCGTCCGCTCTCCCTCTCGCCGATCCAGCGCAAGCGCGCCGGTGACGCAGCGCGCTACGTCCGCCGCCCAGATCGGCTGAAACCGCGCCTGCCCCTCCCCGGAGACCGGCAGCACGGGTAGGAAGGAGAAGCGGCGCAGCAGCGTGATCCAAGGGTCGCTGTGGTCGTAGACGATCGAAGGGGCGAAGACGGTCGAGGGCAGCGGCGAGGAGAGCACGGCCCGCTCGGCCAGCCACTTGGCGCGGAAGAACCGCGTCCGCTGCGCCGCCTGCGCGTCGAGGGCGCTGAAGAAGTGGAAGCTCTCGACCCCGCTGCGCTCGGCCGCCCGCAGCAGCCGCACCGTCGCCAGCCCGTTCAGCTCCTCGATCCGCTTCGGCGGCTGGTCGCGGATCGAGGCCGCCAGGTGGACCACCCGGTCGACCCCGCGCAGCGCCTGTCGGACCAGGTAGGGATCCGACATCTCGCCGAGGTCGCCGAGCGCGATCTGCACGTCCACCCGGCGCGCTCCGAGCCTTCTAGGCTCTCGCACCAGGCAGCGCACCTCCTCGCCCTGCTCCAGCAGCAGCGGCAGCAGGCGCGACCCGATGCTTCCCGTGGCCCCCGTCAGCAGCAGCATGTCCGCATCATCCCTAAAATGTGCGCTCGCGCTTGGCCGGGGCCCCCGGCAGGCACCGGAAATACGAGCTAGGAGAACTTGCCCGAATGACCTACGTCATCGCCGAGCCGTGCATAGGCCAGAAGGACAACTCGTGCGTCGAGGTTTGTCCCGTCGACTGCATCCACCCGACGCCTGACGAGGCCGATTA
>Ga0207661_10001862_pt1 | contig 14442 bp, 15 predicted proteins | sample KBSC713LmetaG_FD_184337 | JGI IMG/M metagenome (GOLD analysis project Ga0207661, IMG submission 184337) | Corn rhizosphere microbial communities from Kellogg Biological Station, Michigan, USA - KBS C7.1-3L metaG (SPAdes) (version 2) | ecosystem: Host-associated > Plants > Roots > Rhizosphere ...
GTCCCAGCCCGAAGTACCGGGCCGCATAGCCGATGAGCGTCCTGCTGCTCGTCCTTCTTGCGCTGTTGATCGCGATCAACGGCTTCTTCGTCGCGGCCGAGTTCGCCCTGGTGCGCACCCGCCGCGGCAAGATCGAACAGGCGGTGGAGGAGGGCGAGGCCGGGGCTGAGGCCGTGGTCGAGCAGCTCGACCGCATCGACGAATCCCTCTCCGCCTGCCAGATCGGGATCACGATGGCCTCGATCGGGATCGGTTTCCTCGGCGAGCCCTCGCTGGCGAAGCTGCTGGAGCCGCTTTTCGGCGGCCTCTCCCACGCCGCCGCCGCCGGCATCGCCCTGGCGATCTCCTTCGCCTTCGTCACCGCCCTTCACATCTCGATCGGCGAGCAGGTGCCGAAGATGCTGGCGATCGCGCGGCCGGACCGAACCGCGAGGCGGGTCTCGCGGCCGCTCGGCTTGTTCGCCGCTGCCACCGCACCGATAACCAAGGCGCTGAGCTGGGTCTCCAACGGCGTCGTGCGCCTGTTCGGCGTCGACGCCAAGAACCTCGAGGAGCACCACACCTCCGAGGACCTGAAGCAGATCATCGACAGCTCGCGGATGGGGGGCACCCTCGACCCCGGCGAGGCGGGGATGCTCGGCGGCGTCTTCCACCTGCACGAGCAGGAGGCGCGGGAGGTGATGACGCCGATCCCGGCGGTCGTCACGGTCGATGCCTCGGAGACCGTCGAGGCGGCGCTGCGGCGCTGCGTCACCTCCGGCCATACGCGCCTGGTGGTGATCGAGGACGACAACCCCGACCGGGTGAAAGGCGTCGTCCACAACAACAGCCTCGCCCGGCTCTACATGAGCGAGGGGCCGGACGCGGAGCTCTCCACCGTCACCCGCGACGCCCTGATCGTCCCCGAGACCCGCCCGCTCGACGACCTCCTCCACGACCTCCAGGTCCAGCGCACCTCGCTCTCGGTCGTCGTCGACGAGTATGGCCGCACGGTCGGGATCGTCACCGTCGAGGACATCCTCGAGGAGGTGGTGGGGGAGATCGAGGACGAGACCGACCCCCGCGCCGCCGCCGTTCGCAAGCTCACCAACGGCGACTGGTTCGTCCGCGGCCATGTCTCCCTCGGCGACCTTGCCGATGCCGGGATCGAGCTGCCGGTCGACACCGACGCCTACAACTCTGTTGGCGGCTACGTCTTCGGCGAGCTGGGCCGGCTGCCGAAGCGCGGCGACTCGATCGTCGCCAACGGCTACACGATCCGTGTCGAGGCGGTGCGGGAGAACCGGATCGAGGCGGTCCGGATCAGCGGTGGCAGCGGCGATTCCGTCCGCACCCCGGCCTAACTTCATCGGGCAACCTGCTCCCCGCTCGAATCTTGGAGGTACCCGATGTGGGTTGTACGCCTGACCGACAAGCAGCTCGAGGTCTTGAGGGCGTTACTGCGCTCCGAGGAACACCTCGGCCCGGCGCTGAGAGGCTCGATCGAGGCCCTCGACCTCGCCCGCTGGGACGAGCTTCCCGAGGCGGAGCTGCCCTGGGAAGAGGTCGAGACCGTCGCCCGCCGTCAGGGCATCAGCGAGGCTGATGTCATCTGGGACATCGCCGGTAAAAGCAGCAAAGCCGCCTAGACCGGCGCATTTCGGCGTCCTCGGTCGCTCGCGTGCAGAGCACGCCACACTCCCTGCGTCCCTTGAACTGCTTGGTCTAGGCGACTTTGCCTAGTCGTAGGAGTAGAAGCCGGCGCCGCTCTTACGGCCCAATTTCCCCTCCTCGACCATCTTCACGATGATCGGGGGCGGGTCGTGGGTGGGCTCGTTGGATTCGGCGTAGAGCGCGTCGCCGATCGCCTTCGAGACGTCCATGCCGACGAAGTCGAGCAGGGCCAGCGGACCCATCGGGTGGCCGGCGCCGAGCTTCATGCAGGTGTCCACGGCGCCCGGCTCCATCCCCGTCCGTTCGACCATCCGAGCGGCGTCGAAGAGGAAGGGGAAGAGCAGGCGGTTGACGACGAATCCGGCTTCGTCGGGGACCTCGACCGCGGTCTTGCCGAGCGCGGCGCACCAGGCGAGCGCTTTCTCGCGCGAGCCGGCGGCGCCGTCGGGGACGCAGACCTCGACCAGCTTCATCCGCGGCACCGGGTTGAAGACGTGGAAGCCGAAGAGCTTCGGCGTGCCCGCCGCCGCGGCGATCTCGGCGATGCTGAGCGAGGAGGTCGTGGTAGCGAGGTCGGCGTCGGGACAGGCCTCGGCGATCGTCCGCAGCAGATCGCCCTTCGGCGCCACCTCCTCGACGATGGCCTCGACGATGACGTCGCAGTCGGCGAGGTCGGCAGGATCGGTCGTGACCCGCAGCCGCGAGGGCTCTCCGCCCTCGATCTTGGTGCAGGCGGCGACCACTTTCTCCTCCGCGCGCCAGGCCGAAGCCTCGCTGCGGGCGAGCAGGATCGTGTCTGCGGTGGTGGTCGAAACCGCGGCAAGGCCGGTGGCAATCGCCCCGCTGCCCGCGATTCCCGGACTCGTGTACCCCCGATTCGCGCTCATTGGCCGGGGCTTCTATCACGCATCAACCGTGCGGTGCCGCCCGGGCCCCTTTGGCTGACTGACCAGTCAATCGGCTACCCTCCAAGGAGATCTTCAGGAGAACGGAGGCTGGCAATGGACAACGGGCATGGGAAGTTCGGCGGCCGCGAGGTCGTCATCGTCGAGGCGGTTCGAACCCCGATCGGCCGCGGCCACCCCGAGAAGGGCTACTACAAGAACCTCCATGCCTCCAACCTCCTCGCCCGCACCTACAGGGAGCTGATCGACCGCGCCGGGATCGACCCGAGCGAGGTCGGCGACGTGATCGCCGGCTGCGTCCAGCAGTTCGGCGAGCAGGGGCTGAACATCGGCCGCAACGCTTGGCTGGAGGCCGGGCTGCCGCAGGAGGTGCCGGGAACGACGGTCGACCGCCAGTGCGGGTCCGCCCAGCAGGCGGTCAACTTCGCCGCCGCGCTGGTCGCCTCCGGCGTCCACGACGTCGCCATCGGCGGCGGGGTCGAGCACATGGGTCACATCTCCTTCGCCGACTCCTACTCGGTCATGGAGGAGCACGGGATCGCCTTCTCGCCCGAGCTGATGGAGCGCTACGACCTGATCCCGCAGGGCCTCTCGGCGGAGATGATCGCCGACCAGTGGGAGATCCCCCGCTCCGAGCTCGACGAGCTCGGCGTCCGCTCCCAGCAGCTCGCCAAGCAGGCGACCGAGGAGGGCCGCTTCGAGCGTGAGATCCTGCCGGTGCAGGTCAACGGCGACACCTACGTCACCGACCAGGGCCTGCGCGAGACGACGATCGAGGGGCTCTCGGCGCTGAAGCCGGCCTTCAAGGAGGACGGCAAGATCACCGCCGGCAACTCCTCGCAGGTCTCCGACGGCGCCGCGGCGGTCCTGCTGACGACGCGGGAGAAGGCAGAGGAGCTCGGCCTGAAGCCGCGGGCGCGAATCTTCGACCAGACCACCGTCGGCGTCGACCCGGTGATCATGCTCACCGGCCCGATCCCGGCGACGCAGAAGCTGCTCGAGCGCAACGGGATGACGATGGAGGACATCGACCTGATCGAGATCAACGAGGCCTTCGCCTCCGTCGTCGGCGCCTGGCGGCGGGAGCTCGATCCCGACATGGACCGGGTCAACGTCAACGGCGGTGCGATCGCCCTCGGGCACCCACTCGGCTCGACCGGCGCCCGCCTCATCACCACCCTCCTGCACGAGATGGAGCGCTCCGACAAGGAGATGGGCCTGGTGACCATGTGCTGCGGCGGCGGCCTCGGCACCGGGACCCTGATCCAACGCGTCTAGGCAATCGGGAAGGGCGCCTTCGAGCGCCCTCTTCTTTGCGCATTTCTGCGCGCCATTGACTGGGCACGGGCTCTCGCTTATACCCCTCCCGATTAGTCAAACAATTGGGAGGCGGGCAGAGTCGTGTACAGGTGGATCGGTGGGATAGCGGTGGCCGTGCTGTTGCTGGTCGTGGGCGTCGGCTGTGGCGGCGGGAGCGAAACGACCTCTGACGTGACCAAGGCTCAATTCGTGAAAAAGGCGAATCTGATCTGCGCCGAATTCAATGGTCAGCGGCTCGCTGCGGCCGAAGAAGAATTCAACCCCAAGCAGCGGGAAGGCAGCCACACGATCGGTTCACCGGCTACCAAGGCGCTCGAAGCCGAACTGGAAGTACTGGGCGAAGAACTGCTGATGGAAAAAATGATTCCTTCCCTGAGGAGAGAGCAGGAAAAGATCGAAAGCATCGGGACGCCGTCGGGCGACGAAGCAACGATCGAAAAGATTCTGGACAACATGAAAAAAGGGACCGACGAAGTCGAAGAAGAGGGCTACAACGGCGTGTCGGGCGATGAGTTCGATGCCTTCGAAAGGGAATTGAAGGCCTACGGCGTCGTCTGCAAGGTCACCTGAAGATATAGAGATCGCCTGGCCAGCCGGCCAGGCGATCTCTATATGCTGACCCCTCGATGGACCTGACGCTGTCGCCATCGGAGGAGGAGTTCCGCGACGAGGTTCGCGCCTGGCTGCAGGCGAATCACCCTGGCCCGGAGCCGGAGGCCGGGCTAGACGAGGTGATGGAGTTCCGTCGCCAGTGGCAGCTGAAGCTGCACGGGGCCGGCTGGGCCGGGATCTCCTGGCCGAAGGAGTACGGCGGCCGCGGCGCGACGATGATCGAGCAGGCGATCTTCGCCGCCGAGGCCTCGCGGCAGGAAGCGCCCGCTCCCGCCAACGTCCTCGGCCTGGCGATGGGCGGTCCGGTTGTGATCGCCCACGGAACTGACGCGCAGAAGGCCCGCTACCTGGAGCCGATCCTGACCGGCGAGGAGATTTGGTGCCAGGGGTTCTCCGAGCCGGAGTCCGGCTCGGACCTCGCCTCGCTGAAGACGCGCGCGGTCAAGGACGGCGACGAATGGGTGGTCACCGGCCAGAAGGTCTGGACCACCTTCGCCCAGTACGCGAAGTGGTGCATGCTCGTCGCCCGCACCGACCCCGACGCCCCCAAGCACCAGGGACTGACCTACTTCCTGATGGACATGGAGCAGGAGCGGGTGCAAACCCGGCCGCTGGTCCAGATCACCGGCGAGGGCGAGTTCAACGAGGTCTTCTTCGAGGAGGCCCGGGTCCCCGAGGAGAACGTCGTCGGCGGCGTCGGCAACGGCTGGGCGGTGGCGATCACGACCCTGATGAACGAGCGCGCCGGCCTCGCCTTCGGGGCGATCTCGCAGATCGAGAACAGCCTTGGCCGGCTCGGCAGGCTGGCAAGCGAAACGCCGGCCAATGGCGGCACCGCCGCCGACGACCCATACTTCCGGCAGCGGATCGCCCAGCTCCACATCGAGGTCGAGACGATGCGCCTCAACGCCTACCGCGGCTTGACCAAGACGATGCAGTCGGGGATCCCCGGGCCGGAGGGCTCCCTTGGCAAGTGGCAGTGGGCGGACATCAACCAGGACCTGACCGAGCTGGCGCTGGAGATCGAGGGCGCCTACTCGGTGCTGGCGCGCGGCTCCGAGCACGCGGTCGCCGGCGGCGCCTGGCAGTACGGCTTCCTCCGCTCGCGCGCCAACTCGATCGAGGGCGGGACCACGGACATCCTCAAAAACATCATCGCCGAGCGGGTCCTGGGCCTGCCGCGGCTGCGTTAGGCGACGAAGGAGCGCTTTTCCTTGTACTTCGACCTCACCGACGAGCAGCAGGCGATCAAGTCGACCGCCCACGACTTCCTCGCGTCCCGCTTCAAATCCGAGCGTCTGCGCGAGATCGCGGCGAGCGAGAGCGGCTTCGATGAGAGCAGCTGGAAGGAGATGGCCGAGCTCGGCTGGGCCGGCCTGGCGCTGCCGGAGGAATGGGGCGGCCAGGGGCTCGGGGTCGTCGACCTCGCGGTCCTCTTCGAGGAGCTGGGCTACGTGTGCGCGCCCTCGCCGCTGCTCTCGAACACGATCGCCGGACTGGCGCTCGCGGTCGGCGGATCCGACGAGCAGAAGGAGCACTGGCTGCGGCCATTGGCCGAGGGCGCGCTGCGGGGAACCCCGGCCCTGGTCGACGCCGCAGGACCGACGGAGCCGATGAAGTTCTCGATGGCCGCCGGAGACGCCCTATCGGGCGAAAAGACGCTGGTGATGGACGCCGCCAGTGCCGACTTCTTCCTCGTTGCCACCGCCGACGGCGGCCGCCACATCGTCGAGCAGGGCAGCGACGGCGTTGCCGTCACCGCGGAGGAGTCGATCGACCCCACCCGCCGTCTCTTCAGCGTCCGCTTTGACGGCGTTCGGCCGGCTGCGACCCTTCCCGGCAGCGGCGAGGACTTCAAGCCCGTCTTCCTTCGCGCCTGCGTCGCCCTCGCCGCCGAGTCCACCGGCTTGGCGCAACGGGCGCTGGAGATGTCGGTCGCCTACGCCAAGGACCGGCAGCAGTTCGGCCGCCCGATCGGCGCCTACCAGGCGGTCTCCCACCGCTGCGCGCAGATGCTGCTGGAGACCGAGAACTCGCGCTCGGCCGTCTACGGCGCCGCCTGGGCCGCCGACGCCGAGCCGGAGTCGCTGCCGCTGGCAGCATCGATGGCCAAGGCCTATGCCTCCGATGCCGGCTGGCGGGTGCCCGACATGGCGATCCAGGTCCACGGCGGGATTGGATTCACCTGGGAGCACGACCTCCACTTCTTCCTCAGGCGCGGCCGCGCCAACGCAGCATCACTTGGCGATGCGAAGTGGCACCGCGAGCGGGTTGCCGCGGCGGTGCTCGCCGGCGAGACCGCCCCGGCAAGCGCCTGACGCGAGCCGGCGTGGGCGCCCTCGATCGCATCTCCGTCGCCGCGATCGGCACCTCCGTCGCCCACCTCGAGACGGAGACGCTGAGGGCCGAGGCCGCCGGCGTCGAGTGCGTCTGGGCGCCGGAGCTGTTCCGCAGCGCCGTCACCCAGGCCACCTACCTGGCGGCGAAGACCGAGCGGATCGACGTCGCCACCGGGATCGTCTGGGCCTTCACCCGCAGTCCCTTCATCCACGCGATCAGCGCCCTCGACGTCGACGAGATGTCGGGCGGACGCTTCCGGCTGGGGATGGGGGCGGGCGTCAAACGCCTCAACGAGACCTGGCACAACGCCGACTATGGCCGGCCGGCGCCGCACCTGCGCGAGGCGATCGAGGCGACGCGGTTGATCATGCGACAGGCGAGTGCCGGCGAGCCGATCCGCTACCAGGGCACCTACTACGACATCGACATCAAGGGCTGGATGCGGCCGCACCCGGCGCCGCGCGAGGCGGTGCCGATCTACACCGCTGCCGTGCAGGCGGGGATGGCGCGGATGGCCGGCGACGTCGCCGACGGGCTGATCGGTCACCCGATCCAGAGCCTGCGGTGGATCGACGAGCTGGTCGTTCCGGCCTTCGAGGAGGGGCTGCGGCGCTCGGGGCGGGAGCGCTCGGGCTTCGATTATCTGCCGACCGTCTGCTGCGCGATCGACGAGGACGAGGAGCGGGCGATCGAGATGGCCCGCCGCACGATCTCCTTCTACGCCACCGTCAAGACCTACATGCCGCTCTGGGAGATGCACGGCTTCGCCGATAACGCCGTCGCCGCCGGCGAGGCCTTCCGCCGCGGCGACCTTGCCGCCGTCCCCGCCGCGATCAGCGACGAGATGGTCGAGGCCTACTGCGCCGCCGGTCCCCTCGACAAGGTTCGCATCCGCGTCGAGGCCACCGCCGAGCGCGCCGATGGCCTCTTCCTCACCCCGCCCACCTACTTCATCTCCCCCGAGGAGCTGAGCGAGTTCCAGAACCGCATCATCGACGCCTTCGGCCCCGCCGCTTGAGCGGCGGGGCCTCTGACGATTCCTGACTAAGGGCAGATCACGATCAGGTGGAAGTCGGCGTCCTCGTTGTTGCCGTCTTTGTCTTTGGTCCGGACTTCGATCCCGTTGGGGTTCGCCGCCGAGGTGTTGGTCTGCGCGTAGCCCGCGTTCGGCACCGCCCTGCCGGCGTTGTTGCGGGCGGCGACGTTGGCGCAGCCGGTGACGTTGAAGGGGAAGGTGACGGTGACCGCGCCGCCGCCCTCGACCGCGGCGATGTTGGGGCCGCTCGCCCGCGCCAGCGCCGCGTTGCCGGGGCTGGCCGGGTTGTGGACGACGGCCCAGAAGGTGTGGGTCGCGACCTTCGCGAACGGCACCGTCCCGAGCTTGTCGGTGTTGATCTGGAAGCCCGTCAGGGTCTTCTTCTTCAGCTTGCCGCCGCCGATCGTCTGCTGCTTGATCGAACCGCCGTTGATCGTCTGCGCCGCGTAGGCGGTGCCCGCGAGGGCGACCACCAGCGCGATCACCGCGACGACCATCGCCGGCGACGGGCGCCTCTTCACCAGCGTTCTCATCCTGGACTCCCTCCAGTCGTGGCCGAGTACCCGAAACCAAGTAGCCCGCCGGAAGGGGAGTCGCTGCGGTCGCGTTACCCGGGAAGGGCGGCAACGAAGCGCTCGAAGCCGCCGATGTCGGTCACGGCGGGGCCGTGGCCGGGGAGGATCAGCGAGGGGTTGAGCTCGGCCAGCTTGCGGATCGAGCGGCGGTTCTCGGCCGGGTCGGGCGTCAGGTCTGCCGGCGGCTCGGCCAGCCTGGTCCGCAGGGTCAGGTAGCTGATGTTGCGGATCACGTCGCCGCAGATCGCCACCCGGTCGGAATCGCGGAAGAAGATCACCTCGCCGGGTGCGTGCCCGGGGGCATGGACGACGCGGAAACCGGCGACCTCGTCTCCCTCCTGGAGGACCCGATCGACCCTGCGGGCGGGCCCGGTCCAGAGCTTCCCGAAGAGTTGAGCCACCGGCTTCGGGCTGGCCGCCACCGGCCGCCGGCCCTCCATCGCGTCGACGTCGTCGGCGTGACAGGCGAGCGGCACGCCGCGTGCCTCGCAAACGGCCTTGGCGCATCCCTGGTGGTCGGGGTGGACGTGGGTCAGCGCCACTTCGGAGATCTCGCGGCCCTCGAGCTCACTGAAGATCCGCCGTTTGTCCCAGCGCCGGCCGGCGTCGATGAGGACGTCCTCGGCGAGGTAGATGTTGATCACTGGCCGCGGGGCTTCCTGCAGCCGCCAGACCCCGGGCGCCAGGTACTTCAATGCGAAATCCCGAGCCCCTCGCGCGGCTCCCCGCTGTGCTGGGCCAGGCCCTCGAGCCGGGCGATCTGTCGCTCGCCCTCCACCCGCGTCGGATGGTCGGCCGCCAGCGGCTCGATCAGGCGGCGGATGCGGTTGCGGACCTGGAGGGCGAAGTGGGGGGTGACGGGGCCGGCGAGAGCTCGGATGTCCTCGACCGTGATCTCCTTGGCGCCGCCGAGCAGCTGGGGGTTCTCCGACTCGCTCATTCTCCGCCGCCGATCTTCGCAAGTTCGGCCAGCTCGTTCACTTCCGCCTGCTGCCCGACTTCGATCGCGTCCGCGTCGCCGATCACCCAGACGTGGTTGTAGAAGGCGCGGGTGGGGTCGGTCGTGTAGCCGGGCTTGAGGTCGAGGAGGTAGCTGCGGACCTGCTGTGGGAGCGCTTCGGAGTCGTCGGTGAGCAGCAGCGGCCCCCAGGTGCCGGAGGCCGAGAGCGGCGCCGCGGCGGCTGCGTCGGCGGGGGAGTCGCTGCGGGCGAGGACGAAGCCGTGGCCGGGGTCGTTGATGTTCCAGCCGAAGCTGCCGTCGCGGTAGCGGGCGAAGGCGATCGCGTTGGCGACCGGGTCCTCCCCGGAGACGCGCTTCACCCGCTTGCTGATCTTGCCGATCCGCCGGACCACGTCGGAGGAGATGACCGGAGCGGGCCCGAGCACGTAGACCGGCACCTGCGGGTGGGCTTTCAGCACTGCAGCCGTCGATTGCGGCAGCTGCTTCGATTCGGCGTAGAGGACCGGATCGCCGGAGCGCGCAGCCCAGGCCGCGGCCGGCATCGCGAAGTCGGGGCTGGAGCTGGGGGCGACGACGATGTGGCGCGGGGGTGCGCCGGCGAGGCGTTCGCGCAGGTTGAAGATCTCGGCCGCGGTGGCGGCGGGGTCGCCGGAGTCGATCGGCGCCGCCTTGCCGGGGTAGGCGACGGTGCCGACCGCGAAGAGCGAGGCCTGGCCGGTGGCCGCGCTCCCCTGCGGGTCCATCGCGGCGAGGGCTTCTTCGCTGGCTTCGGGCATCTCTTCGGGCCCGGAGAAGAGGATCGGTGCCCGGACGGGCGCCGCCATCAGAACCGCTGCGGCGACCGCCCCGGCCCAGTCTTCTTCGCCGACGATCGTCACTGCGGCAGGGCGCTGCTGCGGGGTGGTGGAGGGGAAGGCGGCGAGGGCGGCGCCGGCGGCGCTCGCGACCGGGTCGGAGCCGCCGATGCGGGTCGTGTTGCTGGTTGCGAAGGCCGGATAGCCGAGGTCTTCGCTGGTCTGGCTGGCGGCCGGTTCGGCCGGCTGCTTGCCGGCGGCAGGCGGCGCCGGGGCGTCGCCCTCGCCGGTGCTTGAGTCCCCGCCGCCGGTCCCGAAGACGATCGCGGCGACGATGAAGACGACCGCCAGGGCGACCAAGCCGGCGATCAGCTTCGGCGCCCCCGGTCCCTGCTTGGGCGACTCGTACCTCGGCGCCGCTGCCTCCTTCGTCTCTGCCTCTGGGACGTCGGCGTTGATCGGCCGCTTCGGGATCACGCCCCGAAACGTAACCGAGCGCCCTCCCCGGGGAGGAGTAGAGTTCCAACTGGCTGACTGACCAGTCAATCAGTCGACAAGAGCCGCGGCAGAGAGAGGAAGAGATGGACTTCGCACTCAACGAGGAGCAGAAAGAGTTCAAGCAGCGATGCCGGAAGTTCGCCCGCGAGGTGATCCGACCGGCGGCGCGCAAGCACGACCAAGAGGAGAGCATCCCCTGGGATGTAATAAAAGAGGCGCGGGTGCAGGGCTTCGGCACCCTCGAGTCGATCCAGCGCTCCGCTGCCGATCCCGAGGGCCAGTTCCAGGTGATCTCGGCCGAAGAGTTCCACTGGGGGTGCGCCGGGACCGCCCTGGCGATCTCTGGCTCCGGCCTCGCCGCGGCCGGCATCGCCTCCTCCGGTACCCCCGAGCAGATCATGCGCTGGGTCCCCGAGTGCTTCGGGAACGCGGAGGAGATCAAGCTCGGCGCCTACGCCGTCACCGAGCCGCAGGCCGGCTCCGACGTCAAGAGCCTGAAAACTACCGCCAGGCGCGACGGCGACGAGTGGGTCCTCAACGGGACCAAGGTCTTCATCACCAATGGCGGTATCGCCGACGTCCACGTCGTCGTCGCCACCGTCGATCCCGCGCTCGGGACCCGGGGCCAGGCCTCGTTCGTCGTTCCCAAGGACACCCCGGGCCTATCCCAGGGCAAGAAGGAGTCGAAGCTCGGAATCCGCGCCTCGCACACCGCCGAGGTGGTGCTCGAGGACTGCCGCATCCCGGCCGACTGCCTGCTCGGCGGCGAGGAGAAGCTGGAGAAGAAGCTGCAGCGCGGCCGCGAAGGCAAGAAGTCCCGCGGTGCCGACGCGCTCGCGACCTTCGAGGTGACCCGGCCGCTGGTCGGGGCCTCGGCGCTGGGAATCGCCCAGGCCGCCTACGAGTGGACCCTGGAGTACCTCGACGGCCAGTCCTACGAAGGCGTGCCGATGCTGGGGGCGCAACGGATCCAGCAGACGCTCGCCGACGTCGCCACCGAGATCGAAGCGGCGCGCCTGCTGGTCCAGCGTGCCGCCTGGATGGGTCGCAACGGCGTCCCGATGACCGGCGGCCAGGGCTCGATGTCAAAGCTGAAGGCCGGCGACGTGACGATGTGGGCGACGACCACGCTGATGGACCTCGTCGGTCCCTACGCGCAGAGCACCGAGTGCCCGCTGGAGAAGTGGTTCCGCGATGCCAAGATCTACCAGCTGTTCGAGGGAACGGCCGAGATCCAGCGGATGGTGATCTCGCGGATGCAGGCCCGCGAATACGCCGAGCGCCTCGGCTACGCCGCCGAAGTCGCCGCCGAAGCGACGAAGAAGGAGCCCGTCCCGGCCTGACCCGCGGCCGACGGGACGATTTCCCTACATATAGGGGTATTTTCGTCCCGTCGGCATCCGTATCCTCGGTTGCGTGCACGGGCCCGGACACGGACACAGCCATAGCCACGCCCTCGACGCCCGTCGCGCCGATAGCCGACGGCGGATGTGGTGGGCGCTGTGGATCAACGTCGGCCTGCTGCTCGCCGAGGCGGTCGGCGGGATCCTCACCGGCTCGCTGGCGGTCCTGGCCGACGCCGGCCACCTTCTCTCCGACGCCGGCTCGATCGTCCTCGCCCTGATCGCGGCGCGGCTGGCGAGCCTGCCCGCGGCCGGCCGCCGCACCTTCGGCTACCAGCGTTCGGAGGTGCTGGCGGCCCTGGTCAACGGCCTCCTCCTCGTCGCCATCAGCGTCGCCGTCGCGATCGCCGCGATCGGCCGCTTCTCCGATCCGCCGGAGATCGACGGCCTGGGCGTCCTCGGCCTCGGCCTCCTGGGTCTAGCGGGGAATGTCGCCGCGACCTTCGTCCTTGCCCGCGGCCAGCGCGACGACATCAACCTCGAGGGCGTCCTCCGCCACTCCGCCGCCGACGCGCTCGGTTCTCTCGGCGTCGTCGCCGCCGGCGCCTTCGTCCTCCTCGGGGGCTCGCCGGTCGTCGACCCGATCGTCGGCCTGCTGATCGCGGCGCTGATCCTCGCCTCCTCTTGGCGGCTGATCAAGGAGCCCTTCGACGTGCTGATGGAGGCGGCTCCGGCCGGCGTCGACGTGGAAGCGGTGGGGAGGGCGATCTGCCGCGAGGACGGGGTGCGCTCGGTCCACGACCTCCACGTCTGGACCGTCACCTCGGGCTTCGGGGCGATTGCCGCGCACGTGGTCGTCGCCCAGAGCGCCGACCGCGACCTGGTCCGCCGCCGGCTCGAGCTGACCCTGCGGGAGAGCTACGGGATCGAGCACACGACGCTGCAGATGGAGGAAGAGGCGAGTCAGGAGCTGCTGCACGTAGAGAACGCGCCGCCTGCCTGAACGCTTGCTCTACTTAATTTTAGGAGTATCGCCCGACCGCTCGTTATCCCCTGAGTACCGTGGGTAGGCGAACGGCGGATGATCAGGCAGGCGCGCAACTACATGCTCGGCGCGATGTCGGGCGCAGGATTGATCGCGATGGCGGTCGTCGCTTTCGTGCTCCTGGTCTCGGTTCAGGTCTTCGACAACTTCCCGATCCCGGGGTTGATCGGCGGGAACGACGAAGCCGCCGTCTCGGCTGCGGAGGCCGCCGGCGTTGCGGGGGGTGCCGCCGGTGGCGGCACCCCGACCGCGAAAGGTGGCGCCGGCGGCTCCGCAGGCGGCGGCTCCGCTGAAGGCGGCGGTGGCGCCGGTGGCGATGCGACTGGGACCGGCCAGCAGGGTGTCGGCGGCTCGGGGCCGCAACCCGGCGCGGCCGGCACCGGCGGCGGTGGGGGTGGAGAAGTTCCCGGCGGCGGCGGTTCGGCTCCGGGCGGCGGTTCGGGCGGCTCCGGGGGCTCTGGCACCGCGTCCAACGGCGGCGGTGGCACCGGCGGCCAAGAAGGGGGCGGAACGACCACCTCGTCGACCTCGGAAAAAGTCACCAGCACCGTTGACGAAACCGTCCACCAGGTCGACGAATCGGCCACCGGCGGCACCCTCGAAGAAACCGGCGTCACCCAGATGACCGAAGAAACCGTCAACGGCGTCGCCGGCCCGGAATCCCCGGTCGGCAAGGCCGTCGACGAAACCGCCGGCACGGTCGAAGGCATCGTCGGTGGCAAGTGATCCCCAACTGAATCAAGCGTTCCGCCCGCTCAGGCCTTAATCGTCAAAATGCCCGTCCAATGGCGGAGCACGTACAGGCGGGGTCGGTAGCGAGCGATCCGATCGCGGCGTCGGCCGTCTTCCCGCAGGGAAGCCGCGTCGGCGCCGGGGGGCATCTCGAGGTCGCCGGCTGCGACGTCGTCGAGCTGGCCGCAGAGTTCGGCACCCCCGCCTACTTCTACGCCGAGGACGACATCCGCGCCCGCGCCCGCGCCTACCGCGAGGCGTTCGAGTCCCGCGGCGCCGATTTCGAGGTCCTCTTCGCCAGCAAGTCGCTGCCCTGCACCGCCGCCTACCGGCTCTTCGCCGAGGAGGGGCTGTCGGTCGACGTCGCCTCCGGCGGCGAGCTGCACATGGCGCTGAAGGCCGGCTTCGATCCCGACCGCATCCACATGCACGGCAACAACAAGTCCGACGAGGAGATCCTCTTCGCCGCCCGCTCCGGGATCCGCCACCTGATCCTCGACTCCTTCGACGAGATCGAGCGCTGCGAGCGCCTGCTCGACGAACCGCAGCGGGTGCTGATCCGGGTCACCCCCGGGATCAAGCCCTCGACCCACGACTACATCACCACCGGCCAGCTCGACTCGAAGTT
>Ga0207661_10001866_pt1 | contig 14437 bp, 3 predicted proteins | sample KBSC713LmetaG_FD_184337 | JGI IMG/M metagenome (GOLD analysis project Ga0207661, IMG submission 184337) | Corn rhizosphere microbial communities from Kellogg Biological Station, Michigan, USA - KBS C7.1-3L metaG (SPAdes) (version 2) | ecosystem: Host-associated > Plants > Roots > Rhizosphere ...
ATCTCGCTGGCCAGCAGGGCATCGACGAGCGCCGGTCGGCCGGATGCCTGAGCAACCACCTCGACCGCCAGCGGCTCGACGTCGAACAACGCCGCGGCGAGTGGATCCGGGCCGTTCGGCCGGCGCCGGGGTGCGACGCGGGGCCGCGGTGGCTCCGACTCGGTCGGGCCGGTGGCCGGTGCCCGCCACCACGTCGGGCTCGCCACCGGCGCGGGTGCCCAACCCGGGACGGCGTCCTCCACACCGGCGCTGAGGACGATCAAGGGGATGACGGCCTCGGCCGGGGATGCGCCGCCGTGATAGCCCGCCTTGCGAGGGCCGTACTGCACGTCCTCCCGCCACGGCAGCACGACCGCGCCGCCGCCGAGTGCGACCCGATCACCGCGGACGAGGATCTCGCCGTCGCCTGCTGGCGGATCAGCCGGACGCCAGCGGTTCTCATGCGCCGGGGACGGCCGGTTGACCCGCTGCGGCCCGCGGTCCACGACATGTCCGTGGTCGGAGACGAGCACCACCACCCGGTCCTGGGCCAGCGCTAGCAAGTCCCGGACGGACGTTGCGCTCTCGGTTGTCCATACGACCGTGTCCGGATCGCCGCGGTCGAGCGAGTCGTCGATGGTGTTGACGACCGCCACCACCAGCGACGTGAACGGGTCTTGGACCGCGACGGTGACCTCCGGGTCGAACGCGCTGCCGGCGCCTGCCCGAAGTTTGGCCTTGTGCAACAGCAGGCTGCCGGGGAATCGAGCGCTCAACGCCTCGAGTTCGGCTTTCTGCTGGCCCACCGCAATGTGTCCGGACAGCAGGCTGCACCGGCTCACCTCGGTCACGGTCGGCAGGGCGGCGAGCACTCCGGTGCGTGGGCCACCGTCCGGTGTCAGCTCCAGCCACGGCCCGGAGCGCAGGATGGACTCCGCCAGCTCGGTCGCCGCGGCCGTGCTCATGCCGTCGAGTACGACGACCAGCACCCGGCGCCCGTTGGCGAGAATCGGACGGACCACTCGCTCCAGGACATCCTCGACCCGCAGCAGCGACCCCGGCTCCGCGTTCGCGGCCGTCGCCGCCGCCAGCAGAGTGGCGAACTGCTCGTCGTGGATTCGGCGACGTTCGTCGACGGCGCGGTACAGCGCGGCATAGGTGTCGGCGAGCTCCGGGTCCGTCACGCCGGCGAAGATGTCCAGGCGGGCCCGGTCCACCCAGGCGTCCTGACGCACCTGGCGGTGCAGCGCGTCGAGCAGGGTCGCCGGCGGCGGCGAATCGGGCAGGGACAGCCAGCGCAACAGCCGTACGGCCATCCGGGCCGTCTCGGCCTGGGTGCTTGTCGCGAAGCGGTGCCGCTCGACCGCGGCCGCGGCGCGCTGCGCCGTTGCCACGGAATCGGCCGTGACCTCCCGGGCCGGACGCACTGCGGCGGCGAAGTCCCGCAGTCGGCGGTTCAGGCCCGCGGGCAGGAGGTCGGACGTTCCGAGAAGGGCAGCCGCCCCGATCGATGCGGCCAGCACGTCCGCCCGCAGCAGCATGCGTTGCACGTCACCGCTGTGTTCGGAGTCGAGGGCCCGGTCGACCCAGGCTTCCGCCGCGGTAGCGAGCGCGGCGGCCTGACGATCGGTGAGGGCGACGCCTCCGAACGACGGCTCCAGCCGGGTCCGGGCGACGGCAAGTTCGGTGCTGACCGGCCGCGCTGGCGCCGACCAGAGCGCCGAGACGACCAGGCCGAGGGGTATGGCGTCGGCGCCGTGACCGGCTCGTACGGCGGCCATGATCGGGGCGCCGGCAGGGCCGACGATCTCGACCAGGTAGGCGGCGATGCCGTCCACGACCGCGGCCGGCTGTCGGGTGAAGCGGAGCACGGCCGGGGCCTCGGTGCTCCACTCCAGCAACCCGGCGCTGTCGAGCCGGTCCCGGTCCAGACCGAGCACCTCGCCGGTCAGGCAGCTCAAGGCGTGGTCACGGGTAAGCACCGCGCCGGCCGGCGGCGGCCAGCCGTCGGGCGGCGCGAGGTCGGTCAGGGTTGCGGCCAGCCACGCGCCGCCGCCCCGGCGCCGGTCGGCGAGAGTGGGGTCGAGGGTTTCGACGCCGAACATCTGCCGCACCAGGTCCCAAGTGTCGACGCTGCGGACGGTGCACCGGCTGACGTGGGCCAGCACCCCGTCGCCGAGCTCCGTGTCGGTGAGCTCGGTGAGCAGCACCAGCGACTCGGCGTCGGAGCGGTCGTGCAGCGCGGCCCGGGCCGCTAGCGGCGTTGGGCAAGGTACGACCCGGACGAGGGTGTCGTTGACCGCGAGCACCGGGTCGCCGGGCCACTCGGGACATCCACGCAGCGCGATTGCCGTGTGCGGTCCGTCCTCCCGCAGCCAGGACTCGATCTTCCGGCGCACAGCGGCGACCTCGACCGGCTGCTGAGTGGTGCCGATGGTCACCGGGCGACCTCCCAGGACACGTCCAGGGCTTGACCGTCGGCGAGGGCCTGGCGGATCTCGGCTACCACCTCGTCCAGCTCACTGGTGCCGCTGACCCGGCGGCTGCGGCGCGCGGACACTGGCGATGGCCCGCCCCCGGTGGAACCATTAGGGACGACAGGCGCCACCGGGCCGGGAGGCGGCGGTGTCGGCGCGGGGCGGCGGGCAAGGATCCCGGCCGCGTCGCGCACCGCGGTGTCCAACGCCTTGACCAGGTCCTGGTGGAACTGCTCATCCCGGGCGACCAGTCCCAGCTGCTCGAGGACCACCCTTGCCCGCTCGTCCTGGCCGGTCAGCCCGGCCAATGCCTCCAGCAGCGACCACTGTGCGTTCGCCATGGCCGTGATCACCTGCGGAGCCTGGACGAAGGCGGCGCTCGCGGCCGGGTCACCGACCTCCCCCACTTCGGCCTCGGCGACCATCCTGATCACGACCACATCGTCGGGCTCGGACACGAGATCGCGCAGCAGCTTCGCGACCCGGCGTGCCGTGGCGAGCCGGCCCGCTCGCCCTTCCACGTCGAGACCGAGCACGCCCGCGTGCCGCTGGAGCAGGTCGACCAGCTCGACGGCAGCGGCGGCGTGCTGGCCGGCGACGGAGCGGACGATCGCGGCGAACTCCCCAAGCGAGGCAGGCGTACGCCACTCAGGTACGGGCTGGCCGAACAGTGGCCTAGCCCGTCGCACCGCCCGCTGCCAGTCGTCCTCGGTGGGCATCGGCGGGTGCCGCAGCTCCAGGTCGTCCCGCACCATCTGGACGGACCCGATCTCGATCTTGCCGCCCTGCTCGTACCAGGCGAGCTGCTGTTCGAGCGCGAAGACGGCGATGATGAGGTTCTGCAGGTCGCGATCGAAACCGCGGGGGTCCTTGAGGTCGAGCCACTCCCGCAGCAGCCGCACCGGGAACCTGTCCTTGTAGCCGCGCTGGGCGCCTTCCTGCAGCAGGTGCCCGCTCCACCAGCAGGTGGTCGAGGTGAGGGCGTAGCGGTTCTCGGCCAGCTCTCCCAGCTTGAGCGGGTTGCAGATGCGCTGGAGGCTCCGCTTGTCCGCGGTGTCGACGGATGTGGCGTGGGTGGGATCGGCGGCGGCGAGCCGAGCGTACTTGAGCACCTTGGCCAGCTCGGCCCGGGTCACGACCTTCTCGTCGACCGGCAGCGCCGGGGTGCCCGGGTACGACCAGGCCAGCAGGTCGCCGGTCAGGTTCTCGAACGCTGCCCGCAAGGTGCCGCCGCGCGGGTCCCCGAGGCGCAGGCCGTCGGCGAGGGTGTGCAGGACGCCGATCTCGTCCACCTCGACGTCGGCCGGCTGGGCCTTCGCCACCCCGTACGCCTGCTTGAGCGCGTCCACCAGCGAGGCCCGCATCTGCTGCTGCCGGTGCTGGACGTAGATGCGACCTTCCTGGCGCTGGGCGGGGGCCCAGTCGGCGGCGAGCGTGTTCAGTCGGTCGCCACTGAGCAGGTAGTTGATCCGGGCCAGGTCGGCGACGCGGCCGAGCTGCGCGTCGGCGAGGAAGAGCGGCAGCCAGATCACCGTCCTGGAGCCGCGCTGCAACTGCTCGATCCGGGCCCGGTCACTGCGCCGGTTGTAGCCGGCCGCGTCGAACGGATAGTCGATCACCACCCGCCACGACTCGCCGGGTGCGTAGACCGCGTCGTCGGGCATGGAGTCCCGGTCCCGGATGTTGCCGAACTTCACCGTGACAGTGTGGCGGCGGCCGCGCCACTCTCGCCCGTGCGGCAGTTCCCCGAAGGTGCCGTCGATGCCGGTGAGGCCCAGCTCGTCGCAGACGAGGTCGCGAATGATCTGCTGCCGCACGCCGGTGGAGTTCTCCCCGTCGGGGACCAGGGTGAGCAGCGCGTCGTAGTCGACGGCGGACAGCTTCATGCTGAAGACGGGGTCCGCCGAGTCGGTCATGGACAGGTCGCCGATATCCGCGACGTACGGCTTGAGCCGCTCGGCGATGACGTGCGGTTCGAAGCCGGGAACCAGGGCGGCGATGCTGCCGAAGTTGAGCGCGTGCAGCCGGCCAGCGGTGAGGTTGTGCAGCGCCGGCACCTCCGGCACCAGAGCACCCAGCAGCAGCGTTTTGATCAGCCGGTCGTCCTGGAGGAACGGCTGGTGTCCGGCTGCCTCCTGTTCGGTGATGCCGTTGCGAAGGAGCATCGTCGGCCGGAGCTTGTTGCGGTAGAGGTCCCGAGCGGCCTGGAACTGCTGCCGCAGCTTGGGCCGGTCCGGCAGCTCGCCGCTGAGCACCAGAGCCTCGACCAGCGCCGACACGCCGATCAGGTCGTTCACGGCCAGCGTGTCCCGCCGTTCGACGAGCAGCTCGGTCATCACCCGCAGGGCCGTGCGTTCGCGCTGCAACGCCTGCGACAGCGCCACGAGCGCGGCCACCAGAGCCGGGGAGAACGGGTACAGCCGGCGGAATGCGGTCGCGTCCGACCCGATGCCGGCGTCGCCGTACTGGGCGCCGAGCAGCAGCGTGTCCCAGACCGCGCGGTTGTTGCGGACAGCGGCGAACGCGTCGTCGATGACCCGCTTCGCCTCCGGGCTGATCGGCTTCAGCAGCCGGCCGGCGGTGATCTCCGGCAGGTTGGTGTCGGGCAGCACGATCTCCCCGAGCCGTCCCTGCACGCTGCGCATCACGTGCGCGAGCGCTTCCCGCTCGGTGCCGCCGACCTGCGGTCCGAGGAACTCCTCCAGGTTGCGCTGGCGGGCCACGAAGGACACCAGCGGCAGCGGGCGGGTCGCGTCCGCGGACTCGACCAGCTTGTTGAGCTTGGCGCCCTCGGTGTTGACGAACGTGTAGTCGCTGATCCGGGTCGACAGCCAGAGGATCAGCTCGTCGAGGAACAGCACAATCGCGTCGTAGCCGAGGGCTTTGGCGTGCCGGGTGATGACGGCGAGGCCGGCGTCGAGGTCGAGATACTCACCGCTGCGGACCGCATCCCGGAAGAAGGTCGAGATCAGCGCGCTGACCAGCCCGTCCCGTTCCTGGCTGCCGGGCTTCCCGGCCGCCGCGACCGCGTAGGTGTCGGCGGTCCAGCCGGTGGACCGGGCCATGTGCGCGGCCAGCCCGCCGCCGGCCGCGATCGGGCCCCCTGCGTCGGCCAGCGCCGCGAAGAACGCGTCATCCCCCATCCGGCTGCGGATGTTCGCGGCGGAGCCGAGGATCTCGTCCGAGCGGTGGACCGCGGGCGGCGGCGCATCGGCGTGCAGAGCGGTGATCTGGTTGAGGTAACCCTCCAGCACGGCCTGCTCGACCGACTGCGCGTCGAGCATGTGGAAGGTCAACGTGAGTATCGACTTGCCCGGCAGCCAACAGTCGGTGTCGGCCACGACCTCGTCCAGGCCGCGGACGGTGCGGACCTGCCGATTGTGCTGGAGCACCTCGCGCAGCACGGCCATGAAGTTCGACTTGCCCGAGCCGAACGAGCCGTGCAGGAACTTCGCCTGCGACCGGCCGGTCGCCACCGCGTGCGCGACCGTCTTCAGCGCGTCGGCGAAGCTTTCCTGGAGCTGGTCGGTCACCACGTACTGGTCGAGGTTGGCCGACTCGGCGGCGCGGACGACGAAGTCGCCCTCGCTCACCGACGCCGGGATCGAGATCAGCTCACGCATCAGCGTCATGCGAGTTCCTCCACGCCGCGCACGGCGGCGAGCGCCTTCCGGTCCGCACCGAGCTGTGGCAGCTCAGCATCGATCAGAGCGGTGAAGAAGCCGGCCTGGTCTGCGTGCCACTGGTGCAGCCACGGCTCCAGCTCCGCGAGACCGGCCAGCAGCCGCATCAGCCGGTCGGCGTCCCAGGCCGCCTGGGTCTTGCGGTCGAGGTAGACGGCAGCGAGTGCCGCGGCCTGGGCCCGGTGGTCCCATCCGGCCCAGCCGAGCAGGAGGGTCGGGTCACCGTCCCGGCCGGCACCCGGGTAGGAGACGAACCGCTCCTTCGGGACGTCCAGCTTTCCGCGGTTGCGCCAGTACGACGCCTTCACGAAGTCCGCCGAGGTGTACTTGGTGGGCACGGCGATGTCGACGGTCTCGCCCGCGTCCTCCCTGCGCTGCAGAGCCCAGGTCCGCTCCCACTCGGCCCGCTTCCGCAGTCCGGACGGCTTGTACCGGTCGATGGGCAAGTACGGGACGTGCTCGTCGGCGAGCAACCTGGTCAGCGACTTCGTCAGGTCGTGCTGATCGGTGCCGACCCATAGGTCCAGAACGGACCGGAAGTCCTCGTCGTGCCGGACCCGGTCCGCGATCTGCGCCACCGACAGCGGCGTCGGATCACCGTCCCACAACTCCGGCGCCTCGAGCCGATCCAGCAACCAGTCCCGCAAGGCGGCGGTCCGCATGGCGTCCCACCCCTCGGTGGCCCACCGCCGCTTGAACTCCGGCCGCTCGATCAGCGCAATGTTCCGATTGGACTCGATCACGTCGATCCGCCGCTCCACGATGGCCCGATACTCCTCCGGCCAATGCTTCGGCACATCCGTGATCGTCGTGGACCCATGCCGCTCGAACCACTGCGTCTCAATCTCGCCCGCTTCTACCCGCCGCGCCAACACGATCTCGAACGCCCGCTCCCCGAGAGCCAACTGCGGCGGATCTGCGACGCTAAGGTCTTCATTTAGGAGTCCATAGAGGCGGTAGCTCTGCCAGTCCAACTCCTCCTGTGCGGCGATCATCGCTGCCCTCACGTGGCACCACCCACCCTGGGCAGCATCGAGCCTAGCCTTTGTCGGCGGCCCGGCGGTCGCAATCCGTGAGGGGGAATAGTGTCGACTCTCCTGCGCCAATGAATCCATCTGGCGCACTCGTTCGATTGATGACGAGGGCGGAAGCGGAAGCTCCTGCAACTTGGTACCAGTGAACTCATATCGAGGCTCCCACGCTTCGTCCCCAATGCCACCCCCAATCCCGCCGTTGCCCTTGCTCTGACTTACCTGCTTGAGCCAAAAACAAGCGGTCGAGCTGCTAAGTATGCCCAACAGCCGAAGATAATCTTCCTCGCTCGCGCCCGACGGCAACTTTATCACTGGCGCGTGACGGTTGCAGACGACTCCACCTCGAACTAGCAGAAAATTGTTGTGCGTTGCAACGACCGCGAAGGCGATCTTTAGTTCCGCAGACCATCGGGACGAATGGAAGTCCGAATATTCATACCACGCAAGTCCGCGTTCGTCCTGCGTGCCGGACAAGCCTTCCCGCCGCCTTAACTGTGGCCGATATCTCCAAAGCCATTGTTTTCCAAGCTCGCCAATCTCGGGACACCGGCCCTCGTCATCATATGGGAATAGAATCGGCTCCACCGAAGACGCGACGTAGTCGCGTATCGACATCCCGGTCAAGAAGGGGGCCACCGTCGTGTCACTTGCCAGGCGTCGACCGACTGAATCTCCTAATAGGAATGCGTCGTCCGCGCGCGTAACGGCCATGAATCCAACGACCTCAATGACATCGCGCACCGACACCGACGTATTCCGGGATAGGAGCTCCATCAGATCCGCGGCGCCGCCGCCCGATAGGCTCCACGGATAAGTATCTAGCCTGCTGCGATCCTGATCAACGGAACTCACCCAGTCGGAATCCGTACCAGGTCGATCTACCTGGTCAACAATCGCAGTCCACACCAGACCCTTGCTGGGGTCAGACGGATGGCCGGGCTCACCACGAATCCCCATCACGGTACGAATCGACCCACTGTAACGAGAGCTGGGCACTCGATTTCGACCAACCATTATCACAGGGGGTGTGCCATGCCCGGGAATAATGGCACCGGACGCGTCAATGACCTCTGTAAGCTCCACCTCCGCGCGGAAGTAGTTGTTGATCAGTTTCTTGCCGAACTCGCGCTTCATGAAGGAGTTGGCGGTGATCTGGCCGATCCAGCCGGCGCCGTTGCCGTCGTTGTCGCCGCGCTCGGCCAGGCTGAAGAAGCGTTGGGCGAACGGGATCGTCATCGCGTACGTGCCGGCGCAGGCCGAGTAGAGCGAGCGGTAGCGCTGGTTGAGGACCTTGTCCTTGACGGTGATGTAGGGGGGATTGCCGACGACGACCGTGTAGGTACCGGGGCGGAGGTAGTCGGCGAGGACGTCGCCGTCCTCGGTGTAGTAGGCGAACTCGGGCCGGCCCTCGGCCGCGGCGAGGAGGTCGCCCTGGTGGCTGGACTTCTCGCCCCACTCAAGGAGGGAGTCGCCGGCGGCGACCCGGATCGGGAAGCTGGGTGCGCGTTCCAGACTGGACAGCCCACAGGCCTGCAGGGCGGCGATCATCAAGCGGAAGCGGGCAATGGCGACGGCGAACGGGTTGATGTCGACGCCGGTGACCTGGTCGAGCGCGCGCTCGACCAGGTCCCGCGAGTTAGTGGCGGGCTCGCGGAGCCGCCACATGCGGAACAGGCGGTTGAAGGCGCCGAGTAGGAAGTGGCCGGAGCCGCAGGTCGGGTCGATGACCGAGGTGGCAGCCAGGCCGAACTCCTGCACGGACGGCTCGAAGGTCCGGTCGAGGATGAACTCCTCGACGAACTCCGGCGTCTGCAGCAGCGCGTAGGTGGCCCGGGCGTGGGCGGACAGGTCCTGGTAGAGGTCGCCGAGGAAGCGAGTGTCCAGCGTGGACGTCCGCAGCGACACCGCGCCGGGCCCGCGCCGGAAGAGGTCCGACAGGGCCTCGGCGGCCTCGGCGGAGATATCGACGCGCCAAACCGGGTTGTGCTGGTCGAAGATCTTGCCGGTGGCGCCCAGCCCCGCCAGATAGGTGAACGCCTCCCGCAGCCAGTGCCGGTCGTTGTGCAACGGATGCGCGATGAGATGGGCTTGCCGGGCCCGCATCGCCCGCTCGGCCGGAGCGACCGGGTCGGCGCCGCCAATCCACCGCGGCTCGACCAGCTCGTTGTCCTCGCAGAAGCGGACGAAGACGCAGCCGAGCACCCAGGCGACGGCGGCCTGGTCGAGCACGTCCTCGGACCACGCCTCGAACGTGGCACCGGTGCGCTCCGCGGCCCGCGCCTCGGCGTACTCCGAGCGGAGCTTCTCGCGGAGGGCGCCGCTCTCGGTCACCTGCCGCCGGAGGTCGTCCACGAGTGCGCGGACCTGGCCCTGCAGCGGCTTCAGCTCGATCATCGGGTGCTCCGGGAGTCGGCGCGGTCGAGCCAGGCCTGGGGCAGCCACATCGACTGCCGGACCGGCGAGACCAGCGGTACTTGCACGTCGTCGAGCATGGCCGGCTCGGGTCGGCGGGACGGCAGCAGTAGCAGCCGTGCGCCGGCCCGCGGGCGGGTCGCATCGGTGAGCTCCTGCAGCAGCGGCAACTGCCCGTACCGGGCCAGGGGGGCAGCCTCGGAGATGAGGACCGGCGCCGGGACGGTGAGGGCCTCGGCGATGGCCGGGACCACCTCGTGCCGGAAGAGATTGAGCAGGCTTTGGTAGTCCGCGCCGGCACCGCTGTCTGCTGCGACCACGACCTCCCAGGGGAACGCCAGCGCGCGCAACCGGTCCAGCATGATCGCGGTGACGTCGACCTCGGTCAGCCCGAACCGACCTATGAGTGCCCGCCGGGCCACGTCCAACCGGTTGAGCGCAACGAGCACGGCCAAGTAGCCGCCGCTGTCGACCACCTCCCGCAGGCGACCGTCCGCCTCCTCGAAGGCATCGGGTCCGGTCAGCGGCCCCAGTGTCGTGGCCATCCTGGTGGTGGCTGAGGACTGCCAGGTCCGCGGCGTGTAAACCTGACGATCGGCATCCCAGGACAGTGGGATGCCGCACTGCTCGATTAGCCGGCTCAGGGTCGGCCGCCCGGGCAGCGGTTCGCTGCGGGGGAAGCGGGCGGCGACCCGCTCGCGCAGCTGATCGACGGAGAAGTCCTGGCCGCCGAGCGTCCCGGCGAGCTGACGCAGCGCCCGGTCCGCTGGCATGCCGACCGCGTAGAGCTGACCCTGCGGGCTCAACGCCGCCTCATCGTTGCTCGCCACGGCGGCGAGCTGCAGCAATCGCTGATCGGTCAGCGCCGGCATCCCTGCCGGCGGGGAAATAGCCCGCAGGTCCTCCAGGGCGCGTTGCCGGGACACCAGCGGGTCCTTGGCAGCCAGCCGCCCAACCCGCTGGCCCAGGACGACCGCGTGATCGAGCAGCTCGGCGGCGGTGCTCTCGGCGCTCGGATCGTCCGGCTCCCGGCCCACCAGCACCAGATCCGAGCCTCGCAAACGGCGGATCGCCACCCGGGCATCGCCGCCCCGGGCCAGCTCGGCTTCCACCGCCGCCCGGACCAGGCCTACCGCGCGCGACAGACGGGCCGGCTCGCGGGTGTAGGACCCGCGGGCCGTGATCAGAGCCTCCCCCAGCTCAGCGGCGCTCATCACCGCACCACGAGCGTCCAACAGCGCCACGATCTCATCCCTGACCTGGGTCAGCGACGAGTTGTCGAGCCACCTGCGGGCGTGCTTGCGCAGCCAGATCGAGACCTGGGGCTGGGTCTGCCCGGTCGCGTCCGCAACCTCCTTCTGGGAGGGCCAGCGAAGGAACACACCATCCGGGCCAGGCGCAGTGCCCACCAGCACCGCCATCGCGGCGATCTCGTTGGCGTTGCGGGCCGTCGGCTCCGGCAGCAGGGTGTCACTGACCGCCTCGACGCCATGGGCGAGCGGCTGGTCGTCAACGTCGGACGGCTCCGGCCGGGCCGGGAAGAATTCCCGCAACCGGCGTACCTGGCCGAGGATCTCCTTGCGGGTGGCGTCGGGGACGCCCTTGGCTCGGGTTAGCGCGGACGGCTCGTAGTCGAGCAGCTCGCCGATGGTGTGGACGCCCAGGCGCTCCAACGCGGACCGAGCCCGGGCGGTCAGGTTCGCCGCCTCCAACGGAGAGTCGAGACTCAGCGCACCCTCGACCGTCGTGGCGGGGATGTCCTTGAAGATCGTCCGCCAGGCGTCGGCCATCTCCTCGACCGTGTCGAAACGGTCGACGGTCTCCCGAGCGAGCGCGACGCCGAAGAAGTCAACAAGCCTGCCGGCGATGCTCGGGTCGAAGGCGGTGGGCTCCAGCGTCACCTCGACGTCGACGGCCCGGGGATTGGCGTTGTCGCCCCATCGCGGCAACGTGCCGGTGGCCATCTCGAACAGGGTGACCGCGGCAGCGAACCGCTCCGCCGCGGCGTCGAAGCGCAGCCTGTTCTCACCGAGGAACGGGTCCAGGTAGGGCGGCGTACCTGCCCCCAACTGGGTCGCCGGGGTCGCGGCCATCGAGAAATCGAATACGCACAGGTGAGGCTGCTTGTCCCGGGGCCGCGGCCGCGCGGCCAGGTTCGCCGGCTTCAGGTCCCGATGCCACACCCCTTCACCGTCCAGGTAAGACACGATCTCGAGCAGGTCCCGGCCGTACCTCTCCAGCAGGTCGAGCGCGAGCCGGCCACCCTGCAGCTCCTCAGCCAGGGTGCGCCGTCCGGCGCTCTCCATCAGCAGCGCCGTCCTGCCACCCACCGTCACGGGACCCCGGACGAGGGCAGCCACCTGCCAGTGCCGAAGCCGGCGCAGCACATCGGCCTCGGCCGCGAGCCGGTCGGCGTGCTGCTCGTCCCGGGCCACCTTGAGCACTAGCTCGGTCTCGGACCCTTCCTCGCGGACCAGCAGCGCCGTCGCGGTCGCCCCCGTCCCCAGCCGGTCGAGCACTTCCAGGCCACCGTCGAGCCGATCCTTCCGGCGCGCCTCGAGGGGATCGGTAACCGGCTCCGGTTCGGGAGCGGTCAGCTCGTCCCAGACCGCCTCCACCCGCCGGCGGAAGTCCGCGACCGACCCGAGCCGCTGGGACGGGTCACCGTGGGTGGCGTCGTACACTAGCTGGACCAGAGCTCGTGGTAGTCCGTCGACCGCGGCCTCGAGGTTGAGACCGCGGTTACGGACAAGCGCGACGAGTTGTTCGGCGCTGCTGGCCGCCGGTGCGCCCGCCAGGATCCGGTACATGATTGCGCCCAGGCTGAAGACGTCGAGCTGCACGCCGCGTACATCTCGAGCCGTGGTCGCCTCGGGGGCCTGGTAGCAGCGCATCTCGTCGTCGAAGAAGATCTCCAGACCCGCACCGTCGCTAGCCGAGCTGAGCCGGCTGACCTGCGTCGAGCCAACGAGCCGGCCGCCGGCCTGCCAGTCGGTGACGGTCAGCTCGTCCCGCTTGCCCGGCCGGACGAAGACCGCTCGCGGGTGCAGCGCCCGATGGGTCAGCCGGCGCGAGTGCGCGTAGTCCATGATCTCGGCCAGGTCTTGGATCACCGTCAGTTTCTGGGCGAGAGTGAGCTTCTTGCCCCGCTCGGCCAACCAGTGGTCCAGCCGCGCCGCACCCTCTGTGTGGTCGAACACCACCGCCGGTCCCCAGGCGTGATCGACCAGGTCGACGGCCTGCGCGATGCCAGGATGCCGAATGCCCTGCAGGAGCCGGAACTCTCGCTCGGCCCCCCGCTTGATCGCGGCCACCTCGTCCGCGGGTGCTCGGCTGGTCAGGTAGAACCGCACGCGGCGGGTAACCGACTGGTCCATGGCGTGGCCAGCAAGGAAGTCCTGCCAACCGATGCCTTCGGCGAGGGGCCGCGGATGAAGGATCAGCTGTCCGATGCGCCGGTTCGCCACCGACGGTCGGATGCCGGCACCGCGTACGAGGGTGACGATTTCTTGCGCCCTCGGCCCGTCGACCAACCATTCCTGGCGGCGCGGCCGGGCAAGCAGAAACTCTTTCAGGCTGTCCAGCCCAGCGCCGCCGTCCAGGCCGTAGACGTGCTGTCGGCCGATCTCGTCCAGACGGGCGGTCAAGTTCCGAGCGTGGAGGAAGACCGCCGCCCCGACGTACGGGGTCGGTGTGCGCTTGCCTCGCGCGTAGAACTTGATGAGGCCGCTCAGCCGCTTGGCCTTCCGGTTGGCGAGTACGTACGGGCTGTCCTCGGGTGTGAGCCGCCCGTTGGGCATCCGGCGGACCCACTGCGTGCCGTCGCCCCGGATCTCGCCCTGCCAATGCTTGAGCTCGATCACATGCAGCCCACTCGGAGCGAGGACGAGGGCGTCGACCTCGTTGATGGACCCGTCCGTGCCGACGAATTCGACGTTCGCCCAGACGTGGTAGGGGTCGGTGTCCGGGAGGTAGGAGGCCAGTTCCTGCAGACCATCCTGCTCGTGTGGGAAGCCGCTCGGGTTGATCTGCTCCCACCGAGGCGAGTCGTCCCGCACCCAGACCCCTTCTCCACTAGCACTCCGTCGTGCACGGGCGCCAGTGATCCTACGGTCGGATCGTCAATCAGACCTGCGACCGACGATATGTACCGTTTCTTGCGGACGCGGTCGGTTCGGTGCTGGCAATTGGCAACGGCGCAACGACACCGGCGGCGGTTGACGGGCTCCCCGAGCCGGACACCCTGCTTTGCGGTGAGGATCGCCTGTCCAGTGCTGGCCGACTGCCGTACGCCCTGCGGTCATCTATATTGCCGCGTCTGGGCATCCTAGAGACGTACCGACGTTGAAGCATGTGCTCGCCGATGACCCTTTCACCTGGGCATGACGATCGTCCTGCACGACCACCCCGCTCTGGCGAAGGCCCACTCGACGCTGCGCTATCGGCTCCCGTCGCCGGCCGCGTGATCCCCGGCGGACGCGCCCGCCCCTGATCATGTCTCCGCGGCAAGGTCGATCGCCCGCAGGACTGCCTCAACGCCCTGAGGGGCTTCCGCAATTGTCGCGAGGGTGAGGTCGACGTATCCGCGGGCGACGATGTCGTCAGTGGGCGGCATTGCAGCGTCGAGTTCGGGCACCCTGCGGACCTCGTCGAGCATGCGGCGGGCCAGGGTTTCATCCGCAGCGCGCACCGACCAGTGGTTGAGTCGGCCTGGGGCGCGGTGCGGGGATTGCTCCCGGTCCGTTTCCCCGGGCCGCTCGCCGAACCCGCCGTGCCGGTCTCCCGGCAACGGGCTCTCCACGGTGTCTGCCGTTAGGCGTGGTTGGGCAGGAGCCAGGGGTTGGGGATCTTG
>Ga0207661_10001868_pt1 | contig 14432 bp, 8 predicted proteins | sample KBSC713LmetaG_FD_184337 | JGI IMG/M metagenome (GOLD analysis project Ga0207661, IMG submission 184337) | Corn rhizosphere microbial communities from Kellogg Biological Station, Michigan, USA - KBS C7.1-3L metaG (SPAdes) (version 2) | ecosystem: Host-associated > Plants > Roots > Rhizosphere ...
CTTGGCGTAGGTCCAGTTCTCGATGTTGTAGTCGTTGTAGCACAGCTTCACCGACGGGTCGGCGGCCCGCGCGGTGCGGAACGCCACCTCGATCCAGTCGTTGCCGGTGCCTTGCAGGTTGGACTGCCGGCGGCTGCCGTCCTCGTTGAACGCCTCGTTCACCACATCCCAGTACGCGAGCTTGCCCCTGTAATGGGCCATGACGCCGTTGATGTGATCGATCATCGCCTGCCGCAACGAGGAGCCGGACAGGCTCTGCATCCACCCCGGCTGCTGCCCGTGCCACGCCAGGGTGTGCCCACGCACCTTCATCCCACGCTGCGTGGCCCAGTTGTAGATCTGATCACCGGCGCTGAAGGTGAACTGCCCGCGCTGGGGCTCCGTCGCGTCGATCTTCATCTCGTTCTCGGCCGTCACCATGTTGAACTCACGCCCGGCGATCGTGGTGTAGGCCGTATCACCGAGCCGGCCGCCGGCAATCGCCGTACCGAAATACCGGCCCGACTGCGCGGCCGCCGCACCCAGCGTGCTCGCCGCCGCCTCCGCCGACGGCATCATCACCGTGACCGTGGCCACCGCCACGACACCGGCCACACCAGCGACGAGCGCTCTGGCGATGAGCGATCGATTCCGCTGCGTCTCGCCACGATGGGCGGAAGGGCTGATTGCCACCATGGCCTCCTTTCCTGCCAGTGCCCAAGCCGTATCGACGCAACGACCCGGACAACGTAGAGATGGATTTGTGAGGGGTCCCGGTCAGCGGTAGCCGGCGGCGACGACGTTGGCCTGTATCGCGGCTTCGGTAGCGTCGGAGGGGTAGCCGGCCACCATCGCGCCCTCGTAGAAGGTGCCCGCGCTGAGGTTCGCGCCACCACCCGGCTTGCAGCAGTCGCCGCCGCTGCCCAACACGATCGCGCCTTGTTTCTTCATCGGGCTGTACCCGTTGGGAAGGGCACCGTCCCACAGCGTGCTCAGGTTGCCGGACTGCCCGTTGGCGCCCTTGATCGCAAACCGGGAGGTGCCGTTGTTCTTCAGCATGGCGGTCACGAACTTGCTGGTGAAGGCGCGCTGATTGGGATTCCAGGATTGGCTGCCGCCGGGGTACAGCCCCCACTCGAGGTCAGCCTGCACCCATGGCCCGGAACCGGAGCATCCGCCGAACCAGCACGACGTGCTGAAGTTGATGGCGTCCATGGCCCCGGCCGCGTCGGCGCTTCGCGTGGTCTCGCTGTTGCCATAGTCGAAGCAGCAGCCGCCGTTGACGTGGGTGCCGCTGGTCACCATGTACATGCCCTCGGGTGCGGTGCCGGTCGGGATGCCGGTCAGGTGTCCGTCCCGCCAGTAACTGTTGCCAGGGTTGATGTACAGGGAGTAGGCCTTGTTGCCGCCGGCGATGAGCGACTCGGTGGTCGCCCGCGCTGGGCTGCTCTGGTTCGAGCCGGGAACCTGGCTCGAACCCTGGTACCACAGGTTGTTGCCCCGGCCCGACTGGTCGTAGACCACGGTGATCACGCAGGTCGTGCCGGCGCAGAACGAATCCTGCGCCGCGGCGTTGACGTACCCGCCCGCGCTCAGCAGACCGACCTCCCGGGTCGTGTTGTCCGACGATCGTCTGACCTGGTAGAGATTGCCCGCGTAGGCGTGGAACAGCGCACGCACGGTGCTGTGCGCGGCCACGCACGGGGTGCCGCCGGAGGCATAGATGTCACACGGCCCGCTGCCCGGCGGTGGCGGCGGCTGCCCGCCCGACAAGGTCCATTGCTGGTTGCTTTGGCCGTTGCAGGACCAGAGGATGAGCTTCGTGCCGTTCGCCGTGGCGGCGCCGTTGGCGTCCAGGCACAATCCCGACTGCACACCCGTGATGGTGCCGTTGGCATTGACGTTCCACTGCTGGTTGGTCTGGCCGTTGCAGTCCCAGATGATGACCGCGGTGCCGTTGCTCGTGCCCCGCCCCGACGCGTCCAGACATTTGTTGCCGTACACCGTGAACTGCTTACCCGACGTGGAGGTCCACAGCTGACCGCTACCGCCGCTGCAGTCCCACAGCTGCACCTGTGTGCCGTTGGTGGTGCTCGCGTTCGGCACGTCGACGCATCGGCCCGACTGGCCGCCCACGACGGTGACAGCGGTGTCGGCGCTCGCCCGACCCGGCGGTATGACCACCATCACGAGGAGTCCAACAGCGGCCGCCAGCGCGGTCCGCCCGGCAATTCGGGTCATCGGTCGCATGTCGCGTCCTCCTGCCTAGCTGCGGATCCATGACTGGTTGCTGCCGCCGTTGCACGTCCAGAGCTGCACCGCGGTGCCGTTGGCGGTGCCGGCGCCGTTGACATCGAGGCACAGTCCGGATCCGACACCGACGATGGTGCCGTCGGGATTGACGCGCCATTGCTGGCCGGACCCGCCGTTGCAGGTCCAGATCCGGGTTCGAGTGCCGGCCGAGGTGCCGGGCACGTCGAGACACTTGTTGCCGTAGACGGTCAGCTGGTTGCTCGACGTGAGCGTCCAACGCTGGTTGGCGCCGCCGTTGCAGTCCCAGATCTGCACCACCGCGCCGTCGGCCTGGCTAGCCCCGTTGACGTCAAGACAACGGTTGGAGCCGGCTCCGCGCACCTCCCCGGTCGGACCGGTCGAGCCGCCCGCCGAGGTGATGGTCAGGTTGTCGAACTGCGCGGTCACGCCCTGGCCGGTGCCGTAGCCGATCTGGCCCGCCACCCACGTCCCGTCGGACGTACTGCCCACGGTATTTCCGTCGATCGCGGCGGTGAGCGCACTGCCGTTGACCGTCATCGACAACGTGTGCCAACGCCCAGTTCCCAGGGCGGCCACGTTGCCGCTGGCCAGCGTGCGCCAGTTGCCGCTGGTGTTGTTGCTCAGGATCGACCAGGCGCCGCCGTCGGTGACCCGGAAGTAGTAGCCGTTGAGGTTCTGCGGCCCCTGGTGGTTGTAGGTGTTGCCGCGGGCGATGAGCTGCGCATAGCCGGACTTCTCGAGCATCACGTCCGACGAGACCGTGTAGTTTCGCCAGGTCAGGTCGCCCAGCAGCGCGTACGGGTCGGCATGGCCGGACGTCCAATAGATGGGCGCCTGATCCGACATCTGCCGCACACACTGTCCCGCGCGACCCGCACCGCAGGCGACGACCTCGAACGAGCCCTGCTGGTCCATGAGGTAGGTCGCTTCGCGGCCGATCGCGTAGCTGTCGAACGTGTCACTGTAGGGCAGCTTCAGGGCGCCCTGCGCCGGGCTCACCGCTGTTCCCTTGCCCTGGCCGGTCGTGGTGGTGATGCTGTACACGTATCCGGGCTGCACCGTCAGCGAGAAGCTGCCGCCGGACGGCGTGATGTCGCTGCCCCGCACGAAGGAGTCAGCGGGGTTGGTGCCCCTGGTGTTGGTCGACCACACGTGCACGGCACCGGTTGACAGTCCTCCGGTGACGGTAAAGTTGAGGGTCTGCGCGGCTCCGGCGTCGATCGTCTCGATGATGGTGCTGTAATCGCGGTTGTTTGTCGACTTGAGCGAGACGTAGCTGCCGTTGTTCCGGTTGCCGCCGATGTAGCCGCTCGAACTGTCGAGGTAGTGCCAGCCGGGGGCGGTGAACTGCGTTGTCTGGGCCATGACCCAGGCGTTCTTGCCGATCGAGTAGTAGCCCGACCAGGGTTGCGGAGCCACCGCCACGCCCGTGGTCGCCCAGGGAATGTTGGGGGTGATGGCGGCGATGACCGGCCAGTTGATGTACCCGGTCATCTTCCCGTCGATGTAGTCGCGGTTGATGCCGCGCGCCAGGGCCTGGGCGCCGGCGTTGTAGTCGTCGGACCCGTTCTCGCTGGCCCACAGCGGCTTGCCGGTGGCCACGGCGTTGCCCGAGCTCGGGCAGTTGCTCTGGGGGCCGCGGTAGCCGCAGACGTAGTGGCTGCCGAAGACGCCAACGGCGTTGCCGAAGGCGGGGTCGCGCATCGCTTCATCGGCCTCACCCCACCCGAAGTTGTCCCCGGCTACGATCTTGACCGTGCTGTAGCCGCGCGAGTCCAGTGCCGAGCGCAGGTTCTTGTACCAGGTGGTGTTGTAGCCCTTCTCGTTCCAGCCGCCCAGATACCTGACGGTCAGCCCGTGTGAGGTGGCGCAACCCAGCCACGCCACCAGGTAGTCGATCGAGTCGTTGGACCAGAAGTTGCCGTTGCCGATCCAGCCCGGGGCGCCCCACGACAGACCCACGAGGGTGATGTTGGGGTTGCGGGCCTTGGCCTGCTCCATCAGCCACCACTCGTACCCGCGGTTGCAGTTGACACTGCCACGGGTGTGTTCGTGGCTCGGCTCCGCACCCGAGGTCGAGTTGGTGTCGCCGCCGATCTCGACCTTGAGGATCTGCATCGCGGCGCCGTAACCCGGCTTGAACAGGTAGTCCAAGATGTCGCTACGCTGCGGCTCCGGATAGTCGATCAGCAGCCTGCTGTTGCCTCCGCCACCACTGACCGCGCCGATGCCGTCCAGGGCCCGCCCGCCCGACGCTCCGTTGATGGTGATCGCGGTCGCCGCCTGGACCGGCGACGAGATCGCGACCAGCACGCTCGCCGCAGTGAGGGTCAAGCCGGCGCAGACTGTCAGGCGTCGAATCAGATTCGGTCTTCTCACCGTGTGCTCCGTCCTCCAACCAAGGGGGTCAGTTCCGCAGGCTCCACTGCTGGTTCGCGCCGCTGTTGCACGACCACAGAATGATCTTCGTACCGTTCGCCGTCCCGGCCCCCGTGGCGTCCAGGCACAGCCCGGACTGCACACCGGTGACGGTGCCGTTGGCGTTGACGTTCCACTGCTGGTTCGCCTGGCCGTTGCAGTCCCAGATGATGACGGCGGTCCCGTTGGTCGTGCCTTGCCCGTTGGCGTCCAGGCACTTGGTGCCGTACACCTGCAACTGCTTGCTGGACGTATAGGTCCATCGCTGGTTCGTCTGGCCGCTGCAATCCCACAGCTGCACCTGGGTGCCATTCGTCGTCGTGCTGTTGGGAACGTCCACGCACCGCCCGGACTGGACACCCACGAGCTGCTGACCCGGGCCGCCGGTCGAGGACTGCACGCCGGCCGACGCCATCACCGACTGGGCGCCCGCCGGCCAGTTGCCATTGGTCACGACGGTGTTCCCGGACACGGTGTTGCCGTGGTCGTTGTTGACGTTGCTGCCACTACTGCTGGTCCAGTTTCCGGTGAGGGTGAGGGTGCCGGTGTGGTTGTTGCCGGCGCTGTAGTTGACGGTGGCCCACGTGCCGATCGCCGAGAAGACGTTGCCGGTCGCGGCGAAATACCGAGACCCCTCGTCGAAGTACACACCGAAGTAGCCATTGGTCCGCAGGCAGAAGTTGCCGCTGATGCGACCGTTCGGGTTGGCCGAGAGGGTGTAGATACAACCGCCGTCGTTCATCTGCTGCATGACGTCATGGATGTAGTTGCCGGTGACCTGGTAGTTGGCGGCGGTGGTGGCGGTGCTGTAGCGCGGCTGGTAGTTGTACAGCCCACGGTTGGCGTACTCGTCGCTGCCGCCGGCGTCGTTGGCGCCCCAGCCGTAGCCGAGCGTCAGGCCGGAGTAGGGCATGTTGTAGATCTCGTTGTGCGAGATGGTGACATTGGTGATGTACGTGGGGAGGAACGACGAGATGCCCCGGTAGTCGGTTCCGAGGTCGTGCACGACATTGTTGCTGATCGCGATGTCCCGGTTGACCATCCGCGAGTCGCTCGGGTGGTGCGCGTCGGCCCGCACGCCACCGGCCACGATCGCGCTGGCCGAGGTCCGGCTGAACGTCGACCCGGTGACGGTGATCGCGCTCGCACCCAGGCCGACACCGGAAGCGTGCGCGTTGGCGTCGTTGCCGATACCCAGAGCGGTTTGCCCGAGGTTGACGAACTGGTCATTGCTGAAGCTGATGGTATTGGCCGCCGACACCTGGACGGCCGCCGGCATTTGGTACCAGTTGGGCCGGGTGGCCTCGAACTGGGTGCAGCCGGACCGGCAGGAGCCGAAGGCCGGCCACGACCAGGTGCCGGCGATGTAGGCACCGGTCTGCTGGTCGACGAAGCCCTGGCTGCTGCTCGGCCCGAGCCAGGTTGAGCCGCTGAAGGTGACTCCGGAGAACGTGATGTGGTGTGCCGGCGCGTCATAGGTGCCACCGATGTCCACAAGGGACTGCAGCACCGGCAACTCGACGTCGACCGTGCTCATGTTCTGCCCGGCGAGCGGGATGTAGGACAGGACGCCGGTGCCGGGGTTGAGGTACCACTCCCCCGGCGTGTCGAGGAACTCGTACGCGTTCTCGATGTACAGCGGACCGGCCCGGAACGGACTGGCGAACGTGTCGTACCCGGCGTTGTTGTTGTTCCACGCCGGCTGTTGCATCGTGATGAGGTTGCCGCTGATGCTCTGCACCGGCGAGTACCGGTCGGTGAAGGACCCGATGCCCTCGAGCTCGACGCGGCTCTGGTTGGCGAGCGTGTTGAGGTAGCCCAACGCGCTGTTGGTGAACCGGAGCCCGGTGCTGCTGGCGGTGAAGTCAGACCGGTTCAGCGTTGTGCGGGCCCGCGTGGCCGGGGCGCCGGCGACGTAGAGCTGGCGCGTGTCGACTCCCGTGCCGACATTCGCCTGCCAGATGTTCTTGCCGGCGTTGGCGAGCGACCATCCGGTGACCTGCCGGGCGCCGCTGATCGTCGGGTGTGCCGAGGGGGCGGCTTGCCAGATCACGCTGTGCCCGTTGGTACCGGAGTCGGCGGCCGTCAGCCGCATCGGGGCGGACAGCCGATACACGCCGTCGGCCAGTTGCACGACGATGTCGTCGGACATGCCGCCGACCAGCGAACGGACCGCGGTCTGAGCGGCCGGCAGGGAACACGGCTGCGTGGCCGAGCAACTGGAGCCGGTGCCGCTCGGCGCTGCGTAGAGCGTCGTGGTCGCCGCGTGCGCGGGCGAAGCGGCGACCAGCACGGACACCGCGATCAGGCCCGCCGTTGCCACACCGGCCGTGAGGAGGCTTCGCACCGTGGAAGATGCAGACGCGAACACGTGACCTCCGATTCGAAGAGGCGGCTTCGTTGATGGTCGAACGCGACAAGCACGCATCGACTGCCGTCAGTGAGGGGACCTCATCATACGAATGACGTGTGCGCAACCTCTGTCGATGCGGCGGGGCCGCCACTGGACCTCGCCGGTGAAACTTTCAAGAATTGCGGTGCCGCTCGGACCGAGCACGGCGCCCGCCACCTGCGTTTCAGCCGTGGACACGGAGAACGTCGTGTGACCAGAGGCGTCCGTCAACCCTTGAAGCACATGACGTCGGGAGTCAATGCGGCTCAGTAACTATCGTTGCAGACGTGTGGGGTTGGCCGGGCCGTTGCGGCGAATGAGCCAGGCGTCGGTGATATGCGTGAACATCGCGGCGGCGGCGCCGGCCGGATCGCGGGCGACGATACGTTCGCAGATTCGCCGGTGGCCCAGGTTGGACGCCACGCACAGCGAACGTTCGGTCCGGCCCACGTATCGGGGGCTGTGGATCGCCTGGCTCTGCAGCGACCGCACGACCGCACGGGCGATGCGATTGCCCGACGCTTGCATCACTGTGTCGTGGAAGGCTCGGTCGAGCTTCTCATACCCGGGGTTGTCGTCCACGAGCTCGTCCATCCGGTCGACCAGCGCTGACAGGCGGTCGACGGTCTCCTGGTCCGCCACGCGGGCGGCCACATTGGCCATGTCCGCTTCGAGCAGCCGCCGGGTGACGACGAGGTCGTCGAGGATGGCCAGTCCGTCCTCCTCCGCGATGCTGGCGGTGAGGACAAGCTCGTCGAGCATGTTCCATCTCGTGGGCGGCGTCACGACCGTGCCGGAGCCCTGCCTCACCTGCACCAGTCCCTTTTCCTGGAGGATCTTCACCGCCTCACGCACCACGGTCCGGCTTACGGAGAAGGTCTCACACAATTCCGGCTCCGCCGGCAGCGGCGTGCCCGGCGGGTGCACCCCTCGGACAATGCGATCAACCAGATCGGCGGTGACTGCCCGAGCGAGATTGGCCGGTCGTCGCGTCCAGTCGGGGGGCGCCACGACGCTCGCGCCCGCTTCCTGCGCTGTGACCATTTTCCCTCCGGATGGCGTCCCCGTAGTTCGCGGCACCCGCTCAAGGCAGTCTATCGCCCGGGAAGATCCTACGAATAGTGTCCGCCTCGCCCTTCAATCCTCGTGCCGGGTCCTCACCGGGTCCTCACCGAGGGGTGAAGTCCTGGTTGGTACCGGCGGCGTTCTTGCACTGCCATTGATCGAGCTGTTGCCCCAGCGTGGCATTGGCGCCATACACGTCCAGGCACAGGCCACTGTTCTGGTTCTTGAACGAATAGGAACCGTCGGACTGCTGGACCGGAAGCCAGAGGCTGTTTGGCGCACTGTTGGGCACCTGCTGGACGATGTTCGGGGTCCCGGCCGCCGTCGAGCTGTTGGCCACGGCCACGTCGTAGCCCGAGTGCTGCGCCTGCAACCGACCGTACCCGTTCGCAACGGGCACGAACTGGAAATTCTGGTTCGTCTGCCCGTTGCACGTCCATTGCGTGATCGCCGCGCCGGCCGCCGTCGACACACCACTCACGTCGAGACACAAGCCGTTGTTGGCGATTTCGAGCCGGTGATAGCCGGTCGGGTAGCCCTGCGGCGGGCCTCCGGAGCCCGCTGTGAACTGCCACCAGTTCACATTGAACAGAGACCCGCTGCCGCCGGCGAACCGCAGATAGAGATCGTGAGTTCCGGTTGCGCCGCTGATCGGACACGAAACCGTGGCCCAGTTCTGCCAGCCGCCCGTACCCGACACGGTGCAGGTACCGGCGAGCGTCCCGGTAGCGCTGTCCAGACGCACCTCGATCCGGCCGCCGCTGGTTGCGGAGGCCACCCTGGCACTGAACGAGCCGGCACCGGTACCGAAAGCGACGCCTTTGACCTTGACGTAGTCACCGTTCTCGATCCAGCCGAGGTTCATGCCACCCTCGCTGGAAGCGCCCGTTTCGATACCGCTCTCCCAGGCGAACGTCTCGGCCTCTTGGCGCACGTACGGGTTGAGCGTGCCAACTTGGGGCGGCCCGGTCGTGGTCATGTTGATGGTCGGGAAGGTGCCGTCGGCGTTGTAGTTGAACTTCTCGACCGCGACCGAACGGGTGTAGCCGCCACCTCCTGGCAGCGCGCCGTTGTGGTAGAAGAAGTACGAGCCACCGTTGAAGTCGATGACGCCTGGATGGTTGGTGAAGCTGCTGCCCTGCGTGGGCATGATGGTGCCGCGATAGGTCCACGGCCCGGTGGGTGCGGGCGCAGTGGAGTAGGCGATGAACTCGGAGCAGCATTTCGCCGCGAACACCATGTAGTACAGGCCGTTGCGCTTGTAGAACCAGGGTCCTTCCTCATACAGGGTCGGCCGGTTGGCGTCCCCGGCGCGGGTGCCGAATCCCGCGGTGGTCAGCGGAATCTGCGCCGGGTTCCCGGAGTACGAGATCATGTCCGCGTTGAGCTTCACATACCACAGATGCGGGTTGCCGTAGAACAGGTATGCCTGCCCGTCATCGTCGATGTAGACGGTGGGGTCGATCTCGGCGTTCTGGATCAGCGGGCGGCCGAGCGCGTCGTGGAAGGGCCCCGTGGGGCTATCCGACACCCCCACGCCGATCGCTTGCGCGCCGTTCGACGTGCGGACGGGGACGTACCAGTAAAACTTGCCGTTGCGGAAGACGGCCTGCCCAGCCCACGCGTCCGAGCTCGCCCAACTGAAGGTGGCCAGGCTCATCGGCGAGCCGTGGTCGGTCCAGTTCACCATGTCGGCCGAGGACCAGACCCGCCAATCGCGCATCGTGAAGTAGGTCGAGCCGTCTTCGTCGTGTCCGGTGTACAAATAGACTCGGCCGTTGTAGAGCAGCGGCGCCGGGTCGGCGGTGTAGATCTGTTGCACGATCGGGTTGTCGGCTCTGGCTACGCCCGGAATCAGCGCCACCACGCAGAACAGGCTGGCCATCAGGGCGAGCGTGCGCCTCGATCGGCCTCGGCGAGCCAGGTTCACCGTGTCACTCCCTTGCTTGGTAGGAACGTGAGGGATGGCGCCGGTGCAGTCCGGCGCCACCGTCATAGGCTCAGCCGCGCAGGCTCCATTGCTGATTGGTGCCGCCGTGGCAACTCCAGAGTTGGAGCCTGGTCCCGTTGGCGGTGCCGGCGCCGCTGGCGTCCAGGCACAGCCCCGATTGGGCGCCGATGATGGCGCCGTTGGCGGTGACGTTCCACTGCTGGTTGGCTTGGCCATTGCAGTCCCAGACGATGACAGCCGTGCCGCTGCTGGTGCCTTGGCCATTGGCGTCCAGGCACCTGTTGCCGTTCAAGGTGAGCTGCCGGTTGGCGGTGTAGGTCCAGCGCTGGTTGGTGCCGCCGTTGCAGTCCCAAAGTTGCGCCTGGGTGCCGTTGGTGGCGCTGCCGGACACGTCGACGCAGCGGCCGGAGCCGGTACCCACGATCGTCACACTCGACTGACCCGGCGGTGGGCTGCTCGGCGGCTGGCTGCTCGCCGGGGGAGAGTTCGGCGGCGTGTTGCCCGCGAAGGACGAGATGAACCGCCACGCCTCACCCTTGGTCCACGTCCGGACGCCGTCGTCACAGCCGGAGCATCCGTCCACCGGAGCGGGCCCATGACCTCCGTCGAAGGCGGCCCACTGCACCGGGTACCCGGCCCGGCACGAGTAGACGGTCATGATGTGTCGCCCGCTGCCCGCCGCCGGCTCAGGGGCGTTCTGGGCGGCACAGCCATTGGTGCGGACGAACGTATCGCGCAGCGACCGTCCATTCGAGATATTCAGGACGTTGTCGGACACGCCGTGGATCCCGAAGTACCCGATCGGCTGGGTGCCGCCGCTGCAACCGGACAGGTTGGCGCCGGAGTAGACCACGACGGCCCGGAACACGGTGGCCCGAGCGCACGCGATGGCGTAGCTCATGCCGCCGCCGTAGCTGAACCCCATCGCGAACAGCTGTGCGCTGTCGACACAGAGGTCGTTCTCGATCATCCGGATCATGTCATCGGTGAAGGTGAGGTCCTGACCGTTGCTGTTCGCCCAACCGTTGCCGATGCCTTGCGGCGCGACCAGGATCGCGCTGTTGTTCGACTGTTCCTGCATGCCGTAGTAGGACCACGCGGTGCCACTGGATCCGCCTGAGGAGACGTCGTTCATGGTCCCGCCCCGCCAGTGGTACGCGAAGATCAACCGATACGCGCGGGTGTTGCTGTAACCGTCGGGGATCCGCAGGATGAAGCTGCGGCTCTGGCCACTGCTCTGGATGGTGTACGAACCGTTGTGCAGGGTCGGGTTCTTGCCGCAACCGGCCGTCGTCGCCGCGGACGCGGCTGGTGCGATGATCGTGGTTACGGCGACTCCGCCAGCGGCAACAACTGCGACAGCGCCAAGCACCGCCAGCCAACGGGGAACGAAATGTCGTGTTCGGAGAGCGTTCACAGCTGCGACTCCTCTGCAGATGGTCAGGCGGCGCTCATGTTCCAGTGGCTATTGGTGTGGCTGTTCGGAGGCCATGCACGCATTCGAGCCGGCCACGGTGTGTGCCACGCCATCCAACGCAGCCGCTGAACTCCGAGACCTGGCTCCGCGGAGCTCACTGGTTCACCTCCGCTCGGAAGCCGAGATCGGAACATAGGTCGTATGATGTCTCATGTCAAGCAATGGAAATACCTCGATGTAGGCTTCACGCAGTTGGGCGCCGAGCAGCGTGAAACTTACACGCGGGGATCAAACTCCATCTACCGATGAGGCCCACACGTCATACGAATAATGTTGCGCCCGATGCATGCCCGGGCAGGCTCGGGATGGTGGTTATGCCAAGGCTCGCGTCCCCGGTCCTGCCGTGGCCATGCGTCCGACCCCGGCGATCAGGTCGGCGAGGCGATGAGCGCGGATGCCCAGTTGCCCGTCCTCGGCGAAGCCGGCGACGATGCCGCGTACGTGCTGCTGCGCGGCTTCGGCGAGGCCGTCGTACACCGCGGCGAAGATCTCCCGGGCGCGTTGGCGGGGCCACCGTGGTGGCAGCAACTGGACGGGTAGCTCGGGATCGAGGACGGGGAATCGGCGGTAGGTGTTCATCACCTCGGTGCGGGCGCGGGCAGCCTCGGCGCCGCCGACCTCGCCGCGACGGATGCGCGGCAGCAGCGGACCCCACCGGCTGACGAACGACTCGTACTCGCCGGCGATGCCGGCCACGTCCCAGGCCTTGATCGGGGTGCGGCTGGGGCTCGCCTCGAGCTCCACGTGGCGGGCGCGGAAAACGGTGACCGCGCCCAGATCGTGGTCGGTGAGCTTGGCCGTCGCTCTGGGAGCAAGCGCGGACGGTGAGATCCACAATGCGTCGTAGAGCGGCGCGAAGCCCAGCCAACGCAGCTGGCTACGCAACGCCCGGCGCTCGACGCTCAGCTCGTTGGGCAGGGAGAAGGCGACGAGCGTCCACCATCCGTCCCACTGCGGGCTCGGCGCGGTGGAGGCGGCGATCCGGCCGCCACCGACGGACAGGTGGACGACCGCCGGCCGGGTCAGCCGGTAGGAACTGTGCCGCCCGTCTCGGCTGCTTTCGAGCACGTCGCGCCGGGCCAGCCGGCTGATGGCGGTTCGAGCGCCGGCCGGGCTGATGCCCGACTCGCCGAGCAGTGCCACGATCGCCGCGGATGGCACCCAGGCCCGGGTGCGCAGGGTGTAGTCGGCCATGAGGGTCACCGCAAGGTCCTGCGGCGAGCTGCCGGTTTGCCGTCGCGGAAGGCGGACCGAGCCGGCCGGGAAGATCTCCTCGATGTCGAACGGCGTTACCACGGGCCCGCTCCGGTGAAAGTTTCGTACGTCTCGATGGCTGCGTACCAGCTTACGGCCCGGTTCGCCGACATCGCCCTAGTGATCGAGAAACTTCGATTGACACTTATCTGTCCGAGAGAACAACATGTGCGAAACGAGCCCGTACCCAGCCCTTCTCTCTCTCCGAGTCGTAAGGAGTGAGGCACGTGAACACACGGCGCAAGATATTCCTCGGCTGTGCGGCGGCCCTGACGGCCGTGACGTTGTCGGTGCCGCTGGCCGCGCGCCCGGCGCTGGCGGCGTCCTTGGTCCAGGTGACGAATTTCGGCGACAACCCGGGCGGCATGCAGATGCACATCTACGTGCCGGACGCCCACCCGGCCAACCCGGCGATCGTGGTGGCGATGCACGGCTGCGGCGGCTCCGGTCCGGGCTTTTACTCTGGCAGTGAGTTCGCGTCCTTGGCCGACCGGCTCGGGTTCATCGTGATCTATCCCAGTGCCGAGCAGCAGGCCGGATTCGGCAAGTGCTTCGACACGTGGTCCGACGCGGCGAAGCGGCGCGGCGGCGGCAGCGACCCGGTGTCGATCGTGTCGATGGTGACCTACGCCGAGCAGCATTACGGCGGCGATCCGAACCGGGTCTACGCCACCGGCAGCTCATCCGGCGGCATGATGACCAACGAGATGCTGGCGCTGTACCCCGACGTGTTCAAGGCTGGAGCGGCATTCATGGGGGTGCCGTTCAACTGCTTCGCCAACGCGGCCGACTATCCGCCCGGTGCCAGCAAATGCACCGGTGGCAGCATGGACCGGACCCCGCAGCAATGGGGCGACGCGGTCCGCCAGGCGTACCCCGGCTACACCGGTCCCCGTCCTCGCGTGCAGTTGTGGCACGGCACGGCCGACACCCTCGTGCCCTACCAGCTCCTGCAGGAGGAGATCGAGCAGTGGACCAACGTGTTTGGTCTGAGCCAGACGCCGAGCGCCACCGATACCCCGCAATCGGGGTGGACCCGGCGGCGGTTCACCGACTCGACCGGCACCGTGCAGGTTGAGGCGATCAGCGTCGCCGGAGCCGGACACAGCCTGCCGCAGAGCGGGATGGCCGCATTCGCGATCGCGTTCTTCGGGCTCACCGGGGCCCCGCCGACGACGCCGGCCAGTTCCCGCCCGCCCTCGAGCAACCCGCCGTCCAGCCCGCCTCCCGCCAGCAGCCCGCCGCCGCCGAGCGGTACGTGCCGAGTCACCGACACCGTCAATGCGTGGAACACCGGGCTCACCGCGACCATCACCATCACCAACACCGCCACCACGACCATCAACGGCTGGTCCCTCGCATTCACGCTCCCTGCCGGGCAGAGCATCACCGGCGGCTGGAACGCCACCTACGCGCCGAGCTCAGGGCCGGTCACCGCCCGCAACGTGAGCTACAACAGCGTCCTGGCCCCCGGCGCGTCGACCAGCATCGGCTTCCAGGCGACCCACACCGGCAACACCGCGAAGCCGGCCACGTTCACGCTCAACGGGACCGCCTGCGCCATCGCGTAACCGAAAAGGGGCGGGCCGGCCGTGAACCGTGCGGGCTTATGGTGTCGCGAG
>Ga0207661_10001869_pt1 | contig 14428 bp, 8 predicted proteins | sample KBSC713LmetaG_FD_184337 | JGI IMG/M metagenome (GOLD analysis project Ga0207661, IMG submission 184337) | Corn rhizosphere microbial communities from Kellogg Biological Station, Michigan, USA - KBS C7.1-3L metaG (SPAdes) (version 2) | ecosystem: Host-associated > Plants > Roots > Rhizosphere ...
CGGATCGATGATCACCGCCGCTCCGGAAATGCAGAAGGTCGCGCGAACGATCGAGCGCGTCGCGTCAGCCGACGTGTCCGTGATGCTGCTCGGCGCAAGCGGCACCGGCAAGGAACTGCTTGCGCGGGCGGTCCACGAGAAGAGCGGACGCAAGGGCGAGTTCGTCGCCATCAACTGCGCCGCGATCCCCGAAACCCTGCTCGAGTCCGAACTGTTCGGCTACGAGCGCGGCGCGTTCACCGGAGCGGTCAAGTCGAACGTCGGCAAGATCGAGCTTGCCCAGGGCGGGACATTGTTTCTCGACGAGGTCGGCGACATCCCGCTGCCGCTCCAGGTGAAGCTTCTGCGCTTCCTGCAGGAGCGCGTGATCGAGCGGATCGGCGGCCGAAGCGCGATTGCGGTCGACACTCGGATCGTCTGCGCCACGCACCAGGACCTCGACGCGATGACGGCCGATGGGCGCTTCCGGGAGGACCTCTATTACCGCCTCGCCGAGATCGTGGTGAAGATCCCCTCGCTCGCCGAGCGGTCGGGCGACGCGGTCCTCCTCGCGCGCCACTTCGTCAACCGGTTCGGACGCGAGCTCAACCCAAGTATCCAGTCGCTGAGCGCCGACGCGATCGAAGCGATCGACGCCTACGGCTGGCCGGGCAACGTCCGCGAGCTCGAGAATCGGATCAAGCGCGCGGTGATCATGGCGGACGGAAAGAGCGTCTCCGCGGCCGATCTCGACCTGCAGGCCGGCGTCGATGTCGGCGAGGACGTCTTGCCGATCAACCTACGCGCCGCGCGCGAGATCGCCGACCGCAAGGCGATCCGCCAGGCGATGAGCCGCACCGACAACAACATCTCGGGCGCGGCCAAGCTGCTCGGGATCAGCCGACCGACGCTGTACGATTTGCTGAAGCAGTATCGGCTGTCGGCCTAGCTCGCGAGCTGCTCGGCCATTTCCGCGACTTCAAGCCAGCGCAGCTCCATGGCTTCGATGTCGGCGCGGTGGCGGGCAATGCGTTCGGTGAGCTCGGCGAAACGCTTCGCATCGCGCGTGTAGAGGTCGGGATCCGAAAGCGCCGCTTCGTCGGCCGCGACCTCGGCTTGCAGGCGTTCGATTTCGGCTGGCAGGCGATCGTAATCCCGCTGGTCTTTGTAAGACAGCTTGTTCCCCAACCTAGGCCGGGGTCCAGGAGGCGAAGCCTGTTTTAGACGTTCGGCGCTCCGCGCCGCCTGGGCCCCGGCCTTCGCCGGGGGACGATGCGCCGCATAACGCTTGCTCACCCAATCCTCGTAGCCGCCGGCGACGATGTCGACCTTGCCCGAGCCGTCGAGCCCGAGCGTGATCGTCACGGTGCGGTCGAGAAAGTCGCGGTCGTGGCTGACGATGAGAACGGTGCCGTCGTAATCGGCAATCACTTCCTGCAGCAGGTCGAGGGTTTCGAGATCGAGGTCGTTGGTCGGCTCGTCGAGCACCAGCAGGTTCGCCGCCCTCGCAAACTCGCGCGCGAGGAGTAGCCGCGACCGCTCGCCGCCCGAGAGCGATCCGATCGGCGCGTCGGCGATCGCCGGGTCGAACAGGAATTCCTTCAAATAGCCTTTGATGTGCTTCTTGCTTCCGCGCACCTCGATCCAGTCGCCGCCGTTCGCGAGCACGTCTTTCACCCGGCGCTGCGGCTCCATCAGCTTGCGCTGCTGGTCGATGACGATCCCGGACAGCGTCTTCGCCAGCGTCACCGTGCCGCTGTCGGGCCGAAGCTCGCCCGTCAGAAGCTTGAGCAGGGTGGTCTTGCCGGCGCCGTTCGGGCCGACGATCCCGATGCGATCGCCGCGCTGGATTCGAAGCGAAAAGTCGCGGACGATCTGGCGCTCGCCGAAAGCCTTCGAGACCTGGTCCGCTTCGATCACGGTTTTCGAGCGGACGTCGTCCTTCGCCAGCGCGAGCTTCGCCGTGCCCGCGGCACCGAGCATCGCCGCCCGCTGAGCACGCATTTCATGGAGCTTCGTCAGGCGACCCTGGTTGCGGCGGCGCCGGGCGGTGACTCCGCGCTGTAGCCAGTGAAGCTCGATCTTCAGCTTGGCGTCGAGCTTCTCCGCCGCCCTCGCCTCTTCCTCATAGACACGCTCGGTCCATGCCTCGAAGCCGCCGAAGCCGATCTCCGCGCGCCTAAGCTGTCCGCGGTCGAGCCACAGGCAGCTGCGAGTCAGCCGCGTCAGGAAGGTGCGGTCGTGACTGATGGCGATGAACGCACCCTTGTAGCGCTTCAGCCAGTCCTCAAGCCATTCGATTGCGCCAAGGTCGAGATGGTTGGTGGGCTCGTCGAGCAGCAGGAGGTCCGGCTTCGAGCCGAGCGCTCTCGCGATTGCCGCTCGGCGCCGCTCGCCGCCACTTGCCGTGAGCGTCGGGCGCGAAAGGTCGATGCCGAGCTGGTCCGCGATCGCTGCGGCTTCGTGCGCCTCCGGCGCGCCCGACCCGTGGACGACCCAGTGTTGCAGCGTCTCGAACGCGTCCATCCGAGGGTCCTGCTCGATCAGCACGACATGGGTTCCAGGTACGATCGTGCGCTTGCCCTCGTCGGGGTCGATGAGCGCAGCGAGGCACTTCAGTAGCGTCGTCTTGCCGGCGCCGTTGCGTCCGATCAGCGCCAGCCGGTCGCGCTCGCCGATGTAGATGTCGAGGTGGCGGAACAGCCAGCCTTCACCCTGGATCAATCCCAGGTCTTCATAAGAGAGTATCGGCGCGGCCATCGGGCCGGGCCGTAGCGGCAGCACTCGGGCGGAAAAAGCCCTACCCCTCAGCGGGGCAGGCCGACGCATGCATGTTGCGCAATTGTCACGCCGCTGTGACCCTGAACGGCGTCCGGCAATAGCGTTCATAGCCAATTCAATGGCCGATGATAGAAGAACGGCCGACGAAAGAGTCGAGTCATGAAACTAGTGCGTACCCTTCTCCTTGCCGGGCTCCTTGCAGCCGGCCTCAGCAGCGCTCCGGCGCTGGCCGATCCCCCGCGCGATTCGCAGCGGGCCTTCCAGGGGCGGCAGGAAGGCCGGTCGATGCCGCTTCCGCAGCTCGAACGGCGGGTGATGCCCTTCATGGGCCCGAACGCCGACTATCTCGGCCCCGAGATCAACGGCGGCGCATACCGGATGAAGTTCATTCAGAACGGGCGCGTGATCTGGGTCGACGTGGATCCGCAGACCGGACGGATCATTCGACGCTCGCGTCCGTAGCGATCGTTGCGGCCGGATTGACTTTTCGCCGCGCCTTCCCAGTTGTTCCGGATAAGCAACCTCTCGCCGCAACACGGGTTGACGGTGCGAAGATGAATAGCTCCGGGGAGCATCGATGCGCGTTTTAATCGTCGAAGACGAACCCAATCTCGGGCGCCAGCTGCGCTCGACGCTCGAGGGCGCCGGCTATGCCGTCGATCTCGCCACCGACGGTGAGGACGGGCATTATCTCGGCTCGACCGAAAGCTATGACGCGGTCATCCTCGACCTGGGCCTGCCCGAGATCGACGGCCTCACCGTGCTCGACCGGTGGCGCAAGGAAGGCCGCAAGATGCCGGTCCTCGTCCTCACCGCTCGCGACAGCTGGTCGGACAAGGTCGCCGGCCTCGATGCGGGTGCGGACGACTATCTCGCCAAGCCTTTCCAGACGGAGGAGCTAATTGCCCGGCTCCGCGCGCTGATCCGCCGTTCGTCGGGCAACGCCTCGTCCGAGCTCATCGCCGGCGACATTCGGCTCGACACGCGCTCGGGCAAGGTCACCAAGGCAGGCGAGCCGGTCAAGCTCACAGCGCAGGAATACAAGCTGCTCTCCTACCTGATGCACCACAAGGGGAAGGTGGTCAGCCGGACCGAGTTGATCGAGCATATCTACGACCAGGACTTCGACCGCGATTCGAACACGATCGAAGTGTTCGTGACACGTATCCGAAAGAAGCTCGGCGCCGACGTGATCACGACCATCCGCGGCCTCGGCTACAGCCTTGAAGAGCCGGCGGAGGCCAGAGCGAGTTGAACAAGGAGGCCGCCCCCGTTTCGGCGGCGTCCGAGCTTCCATCCGCCGCCAGCCGGAGGGCGCATCGGCGCCGCACCGGATCGCTGACCCGGCGCATGATCGGAGTTGCGGCGGTCTGGATTGCGGCGCTTCTGCTGATCGGCGGATTTGGCCTCGACCGCGTGCTTTCACGGACCTTCGTCGACAGCTTCGACAACCAGCTCGTCTACATGCTCAATTCGATGGTCGACGCGTCGGAGATCGGCCCCGACGGCGGCGTTCGCTTCACCCGCGCGCCGGCGGAGCAACGGTTCGTCCAGCCCTATTCCGGCCTTTATTTCCAAATCACCGACATGCCAGGCAATTCGTGCCGCCACGGCGCGGAATCCGCGCTTTGCTATCCCTCACGTTCGTTGTGGGATCGGCGGCTGCGCGTGTCCGGCAACCACGTCGACATCAAGCCGCACCTCTACGACAGCAACGAGTTCTGGGATCCGGTGCGCAAGGAGACCCTGCGCATCGCGGAGCGCGACGTCATCCTTCCGGGCTCCAACGTCCGCTGGCACTTCCAGGTCGCCGAAGCCCGCGACAGCGTCGACAAGCAGATCCACAAGGCCCGCTCGATCCTCATCTGGAGCTTCAGCGCGCTCGGCGTCGGGCTCCTGATCCTCGCTGCGCTTCAGACGGTCTACGGCCTGTGGCCGCTTCGCCGCGTGCGTCGCGAGGTCGCCGCGATCCGCTCGGGCGACAAGACGCGGGTCGGCCGCGACTTCCCCGCCGAAATCCGTCCGCTGACCGAGGAGATCAATCAGCTTCTCGCCCACAGCGAGGAGCAGGCCGAAGAAGCGCGGCGCCATGCAGGCAACCTTGCCCACGCCTTGAAGACTCCGCTGACGGTGATCACCAATGCGGCGACCGCGCGCGCCGCCGATCTTGCCGACACCGTCTGTCGCGAAGCGCTGGTGATGCGGCGCCAGGTCGACCACCATCTCGCCCGCGCCCGGGCGATCGGCAGGCGCGCGGCCGCCCAGGCGCGCACTCGGGTGTGGGAGAGCCTCGAGGCGGTGCAGCGTGCGGTCGATCGGCTGCACGAAGGCGTCACCGTGGACATCGCCGGCGACTCCGAGGCGCAGGTTCGCGTCGAGCGGCAGGACCTCGACGAAATGCTCGGAAACCTCGTCGAGAATGCCGCGAAATATGGCGGCGGCCGAGTGTTCGTTACCGTTGAGCCGAAAGGGAAAATGGTCGACATCGTCATCGAGGACGATGGCCCAGGGATTCCGGCGGAGCGGCAGGGCGAGCTGTTCACTCGCGGCGCTCGGCTCGACACGACGGGCAAGCCTGGAACGGGGCTCGGCCTGGCGATCGTCCGCGACGTCGCCGAAATCTACGGCGGGAGGATTTCGCTCGAGCAAAGCGAGGACCTAGGCGGGCTGCTCGCTCGATTGACGCTCCCGGCCGGCTAATCATCGCCTGACGCCGGTCATTCGTCGAAAATCGTTGCCAAAGATCCGCAGCATGCGGCATGTCGTCGGGCTATTTCCGGAGGGGTGATATTCCATGCATTTCAAGATCTTGTCGCTCGCGACCGCGAGCCTGATCGCCGTTGCGCTTCCTGCCGCGGCGCAGACCACGAAGCCGGCCTACGGCGATTGGGGCTACAACCCCTCGGCGATGGACAAGGGCGTAAAGCCCGGCGACGACTTCTGGGCTTATGTGAATGGCACCTGGGACAAGAACACCCAAATCGCCCCCGACCGCGCCTCGGCCGGCCCGTTCGTCACCCTCTCCGACGACGCCGAGAAGGACGTTCGGCAGATCGTCGAGCAGCTCGCGAACGACCCGAACCGCGACCATCTCGGCCAGCAGATCGGCGATTTCTACTCGAGCTTCGTGGACACGGCCGCGATCGACGCTGCCGGAACGACGCCGCTGAACCCCTATCTTGCAGAGATCAACGGCGCCAAGACGCGTGCCCAGCTGGTCTCGCTGTTCATCAAGCCGGGCTTCGCAAGCCCCGTCGATGTCGGAATTGCGCCCGACTTCAAGAACCCCGACGCCTATGCTGCAGTCGCAAGCCAGGCGACGCTCGGCTTGCCCAGCCGCGAATATTATCTCGAAGACAATGCGAAGATGAAGGCGCACCGCGCCGCCTATCGCGACTATATCGTGACCATCGAGAAGCTAGCCGGGCTCCCCGGCGGTGAAGCGGCCGCCGACCGCATCATCGCGCTCGAAACCGCGCTGTCGAAGGTCCAGTGGCCCGGCGCGGACCGCCGCGACATCGACAAGATCTACAATCCGATGACCCAGGCGCAGCTGCAGAAGCTTGCGCCGCAGTTCGGCTGGTCGTCGGCTCTCCGAGAGGCCGGCCTCGGCAAGGCGAAGACCGTCATAGTGACCGAGCCGTCGGCGGTTGCCGGGGCGGGCAAGATCCTCGCCTCGACTCCGCTGTCGACCTGGAAGGAGTGGCTGGCGTTCCGCTTCGTTTCCGATCACGCGAGCTATTTGCCGAAGGCGATCGACGATGCGCGGTTCGACTTTTACTCGAAGGAACTGAACGGCGTTCAGCAGCAGCGCGACCGCTGGAAGCGGGGCGTGGCGGCGGTCAACGGCGCGCTCGGCGAGGGCGTGGGCGAAATCTATGTGAAGACGCACTTCCCGCCCGAGGCCGAAGCGCAGATGAAGGAGCTGATCGGCAACCTCGAGGACGCCTATCGCGAGCGCATTTCGAGCAGCCAGTGGATGGACGAAACGACCCGCACGGCCGCGCTCGCGAAGCTCGCAGCCTTCGAGCCCCGCATCGGCCATCCGGTGAAATATATCGACTATTCGTCGATGAAGGTCGTGAAGGGCAATCCGCTCGCCAACGCGATGGCGGCCTCGGACTTCGACTGGCAGCTGCAGCTGAAGCGCTTCCCCAGGCCGGTCGATCGGACGCTGTGGGAAATGTACCCGCAGACGATCAACGCTTATTACAATCCGTTCGCCAACCAGATCACCTTCCCGGCGGCGATCCTTCAGCCTCCCTTCTTCGATCCCAACGCCGACCCGGCCGCCAATTACGGCGCGATCGGCGCGGTGATCGGCCACGAGATGGGCCACGGCTTCGACAATGAGGGAAGCAAGTTCGATCCCCACGGCAAGCTGCGCAACTGGTGGACTCCGCAGGCCGAAAAGGCCTTCACGAGCAAGACCGACGCGCTGGTCGCGCAATATAACGGCTTCTTCCCGTGGCCGGACCTGCACCTCAACGGAAAGCTGACTCTCGGCGAGAATATCGGCGACCTGTCGGGGGTCGAGAATGCCTATGCGGCGTACAAGAAGTACACCGCCAAGCACGGCGAGCCGCCGGTGATCGACGGCCTGACCGGCGATCAGCGCTTCTTCATCGCTTATGCCCAGGCATGGCAGGAAAAGCAGCGCGAGGATGCGGAACGGCAGCAGGTCATCACCAACGAGCACAGCCCGGGCAAGTATCGGGTCAACGGCGTCGTTCGCAACGTCGACGCCTGGTACAAGGCGTTCAACGTGCAGCCCGGCGACAAGCTGTACCTGCCCCCCGACCAGCGCGTGCACATCTGGTAAGGACTGAAGTCAATCGAGGATTGGGGAGGGCGAGAATGAAGTTTCGTAGCGTGTTGTTGGTCGCCGGCGCAGCGGTGGCGATCGCGTCCCCGGCCGCCGCGCAGCAAAAGGCCGCATACGGGTCCTGGGGCGTCGAGACGAAGGATATGGACCCGAGCGTCAAGCCGGGCGACGACTTCTTCGCTTACGCCGAGGGCACCTGGCTCAAGAACCACCCGATCCCGGCGGACAAGACAGGCGCGGGCTACAATTACGAGCTTCCGGACGAGATCGAGCTGCAGGTCCGGAAGATGGTCGAGCAGGTATCGGCGAACCCGACGACGCCGATCGAGCACAAGATCGCCGATGCGTACAATGCGTGGATGGACGAGGGCGGGATCGAGGCGCGCGGCCTCGCGCCGGTGCAGCCCTATCTCGCCAGGATCAACGCGGTGAAGAACCGGTCCCAGCTGGTCGAGCTGATGGCGCAACCCGGCTACGCCGCGCCAGTGCGGCTCGGGATCACCGCCGACCAGGACGATCCGACCCGCTACACGGTTCGCGCAGGCCAGGTGCGTCTCGGCCTGCCGACGCGCGACTATTACCTGCTGAAAGGCGACAAGTATGACGCGATCCGCGCGGCGTACCGGCAGTACATTGTCGATCTCGGGAAGCTTGCCGGCCTGTCGGATCCAGAGGGCCGCGCGGACCGCATCATCGCGCTCGAGACGAAAATCTCGAAGGACCAGTGGACGCCCGAGCGCCGCCGCGACCCCGTCGCGACGCACAATGTGATGAACCGCGCGCAGCTGATGAAGCTGGCGCCGCAATTCAACTGGTCGGAGACACTGCGCTCGATCGGGCTCGGCTCGGCCAAGACGGTCGACGTCGCCGAGACCACGGCGGTGACCGCTGCGGGCAAGCGGATCGCGGACGTGCCGCTCAGCACGTGGAAAGAATATCTAACCTTCCGCTTCCTCAGCGATCACGCGAACGACCTCCCGAAGGCGTTCGACGATGCGCACTTCGGATTCTACGGGCACGCGCTCAACGACGTGCCAGAGCAGCAGGCGCGGTGGAAGCGCGGCATCCAAATGCTCGACTCCAGCCTGGGCGAGGCGGTGGGGCAGCTGTACGTCGCGAAATTCTGGCCGCCGCAAACCGCGAACCTCGCGCAAGAGCTCGTCGACGACATGCACGCCGCTTATGCCGAGAAAATCTCCAATGCGGCGTGGATGGACGAGCGTACCCGCAAGGCGGCACTGGCGAAGCTTGCGTCGTTCGACCCGCGCATCGGCCATCCCGTCAAGTGGATCGACTATTCGACGTTGGCGGTCAGCCCGACCGACCCGCTGGCGAATGCGATCGCGACACAGGAATTCCAGTGGAAGCTGGACCTCAAGCGCTTCCCGCACCCGGTCGACCGCACCCTATGGGAAATGACCCCGCAGACAGTGAATGCCTATTACGATCCGACGATGAACCAGATCACGGTTCCCGCCGCGATCCTGCAGCCGCCATTCTTCGACGCCAACGCCGATCCGGCGGTCAATTACGCCGAAACGGGCGCGACCACGATCGGCCACGAAATGGGTCACGGCTTCGACGACGAAGGCCGGCAATTCGACGCCAAGGGACGCCTGCGCGACTGGTGGACCCCGGCAACGGCCGCCAAATACAAGGTCAAGGCGGACATGCTCGCCGCTCAGTTCGACCAGTATGAGCCGATTCCCGGCGTGCACATCAAGGGCAAGCTGACGCTCGGCGAGAACCTCGCCGATCTCGGCGGCATGGAGACAGCCTATGCCGCGTATCGCCGCTACGTCGCTCGCCACGGTGAGCCGCCGGTGATCGACGGCTTCACCGGCGACCAGCGCTTCTTCATCGCTTATGCGCAGGCATGGCAGGGGAAGAGCCGCGAGGGCGCCGAGCGGCAGCAGCTGCTGAGCGACCCGCATAGCCCCGAGAAGTACCGGGTCGACGGAATCGTCCGCAATTTCGACCCCTGGTACAAGGCTTTCAACGTGCAGCCGAGCGACAAGCTCTATCTCCCGCCGGATCAGCGCGTCCACGTCTGGTAAGCGGCGGCTAGGAAAAGCCTTGCCTCGCCGCTAGTGCGGCGCCGTGACCGCATCGATCCATCCGCTCCAGGGCAGCCGGGCACCGTCACTCGACGCGCTGATGGCGCTCGTCGCGGGCGACATGAACGGCGTCAATGCCGTCATCCTCGAGCGCATGCAGAGCAAGGTCGCGTTGATCCCGGAGCTCGCCGGCCACCTGATCGCCGGCGGCGGCAAGCGCATGCGCCCGATGCTGACGCTCGCCTGCGGCACTCTGCTCGGCTATCCGGGCACGCGCCACCACAAGCTCGCCGCCGCGGTCGAGTTCATCCACACCGCGACCCTGCTCCACGACGATGTCGTCGACGGCTCCGGAATGCGCCGCGGCAAGCGCACGGCGAACCTCATCTGGGGCAATCCCGCGAGCGTTCTCGTCGGCGATTTCCTCTTCTCACGGGCGTTCGAGCTGATGGTCGAGGATGGCAGCCTCAAGGTCTTGAAGATTCTCAGCCACGCGTCGGCGGTCATCGCCGAGGGCGAAGTCGAGCAACTCACCGCGCAGCGGCAAATCGATACCGACGAGGACCATTATCTAGAGATCATCAGCGCCAAGACCGCGGCGCTGTTCGCAGCGGCCTGTCGGGTGTCGCCGGTGGTCGCCGAAGCGAGTGAGGCCGCCGAGCTCGCGCTCGAAGCCTACGGCCGCAATCTCGGAATCGCGTTTCAGCTGACGGACGACGCGATCGACTATTCTTCAGACGCCTCGGTCATGGGCAAGCCGCAAGGCGACGACTTTCGCGACGGCAAGATGACCCTGCCGGTGATCCTCGCTTATGCCCGCGGCACCGAGCACGACCGCGCGTTCTGGCGTTCGGCGATTGGCGGCGACCGCGTGTCGGACGACGATCTGGTGCACGCCACCGCGCTGCTCAAGGCGACCGACGCGCTTACCGACACCGTCGAGCGCGCGCGCCAATACGGCCGCCGCGCGGTCGATGCACTCGCCATCTTCCCCGCGAGCAAGGCCAAGGCGGCGCTGATCGAAGCGGCCGAGTTCGCGGTCGCCCGCGCCTACTGAATCGAGGAGGAATGTTCCTATGCGTTCGTGGATGATCGCGGCCCTTGCTGCCGCCGTTGCCGTCCCTGCCGGTGCGGCAACGCTCCATCAATATTCCTCACTCGCCCTCAGCCCCGACGCTAACCGCATCGCAGCGATCGAAAGCGACGCAACCGCCGATTCCGCCACTCGGCCGCACGGCAAGATCGTCCTGAGGTCGGCCTCCACCGGCCGGATCATCTCCACGATCGATCCGTGCGCGGCGTGCAATTACTCGGACCTCGAGTTCGGGCCGGATGGCCAGCTCGCTTTCCTGGCAAGCAATGCGGGAAAGACGAAGCTGATGCTCGAGCGCGGCGGCGTGCCCGTCACGCTGACCACCGTCAACGGAATCGCGCAGGACCCGCGCTTCTCGCCGGACGGCCGGCGCATTGCGCTGCTCGTCACGATCGGTGCGCGCAAACAAGCCGGCGCGACCCAGGCGGGAGTTCGGCAGGTCGGCGAGATCGGCGAGGAGAATGACGAACAGCGCATCGCCGTCGTTCCCGCTGCAGGCGGCGCGCTGACGCCGCTCTCGCCGGCCGACCGCTACGTCTACGAATATGAGTGGACGCCCGACGGGAGCGGTTTCGTCGCCACCTCGGCGCTCGGGAACGGCGACAATAATTGGTGGATCGCCGAGCTCGACCGGATCGACGCCGCGACGGGCGCGGTTCGGCGCATCGCCGCGCCCAAGGTGCAGATCAACCAGCCGCGCGTGTCGCCCGACGGGCGGACGGTAGCGTTCATCGGCGGGATCATGAGCGACTTCGGTTCGGTCGGCGGCGACGTTTACACGGTGCCGATCGCTGGCGGAGAGCCGGTCGACCGGACGCCCGGCTACCGCGGCACCTTCACCTCGCTGCTGTGGGGCCGGGCGGGCCTCGAAGCATCCGCGCTCATCGGCGACCAAAGCGCCATCGTTCCGTTCGACGAGCGCGCCGTCCCGGGCCAGCCGATCTGGTCGGCACCGGTGTCGACGTCCGCCGGCGGCGCAAGGTTTGCCCGTTCGGCCGACGGCAAGTCGGTTGCCTTCGTCGAGCAGGATTTCGAGCACGCGCCGGCGATCTATTCCGGAGGGATTCCCACGCCCGCCAAGATCACCCATGACAATGACGCCTGGGCGCCGCTCGTGACTGCGCGGAGCCTAAGCTGGAAAAGCGGTCCCTTCACCGTTCAGGGCTGGCTCCTCGCGCCGCGGACTCCGCCCGCGGGCAAGGCGCCAATGGTCACAAGCGTCCACGGCGGACCGGCGGCGGCCAACACTCCCAACTTCGTCTGGCAGGGCACGACCGCCGATCTCGCGCGCGCCGGCTATTATCTGTTCCTGCCCAATCCGCGGGGGAGCTACGGCCAGGGCGAGGCGTTCACCCGCGCCAATATCCGCGACTTTGGCGGTGGCGACCTCAAGGACATCCTCGCCGGGATCGATGCAGCCGAGCGCGCCGTCCCGATCGACGACGACCGCCTCGGCCTGATGGGCTACAGCTACGGCGGCTTCATGGCGATGTGGGCGAACACGCAGACGAACCGCTTCAAGGCGATCGTCGCGGGCGGAGGCCTGTCGGACTGGCTCAGCTATTACGGCACGAACGGGATCGACCAATGGATGATCCCCTATTTCGGTGCGTCGCTGTACGACGACCCCAATCCGTACTGGGCCGCGTCGGCCATCCGCACGATCAAGAATGCGCACACGCCGACTTTCGTCTTCGCCGGGGAGCGCGACATCGAGGTGCCGCCGACCCAGTCGATCGAATATTGGCACGCGTTGCGCGCATTGAACGTGCCGGTGAGCCTGGTGATCTACGCAGGTGAAGGCCACGGCATCCGCGACCCCAAGAATTCGCTCGACTCGCGGCGGCGGACCGTCGCCTGGTTCGATCGCTATCTCGGACGCGGCCAGGCAGCACGATAGATCAGCCGCGACGCGTTATAGGCGCGGACATGCGCCTGCCGATCGATGATGTTCTGCCCGAATTGGTCGGGGTTCTTCGCGACGGCACGCGCGCGCTTCTGATCGCTCCGCCGGGCGCGGGCAAGACGACGAAAGTCGCGCCTGCGCTGCTCGGCGAAGAATGGTGCACAGGGCAGGTTCTTTTGCTGGTACCGCGGCGGCTTGCGGCCCGCGCGGCAGCGGAATTCATGGCCGCCGCGCTGAGTGAAAAGCCCGGCGAGACGTTCGGCTACGCGACGCGCCTCGACAGCAAGGTCGGCAAGCGGACGCGCATCGTCGCAATGACCCACGGCGTGTTCCTGTCTCGGATCGAGGACGATCCCGAGCTCGCGGGCGTTTCGGCGGTGCTCTTCGACGAAGTGCATGAGCGAAGCCTCGACAATGACTTTGCGCTCGCGCTCGCGCTCGATTCGGCGGGTGCCTTGCGCCCGGAGCTGCGCCTGCTAGCGATGTCGGCGACGCTCGACGCCGAGCGTTTCCGCCGGCTGCTCGGCGACCCGCCGACGATCGTCAGCGAAGGCAAGAGCCATCCCCTCGAAATCATCTACACCGGCCGCGATCCCGGCGCGCGTGTCGAGCAGCAGATGGCCTCGGCGATCCGCAGGGCGCTCGGAGAACATCCCGGATCGCTGCTCGCCTTTCTGCCCGGCGTCGCGGAGATCGAGCGAACCGCCGAAGCGGTCGGCGCGCTTCCTGCGGGTATCGAACTGCACAGGCTGCACGGCGGTGTCGAACCGTCGGCGCAGCGCTCAGCGCTCGCCGCCCCTTCGGCCGGAAAGCGCAAGCTGATTCTCGCCACCAGCATCGCGGAAACCAGCGTCACGCTCGAGGATGTCCGGATCATTGTCGATAGCGGGCTAACGCGGCGGCCGCGCTACGACCGCGGCGCCGGCCTGACGCGCCTCGTCACCGAACGCGCCAGCCAGGCCGCCGTCACGCAGCGGGCGGGCCGTGCCGCCCGCCAGGCACCAGGGGTCGCAATCCGGCTGTGGGAGGAAGCGGCTACCGCGTCGCTTCCGGCGCACGATCCGCCCGAGATCCTCGAGGCCGATCTCTCCGGCCTGGTGCTGAGCTGCCTGCTTTGGGGCGAGCCCGATCCGCTGCGGCTGCCGTTCGTCGATGCGCCGCCGAGAGCGGCGCTGGACGAAGCGAAGCGGCGGCTGCTCGGTCTTGGCGCAATCGACGCCGACGACAGGTTGACGAAGCACGGCCGAGCGATCGCCGCGCTGCCGCTCGAACCCCGGCTCGCCCATATGCTGATCGAGTCGTCTAGGCGGGGCTTTGCGGCAGCAGCCGCGAACGTGGCGGTGCTTCTGACCGAGCGGGGGCTCGGCGGAAACGAAGCCGATCTCGATGTCCGCTCACGCCGGTGGCGATCCGACCGGTCGCCGAGAGCGGAAGCGGCGCGGAAGATGGCGGCGAACTGGTGCCGGCGAGTAAACGGCAGCGGTTCGGCGGCAGGCCACGATCTGGGCAAGGCTCTTGCTATCGCCTTTCCCGACCGCGTGTCACGGCGCCGCGATCCCTCGGGCGAGACCTGGCAATCGGTCGGCGGACGCGGCTTTCGCCTCGATTCCGCGAGCCCGCTCGCACGGAGCGAATGGCTCGCGGTCGGCGAAGTCGCCGGCCACGCTTCCGGGGCTCGGATATTGTCCGCGTCGGCGCTCGATGAGAGCGACGTGCTCGACCTCTTCGCGACGCGCATCGAGACACGTCACGAGGGCTCGTTCGATCCCGCCACCGGCTCGGTGACA
>Ga0207661_10001871_pt1 | contig 14422 bp, 10 predicted proteins | sample KBSC713LmetaG_FD_184337 | JGI IMG/M metagenome (GOLD analysis project Ga0207661, IMG submission 184337) | Corn rhizosphere microbial communities from Kellogg Biological Station, Michigan, USA - KBS C7.1-3L metaG (SPAdes) (version 2) | ecosystem: Host-associated > Plants > Roots > Rhizosphere ...
CGGCAATTCACACGTGATGATGAACGACGTGATGGGCGAGGAAGGAAAAGGCCCGAAGGCGTTCGGCGGATCGCCGGCGTCGCTCTGGCTCTACGTCGAGGACGCGGACGCGCTGTTCCGCCGCGCTGTAGACGCCGGCGCAAAGATCCCGCCGGGGCCGATGGGTCAGATCCAGGACCAATTCTGGGGCGACCGGTGCGGCATGGTGATCGATCCGGAAGGCTATCGCTGGACGATCGCGACGCATAAGGAGGACCTGACACCAGACGAGATGAATCAGCGGCAGGAAGAGTTCTTCCGTCAGTTCGCGCACGCGTAGCATCGCCGGCTGATCACCGTTTCGTCGCCGTACCCACGTAGAGAATTCCCTGGTAGGCGGACGGCCGCCGCGCGGTGATTCGCGCGGCGGTCAGTCCAGCCGCATCCGCCAACTCCGGCCAGCGCGACGCGGAAATCGGATGCGGAACCCAACGGCTCGCGCCGCGTCGGTCGTATTCCACGACGACGACGCGACCACCTGGACGTAATTCCTCGGCAAGTTGCCCCAGCACCCCCGGCGCGTTCTCGACAAAGTGGAGCGCGTTGGCCAACAGAATCCCGTCGAGTAGCCCCTCGCCGGTTGCCGGCAGTTCGAGCCGCTCGGTGAAGTCGGCCTTCACGGGAATGATGCGAACGGTGGGCGTCGGCGGCAGAGCGCGAAGTGCGCGAACGGCGGTCGCGTCGTCATCCACCGCGTAGATCGTACTGCCGGGGCCGAGCAGCGCGGCGAGGGCGCGCGTGAACGTCCCCGTTCCGGCGCCGAGATCCGCCCAGAGACCGGTGCTGTCGCCGACAGCGTCGCGAAGAAGCTCGATGGCGTCGTGAAGCTCCGTCGTCAATCTCCACGGACCGGGGGGGTTGGTTCCGAACAAGCCTGCCTCGCCTTATGCTAGCTGGGTCGGGCACGGTTATCCCCATCAATTGAGATCAGACCATGAAGAGAGCTCGTCACAGTCTCGGCGCGTCGTTCGCGCTGCTCGTCGTTGCTGTCGCTCCTGCCGCGCACGCTCAACGCGGCGGCAATGTCGCGATCGATACGGCCAATGATCCTGTCTTCGCGCTGGTGGACCGCCTCGATCTCGAGAAATACAAAGCGACGATCAAGGGTCTCACGCAGTTCGGCGATCGCCGCCAGGGCACCGATCGCAATCGAGCCGCGGTGGACTGGATCGAGGCGCAGCTCAAGAGCTACGGCTGCACGCCGACCGAGCGCATCACCTACACCTACACCACGCTGCAGCGGGGAGGGGGAGGGGGAGGGGGCGGCGGCCGCGGGCCTGCGCGTCCGCCGGGCAGTGTCGTCGGCGTCGGCAAGTCGGCCACGCCGGCACAGGGCGGCGGCCGCTTGTGGGGCGTCCGTACCCAGACGGGCGTCAATACGGATTCTCTAAAGCAGCCGGACGCCAAGCTCCGTGCGCTGAACGCACAGCCCGCGACCGACGGCGAGAGACAAGAGGTCTACTGCACCAAGGTCGGCAAAACGCATCCCGAAGAGATGTACATCGTCGGCGGACACATGGACGGCCATGGCTGGGGCGAAGCCGCGAACGACGACGGCTCCGGCACCGCGCTGGTCATGGAGCTCGCTCGTGTTTTTAGTCAGCCCGATGTTCAGACAGACCGTTCGATCCGATTCATTCTCTGGAACAACGAAGAGACCGGCACCAACGGCGCCCGCGCCTACATCGCACAGCGCCAGGCGCTCCAGGGAAAAGAGGAGCCCGCGGGATCAGGCAAATACCCCGAGCCCAAATGGCTCGGAATGATCCAACACGACATGATGATGTTCGACCACGGCGCGCCGCGCCCCGACGGCACGCTCAATCCCGAGCAGCGCCCCGAGGCCAACGTCAACATCGAGTTCCAATCGAGCTCGAAGTTTGCCGAGGGCGCGCAGAAACTCGCCTGGTTCTTCCAAACCGCGAATGAGAAATACGCGAAGGACTATCCGGCCAAGGTCGGCCAGCACATGACGAACACCGACTCGGGCCCCTTCCAGGACATCATCCCCGCGATCTCGCTCCGCGAGAACGAACGCGGTGAACAGATCGGCGCCGGCTGGGATCCGCACTGGCACCAGCCCACGGATCGGTACTCGACGTTCTCGGACAAGGATTTCAGGCTCGGCTTGAACGCGGCGGAAACCACGCTCGCGGCCGTAGCTCTTCTCACGGGCGCTACGCTCAAAAAGTGAGAAGCTCTAGAGATCAGTCCGATTTGGCGCTCGTGACGAGTCGAAACTGCGAAACCGCTTTGGATACGGGACAAAGCAACAGGATTTGACGGATCACCTACAGGAGAACTGCTTATGAGGGGACGTGGCGACAGAGTTCCTTGCTGCCAAACCCCATTCACAAGCAGTTAATCCTGTAGTTGCTCCGTTCAATCCCGTCGCAGTGTCCCGTATCCAAAGCGGTTTCGCCGTTATCAGCAGGTTCTAAAGAACTCGACGCGCCGCTACGAAATAGGCGACGAACCAGTCGCCGCCTGAATTGAGATCGGTGTACGCCACGCCGCCTCCCGAGACAGAAGAGTGGATGATGTGGCCGTTGCCGACGTAGATCGCCACGTGGGAGATCGCTTCACCGGGTTCGGCGAACATCATCAGGTCGCCGGGGCGCAGTGCCCGGAAATCCGGCGCGACGCCGCTTCCCGCGCGGACCTGTTCGCGTGAGGTGCGTGGGAGCGTGATGCCGTACTTCGCGAACACGTACTTGGTGAAGCCGGAGCAGTCGAATCCCTTCGGCGTGTTCCCGCCCCAGACGTATGGCACTCCTACGTACGCGTCGGCAGTTCGAAGCACGCGTGACGCGGCGGCGGATGGAGGCGGCGACTCGGGAATGCGACGACGGCTTCCGCCTCCGGATGGGATGGTACGGCCACCGCTGGTCGTCGTCGTTGTTGACGACGGAATGTTCGCGATGACGGCTGACAGAATGTCGGTTGGCGATACGCCGAGCGTCGTCGCCGATGTACAACCGGCGAGAGAGAGCACGGAGACTGCGGCGATCGCGCCGGCTCGAGCTTGCGAGGGCGTGACCATGTCCCGCGGGAAAGCATCTTCAAAGCCAAGATGTTCCGAGCGCGCAACGCGTTGGTCCGCGCCGTCTTACTAAAATCGCGCGCGCTCTACGCCCGCTTCGAGCGTCCTGATTGAGCGACAGATCACCCGCTCCGGCGAGGACATCCGAGCTCGTCCCTAGTGATGTCCTCGCCGAGTCGCCGAGTCGCCGAGTCGCCGAGTCGCCGAGTCGCCGAGCTCTCAGGGCGTCACTGTCGGTCGCACCAACTTCTTGAGCGCCTCGATCGCCGCTTCGAGCTGCTGATCGCGTCCTTTGCTCACGACATTGTACTCGTTCATCACCTTGATGTCCGGCTCGGTCTGCTGATTCTCGAGATACTTGCCGGTCTTCGCGTCCTTCACGCCGACGCCCGGGACGCCCCAACGGATTCCGTCGGGTAGACCTTCCCATCCGGCGAACGTGCAGGTGCCGGGCGTCGGCATGCCGACGAGCGGTCCGATCCTCAGATCCTTGTACGCGTACGCGAAGCAGTGGCCGTCGCTGTAGTTCGCCTCGTTCGCCATCGCGACGCTTGGCTTCGTCCAGCGGAAGTTCGGCTCGTAACCCGTGCTGCGTGTGTCGGTCGTGTAGTCGAAGAACTTCTGACCGCTCAGGAACATCGCGAGATCGGCAACGAGGTCGCCACCGCCGTTGAACCGCGTATCGACGACGATGCCCTTTCGCGTGGCATACTTGCCCATCACTTCCTCGAAGGTCGTGCGATAGGCGCCGTCGTTCATCCCAGGAATGTGCACGTAGCCGAGCTCACCATTGCTCGCCTTGTCCACTTCGTCCTGGTTTCGCTTCACCCAGCGCGTATAGAGAAGGCGGTTCTCCTCGCCCAGCGTGATCGGCTTCACGACCGCCTCGCTCTTCGCCGCGCCGTCGGCGAAGCCGAGCAGTACGTTCTTGCCCGCCTTCCGATTCAGGAACTCGGCGACGTCTTTGTCGGCTGGAATTGGCCGTCCGTCGATCGACTCGATGATCATCCCCGGCTTCACCGCGACCGTCGACCGATCGAGCGGGCCGTCCTTGATGACCTCAGTGATCTTCACGCCGGGGCCGGCGTACGTCTGGTCGTAGAAGATGCCCAGTGAGGCGGTGGCGTCGTCGGTCGGCTGCGACGCGTTGAACGTCGCGCCGCTGTGGCTGATGTTGAGCTCTCCGAGCATCTCGGCCATCATCTCGGCGAACTCGTAATTGTTGCCGACGTGCGGCAGATACTTCGCGTAGACCGCGCGCAAGCCGATCCAGTCGATCCCATGATAGCCCTTCGAGTAGAAGGTGTCGCGCGTACGGCGCCACACGTGATCGAACATCGCCGCCCGTTCAGCGTCGGCGTCGAGCGCTTCCTCGCCGGCGAGCGCGATGTTGTCGCGCTTGGCCGTCGCGGGATCGATGCGCGAGATCTGGCCGTCGGCCAGCAGGAAGATGGCCTTCTGGTTCTTGTCCCAGACCATGCTGCCGCTGTTGGCGTTCAGCGCGAGGACCATCTTCGTCTCACGCGTACGGAGATTGGTCGACCAGAGGTTGATGCCGCGCTCGAACCGCGCGAGATAGAAAAGCATCTCGCCGTCCTTGCTGACCAACGCATCGCTGAGCGACGACGAGTGGATCGTGAGCCGTGCTTTACGATTCTCGATGCCATCGAGGTCGAGGACGAGGTCTTTCTTGCGCGCGCCCGCCGCGCCGGCCGCGCCCGCCTGCATCACGCGACCGCTGTCGCCGGCCACCTTCGACGTATCCGGCCGCGGTGGGCGACTCGCCAGCGAGTCGATCTCCTTGGCCAACGCGAATTCGTCTTTGCTCAACCGCGACTTCTCCCATGCGTCGCGATCGAAGAACATCGCGTACACGTCCTGCTGCGCGCTGCCGCCTTGCGCGACCGACTTGAGACCGTCGCGGTTGCTGAACCAGAGCATCGCCTTGCCGTCGAGAATCCATTTGCCGCGGGCGTCGTTGAAGCCGCTCTCCGTGAGATTCACGACTTTGCCTGAGCCGTCGGCGCGGACGAGACCAACTTCTCCCGGCGCGATCCCCGGCACGTCGAGATCGAACAGGATCCATTTGCCGTCCGGGCTCCACTGATAATAGTGGTCGTTGCCGAACAGCTCCTTGTCGGTGAGCAGCGTGCGCGACTGCTTGTTCGCGACGGTGTAGGTCTTGAGCGTGTTGCGGTCCTCGAGATAGGCGACCGCGCTGCCGTCGGGCGAATACTTCGGGGACGAGTTCTGATGATCGTTCGACACGACCGGCGCCTCGACGACAACCGTCGATGCGTAGAAGTACGGCTCGGCGGCGCGCTGCCGGCGGGCTTCATAGATCGCCCACTTGCCGCCGCGCTCCGAGGCGTAGATCAGCGCCTTGCCGTCGGGCGAGAACTCGAGACCGCGCTCGACTTCCGGCGTGTTCGTGATGCGCTTGGTTCCGCCGCCGTCCACACCGGCCACGAAAACGTCGCCGCGATACGTGAAGGCGACTTCCTTTCCGTTCGGCGACACAGTGAGCTCGCCCGCGCCGTTGTTCACCGCCATGATGCGCTCGGCGTTCGCCCGCGTGTCGGACGTGATGGCGACGTCCACCTGCTTGGGGGACGCACCCGACGTCATCGTGTAGATCTGGCCGTCGAAACCAAAGCACAACGTCCCGTTGTCCGACGACGACAGAAAGCGCACCGGCACCTGCTTGAACGACGTGAGCTGCTGCGACCTCCCGCCTTCCAGGGGCATTCTATGCACATTGAAAGAGCCGCTCTCTTCACTGAGGTAGTAGAACGACTTCTCGTCGCTCGCGAAGACCGGGTTCCGATCTTCGCCGGCGAACGTCGTCACCTTGCGGTGCCCGCCGGTCCTGCTGTCGTAGATCCAGATGTCGCGCGCGATCGCCGACGTGTGATGCTTTCGCCAGGCGTTCTCGCCGCCTTTCTTGTCCTGATAGATGATGTAGCGGCCGTCTTTGCTCTGCCGAGCTTCTTCGGCGGGCGTCGTCAGGATTTGCATCGGACGGCCCCCGTTCGCCGGCACCTGGTAGAGCTCCGGCTGCGATCCGGTGGGGTATTCACGGTTCGCCGCTTCGTCCATGCGTGCCGCGCCGAAGATGATGTTCTTGTCGTCGGCCGAGAAGCTGTACGGATACTCTGCGGCCGAGTGGAACGTGAGCCGCGACGGCTCCCCGCCGCTGGCCGGCATGACGTAGACGTCGAAGTTGCCATGACGATCCGACGCGAACGCGATGCGCTTTCCGTCGTGGCTCCAGACGGGCATGAAGTCGTGCGCCACATGCGTCGTGAGCGCCGTCGCCATACCGCCTGTCGCCGAAACGCGATAGAGATCGCCCTTATAGGTGAAGGCGATGGTCTTCCCGTCGGGCGAGATGGCTGGGTAGCGCATCCAGCTGGCGCCGGCAGCGGAGGTCGATGGCGACTGGGCGGCGAGCGCCGACGATAGGAACAAAAGCGCGGTGATCGACCGCGGGAGCGAGTGTGTCATCGTGGTGTCGCGGGAGGCAGAGAGACTGCATTGTAAGGTCTGGTCATGCCGCGCGCCACGAGACGGATGTAAGACGCAACACGATTGTCGTCGGTCGGCCGAAACGCCTTACCGTCGGGAGTCTGCCGTTCGGAGAAAGGATCGCACGGCATCCTGTGTCGCCGACGCGTTGTCCCACTGAATGTGATGGCCGGCGTTCGGGATCACGACGAAGCGCGCACCCGGTGTCAGGCTGGCGTGGCGCCGTACGATGTGGGGGCCGGCGACGTCAAATTCGCCCACGACGAACAACACCGGCACTTTCACCTGGCTCAAGAATGCAGTCGCGTCGTAGTTCCGAAGCGTCCCCGCGGGAGTGAACGGGTTCGTTCCCATCATGTAAGCGGCGATCTCGGGGTTGCTCAGCCTCGTCAGACTGTCCGCTTCGACCGCGACCGGTGACCGCGTAAAGTGGCCCCGAAATGACCTCATGGCCGCCTGATACGCCGTCGAATCGTAGGGCGCTCCTGCCATCCTGAGCCGCACTGCGCGCGACATCGAGTCCGGCATGGATTCGAACAGGCTGCGGACGTTGGCCGAGAACGCCGGAAGATCCAGCGTCTCGCTGGCGAGCGTGAGGCTGGTGACGTGCTCGGGGTACGCCCGGTAGTACTCCAGCGCGAGAGTTGCTCCCCAAGAATGCCCGTAGAGATGCACGCGCTCGACTGCCAAGTGCCGGCGCAGTAGCTCCAATTCTTCGACGAAATGACGGATGTTGAACAACGAGGTATCGTGTACGGTGTCGGAGTAGCCCGCGCCGAGTTGGTCATAACGAACCACCGCGCGTTCGGTGCTGAGAGCCTCGAGTGACTTGAGGTAGACGCTGGCGTTGCCGGGACCGCCGTGGAGGAGAATGACCGGCGTGCCGCTTCCGCCTCCGGTGACGCGATACCAAATCTCACCGCCGGGTACCGTCAGGCGGCTGCCGCTCGTAACGGCGATCTGCGATGCGGTCTTGACCTGCGCGCCGGCTATACAGACGTGGGCGATCGAGAGAAGCAACGCTGCCTGCGGTCGCATATGACCTCCTTCAGTCAGAGGATTCGCCTCTTGATCGAGCCAATGCCGCCCAGCTGCCGCGATCGTCCCGCGGGACCTAGCGGCTTCGGCTGCAAGTGAGATACCGAAACTGCACAGGCGAGTCGACCAGCCACTGATGACGAGAAGGCCCGGGGGCGAGGAATTTCGCGACCGGCGTCCAGATCGAGTCGATCACCTTGCCGTACGTCTTGTTCAGGATCGCGATGCTGTCAGCAACCTCGGCACGTGGATGAAGGTGTGTTTCGGATCTCACGAATTCAGGGCAGATAGTCGCGCGGTAGGTCGGGTTGCAGGCGGTCGAGCATCTGCGGCCAGGGCTCAGGAGGAGCGCGATGCCCCCACACGATCTCGAACGTCGTTCGCGAAGCACGGGGATGGTCCAGCGCGGCGACGAAACCTTCCGCGACGTCGGCTCGAGCGATTCGATAGCGGAGCGAGAGAGGAAGTGGAGTCTGCGACACCTTGATGACATGCTCACCGGCAGGCGCGTCGACCAGCACTCCTGATCGGATGATTGTGTAGTCGCCGCCGGCGGACCGTATCTCGCCTTCCGCGCGCTCTCGCCAACGGAGCGTGTTCCCCTTGAACAAGTTGAGGAATACTCGCGCAATGGATCGCGTGCTCCCGCCGACGGCCGTCATATATAGGAAGCGCCCGCTGAATCCGACGGCACGTGCGGCACGCAGGGTGTTGACGACCCCTTGGTACTCCGTGTCGCGCACAGATTCCTCCCGAGCCGGACGGTTACTGCGGCGGCCGGCGGTGAAGACGATGTGACTCACGTTCTCAATCGCCGACGGCAGGGTTTCGGGACGAGTGATGTCACCCGCCACAACCTCGACTCCCCGGCCGAGCGCTTGGGTCGCGCGAGCAGAATCGCGAGCGAGGGCACGCACCGCGACGCCCGCCTGCGTCAGACGCCGGGCAATCAGGAGGCCCGTGCCGCGCGTGGCACCGATCACGAGCACCCGATCACTTGGCATGGGATCCTCAATCTCGGGCGCCTTGGATCAGCTCGAGGTCCGGCAGCAACAGCCGGAATTCAACCACCTTCCCGCTCCCAGATCTTGCCGCCCACGTCGTCCTTGGTTGCCGCGTCGAATGATTCCATCGAACGCGACGCGATGTGGCCGATCGGTCACGCCGTAGTCGTACCAGGCCGCGAGACTAATTCGCGATGCGAGTCGCGCCGAAGTATCCTTGCGCATTCGTCGGAGGCCCGTGCTGGTCAAGCGCCACTACCGAGCATCCATGGCGCCGAATAGCGGAAAAGTCACATCTCACTCCATCGGATATCGCTCCAACGAGCGTCTCTCTAACGCCATAGGCGAGCAGATGCGATCCTCCGGCGCTACCGCTTCAATTCAGAATTGCGGCGATTGGCCGAGATCAACAGGCCGACGCCTGCGACCGCTACGATCCCGCCGTAGACGGCCCACTTCGTTTGGCCAGTCATGAAACTCCCTGGGAGGATGTTAATTCCCTGAAGGATCCAGACGCAGCCCACAAGCAGACATAAGATGCCTGCAATATTCAAAGCGATGCGCATCAGTAGACATGCTGGTTGTGTGTCCGCCTGACGCCCCAGTTAACCTGCGGGCGAGTCACATCCGAGAGCCGCATGAGCCGCCCCGGGCAACGCTGCTCTTGTTGCGCAATCCAGGCCTGCGTTTGCGTTGTATCGAGTCCGGACGGCACGGGGATTTCCTTGCCGAGAGTGAGTTGATGGCTGCGATGAACACAGCCAGTCGTCGCCCCGAGGATCCCGACGACCGACGCAGTCGCGATAACAGATGAAGAACGGCTCACTGGGTGATGCCTGTGTTCCGCCTAACACCGGAGTTCCGCCAGCTGCAACGCACGTTACGGCGGTGGCCGGGCGCCGAGACGTCAACTGGGAAGCGCAGCACTCACGTCAGCGGTCTGGCAATCCGGTGGGCAATTCGGTCCGTTTGGATGCGAATGCGCATAGGTCACTTGAACCACCTCGGTTTCGCGCGACGCCGTACCGACGCGTACGGTGACGAAGAGCCGATCCGCAATCAAGCCGGGAAAGAATATGTCTTGTCGGCACCGGTGGTTGTCGTCGGTACAGTCAAAGATGTACGCGACATCACTCGGGGAGGTGCGGACCTCGATTCGGAATGGCTGGGACGGAAGCGCAGGTAGGTGCACCGTGACGCCGCTTTGGCAGCCGAGCAGCGTGCAGACCCGCGTTGCGTCCGAGCAAGCGAGGGCGATGAACAGCGCGGGTACAGGGACTCGTGTCGGTCTTGGCAAGAATCGCATATCGGTGAGTGAAGCCAAATGCAGCCGCCTAATGCCCAAGTTAACGTGCGAGCGAATCAAACAAAGGTGAGCGAAGCGAGCAATCCCTAGATCGCTCGCCAGGTTCAACGATCGTCAGACCGCGTGGCGCATCGAACGATGCCCCGACGCGGCTGCCGCCAACCCGTACGTAATGCTGCTGAATTTCGACCGAGCGTGGGTCAGCGGTGACCGCCACGCGCCTCGATCAGACGCAGCGACTCGCGGCTGACAAAGATCTTCGCGTCGTACCGCTCGCCCCAGCCGAGCGCTGTGACGTCGCGATACTCGCGGAGCGGTCCACCACCATGCCCTTCTTCGAGTCGCGCACGGAGTGACGCGCGGACGTTGGGGTCTGCGCCACGATCCAGCAGGAGTCGTGTGAAGCGCGCTTCGTCGGGCTGTCCCTTTCGGTAGTTGACCCAGAAGTTGTGCTGGCACACGACTGTCGAGAACAGCGCGGTGTGGCCGCCGAACCCATGAGCATCGATCGCTGCCCGTGCATCCGGATCCATGCCGCGGTCGAGCAACCACTCCGCGATCTCCGTCTCGTCGAAATACGCGGCAATGTGGAGGAGCGTCGCGCCGTGCACCGGCGTCCCCTGAGCGGTATACGGTTCTCGCGCGCAAGCGGGCGCCATAGGGAAGACGTCGGCGATGTCGAACGTCCGCGTGAGGAGCTCCGAGTCTCGCGCCACGTGCGCTTCGAGGAGATCGATGCGTCCCCGATGCAGCGCCATGACCGGAGTGTCGGACGGCTCAAAGCCGTGCTCGACGTACATCTCGAGAATGCGATGCTTTGCCTCGGGCTTACGACCGTCACTGCCAAGCAGGTGCTCCATCGTGTTGGTGTCCACACCGTGCGGCCCATCAACGCGAACGCCCAGCGCAAACAAGACGGCCGTGCCTTCCACATTCAGCGTATATGCGGGACCGGCGAGCGCCCGCGCATCCAGCGGCGGCCGCCCCGCCATCTCGTAAATCATCCGGATCGATCAGCACGTGTTCATGCAGCAATGCTGGATTGCCCGTGACGATGGCGCGAACGCTCTCTATATCGTCCCGCCAAATGGCGTCGGCCAACCGCGCAGAGTGCGCTAAGCGTGTCCAACTCGACGCACCGTACTTTCGCGCCAGCGTGAGTTGCGCATCGGCCAGCCTCGCCGTTTGCGGATCGATCGGCGCGGGGTGGTGCTCGCGCAGCTCGGCGATCGCGTCGGCATCGCCGCCATGAATGGCGCGGAGCAGTTCTTTGGCCTGACGCTGTAGCTGTTCGAGATCAGGCCGGACGGGCAGTCGGCGGACGGACATAGTCGAATCTCCGCTCACTCTCACTTACCGATTCGCGTTGCTTCCAGAACCGCAAAATCGCGAATCCACGTGGTGCCGTTGTCGTAGCTACGATCCGCTCGCCACAGAAAGTGATCGGGGAGCAACGCCAAATAGCGCATGCGCGTGATCACGCTGTGCGCGCGCTGAATGACGTAGCGATTCTGCGCGTCCGACCACGTCAAGCCGAGTTGTACGGCGCCGCCGTACGAGGAGGCGCCTATGATCTGCCACAGCTTTCGCTCGGGATCATAAACGCGATACGAGTAAAGGCTCACGCCCATTGGCAGTGAGGGGTCGTCGGGCCGATAACGGTCTTCGACGAGTCCGCCGCCCGGTTTCTTTTCGAACGTCCAATGCCCGGTGATTGGAGCTTTGAACCCGTTGGGCTGGCGAATCTGAAATCGGAACGTCCAGGTGCCGACGAGTGTGTCGTAATCGGCGAGCGAACCGGTCTTCGTGGCGCTATCGGCCAGCGGGAAGTTGGCGCCGAGCGTGTCTGGAAGCGGTATGACGCGGCCGGCTGGTGCGACACCCTGGGCAACCGTGTGGGACGGTGCGGACAGAGAGAGGGCAAGCGCTAGGCTTGCCGCGAACGCGATGCGGGCGGGCATGACGAGCCTCCTCGAGAAATGCCCGGGATCCGCTGTCACTGGGCGGAAGGAGGTTCGTGAAGAACCGACATCCTTCGACGACTACCAGGTGGACTCAGTCCTACCCGCGGACGGGAGGCGCCCTGCACGCCTGGCGCTAAGGTATGCGCCGCCCAAAATGTCCGCAACCCTGGTAACGGGACTGCAGCGTCTCAGAAGGTATCGAGAAGCCCGGGCGCGGTCTAACGCCCGAGTTCACCTGCAAGGGAACAAGATAAGAGCGCCGCGCGCGAAGCGCGGCGCAATCCTCAGCTCCCTTGTCAGGTGCAACGATCTTTATACGGATGGCTGGACTTCACCCGATTTGATGGACGCGTGGGTGATAGGACAATTCAGCATCCGTAGTAGCCAAGTCCGAAGCTCTTTTCGGATGAGTTATTCGATTTCTCACGGCGACAGATTCCTTCAACTGTCCCGATTGCCTGTCTCCCACCGGTGTTCCACTCAAAAACCTTGCAACGGGGCTGCGGGAAGTCGCGCAACAGTGCTGCAACAAACGCAGACTTCATTCACCGAACCGAGCCGGCTCTGGCTGCCATCGCGTTGCGCCGCCCTAGCAAACGCGACCTCCGCGCCTCGTTCTGCGCTGGCATCGACTCATCTGCTGTTCCGTCCCATGAGAACGGGAGCGGGTCAACGAGGACTCACGAAGGCGCGAATCGCTCGTCTTATGGATCGACGATGATGACACCCTTCTGGCCCATCGCAAGATGCGGGGTGCAGTGATACTCGTACTTACCCGGCGGGACATTGGTGAATGGGACCGTGAGGGCCTCGCCTGGATTCATCAACAAGGGGCTCGAGAGATAGGCCATTTTGACGGTCATGTTGCGATTGATCACATCGGCGGCGTCGCCAGTTGCTGCTTGTGAGAACGCAATATTGTGCGGCCCGCCGCTGACCATCTTCCACATGACCAGATCGCCGGTGTGAATGTGCACGGTGTCTGGGGTAAACACGTACCCGTTGGCATCACCGCGCATTTCGATCACAACCGTGTCAGCCTTGGGTTCCGCACTGCGCCTCGCGTGGGCCTCCACATCGGGTGTTGAACGCGTCGCCGCGAAAGGGCGACGCGACCTGCCGGCGAGGTTCAGCTGCGTAGTTGATCCGGCACACGCTCCGAGGGCAAGGTCGAGAAGGCCAACGACGATGCCGACAACGACAACGGAGCGCGAACGGCGCCATGTGTCCAAGAGTGCGAGATGATGTTGCATCGGAGGCGTGGGAGAGTGACGAAGTACCGCGGCGCGGATGCGAGCAGGTACACGGAGGCGGGCGGGGCTCGGCGCAACTATGTACTCCGCTCCGGTGAGGCGCAACAGAGGACGAGGGCTCGAGCGCCCAGCCGCAGAACGTCCGCGACGAGGGACGTTGAACAGTTCGTGGAATCGTTGCGCTGCGTCGTTCAGTCCCGGCATCGTAGCGTGTATCCGTATAACGCCCTAGCCAAGTTGCGAGCGAGTCAAAGAAGCGAGCGAAGCGAGCAATCAATTAATCGCTCGTCAGCTTTAGCGTTCGTTCAGCGGCGGCCGCAGGGACTCCGACCGTCAGCGATCTGCCTGCGGACGGAGCCACGGCGCCAGATTCGTCGCGATCCGGACCAGTTCATCCCGAGTGAACGGAAAGCGGGTCAGTGACTCCCATGCCTCACCTGGTGCGCCGACTTGGTCGATGCCGAACAGCATTCGGTCGATTCCGATCCGGCGGATTTGCTGGACTAGACGTTCCGCTGTCGATGGGGAAACCCCGGTGAGTGCAGACACGTCGAAGTAGACGTTCTTCACGCGACGATCACCGGACGCGAACGCATCGGCGAACACCGACAGCGCCGAGTCAGTCGGCGGGGGGTAGCCGCCCCATCCGGCGAGGTGGGCGATCTGTATCGGCACGTCGGGCGCCTTCGGCAGCACTTGGCTCAGGAAGATCTCGGCGTCGCGGCGGCCGTACTCCGGGTTCATCGTTCGCATATGAACGACGATGGGAAACCGCCGCGCGTTTGCCGCCGCGAACATGGCGGCGAGTTTGCGCACATGCTCGGCGTCGCGAAAATCGAAGAAGGCAGTCGTGAGATGCATCTTCAATCCACGGATTCGCGGATCCCGCGCACAGTTCGCCAACTCATCGAGCGCGTATGCGCGAAGCGGGTTGAGGCTGCAAAATGCAACGAGGCGGTCTGGATAGCGGGCCGCCTCGCGCGCGGTCCAATCGTTCTCCGCGCGAACCTTCGCCGCTTCGTCCGTGACGTCACGAAAGCCGGCGGCGAACAGGTAGGCAGACGACAACACCACGCCGCGCCGGATGCCGGCGGAATCCAACGCTGCGATGTAGTCCGCGGCCGAGTACGGATCGCGCGCCGGTTTCGGCGATGGCGTCGTCTGTGTGAGATTGGCCGCGGCAATTCGCCACGGTGTGCCGAGGTCGCGACGTAACGCGAAAAGAAACCTGCCCTGATCCACCCATA
>Ga0207661_10001872_pt1 | contig 14421 bp, 13 predicted proteins | sample KBSC713LmetaG_FD_184337 | JGI IMG/M metagenome (GOLD analysis project Ga0207661, IMG submission 184337) | Corn rhizosphere microbial communities from Kellogg Biological Station, Michigan, USA - KBS C7.1-3L metaG (SPAdes) (version 2) | ecosystem: Host-associated > Plants > Roots > Rhizosphere ...
GACCTCGGCGGCGAGTCGCCGTACCGCCGTCTCGTCACTGGCCGCCGCCCAGCGCGGTACCGGCACACCCAGCTCGCTGAGCCGCTCGCGCATGGCCCGCTTGTCCTGCGCGTACCGCAGCGCCGCCGCGCCGGGCGCGATGTTCACGCCGTCGGCCTCCAGGGCCCGAAGGTGCGACTGTGGCACGTGCTCGTGGTCGAACGTCACGACCTCGCAGCCCTTGGCGAAGGTACGCAGGGCGTCGAGGTCCTCGTGGTGTCCAATGTGGACATCGGCGGCGACGAGCGCGGCGCCGTCATCGGGTGCGGCGGCGAGCACGCGCAGCGACTGTCCGAGCGCGATGGCCGCCTGGTGGGTCATCCGGGCCAGCTGCCCGCCACCCACCATGCCGACCACGGGCAGACCAGAACGGTTATCCATCTCGGCCGCCAGCCTACCGGTCGGTCCGCTGCCGCCGACCGCAGCCGGCCCGCCGGGCGTCGCCGGCGTGGCCGGCCCCGGCCGGCGCTCGACTAGAGCTCCGGGCCCTGCCGGCGAAGTTCGTCGACCGCGCCCATCGCGTCGCGGAGCTGGCCCAGCCACGCGTCGGCGTGCTCGCCGACCAGCCGTACGCACCAGGCCAGCGCCTCCGAGCGCGACCTGGCCACGCCGGCGTCGACGAGCGTGTCGAGCACCTGCCGCTCGTGCTGGCGCAGCCGCGTCATGGCCGGCGCGGCGAAGGTGGTGAACAGCTCCTGCCGGCCGCCGCACGCCGCACCCCAGGCGACCTTCCGGCGGTATCGGTGCTCCAGCTGTTGGGCGATGCCGATCCGGCGGTCCCGGGTCGCCTCGCGGAAGCTGGCGATCCGGCCGGCCTCGGCGGCCGACTTCTCCGCGTCGGTGGCGTCCTCGCCGAGCACCGGCTCGGTGAGGCGACCGACGATCACTATCTCGTCGCGGTCGATCACGATGTCGGGCCGGACGGTGAACCAGTCGTCCGGCAGGGCTCCGGCTATCCAGGCGGCCGCGTCATCGGCGGGCGGTGGCTCGGCACGCCCACCGCGGGCCCACGGTGGGCCGAAATGCTCCCGTCGCATGCTCACTCCGTTTCACTCGTTGCAGTGATTACAGCGTTACACGTGCAGCGGGCGCGCGGAAGCCCCATCGCTCAGGGCGAAAAGGAGCGGTCTGAGCCACCCGACCCGCGCGAGCGGAGCGAGCGCCAACTAGCCCAGCGGGCGGCCGAGCTGGGCGGCCAGGTCGGCCGCGCTGGTCACCGGGCGGTCGCAGACGAAGCCCCGGCACACATACCCGGTGGGCCGCCCGTCGACCGTCGGCCGGTCGCGGAGCAGCGGTACCCCGGGCCGGTCCGGTTCGCCGGCGACGATCACCGCGCCGGGCGGCGCCAGGCGCCACGCGGTGTCCAGCAGTTCGGGAAGGCCGTCGCCGCCCACGATCGCGATCTCGTACGGGCCGGACAGCAGCGCCTCGCCGACCGCGCAGGAGTACCCGGTGAACCTCGGGTGCTTGGCGGCCAGCGCCGCCAGGGTGTCCACGGCCGCCCGGGCGGCGTCGTGGTACCGCGGCTGGCCCGACAGGGCCGCGAAGCTGACCAGCGCCGCGGCCATCGCCGAGCGGCCGGACGGTGTCGCGTTGTCGGTCGGGTCGGCGGGCCGGGCGACGAGCGTCTCGGCGTCATCCGCCGTGTCGTGGAAGCCGCCGTTGCCGTCGGCGAAGTGGGCCAGCGCGATGTCCAGCAGCTCACCCGCGAGCGCCAGCCAGCGCCCGTCGCCGGTGAGCTGGTGTACCGCGCAGAACGCCTCCGCCACGCAGCCGTAGTCCTCCAGCACGCCGGCGGGCTGGCCCACCGCGCCGTCCCGGGACACCCGGCGCAGCCGGCCGTCCACGAAGTGCCGCTCGGCCAGCAGCGTCGCCGCCGGTACGGCCAGGGTCGACTGGCCGGTGAGCGCCTCGTACTCGGCGAGCGCCGTGATGGCCAGGCCGTTCCACGCCGCCACCACCTTGTCGTCGCGGCCGGGCTGCGGGCGGCCGGCGCGGGCCTGGCCCAACCGGTTGCGCACCACCATGGCCCGGGACGCGATCAACGGTTCGGCGCCGTCGATGTCGCGGCACAGGCGCAGCACCGACGCGCCCCGTTCGAAGGTACCGGCGCGGGTCACGCCGTACAGGTCGGCGGCGAAGGTACCGTCGTCATCGCCCAGCGCCTCGGTCAGCAGGGCCGGGGTCCACACGTAGGTGAGGCCCTCCTCGCCCTCGGTGTCGGCGTCGAGCGCGGAGGCGAACGCGCCGTCCTCCGTGGACAGTCCATTGTGGAGGAAGTCGGCGGTCTCGCGGGCCACCCGGGCGGCGAGCGGGTCACCGGTCAGCCGCCACAGGTGCGTGTAGACCCGCAGCAGCAGGGCGTTGTCGTACAGCATCTTCTCGAAGTGCGGCACGGTCCACGTGGCGTCCACGCTGTACCGCGCGAAGCCGCCCGCGAGCTGGTCGTAGATGCCGCCGCGGGCCATCTGCTCGGCCGTGTGCCGGACGATCTCCAGCGAACGTGCCGAACCGGTGCGCTGGTGATGGCGCAGCAGGAACAGCAGGATCATGTGCGGCGGGAACTTCGGCGCCCCGCCAAATCCGCCGTACCCCTCGTCGAACTCCTTCGACAGCGCTTCGGCCGCGGCGTCGAGTACCTCCGCGGTCATCTCCCCGCCCGCGCCACCGCTGAAGGTGAGCCCGGCGACGGCCTCGACCACCGAGGCGCCCTGCTGCACGACCGCCTCCCGCTGGTCGCGCCACGCGGCGGAGACCGACTCCAGCAGGCGGGTGAACTGCGGCCTCGGGAAGTAGGTGCCGCAGAAGAAGGGCTGCCCGTCGGGGGTGGCGAAGACGGTCATCGGCCAGCCGCCCTGGCCGGTCATGGCCTGGGTGGCGGTCATGTAGACGGCGTCGACGTCGGGCCGCTCCTCGCGGTCCACCTTGATGGCGACGAACCGCTCGTTGACCAGCGCGGCGACCCCGTCGTCCTCGAACGACTCGTGCGCCATGACGTGGCACCAGTGGCAGGCGGCGTACCCGACGGAGATCATCACCGGTACGTCGCGGCGGCGTGCCTCCGCGAACGCCTCGGGCTCCCACGGCCACCAGTCGACCGGGTTGTCCTTGTGCTGCAGCAGGTACGGCGAGGTCGCGTCGGCAAGCCGGTTCACGGTTCCACCCTCGCACACCCCTCCCGGTCCGCAGAGGGCCGCCCGGCGGAACCGGTCAGGAGGCGCCCTCCTGGCGGAACGGGATGATCCGGCCGCCCGAGGCGCTGATGAGCTGGTGCAGTACGCCGACGATCTTCTCGGGCGGCATCGGGCGGAAGAAGTGGTACCCCTGGGCCGAGTCACAGCCCAGCCTGGTCAGCACCGCCCGCTGCTCGGCCGTCTCGACGCCCTCGGCGACCACCCGCAGACGCAGTTGGCGGGCCAGCTCGACGATGGTCTGCACGATCGCCGTCGCCTCGGGCGACTCCGCCATGCGCGACACGAAGCTGCGGTCCACCTTCACCTCGTCGACCCGTACCCGGGTCAGGAAGGTGAGCGAGGAGTAGCCCGTGCCGAAGTCGTCCACGGCCAACTGCACGCCCAGGTCGCGCAGTGCCGCCAGTACGGCGGTGACCATGCGCGACTCGGGCACCACGACGGTCTCGGTGATCTCCAGGATCAGCCGGGACGCCGGTACCGCGTGCCGGTGCAGCAGCTCGCCGATCAGGTCGGGCAGGGCAGGGTCGAGCAGGCTGCGCGGCGACAGGTTGACCGAGACCGGCAACGCCAGGCCCTGGCTGGCCCACTGCGCGGCCAGCCCCAGCGCCCGGTCGATCACGTACCCGGTGAACGGCGCCACCAGCTCGCTGTTCTCGACCACGTCGATGAACTCCAGCGGGTGCAGCTCGCCGCGGCGCGGGTGGCGCCAGCGGACCAGCGCCTCCACGCCGGTCGGCCAGCCGGTGGCCAGGTCGATCATCGGCTGCAGGGCCAGGGTGAGCTGGTCGGACGAGTTGAGCGCCTCGCGCAGGTCGGCCAGCAGGGCCAGCCGGTCGGTGGTGCTCGCGTCGCCGGCGCTGTCGTAGGAGGCGATCCCGCCGGCGGCATCCTTCGCCTGGTACATGGCCAGCTCCGCGCGGCGGATCAGCTCCCGTACCTCGCAGCCGCCGGCCGGCTCGACGGCGACCCCGACCGACGCCTCGACCACCAGCCGCACCCCGGCCACCTGGGTCGGCGTGGCCAGCAGGTCGGCGAGCTCCCGGGCCCGGCGCAGCGCGTACCGGACCGCCGCCGGTTCGTCCCCGACCGGTACGGGCAGCTCCGTCAGCAGCAGCGCGAACTCGTCGCCGCCCATCCTCGCGACCACCTCACCCGCACGGCGCGCCTCGTCGATGCGCTGCGCGGTCACCCGCAGCAGGTCGTCGCCGGCCGCGTGGCCGAGGGTGTCGTTGACCTCCTTGAACCGGTCGATGTCCAGCAGCAGCAACGCCACGGGCGCGTCGGGCGGCAGGTCGGCCAGCGCGGCCTGGCCCCGGGACAGCAGCGCCGACCGGTTGCCGATCGCGGTCAGCGGGTCGCGCAGCGCCTCGTGCGAACTGCGCGCGGACAGCGCCAGCAACTGCTGGTGCGAGGCGGCGTCGTGCAGCGCGGCGGCCAGCGCGTCGCAGAACGCCGACAGCTGCATGCCCTCCCGCCTGGTCAGCCCCACCGGGCGGGCGAAGCGCAGCCGAAGCTCGCCGATCTCGGACTCGCCGACCAGCAGTTGCCGGGAGGCCACCGAGTCGGTGTCGGACGCGTCGGCGGCGCGGCCCGCCCGTACCGGACCCTCCGCACCGCCGTGGTAGTCGTGCACGGTGCCGTCCGGCCGCCGGATGGTCACCTCGACGGTCTCGGCGTAGAAGAGCCGGGCCGCGCCGGGAATGGCGGCGGACACCGCGTCGAACTCGTCGAGCCGGTTGAGCGCCTGGGTCGCGGCGGCGAACAGCTTCCAGCCGTGGCGCTCGCCGTCCGATCGCACCCGGTACCCGTACGCCTGGCGCAGCAGCCAGAGCACCGGCGGCAGGGCGAACAACCAGCGCCGGTCGGCGCCGATCATGACGACGATGATGACGCCGACCGTGATGTTGCCGACGACCATGTAGACCTTGCCCGCCGCGGTGCGGAAGGCCAGGGCCAGGCGGCTGGTACCGGAGCCGGTACGCACCGTGGCGGCGAGCAGCACGATGCAGACGATCGAGTAGGCGACCGCCGCGAGTACCAGGGCGGCGACGACGGGAGGAGCGACCCGCGCCCGATGCGGCGGGTCGACGACCTCGGCGACGGCGGCGGCGACCGCGGCGGCAAGGGCGAGGCTCGCCGCGTTGAACAGGATGAGCAGGGGCGTGCGAACCTCGTGCGCGAACCGGAGCAGCAGCATCGCGAGGACGACGCCGACCAGCATCGCCAGCGGTACCCAGCCGGCCGGCACGAGGTACAGCGCGACGATCAGGGCCGCCTCGCCCCAGGCGAGCGACACGTAGCTGCCACTGACCCTGACCCGTATCCGGGCGATCAGCGCCACGGCGGCGACCGCGACGGCGAGGGCCAGCCGCCACAGGTCGGCGGGTGCGGCGTGGGCGATCGGGTGGATGAGCAGGCCGCCGGCGACCGCGGCCAGTGCGGCGAGGATTACGCAGAGACGCAGGATTGTCTTGCCGTCCCCGCCCGGCATGCGGGTGGCGTCGGGGCGGCCCGCCTCGGCGTCCCGCGTCATCGCCACCTCCCCAGCCATCGACAGGGCCTACAGCCCCTGCCGAAGGCTAAGCCACGGGAGGGCCCGGCGTCAGTAGTCTTCGCCAGCCTTTGCCGTACAGCCACCCACCGGTCGGATTGTTCGGACCGGTCGTCCGTGTGGTCTCAGCCTCCGGCGGCCGTCGCCGGAGGGGTCGGGGCGGCGTGGCCGGCGGTATCGGCGGCCGCAGGCGAGGGCGCCGTCGAGCCGGAGGCGGCCGGCCCGGCCGCATCGGCGGGGACGGCATCCGGCTCGGCCGGGGCCGCGCCCGGGTCGGCGGATGACGGGCTCCGGCCGGCGGAGCGGCGCGACGGCCCGGGCTGGTCCGGGAAGCGCTCGGGCAGCCGGCGCAGCCGCATGTTCATGTTGCGGATGAGCAGCGCCGTGGCGATGGCGAGCAGCACGATGATCAACAGGGCCAGCGGCCCCGCGATGCCGTCCGACATGGTGTCGCCGAAGTTGTTGTGGGCCGGCGGAGGCGTAACGCCGCCTTCGGCGAGAAACCTGATCATGCCAGCCAACCTCTTCCGCCGCTCCGGGCCCGGCGAGCCTCACCTACGGCCCGGCCGGACCAGCGGCCGGCCGAGGCCGATTACTGCGGGCTACAGCCTACGCCGGCCTCGATCGCCTCCCGCACGCCGGCGAACAGGTCGTCCTCCGGCGTCTGGCTGTCGACCAGCGAGTGGACCAGCCGGTATTCCTCCGTCGGCCACACCTTGCGCTGGATCTCCAGCGGGGTGTGGAACCAGAAGCCGTCCGGGTCCACCTGGGTGGCGTGGGCGCGCAGGGCGTCGTCGCGCACCTCGAAGTACTCGTCGCAGACGATCTTCGTGGTGACCAGGTGATCCTGGTCGGGCCACTCGGACATCCGCTCCAGCATCGGCCCGTACGGCGACTCCAGGCCCGCGGCGAGCATCGCCTCGTGCTGCAGGACGAACTTGGCCCGCGGCCACGCGTGGTAGTAGAGCTTGAGCGGCTGGTAGGGCTCCCCGGCGTCCGGGTAGCGGTCCGGGTCGCCGGCGGCGTCGAAGGCCACCATCGAGATCTTGTGCGTCATGATGTGGTCGGGGTGCGGGTAGCCACCGGTCTCGTCGTACGTGATGATCACCTGCGGGCGGAACTCCCGGATCAGCTTGACCAGCGGCTCCGCCGCCTCGTCCACGTCCTGCAGCGCGAAGCAGCCCTCGGGCAGCGGCGGCAGCGGGTCCCCCTCGGGCAGGCCGGAGTCGACGAAGCCCAGCCAGGCCTGCTGGACGTCGAGGATCTCCCGGGCCCGCGCCATCTCCTTGCGGCGCAGTTCGGTGATGTCGCGCCAGACCTCCGGGCGGTCCATCTTCGGGTTCAGCACGCTGCCCCGCTCGCCGCCGGTACACGTGGCGACCAGGACGTCGGCGCCCTCGGCGCGGTAACGCGCCATGGTGGCCGCGCCCTTGCTCGACTCGTCATCCGGGTGTGCGTGCACCGCCATGAGGCGCAACCGCTGGGTCACTTCGCCGCTCCTGCCGACAGAAGAATGGCTGTCCTGGACCCGACCATTGTGTCTCACCCGGCCGACAATCCCGGCCGGGCCTCGGCTCCCCGGGCGGTTTGGGTTGTTATCCGTTCGTGTGTTGGGTAATCCCCCGGAAACCCCTGCGCTGGTACCGTTGAAGATTCCGGTTGTCCATCCCCGAGGAGAACGTAGCGTGTCCACCACCGACCGCGAGGCCACCTGGCTGTCCCAGGAGGCACACGACCGACTCCAGGCCGAGCTCGACCAACTCATCGCGAACCGGCCGGTGATCGCCGCCGAGATCAACGCGCGACGGGAAGAGGGTGACCTGCGGGAGAACGGCGGCTACCACGCGGCCAGGGAAGAGCAGGGCAAGCAGGAGGGCCGGATCCGGTACCTGAAGGAGTTCCTCCGCAACGCCAAGGTCGGCGAGGCGCCGAAGGCCGACGCGGTGTCCGCCGGCATGGTGGTGACGATCTACTTCGACGAGGACAAGGACGACACGGAGACCTTCCTGCTCGGCTCGCGGGAGATCGCCGCGACCACGGACCTGACGGTGTACAGCCCGGAGTCCGCGGTCGGTCACGCGATCCTCGGCGCGCGCGCCGGCGACCGGGTCGGCTACACCGCGCCGAGCGGCGCGGAGATCGCGGTCACCGTGGTCAGCTTCGAGCCGTACGGCGGCTGAGCCCCCGTCAGCGGTCGAGGGTCACCGAGTACCCGGCGGAGCGCAATGCGGCGAGCAGCCGATCGGAGTGCTCCGCCCCACGGGTCTCGACCGACAGGTCCACCTGAACCTCGCCCAGCCGCAGCCGCGGATCCCGGCGCTGGTGCTCGACGTCCACCACGTTGGCACCCTGCCCGGCGATCTGCGCCAGCAGGTTGGCCAGCTGACCCGGCCGGTCGCCGCAGCGGACCGTGAAACGCAGGTACCGGCCGGCCGCGGTCAGGCCGTGCTCGATGACCCGCAGGATCAGCAGCGGGTCGATGTTGCCGCCGGACAGCACCGCCACCACCGGCGTCTCCACCTCGGCCACGCCGGACAGCAGGGCCGCGACGCCGGCGCCACCGGCCGGCTCGACCACCAGCTTGCAGCGCTCCATCAGCATCAGCAGGGCCCGGGAGATGTCCTCCTCGGAGACCGTGACGACCTCGTCGACCAGCTTGCTCACGTGGGCGAAGGTGAGGTCGCCCGGGCAGCCGACCGCGATGCCGTCGGCGATCGTCGAGTACCCGGGGTTCAGTGGTACCGGACGGCCGGCGGCCAGGGACATCGGGAACGCCGCGGCCTCGGCCGCCTGTACCCCGATCACCCGCACGTCCGGCCGGCGCGCCTTGGCCGCCACGGCCAGTCCGGACAGCAGGCCGCCGCCGCCCACCGCGGTGACGATGGTGCGCACGTCCGGACACTGCTCCAGGATCTCCAGGCCGACGGTGCCCTGCCCAGCGATGATGTCCGGGTGGTCGAACGGGTGGATGAAGATCGCGCCGGTGGTCTTCGCGTACTCCTCGGCCGCCAGGATCGCTTCGTCCACTGTGGACCCCACGAGGCGCACGTTGGCGCCGTACCCCTTGGTGGCGGCGACCTTCGGCAGCGCGGCGCCGGCGGGCATGAACACGGTGGCGGCCGCGCCGAGCAGCCCGGCGGCGAGCGCCACGCCCTGCGCGTGGTTGCCCGCGCTGGCCGCGACCACCCCGGCGGCCCGCTCCCCGGGCGTGAGCCGGGAGATCCGCACGTAGGCGCCGCGCACCTTGTAGGAGCCGGCGCGCTGGAGGTTCTCGCACTTGAGCCAGGCCGGGCCGGACAGCCGGGCGGTCAGCGGGCGGCAGGGCTCCAGCGGGGTACGCCGCACGACGCCGGAGAGCAGTTCGCGGGCGGCCTCGACATCGTCGATGGTGAGGAGGTCGGTCTTCACCCGCCGATCGTCTCACCTTGCGGGACGTCCGGCGCACGCGACCGGGGGCGGCCTCCGCACGTGTACCGAGCAGCCGGGCGGTTTGGCCCCTAGGATCGTGCCGTGTACACGTTCGTACTGACCCTCCACGTGCTCGCCGCGGTGCTCATCATCGGGCCGTTCGCGCTGGCCGCCTTCTCCGGCCACCGGGCGATCCGGCGCGACGACGCCGACGACACCCGCGACGCGGCCCGCTTCATGGCCCGCTTCGGTGCCGGCTCGCTGCTGGTCGCCCTGCTCGGGGTCGGCGCGCTGGCTGGCTCCGACCGGTACACCTTCCGTACGCCATGGGTGATCATTTCGCTCACGCTGTACGTGGTCGCCATGGGCGTGGCGACCGGGTACACGGTGCCGGCGATGCGCAAGGCGGCCGCGCTCATCGAGGCGAGCGCCGGCCGGCAGGCGGCACCGGTCGCGGCCGGTCCGCCGGCGCCGATCGCCGGCGAGGGTGACACGGACGACGACGAGGCGCCCGAGCCGGCCGGGTTCGCGTCCGCCAACGCCACGGCCGACGCTGCCGCGGCCGACGTGGCCGCCGCGAGCGCGGCGACCCGGGAACGCCTGAACGGCATCGCCGGCCGGGTGATCGGCTCGGGCGCCCTGGTCCTCGTGCTGGTCGCGCTGATCACCGTCCTGATGGTGACCCGGCCGTTCGGCCGGTGAGCCGCACTCGGGCCGGGGCTCAGGCCGGCGCGGTGGCGGCCTGGCGGGGCCAGCCGGGCGCGTGCCGCAGCCACGGTGAGGCCTCCTCCAACTGGCCGGCCAGACCCAGCAGGGTCAGCTCCGAACCGGGCGGTCCGGCGATCTGTACCGCGACCGGCAGCCCGTCGGGGCGCACCCCCATCGGTACCACGACCGCCGGGAAGCCAGCGATGTTCCACGGCGCGGTGTACGGCGCGAACCGCAGCGAGGCCAGCATGTTGGCCCGCCAGCCGCGGGCGTGCCAGTCGGCGGCCGGCAGCGGTGAGCTGGCCAGGGCCGGGGTGACCAGCGCGTCGTACCCGCGGGCGAACCAGCTCTCGCAGGAGGCCCGGAACGCCGCCCGGTCCGCCTCCCGGACCAGCCCGCGCCGCTGCGCCCACATGCCGTTGCGGACGTGCCGCCGGGTGCGCGGCTGCAACGCGTCGAAGTCGACGTGCGAATCGGCGGCGGTACGCGTGGCGGCCAGGAACCAGGTCGCCAGGACCCGCAGGCCCAGCGTGGCCGGGTAGGTCGGGCTCGCCGATACCGCGTCGTGGCCGGACGCGACCAGCAGCCGGGCCGCCGAGCGGACCGCCGCGCGGGCCGGCTTGTCCGGGAACACGCCGAGCACCGGACTGCGGGTGCTGACCGCGACGCGCAGCCGGGACGGCTCGGTCAGCTGCGGCGGCCGCCAGCCGGCGAGCACCGCCAGGCCGACCGTCGCGTCGGCGACCGTAGTGGCCAGGATCCCGTGCTCGCTGAGCCCGAACCAGTCGTCCGCGGCCATCTGCGTCGGTACCACGCCCCGGCCGGGCTTGATGCCGACCAGGCCACAGCACGCGGCCGGGATGCGCACCGAGCCGAGGCCGTCGTTGCCGTGCGCGATGGGTACCAGCCCGGCCGCGACCGCCGCGGCCGCGCCGCCCGAGGAGCCGCCCGGTGTCCGGTCGGTACGCCACGGGTTGCGGGTCACCGCGGTCTCGTCGTCGGTGAACGGCCACAGCCCGAACTCGGGCATCCTGCTGGTACCCACGACCACCGCGCCCGCGCCGCGCAACCGCCGTACCACCTCGTGGTCGGCCTCCGCGACCCCGGTGCGGGCCGCCGCCGAGCCGGACCACGTCGGCAGCCCGGCCACCGCGGTGTTCTCCTTGACCGCGATCGGTACGCCGGCCAGCGGCAGGTTCGCGAGGTCCTCCTGCTCGTCCACGGCCTCGGCCTCGGCGACCGCCTCGGGCCGGATCAGCCGGAACGCGCCCACGATCTCGTCGTGGCGACGGATGTAGTCCAGGTGGTCGGCCAGCACCTGGGTCGCCGAGGCGTCACCGCGGCGTACCGCACGGGAGATCTCCTTCGCGGTGGCACCGACCCAGCCGCCCGACCCGCCCAACATCGCATCCTCCCCTTGTCCCGCCCGCTCAGCCCAGCGCCTGTTCGAGGTCCGCGAGCAGATCGTCCACCGTCTCGATGCCGACCGACAAGCGGACGAGATCGCCCGGTACCTCCAGCGGTGAGCCGGCGGCGCTGGCGTGCGTCATCCGACCAGGATGCTCGATGAGTGACTCGACACCGCCCAACGACTCGCCGAGCGTGAACAACCGGGCCCGGTCGCAGACCGCGACGGCCGCCTGCTCGTCGCGCATCCGGAAGCTGACCATGCCGCCGTACCGGCGCATCTGCTTGGTCGCCGTCTCGTGGCCGGGGTGGTCGGGCAGGCCCGGGTACAGGACCCTGGTGACCGCCCGGTGGCGGGTCAGGTACTCGACGATCCGCTCGGCGTTGTCGCAGTGCCGGTCCATCCGCACGCCGAGGGTACGCAGGCCGCGCAGGGTCAGCCAGGCGTCGAAGGGGCCGTTGGTCCCGCCCATGGCGTTCTGGTGGTACGCCAGGGTCTGCGCCAGCTCCGCGTCGTTCACCACCAGGGCACCGCCCACGACGTCGGAGTGGCCGCCGACGTACTTGGTCGTCGAGTGCACCACGATGTCCGCGCCGAGGGACAGCGGCTGCTGCAGGTACGGGCTGGCGAAGGTGTTGTCGACCACGAGCATGGCGTCGCGCTCGTGTGCCACCTGTGCCAGGGCCGCGATGTCGGCGATACCGAGCAGCGGGTTGGTCGGGGTCTCGACCCAGACGATCCTGGTGCCGTCCCGCATCGCGGCACGCGCACTGTCCACATCGGACAGATGAGCCGCCGTCCAGGACAGGCCCCAGCGCTCGGCCACCTTGGCGAACAACCGGAACGTTCCGCCGTACGCGTCGTCCGGGATCACCACGTGGTCACCCGGCCGGCACAGCGCGCGCAGGATGGTGTCCTCGGCGGCCAGTCCGCTGGCGAAGGTGAGCCCCGCGCGGCCGCCCTCGAGCGCCGCGAGGCAGTCCTGCAGCGCGTCCCGGGTCGGGTTGGAGGTGCGGGAGTACTCGTACCCGAGCCGGGGCGCGCCGACCGCGTCCTGCGCGTACGTCGACGTCTGGTAGATCGGCGGTACGACGGCGCCGGTACGCGGGTCGGGATCCTGCCCGGCATGGATCGCCAGGGTTTCGAAGCCGTGGGTCATGCCTGGCAGGCTAACCCGCCGTAGGTTAGGCGGCGTGGCGGAGTGTGTCTTCTGCGGGATCGTTTCCGGGTCGGTACCGGCGTTCGTGGTGGCCTCGGAGGAGGCGGGGCTGGCCTTCCTGGACACCCGGCCGGTCTTCCCGGGCCACACGCTGGTCATCCCCAGGCAGCACATCCCGACCCTGACGGACCTGCCGGCGCCGCGGCTGCCCGGGTACTTCGCGCTGGTGCAGCGGCTGGCGGTCGCGGTCGAATCCGGTACGGGCGCGGACGGCACGTTCGTGGCGGTGAACAACAAGATCAGTCAGAGCGTGCCGCATCTGCACACCCACGTGGTACCCCGCCGGCGCAAGGACGGTCTGCGGGGCTTCTTCTGGCCCCGTACCAAATATGGGTCGGACGCCGAAGCGGCCGAACTGGCGGCGGCGATCGCGGCGGCGCTGCCGGCCTCCTGACGTTCCTGAGGGCGTTCACCGCCTCGTAAGGGGGGAATAGCCACCGGAGGCGGAGGCTTGTATGACGCGAAAGGAGCGCCGACGTGTTTGGTCGATTCAAGAAGGTTGAGCTGCCCACCGCCGACAACGCGCTGCCGGGCAGGGACACGGCGATGCCGCTGCCGGCGCGGCACACGGTCTTCGACACCCCGCTGCGCGGCCCCTGGCCGGCCGGCTCGGAGGTAGCGGTGTTCGGGATGGGCTGCTTCTGGGGCGCGGAGAAGATGTTCTGGAAGCTTCCCGGTGTGGTTTCCACCTCGGTGGGCTATGCGGGCGGTATCACCCCGAACCCCACCTATGAGGAGGTCTGTTCGGGTTACACGGGCCACGCCGAGGTGGTCGAGGTGGTCTACGACCCCGCCAAGATCTCGTACCAGGACCTGCTGAAGGTGTTCTGGGAGAACCACGACCCGACGCAGGGCATGCGGCAGGGCAACGACGTGGGTACGCAGTACCGGTCGGCGATCTACACGACGACCGAGGACCAGCTGGCGCAGGCGCTGGAGTCGCGTGACGCGTTCGCCCCGGTGGTACGGGCTGCCGGCCGCGGGGACATCACGACGCAGATCGAGCCGCTGGGCGAGTACTTCTACGCCGAGGACTACCACCAGCAGTACCTTTCAAGCCAGAAAAACCCCTATGGATACTGCAACCACGGCCCGAACGGGATGACGTGTCCCGTGGGCGTGGCGCGTACGGCCGCCTGAGGTCTTCTCGAATACGAAGTTGCCCCGGCCAGAAGCTACTGACCGGGGCGCTTGCTTGTGCTGATGACTCAGGCTGCGGTGAACAGGTCGAGCAGGGCGCGGGCGAGGTCTGGCGCCTGGCTGAGACGCAGCTGCACGAACAGATCCTGGTCGTCGGGACCAGTCTCGATGCACACAACGGGATAGGTCACCTCGTTCTTCCTGCCTGCCGGGTAGTGGACAGAGACCGTGAGGCCGCCGACCCGCATCGGTTCTGACTCGTGCAGGACCGCATAATCGTTGGTACGGCAGCGCTTCGGTGAGCACCAGCCGGGGTGTGTCTCCTTCGCCGCTGGCACGGCCTTGAGTGGCCTGGCTGTCGCGGCAGTCGTCATCGCCTACTCCTCTCCTGGCTTCTGGAAGAGGCGCGGCGGCATGGGGTGCCTCCCCGACTACCGTCGTGCCGCCGCGCCTCTGTCTCGGATCGACACCTGTCGCAGAACGCCGACGCGGACACTGCGAGTAGCCAACCGAAGACAGGGTGGACGTCGCGCCTGCCTGCGCGGACGTGGCTGGAACGTCTTGTCGGCTCCGTGACGTCCCGGGACGTGCTTGAAACGTCCCTCGCCGTCCGGGTCCAATTGACTGCGTGAATGAACGTCTACGAACGGCGATGGTGCGGCAAGGCGTGGACGTCGTGAGGCTCGCCGAGTCGTGCGCCGTGGATCCGAAGACGGCCGAGCGTTGGATCAACGCCGGGCGTACCCCGCACCGT
>Ga0207661_10001875_pt1 | contig 14409 bp, 14 predicted proteins | sample KBSC713LmetaG_FD_184337 | JGI IMG/M metagenome (GOLD analysis project Ga0207661, IMG submission 184337) | Corn rhizosphere microbial communities from Kellogg Biological Station, Michigan, USA - KBS C7.1-3L metaG (SPAdes) (version 2) | ecosystem: Host-associated > Plants > Roots > Rhizosphere ...
CGTCTCATTCGCGAAGCCTCCTCTGTAGCTCTCCCCTGAAGCCGGGAATTCAAGCAGAGCAGGCCCACCGAGTCACGCCGCGGGCGAGAGCACGTTCCTGGCCTTTGCGACCGCGTCAGCGGGCTGCTTCAGGGATGTGCCCCGCCGCAGGCGGGCATCGAGCGGCGGGATTCCGCTCCGGGATCCGGCATCGCGGGGAAGACTCAGCCGAACCCGAGGATGAACTTCGCGTCTTCGGACATGAGGTCGGGCGTCCAGGGCGGGTCGAACGTCAGCTCCACGTCCACGTGCTCGACCCCTGGCAGGGCGGCGACGGCCTCGTGGATCGACTCCTGGATCATCGGTCCGGCCGGGCAGCCCATCGAGGTCAGCGAGTGCACGATCTTCACGCGCGGCCCTTCGATCTCGGTGTCGTAGAACAGCCCGAGCTCGACGATGTCCATCCCGAGCTCGGGGTCCTCGACGGTGTGCAGCGCCTCGACGACGTCGTCCTTGGTGACCATGGCCCTACCGTAGCGGCTGGGCGGTTCAGCCCGGGATCGTGAGGACGATCTTCCCGAGCTGCTCGCCCGCCTCCATCCGCGCGTGGGCTGCGGCCGCCTCGACGAGTGGGAACACGCGGTCGACCCGGACGTGGACGCGGCCGTCGCGAACGAGCTCGTACGCGCCGAGGAAGTCCTCGCGCGTGCCCATCGTCGAGCCCATCACCGTCAGCTGCTTCCACCACAGCCGGTGGAGTTGCGCAGGCGGGTTCGGCCCGGTCGTGGCGCCGCAGACGACGACGCGACCGAGGGGACGGACGGCCGCGAGCGAGCGCGCCCACGTCGCCTCGCCGACCGTCTCGACGACGACGTCGACACCCGCGCCTGTCGCCTCCTTCACCGCCTTGGCAACGTCGTCCTCGTGGTGGTTCAGGACAATGTCGGCGCCCCACTCGCGTGCAGTTGCGAGCTTCTCAGGGCTGCCTGAGGTTACGATCGTCTTGACACCGAATGCACGGCAGATCTCGAATGCCGCCGTCGCGACGCCGCCGCCGATGCCCCAGATCAGCGCCCAGTTCCCGTGGCGGATCGCCTCGCGGGTGACGAGCATCCGGTAGGCCGTCTCGAAGACGAGCGGGAACGCCGCGGCCGTCTCGAACGAGATCCCCTCGTCGAGTGGGAACACCTGCTCGGCGGCGATCGCGATGAGCTCTGCGTGGGTGCCGTCGAAGTGCTCCCCGACCACGGTGACGCGGTCGCCGTGCACGAGCCCCGGGTTGATGACCACACGCTGACCGACGGAGAGCCCGCTGACCCCGTCCCCGAGCGCCTCGACCACCCCGGCGCCGTCGGCGCCGAGGATGCGGGGCTTCGGCACCGACGGAAGGCCCTTGCGCACCCAGACATCGAGGTGGTTCATCGACGCCGCGCGCAGCCGGACGAGCACCTCGCCGGGCCCGGCGACGGGATCGGGCGCGTCCTCCACCCGGACGACCTCGGGGCCGCCGTCCTCGTGGATGCGGGCGGCGAGCATGGCACGATCTTCTCATGACCGTTGACGAGCTGCGAAGCCTGGCGGACGAGCTCGGGCTCGACGTCGTCGGCGCCGCGGCCGCGGCGCCCTACGAGGAGACGGAGCGGCACATCAGGGAGCGCCGCGCACGCGGGCTGTTCGGCTCGATGCGGTTCACCATGGCGCGACCAGAGGTCTCGTGCCATCCAGAGACCCTGCTCGAACGCGCGCGCACGGTCGTCTCCGCCGCGCTCTGCTACTACGCGCCGGCACCCGAGCCGGGCACGGGGGAGGGGCGGTTGCCGCGCTACGCCTGGCGCGACAACTACGCGCTCCTTCGCGAGCGACTCGACGAGCTCGGCAGGCGGCTTGGCGGGGACTACCGCGTGCTCGTGGACGCGAACCAGCACGTCGACCGCGCCGGCGCCGAGCGCTCGGGCGTCGGGTTCATCGGCAAGAACACGATGCTGATCACCCGCACGCACGGCTCCTGGGTCGTGCTCGGCACGCTCGTCACCGAGGTCGAGCTCGAGGCGACGGCGCCCGTCGCCGCCGGGTGCGGCACCTGCACGCTCTGCATCGACGCCTGCCCGACCGGCGCGCTGGACGAGCCGGGCGTGCTCGACGCGACACGGTGCCTCTCGTACTGGACGCAGACCGCGGACGACATCCCGGACGACGTGATGGACGCGCTCGGCGACCGCGTGTACGGCTGCGACATCTGCCAGGACGTCTGCCCGTGGAACGTCGGCATCGAGAAACGCCGCGCGGACGCGGCGCTCGACGAGGCGGACCAGCCCACGGCGTCGCTCGCGGACTGGCTGACCCGGGACGACCGGGAGCTCGTGGCCGAGCTCGACCGGCTGTTCGTTCCGGGCAACGATGCCCGCTGGCTCCGCCGCAACGCGCTCGTCGCGGTGGGGAACGTCGGCTCTGCGGACGATGCTCCACTCGTGGACGCATTTCTCGACGACGACCGCCCGGTTCTTCGCAGGGTCGCGCGTCGTGCCTCCGAGCGCATCGGGGAGCGCGCGTGAAGACGCCCGACCCGGAGCGCCTGCGGATCGTCGTGCACGAGGTGCACAGCCCGGTGGCCGCTCTCGACGCTCTCGCGACCGCCGCCGCCGCGACGGACGACCCGGAGCTCGTCCGGCGGATGGTCGACCTCGGCGTCGCCGCGGCACGAGACGTCGCGCGGCTCGTCTCCGATCCGGACCTCGTGTCGCTCCGGCTCGAGCCTGTCGATCTCGCCTCGCTCGCCAGAACATTCGCGACACCAGCCGTCAGCGTCGAGACCGACGGCCCGGCGATGGTCGACGGCGACGCGACGAGGCTGCGGCAGGTGCTCTCCAACCTCGTGGCGAACGCGCTTCGCCATGGCACGCGGGCAGCGATCGAGGTGCGAACGAGAAACGGCCCTGTCGTGGTCTCCGTCGCGGACGACGGGCCGGGAATCGCCGGTGCCGACCCGTTCGCCCGCGGAGCGAGCGGGGCGGGCTCGAGCGGCTACGGTCTGTGGCTCTCGCGCGCGATTGCGGAGGCGCACGGCGGGACCCTCGAGCTCGGCGACGCGCCCGAACGAGGCGCGTGCGTCAGGCTTTCCCTGCCGCCTTCTTCCTAGCGCCGAGCCCGAGCTCGCTTTGCAGCGCCCGTGCGCGCGCGGCCACGGCGCGGCGCATCGCCGAGGGCTCGAGCACCACGGTCTCTCCGCGATCGGCGAGCACCTCGGAGAGCAGCCATTCCTCGGTCTTGAAGGTGACGTCGGAGACCGCGGCTTTGTCGGTCAGCGCGCGCGCGCCGCGCTCGAGCTTCCAGCGGGCGATCGTCGGCGAGTGCAAGAGCACTGCGGTCGCCGGCTCCGCGAGGTAGTTCGGGTCGAACCCCTCGCGCGACTCGAAGCCGTCGCCCGTGAGCGCCGCCGAGCGCATCCGATCGAGACGGTAGGTCCGGGGCCCGTCGACGGTGCGATCCCAGGTGTGCACGCGCCAGAACGGCAGCTCCCGCTCGATCGTGTACGGCTCGACGAGGCGCGTGGAGGGCTCCTCCTCGCCTTCCTTGAGGTACTCGAGCTCGACGAGGCGCCGCTTCTCCGCGCCCTCGGAGAGGATGCGGACGAGCGCCTCCTCGTCGTCACCCGGCCGCTCGGCGGCCGGCGCGAGCTCGAACTGGCCGAAGGTCTCCTCGAGCTTCCGGCGCACGCGGTCGAGCGGTGTGTGGGCGTCCGCGGCGATCGCCGGGCCGACGTACTCGATCGCGAGCCGGATCGCGCGCGCCTCGAGCGGAGTTAGCTTCGGCGCCTTGCGGAACACGTCGCCGTAGAGCTCCTTGTCGACGCGGACGCGTCCCGTCTCGTCGTCGACCTCGGCGTAGACCGTGTAGCAGCCGCCGCCGAAGTTGACGAGGTTGAGGAGGGAGAGCGTCTCCTGGAGCTCCTCGCGGGGGATCGAGAACCGCTCGGCGAGCTCGTCGGCGTCGAGCACCGTCCCGCGCTCGTCCCCGCACGCGGCGAGCAGATGTGCGAGCAGCGCCTGGAGCACGCCGAACCGCTCGGGCGCGACCGGACCAGCAGGCTGGCGCTCGGATGTGACACGGCGCTCGGGCCGGCGTTCGCGCGCGTGGTCGGGAGCCGCGCCGCCGTGCCCCTCGCGAAGCGCGCGGAGCGCCTCGGCGACCTCCTGCCGCAGCTCCGGCGGCTCGAGCGGCACGGCGCGGCCGTTCTGGCGGAGGATCCACGAGGCAAGCGGCCCAAGCACGGCGTAGGGCGTCTCGAAGACCCCGTCGGTCACCGTGCCCGCGTCGGACAGCGTGCGATGGACCCACCAGGCGGTGTCGCCTTGCACCTCGATCCGCGCGACGCCCACCTGCTCGCCGATCTGCCACGGCCGCGCGACGCGGTGGGCGTCGACGTCGAACTCGGCCGGCTGCCGGAAGTCTCGCTCGCGGCGTGTCGCGAAGCGGATGTCGGATCTGATTCGCGCAACCCGGAACGTGCGGGTCGCGTCACGGTCGAGGTCGTGCCCGACGACGTACCAGACCCCTTCGTCGAGCCGCAGCGCGTACGGATTCAGCCGGCGCTCGGTCTCGCGCTCGCGCGCGGGCGACCAGTAGCGGAACTGGATCGTCCGCTGCTTCGAGATCGCGGACTCGAGCTTCGAGAGCCGCGCGGCGAGCTCGGGGGAGTAGTCGGGCGCCGTGACCCTGACGCGCTCCGCCGTCGCCGTCGGTGGGTGCCGGAACCCCGGCCGGCCGAGCGCGAGGTTCTGGAGCGCGAGACGGAGCGGCTCGGCGTACGCGAACTTCCCTTCCAACGCGTAGAGCGCGGTCTGCAGCGCGGCCAGCTCGTCTTCCTTCAGATCGAGCTCGTCGAGGAAGTAGTGCTCCGAGCGGAGCGAGTAGAGCTCCTCGCCCGTGAACTCGTCCCGCTGCGACTGGAGCGGGACGCCGAGCGCGGTCAGCTCGGCGCGATCGGAGTAGAACCGGCGCGCGAACGCCTCGTCCGACATCTCCGAATACCCCTCGACGTTCCCCTTCACGTCACGGGCGGTCAGCGGGCGCCGCTCTGCCATCAGGAACGCGACGAGCGAGAGTTGCCGGATCAGCTTGTCGGCGTCGTGGGACACGGACCGTCAGCCTAACGCCGGCACATTCCGCGCGCGGAATGTGCCAGGACGGACTGTGTCTGGCACGGTCGCGGCAGAGCCGCGGAAGTGCCTACGCGACCGCCGCCGTACGTGACGCGGTTGCGGTCTCGAGATGCTGGTGCGAGGGGCAGTAGTCGCGGCCGGGAAGCGGCGTGCGCTGGCACGCCTTGCCCTTGCGGGTGGTCGCCTTGCAGCGGCTCACGCCGCCGTCGAGCAGCCCGGCCTCGAGCTGCGCCTCGATGAACGTGACCGCCGCCGAGACTCCCTCCCCGACCGCCCAGGCGACCTTCGCCTGTGCCGTGATCGGGAAGTAGCGGCGGATGTCGTGGAAGAGCGTCCGGTCCGGTCGCGCGAAGTAATGCGGGTCATGCGCGAGACGCGTCATCGTCTCCTCGCACTCGCAGAGCACGGCGCGCCGGTACTCGAGGCGCGTCGGCTGATCGACGTAGGGGTCGATCAGATCCTTGATCGAGCGGTAGATCGCCCGCGAGTACTGATACATGCAGGACTGCAGCTGCGCGAGGTTGGCCTCCATACGGATCCCGTCTCCCGTCCGTCGTTCGCCTTCGCCAGCGGGCTCCAGTGGTCCCCGCGGCTTTCCGGGAGCGAGTCTACCCGGACCGGCGCTGTGTTACAAACTCCGTCACGATCGTTGTCTGCAGAGGAGACAGATCGTTACGACGCGACCTGCGCGACTCGAGCCCCCTTGACGGCCGCGCGAGCGCGGCGGAGCACGCTCGTCGCCTCCGCCTCGGTCTCGTACTTCCCCGTGAACGCCATCCAGTAGCCGGGGCGAAGGCTGGCGAACGTGGAGGAGTCGAGGACGCCGACCTGGCGGAGCCCTTTCGCCCTCGCCTGCTGGGCGGCGACGACGGCGGCGCTGCGGCCGCGCGTCTTGGGCACCGAGACCAGGACGATCGTCCAGCCGTGCTCCGCACGCGTCCACTGCGCGAGCGCGGCGTCCGGCTCGACGGACGACGCCGGAACGGTCGCGCTGCCGCCGATCGCCGTCAGCACCTGCTCCTCCTGCGATCCGTTGGACGCGACCGCGATCGCGATCGCCGCACCGACGACCGCCACCGCGGCAAGCGCCGCGACGCGGAGCCGTAGTCCCTGCGTATCGGTCGGGGGCGGACCGACGCGCCAGCGGCCCGGTTGCCGAAGGCCGCACTGCAGGCAATACTCCTGGCCGCCGGCGACGGCGGTGCCGCAGCGCGGGCACGCGAACGACGCCGCGGTCGTGCTCACGCGATCGTGCCGTCCTCGTCGTCGTCGAGCGCACGGCCGCAGCTCGGGCAGTAGCGGGCACCTACGAGGAGCGGCGCGCCGCACGTGCAGATCGCCTGCTGCCGCCGACGCAGCCCGACCCCGGAGACGAGCGCGTCGATCTCGGAGATCCGTGTCTCGATCGCGACCAGCTCCGCGCAACGTTCGACGACGAGCGTCTCGTTGAACTGGTCGCGGCGGTACATCTCGAACGTCAGGCCGCCGAGCTCGCGGAGCCGCTCCTCGCGGATCGACAGGAGCGCGCGCCGCTCGCGGCGCAGCTCGCTCGCGGTCGGCGCCGCCGGCTTCCTCTGGAAGAGGGCCACCCGGGCAGGATAGTCGGGCGCCTCGACGGGTCGCTTGCGGGCGCGGCGCTACAGCTGGACGACGACCAAGCGCTCCTCGGTCATCTCGCGGACCGCCCACGCCGGGCCCTCGCGCGTGTTCCCGGAGTCCTTGACACCGCCGTACGGCATCTGGTCGGCGCGGAACGTCGGCGCCTCGTTGATCGTGACGCCGCCGAACTCGAGCCGGGCGGCTGCCGACAGTGCGCGGGTGACGTCGCCCGTGAAGATGCCCGCCTGGAGCCCGTAGCGCGTCGAGTTCGCGAGGTCGATCGCCTCGTCGAGCGTCGAGTACCGCTGCAGCGTGCAGACGGGGCCGAACACCTCGTCGCACGCGAGCCTGCCCTCCGGGGGAGGCGACTCGACGACCGTCGGGCGCAGCATGTCGTTCTCGACGACGCCGCCGGTGAGGATCTTTGCTCCACCGGCCCTCGCCTCCTCGACCCACTCGAGCACCCGGTCTCGCTCGGACGCCGCGATCAGCGGCCCGACGTCGGTCGACTCGTCGGCGGGGTCGCCGACGACGAGAGCCTCGACGAGCGGGACGAGCTCGTCGCGGAACGCGTCGAAGACGTCCTCGTGCACGAGGATCCGCTGGACCGAGATACAGCTCTGCCCCGCGAACGAGAACGCGTTCGCGGCGCACTTGTCCGCCGCGAGGGAGATGTCCGCGTCCGCAGCGACGATCACCGGAGTTGCGTTTCCGAGCTCGAGGTTGACCCGCTTGCGCGGCGCCCGTTCCCGGAGCTTCCAGCCGACCGGGCCTGAGCCGGTGAACGTGATGAGGGCAACGCGCGGGTCTTCGACGAGAACGTCGCCGATCTCCGCCGACGGCCCGACGAGCACGTTGAGCCAGCCGGCAGGGAGCCCGGCCTCGAGCTCCAGCTCGGCCAGGAACAGCGCCGAAAGCGGCGTCTGGGTCGCTGGCTTGAGGACGACGGCGCAGCCGGCCGCGAGCGCGGGCGCGATCTTGTGCGCGACGAGGTTCAGCGGGAAGTTGAACGGGCTGATCGCGCCGACGACCCCGATCGGCAAACGCTGCGTGAACGCGAGCTTGCCCACGCCTGCGGGCGACGCGTCCATCGGCACGACCTCGCCCGCGAGCTTGCGGGCCTCGACGGCCGCCATCGTGTACGTCGAGACGGCGCGGGAGGCCTCGACACGCGCGGCCTTCATCGGCTTCCCGGCCTCGGCGCAGATGAGCCGAGCCGCCTCGTCGGCACGGGCGGTCAGCAGCTCCGCGACACGAGCGAGGATCTCGGCCCGCTCGTGGGCCGTGAGTGGGGTCTGCATCGCCCGCTCGGCGGCGTCGATCGCGTGGCGCGTCTCCGCGGCGCCGACCTTCGCGACGCGCGCGACCGGCGAGCCGTCGTACGGCGACGCGACCTCGATCCACTCGTCGGTCGTGATCCACTCCCCGTCCAGCAGCAGCGTGCGCTCGGTCACCGTGGAGGCCATGGGGAGAGTCTACGGGGGCGGTGGTACCGTGACGCCGTGAGCGATGCGCTCGTCGTCGAGGCAATCCGGACGCCGATCGGGCGACGGAACGGAGCACTCGCAGGCGTTCGGGCGGAGGAGCTCGCGGCCCAAACGCTCAACGGTCTCGTCGGCCGACTGGACGTCGATCCGGCGGAGATCGAGGACGTGCAGATGGGCTGCGTCAGCCAGGTCGGCGAGCAGGCGCTCAACGTCGCTCGGATGTCGTCGCTCGTCGCCGGCTGGCCCGAGAGCGTCTGCGGCTCGTCGATCGACCGGCAGTGCGGCTCGTCGATGCAGGCTGCGTTCAACGCTTCGGCCGCCGTGCAGGCAGGGCATCTCGACGTCGTCGTTGCCGCGGGCGTCGAGTCGATGTCGCGCGTGCCAATGGGCTCGAACCTCACCACGGGCGGGTTCGAGGGCTTCTCGCCGAAGCTGTACGAGCGCTGGGAGGTCGTGCCGCAGGGGATCTCCGCCGAGGTGATCGCCGAGGAGTGGGGGCTCTCACGCGAGGCGCTCGACGAGTACTCGCTCGAATCCCATCGCCGTGCGATCGCGGCGATCGACGAGGGCCGCTTCGAGCGTGAGATCGTGCCCGTGGAGGTCGGCGCCACCGGCGCGGCCGTGCTCGTCGGCGTCGACGAGAACCCGCGTCGCGACACGTCGCTCGAGAAGCTCGCAACGCTGCCCGCCGCCTTCAAGGAGGGCGGCAAGATCACCGCCGGGAACTCGAGCGCGATAGTCGACGGTGCGGCGGCGATGCTCGTGACGAGCGAGGCTGCCGCGTCGCGGCTCGGTCTCGAGCCGCGCGCGAGGTTCGTCTCGTTCGGGCTCGCCGGGGTCGACCCGTACCGGATGCTCCACGGGAACCCCCTCGCCTGCGAGCGGGCGCTCGCGAAGGCGCGGCTCGGCTGGGACGACATCGCCGTGATCGAGGTCAACGAGGCGTTCGCGTGCGTCGTGCTCCAGTTCCTCCAGGACACCGGGCTGCACGAGCGCTGGGTCGCCGGCGACGTGAACCCGAACGGCGGAGGGGTCTCGCTCGGGCACCCGCTGGGCGCGACCGGCGCGCGGATCACCGCGACGTTGCTGGCTGAGCTCGACCGGCGCGAGGCGCGCTACGGCGTCGCGTCGATGTGCATCGGGCAGGGCCAGGCGGTCGCTGCCGTGCTCGAGCGGCTCTAGGCCGCCGAGCTACGGCTCGACGAGCGCGTGCTCGACGTCCGCCGAGACCTCCTGCGCGATCTCGACGAACGCGCGGGCGGCGGGGGAGCGGTGCCGGTCGCGGTGCCAGACGACCGCGATCGTGCGGCGCGGCACCTTCGGCGCGAGCCGGACGGCCTTGACCCGGTCGTCGCCCGGCAGGACGGCGAGGAGTGGCGTGAGGGCGACGCCGAAGCCGGCGGCGACGAGGCCCTGGAGCGTCGTGTTGTCGTCGGAGCGGAACGCGTACTCGACCTCGTAGCCTCGATCCGCGAGTGACGTCTCGACGAGAACGCCGCTCGCGCACGTGTTCGAGCCGATCAGGACGTTGTCGCCCAGGTCGTCGAGTGAGGCGGAGGCGCGCCTCGCGAGCTCACTGTCCGCGGGCACGAGCAGCACGTACGGATCACTCATCAGCTCCAGCGTCTCGAACGGGCCGTCAGGGAGCGGGGCGCTGCAGAACGCGAGGTCGAGCTCGCCCGACTCGATCAGGCGGTAGAGGTCAGGGTCGGTCGCCGGCTCGGAGAGCCCGAGCTCGATGCCCGGCCAGTCGGAGAGAAAGCGGCGCATGACGTCCGGAAGCACGCGGGCCCCGACGGACTGGTACGTCCCGACCCGCAGCGTGCCGGTCTCCCCGGCGCGCAGCGCGACCATGTCGGCCCGTGCCGCGTCGATGCGGGCGACGATCGCCTCGGCATGCCGGAGCAGGAGCTGGCCGGCCTCCGTGAGCGAGACCGCTCGCGGGCCGCCGGGGCGCTCGACGAGCGTCTCGCCGACGATCTTCTCGAGCGTCGCGATCTGCTGGCTCACGGCGGACTGCGTGTAGCCCAGGCGCTCGGCCGCGCGGCCGAACGACCCCTCGTGCGCGACGGCGTCGAGCGCGGCGAAATGGCGCAGCTCGACCCCGAGCCATTGATCAGTTTTAGTGATCGTTTCCATGAATACCTCGATTTGCCCTAATAGTACCTGCACAGCCAAACTATGGGCATGGAAATCGCACTCGTCCTCTTCATCCTCCTCGTCGGCCCGCTCGCGCTCCTCGCCGGACGTGACTCGCGGATCGACGACACAGCGCGCCGCCGCCGCCACCTGGGCTGAGACCAGCGCCGGGTCGGGCGACGCAAGTTGCAACTTGCAACTTGCGTCGTCTGCCTGTGCGCTCAGCGCTCTTCGCGCCGGTAGGGCAGGCCGAGCGCCGCAGGCGCGCCGAGCCGGCGACCGCCGACGAGGGCCGCGAACACCACGGCGGCGATCGTGAAGAGATACGGCAGCATCCCGAGGAAGAACGGCGAGACGGTGATTCCGACCGCCTGCGCCTGGAAGTTGAGCGCCTCCATGAGCCCGAACAGGAAGCCGCCTGCGAGCGCGCCGATCGGGTTCCAGCGGGCGAAGATCACGAGTCCGACCGCGATCCACCCGCGCCCGGCGGTCATCCCCTCGTTCCAGCCGGGCGTCCGCGCGAGCGAGAGGTAGGCGCCCGCGAGGCCCGCGAGCGAGCCGCCGATCATCACGGCGCCGTAGCGCAGGGCTGCGACCGAGACGCCCATCGCGTCGGCCGTCCCCGCCGATTCGCCGACCGCGCGGAGGTGCAGGCCGAGTCGGGTCCGGAACAGGACGACCCACGTGACCGCGACGAGGACGTACGAGGCGTAGACGAGGACGTTCTGGTCGAAGAGGACGGGGCCGACCCAGGGGATCTCGTGGAGCAGCGGGATCGCGAGGGGGTCGAACGAGTCCCGCGCGGGCTTCCCGACCACGTCGCGCCCGAGGTATGCGGACAGCCCCGTGCCGAAGATCGTCAGTGCCAGCCCCGAGACGATCTGGTCGGCCCGGAGCGTCACGGTCAGGAAGGCGTGGAGCAGGCCGAGCAGCGCCCCCGCGGCGAGGGCGGCGAGCACGCCGAGCTCGAGGCTGCCCGTGCGGTCGAGTGCCATGAAGCCGGTCACCGCGCCGACGAGCATCATCCCCTCGAGGCCGAGGTTGAGCACGCCGGCGCGCTCGGCGATCACCTCGCCGACCGCGGCGAACACAAGCGTCGTCCCCGCGGCCATCGCGATCGCGAAGGTGGTGACCCACACCGAGTTCACGTCGTCTCCTCGGCGACGGCCGCCGGCTCGCGCCGCGGTCTCCAGCGCACCCGGTAGCGCGCGAGCATCTCGGCGCCGACGGCGATGAAGAGGATCGCGCCCTGGAGCACCTGCACGATCGACGGCGGCACCTCGGTCGTCTGCAGGGCATAGCCGCCGACCTGGAGAGCGCCGAACAGCACCGCGGCGACGACGACGCCCGGCGCCGAGAAGCGGCCGAGCGTCGCGACGATGATCCCCGTGTAGCCGAAGCCGGCGGAGATGTCGGGCTGGATGCGGAACACGATCCCCGAGACCTCGCTCATCCCCGCGATCCCGGCGAGCCCGCCGGAGACGAGCATCACGACGACGATGTTCCGGCGGAGCGGCATCCCCGCGTAGCGCGCCGCCGGCTGACTCTCGCCGATGACGCGCACCTCGTAGCCGAAGCGGGTCGAGCGCAGGAGCGCCCACACGACGACCGCGGCGCCCAGCGCGATCAAGAACCCGGCGTGGAGCCGGGTATCGCCGAACGAGGGGAGGATCGCCGACGGGGAGAAGGGCTTCGAGAGCGGAAAGCCCGAGCTGTCGGGGTCGCGCCACGGCCCGTGGACGAGGTAGTCCACGAGGAGGATCGCGACGAAGTTGAGCATCAGCGTCGTCACGATCTCGCTCACCCCGAGCGTCGCGCGGAGGACCCCGGGGCCGGCGGCCCAGGCTGCGCCGCCCATCGCGCCGGCAACGACCATCGCCGGGAGGAGCAGCCCGCGAGGGGCGTCGGGGAAGGAGAACGCGAGCCAGCTCGCGGCTGCCGCGCCGAGGAAGAGCTGGCCCTCCGCGCCGATGTTCCAGAGCAGCATCCGCGCCGCGAACGCGACGGCGAGGCCAGTGAAGATCAGGGGCGTCGCGGCGACGAGGGTCTCGGCGAGCGCGTCGCGGTTGGCGAACGCGGCGTCCCACATCGTGCGGTAGCTGTCGCGTGCCGAGTAGCCGCCGGCCTCGAGGATCAGCGCGCCGAGGCCGAGGGCCAGCGCGATCGCGGCGAGCCGTGCGAGGACGCTCGCGAGCCGCGACGCGGCGGGACGCGGCTCGACGACGATCGGGCCGATTCGTCTCACGGGGTCGCTCCGCCCATCAGGAGCCCGAGCTCCTCGACGTCGCACCGGTCGCGCGGGACGATCCCGGCCAGCCGGCCGTCGTGGAGGACGCCGACCGGGTCCGAAAGCGCGAGCACCTCGTCCAGGTCCTCGCTGATCAGGAGGATCGCGGCGCCCGCCTCCTGCTGCTCACGAAGCACGCGGCGCACGGTCTCAGTCCCGCCGACGTCGAGGCCGCGCGTGGGGTGGACCGCAACGATCACCTTCGGCCGCTCCGCCGTCTCGCGTGCGAGCAGGAGGCGCTGGAGGTTGCCGCCCGACATCAGGCGCACGGGCGCGTCCGGGGACACCGCGCTCACCTCGAAGGCGGCGAGAAACCGCTCCGCGAGCGCGCGGGCAGCACGCCGGTCGACGAGCGGCCCCCGGCCGACCGGTGGGCGGCGGTACGCCTTGAGGATCGCGTTGTCGGTCGTCGAGAGCCCGGCCACGAGCCCGGAGCCGAGCCGGTCCTCGGGGATGTGGGCGACGCCCGCGTCGATCGCGGCGCGGGCCGAGGCGCCGCGCAGAGGCTGTCCCGCCACCTCGACGACGCCGGCGTCGAGCGGCCGCAGGCCGGTCACGATCTCGGCAAGCTCGCGCTGGCCGTTCCCGGCGACGCCGGCGATCCCGAAGACCTGGCCCGCTCGGACGTCGAAGGAGACGTCGGCCAGCGCGGGGAGACCACGGTCGGAACGGGCCGAGGCGCCCTGGACGCGGAGGGTCACCTCGCCCTGCTCGACGGGGGCGGGCGCCGTCTCGAGCGAGACGTCCCGCCCGACCATCAACAGGGCAAGGGCGCGGGAGTCGAGCTCGCCGCGCGTCGCCACCCCGACGTTCCGGCCGCGCCGCAGGACCGTGATGCGGTCCGCCACCGCCTGCACCTCGTCCAGCTTGTGCGTGATCACGACGACCGCCTCCCCGCGGACCGCCATCTCGCGCACCGCCTCGAAGAGCGTGTCGGCCTCCTGCGGCGTCAGCACTGCGGACGGCTCGTCGAGGATCAGCACCCGCGCGCCGCGATAGAGCGCCTTGAGGATCTCCACGCGCTGCTGCTCGCCGACCGACAGCTGCCAGACGCGTGCCTCGGGATGCACCTGCATCCGGTAGCGCTCCGCGAGCTCCGCGACCTGGCGGATCCCCGCCTTGCGCCCGAGCCACACCCGTGGCGTGTGCCAGCCGAGCAGCACGTTCTCGGCGACGGTGAGCGACTCGACCAGGCGGAAGTGCTGGTGGACCATCCCGATCCCCGACTCGATCGCATGGCGCGGCGCACGAAACGAGACGGGCCGGCCGTCGACGAGGATCTCGCCTTCGTCCGGCCGATAGAGACCGGTGAGGACGTTCATCAGCGTCGTCTTGCCCGCGCCGTTCTCGCCGAGCAGCGCGTGCACCTCGCCCGCCTGGAGCTCGAGGTCGACGCCGTCGTTCGCGACGAGCCCGGGGAACCGCTTGACGATTCCGCGGAGCTCGACGAGCGGAGTGCCGCTCATCGCACGCCGGGGACGGGTGTCCCCGCCCCCGGCACGGTCTTCGTGATCAACCCTTGGGGATCGAGCCCTGGACGCCCTGGACGAGCCACTGCCACGAGAGCGCGTCGCCGAGCGGCATGACCTTGCCCTTCGCGATCCGGACCTTGCCCTTCTGGTCCGCGATCGGGCCACCGAGCACCTCGAGCTTCCCGCTCTTGATCGCTGCCTGGCGCGCCGCGATCGTCCTGCGCGTCTTCGCGTCGACGTTCCGCAGCGGGGCGAGCTTGATCATCCCGTCCTGCATGTCCCCGTAG
>Ga0207661_10001876_pt1 | contig 14409 bp, 13 predicted proteins | sample KBSC713LmetaG_FD_184337 | JGI IMG/M metagenome (GOLD analysis project Ga0207661, IMG submission 184337) | Corn rhizosphere microbial communities from Kellogg Biological Station, Michigan, USA - KBS C7.1-3L metaG (SPAdes) (version 2) | ecosystem: Host-associated > Plants > Roots > Rhizosphere ...
GACAGGGGTCGGGGAGGCGTAGCCACAAAATTGTAGGGTAGGCAAAGGCGCGCAACGCCGTGCCCACCATCAAGAGTCGTGATTGGAATGGTGGGCACGCTTGCGCTTGGCCCATCCTACCGCTCTCAAGCCGCACGGACCTTGGCGAGAAAGCCGTCCACCGCGCTGCGCAGCATGCCGGATTGGTTGTCGAGCTCGCGGGCGTTACCCAGCACCTCGGAAGCCGCCTTGCCGGTCGCTTCCGCCGCCGACGTGACGCCGCCGATATGGGCATTGATCTCGCCCGAGCCAACCGCAACCTGCTGGATGTTGCGCGCGATCTCGCGCGTCGCGTCGCCCTGCTGCTCGATCGAGGTCGAGATGCTCGAGGTGATCTCGCTCATCTGCGCAATCGTCTGCGTGATGCCGTTGATCGCCGCGACCGCATCGCTGGTCGACTGCTGCATGGCGGCAACCTGGCCGGAAATTTCGTCGGTCGCCTTCGCGGTCTGATTCGCCAGCGCCTTCACTTCGGAAGCGACCACCGCAAAGCCGCGGCCAGACTCGCCGGCGCGTGCGGCCTCGATGGTCGCGTTGAGCGCGAGGAGGTTGGTCTGTGCGGCAATGCTGTGAATCAGCTTCACGACTTCGCCGATCTTCTCGGCGCCGGTGGAGAGCACCTGCACGGTGGCATTGGTGCGTTCGGCATCGCCCACCGCCTTGCTGGCGATCTCGCTGGAGCGGGCGACCTGGCGGGATATCTCGGTGACCGAGCTCGACAGTTCTTCCGCCGCTGCCGCAACCGTGCCGACATTGCTCGACGCGCCCTGCGAGGCCGCGCTGACCGTCGCGGCGCGCGCGCTGGCGTCGCTCGCGGCCGAGGTCATCGACTGCGCGGTGGTCTGCATGCCCGCCGCGGCGCTCGACACCGAGCGGACGATGCCGTTGACGCTGCGCTCGAAGTCACCGGCGAGGTTTTCCATGGCCGAGCGACGCTCGGACGCGGCGCGTGCCTGGCTCTCGGCTTCCGACTTTTCCAGCTCGCGCATGCGCACTGCATTGTCCTTGAAGATCTGGACGGTGGCGGCCATCCTGCCGACCTCGTCGCCGCGGCCGACGCCGGGGATCTCCCCGTCAAGCTTGCCATCCGCGAGATCCTGCATGCGCGCGCCAAGTAGCGCGAGCGGCTTGGAGATGCTGCGGCCGATCAGCCAGGCGACGCTGCCCGAGATCACGCCGATGCCGAGGATGGCAAGGCAGAGCAGCCAAGTGATCGGGCGAAGCTTGTCGTCGATGTCGTTGAGATAGGCGCCGGTGCCGACGAACATGTCCCAGTTCGGGATCGCGACGGCGTAGCCGATCTTGCGCTCAAGCTCCTTGGCGCCTGCCTTTTCCCGTTCGTAAAACAGGGTGACCTCGCCATGGGCAGCGACGCCATCGCGCAGCTCACGCGAGACCGCCCGGCCCCCAACCAGCACGTTCAGCCGGTTGGTTCCGATCGTCTTCGGATCCTGGGAGATCAGGGTGTTGCCGTCCATGGTGTAGCCGAACAGGTAGTTCGCGCCGTTTTCATAGGTCATCGTATTCGCCCGCTTGACGAATTCGGCGATGGCCTGCTCCTTGGTGAGCTTGCCGGCTGCCACTTCCTTCTGCAGGCCGAGCGCCATGTTGCGCGCCAGCTCGACGATGGTGTGGGTCTGCTCGACGCGCGCGTTGAGCATTTCGCGCTGCACCAGATAGCCCGCCAGAATGCCCGCGGCGCTCAAACCGACCAGCGTCACGCCCACGAGAATGCCGAGCTTGGGGCCAATCTTGAGATTGTTAAGCTTCACAAACCTTCTCCAGGGAAGTCGGGTACGTGGCGGGGGCGCTTAAGGAATGATTCAGCTTACGATAGAGTGAAATCCCTAGCGCTTTGTTACGATGGCCTCCGTAGAAGTTCGGCCGCGGGCACCGTGGATTCCGCTGATTGATCAGTAAGATGCATGGCTGCAATCGGCACTTGTGTAGGCCAAAGGCCTAGCCGGGCCGAGGCCCGCCATGCTTTGATGCGCCGCCAACAAGATGGCCGCGGCAAGCGGTCCAGCACACTCGGGAGCGATGGGATGTCGAAGTTCAAGGTGGTAACGCCGAAAGGCGCGAGTTTCACGGTCGCCGGCGGCGGTTACGACTATGAGAAGGAGGCGCTCGATCCGATCGGCGCCGAGATCGTCGAGGCGCCGGCTAATGAAGCCGAGTTCATCGCCGCCGCCAAAGGCGCCGACGCCATCTACGCCAAGGGCATGCGGATCACCAAGACGATCATCGATCAGCTGGAAAACTGCAAGGTGATCACGCTCGGCAGCGTCGGCGTCGATTCCGTCGACGTGAAGGCTGCCACCGCGCGCGGCATTCCCGTGACCAATATCCCCGATACCTTCATCGAGGAAGTCGCCGACCACGCCATGATGCTGCTGCTCGCCGGCTTCCGCCGGCTGATCGAGCAGGACAAGATGGTGCGCGAGGGCCGCTGGTCCGAAGGCCGGCCGGCGCTCCTCAAGATTCCGCGGCTGATGGGGCAGACGCTCGGCTTCATCTCGTTTGGGCGCGTGGCGCGCGCGGTCGCCAAGCGCGCGGCGCCCTTCGGCCTGCGCCTGATGGCCTACGATCCCTTCATCCAGGAAACGCTGATGTACGATCACGGCGTGATGCCGGCGACGCTGTCGGAGGTGCTGTCGCAATCCGATTTCGTCTCCATGCATGCGCCGGCACGGCCCGAAGTGCATCACATGCTGGGCGAGACACATTTCAGGCAGATGAAGAAGACCGCCATCTTCATCAACACCGGCCGCGGCGCCACTGTGAACGAGGAAGCGCTGATCAAGGCGCTGCAGGAGGGCTGGATCGCGCATGCCGCGCTCGACGTGCTGGAGACGGAGCCGCCCTCCCACAACAATCCGCTGCTGCGCATGGAGACGACGACGCTGACCGCGCATGTCGCGTCCGCTTCGGCACGTTTCGACGAAGCACGCAAGCGTCGCGTGGGCTACGAATTGTCACTGGTGCTGCAAGGCATGTGGCCGGTAAGCTGCGTCAATCCGTCGGTGCTGCAGAACACCCAATTGCGGCGCTGGCAGCCGGTCAGCATGGATCGCGGACCGAACAGCTAAAAAAACAAGCTCGCCGGCATTCAGAGCCGGAACGGGCAAAACGGGAGGGAGCCATGACAAGCGAGATCACTCGGCGTGATGTGCTGACATTGGGCGCGTCCGCCGTGGCGTTGGCGGCTACCGGCGCGAAGCCGGCACACGCTGATATCAACGCAGCCGACGTTGCGGCCCCTTCGCTGCCGATCGAGAAGGGCGCGAGCCTTCGCATGCTGCGCCCGGTGCGCTTCGTGCAGCCGGACGAGGACGTGTTCCGCGCCAACGCAAAGCGCTTCACGGAAAAGACCGGCGTCGAGGTCAAGGTCGATTTCGTCGGCTGGGAGGACATCAGTCAGCAGACCGCAGTGACCGCCAACTCCGGCGCCGGACCCGACATCATCATCGGCTTCTCGGACGCGCCACATATCTACGTCGACAAGCTGATCGAGCTTTCCGACATCGCGGATTATCTTGACAAGAGATACGGCGGCTGGCTTCCGCTGGCGTTGCGCTATGGCAGGAAGAACAAGAGCAACGTCTGGATCGGCCTGCCGTTCGGCGCCAGCAGCGGCCCACTGGTCTATCGCAAGTCGATCATTCAGGCCGCGGGCTACGACAAGGTTCCCGATGATCACGCCGGCTTCCTCGCGCTGTGCCAGAAGCTCAAGGCCGCCGGCAAACCCGCTGGCTTTGCGCTCGGCAATGCGGTCGGCGACGGCAACGGTTTTGCGAGCTGGCTGCTCTGGTCGCACAACGCCTCGCTCCTCGACGAGGAGGGCAACGTCATCATCAACAGCAAGGAAACGGTGACGGCGCTGAAATACCTGAAGGAGCTCTATCCGACCTTCATCGCCGGCACGACCTCCTGGAACGACGTCAGCAACAACCGTGCCTACTCCGCGCAGGATATCTCGCTGACCGCCAACGGGGTATCGCTGTATTTCTCGCTGAAAAACGATCCCGCCACCAAAGCGATCGCCGACGACACCGAGCATCAGCTGATTCCCAAGGGGCTGGCCCCGATCTCACCGATGGCGGGGCTGACGCTGAACGCGATGGTGTTCAAGCACAGCCCCTACCCCAACGCCGCCAAGGCGTTCCTGCAGTTCATGCTGGAGAAGGAGCAGTATGAGCCCTGGCTCAACGCCAACTCCGGCTACTGGGCGCAGCCGCTCGCAGCCTATGCCGATGCGGCCGTGTGGTCCGGCGATCCCAAGGTCAAGATCTTCAAGGACACCATGAAGAGCACCTATTACAATGGCTACAAGGGGCCGATCTCGACCGCGACCGGCGCCGTCAATGCCGACTATGTGCTGGTGCAGATGTGCGCGTCGGTCGCAACCGACGCCGCGACGCCGGAAGCCGCCGCCGCGGAAGCCGAGCGGCGGGCGAAAAGGTATTTCAGGAGATAACGACAACGCGACAAACAGCGTCATTGCGAGGAGCGTAGCGACGAAGCAATCCAGACTTTATCTGCGGAAGCCTCGCTGGATTGCTTCGCTTCGCTCGCAATGACGGATAATGTGGTCTCCATGTCCGTCACGACACTACCTTCACGTCGCCTTGTGCAGCGCCAACCGAGCTGGTTCGCGCGCCTGCTTGACTACAAGCCGTTCCTGATCGTCATCTGCCTCGCGCCCGCGGTCGGTCTGCTCACGGTCTTTCTCACCTATCCGCTCGGCCTCGGCGTCTGGCTCGCCTTCACCGACGCCACCATCGGCCGCCGCGGCGTCTTCGTTGGCCTGGAAAACTTCCAGTATCTGTTGACCGATCCGTTGTGGTGGGGCGCGGTGTTCTACAGCACCCTCTACACGGCGATCGCAACCTTCGGCAAATTCGCGCTCGGCTTCTGGCTCGCGCTATTGCTCAACAATCATTTCCCGTTCAAGAGCGTGATCCGCGCCATCGTGCTGTTGCCCTGGATCGTACCTACCGTGCTGTCGGCGCTGGCCTTCTGGTGGATTTACGATCCGCAATTCTCGATCATCTCCTATCTCCTGGTCGACGTGCTGCATCTGCGCGCCACCAACATCGATTTCCTCGGCTCGCCATGGCCGGCGCGGTTCTCGCTGATCGCGGCCAACATCTGGCGCGGCATTCCGTTTGTCGCGATCTCGCTGCTCGCGGGCCTGCAGACCATCTCGCCCTCGCTCTACGAGGCTGCGATGCTCGACGGCGCCACCAACTGGCAGCGCTTCCGCTACATCACCTTTCCGATGATGATGCCGATCCTCGCGATCGTGATGACGTTTTCGATCATCTTCACCTTCACCGACTTCCAGCTCGTCTACGCCATCACCCGCGGCGGACCGATCAACTCCACCCATCTGCTCGCTACGCTGGCGTTCCAGCGCGGCATCGCCGGCGGCGAGCTCGGCGAGGGTGCGGCGATCGCGGTCTCGATGGTGCCGTTCCTGGTATTCGCGACGCTGTTCTCCTATTTTGGCCTCGCCAGGCGCAAGTGGCAGCAGGGAGAGGCGAATGACTGACACCGTCGCGCAGCCGGTCAATGCCTCCAGCGCCGCGCCCGAGGCGATGGACTGGGATTCGCGCGCGCGGCGGATGATGATGATCTACCTGCCGCTCGCCTGCTTCGTGCTGATCCTGCTGTTTCCGTTCTACTGGATGGCGATCACCGCGTTCAAACCGAATGCGGAGCTCCTGAACTTCAAGGCGCACAGCCCGTTCTGGATTTCCTCGCCAACGCTGCTGCACATCAAGCATCTGCTGTTCGAGACGTCTTACCCGCGCTGGCTCAAGACGACGATGCTGGTCGCCATCAGCGCGACCTTCCTGTCGCTGTTCGCGAGCACGCTTGCGGCCTACGCGATCGAGCGGCTGCGCTTCCGCGGCAGCCCCTATGTGGGCCTCGGCATCTATCTCGCCTATCTCGTGCCGCCGTCGATCCTGTTCATCCCGCTCGCGACCGTCGTGGTGCAGTTCGGCCTGTTCGACAGTCCGTTGGCGCTCATCCTGGTCTATCCGACCTTCCTCGTGCCGTTCTGCACGTGGCTGTTGATCGGCTATTTCAAGTCCATTCCCTATGAGCTCGAGGAATGCGCGCTGGTCGACGGCGCCACACGCTTGCAGATCCTGCGCAAGATCACGCTGCCGCTCGCGGTGCCCGGCCTGATCTCGGCCGGCATCTTCTCCTTCACGCTGTCGTGGAACGAATTCATCTATGCGCTGGCCTTCATCCAGAGCGGCGCCAACAAGACCGTGCCGGTCGCGATCCTGACCGAGCTGATCACCGGCGACGTCTATCAATGGGGCGCGCTGATGGCGGGCTCGCTGCTCGGCTCGCTGCCGGTCGCGCTTTTCTACTCCCTGTTCGTGGATTACTACGTGTCGTCGTTGACCGGGGCCGTGAAGGAATAGGCAAGCCGCCTGTCGTGGCGAAGCTGCTTGCTAGTCACGACGCGGCTTGATGGTGGGCACGGCGCTTTGCGCCTTTGCCCACCCTACAACCCGTCTCAGTAAATCTCGAACAACCCGGCGCCGCCCTGGCCGCCGCCGATGCACATGGTGACGACGCCCCACTTGGCCTTGCGGCGATGGCCCTCCTGCAGGATGTGGCCGGTGAGCCGCGCACCGGTCATGCCGAAGGGATGGCCGATCGCGATCGAGCCGCCGTTGACGTTGTACTTGGCAGGATCGATGCCGAGCCGGTCGCGACAGTACAGGCACTGGCTGGCGAACGCCTCGTTCAGCTCCCAGATGTCGATGTCATCGATCTTCAGACCCTGACGCTTCAACAGCTTCGGCACTGCGAACACCGGACCGATGCCCATCTCGTCCGGTTCGCAGCCGGTGACCGCCCAGGACACGAAGCGGCCCATCGGCTCGAGCCCGCGCTTCTCGGCGTCCTTGGCTTCCATCAGCACCACGGCGGCGGCGCCATCGGAAAGCTGGCTGGCGTTGCCGGCCGTGATGTATTTGCCGGGGCCCTTCACCGGCTCGAGCTTGGCGAGGCCTTCCATGGTCGTGTCCGGCCGGTTGCATTCGTCGCGCGTCACCGTGTAGTCGACGATGCTCTCCGCTTTTGTCGCCTTGTCGACCACCTTCATCCTGGTCTTCATCGGGACGATCTCGTCCTTGAACTTGTTGGCTTGCTGGGCGGCGGCCATGCGGCGCTGCGACTCCAGCGAGAACTCGTCCTGGTATTCGCGGCTGAGTTTGTAGCGCTCGGCGACGATGTCGGCGGTATCGATCATCGCCATGTAGATGTCGGGCGCGTTTTTGAGCAGTTCGGAATCCAGGGCCTCTTTCGGATTGCCAAGAGCGGGAACGGAAATGCTCTCGACGCCGCCGGCGACGATACACTCGGCGCCATCCGAGCGGATGCTGTTCGCGGCCATCGCGATGGTCTGCAGGCCCGAGGAGCAGAATCGGTTGACCGAGACACCGGCTGTCGTCTTCGGCATGCCGGCGAGCAGCGCGGCCTCGCGACCGATATTGCGGGACCCGTGGGCGCAATTGCCGAGATAGCAATCCTCGACATAGTCCTTGGCGACGCGGGCGCGTTCCACCGCGTGCTTGATGGCGTGCGCCGCCATGCTCATGGGCGGGGTGATGTTGAATCCACCGCGGCCGGATTTCGCGAGCCCTGTGCGCGCATAGGATACGATGACAGCTTCACGCATGTTTCTCTCCCTGTTCGGATCGCCAGTAGTGGCGTGTCATGGGCACCACCGTACACACACATTTTGCCGCGCGCGAGAATAAATGTGCCGCAAACGACAGACGCCGCGCCCTTCGGAGCCGGCGCTTTTGTTCCGCAGATCGGAATATGATGCCCGTCATGCGCTGTAGCTGTCATTCCGGGGCGATGCGCAGCATCGAACTATGGTGCGCAATTGCGCACCTGAGAATCTCGAGATTCCAGGTCTGGCGCTTACGCGCCATCCCGGAATGACGACACTTCAAAACACCAGCGCCTTGGCCTGCTTGACCTGCGGCAGCGCCTGGACCTTGGCGAGCACGGCCGGCGGCACGGCGCCGTCGATCTCGACCAGCGCGATGGCATCGCCGCCCTGCTTCATGCGGCCGAGATGGAAGGTCGCGATATTGATTTTCGCATCTCCCAAGAGGCTCGCGAATGCGCCGATGAAGCCGGGCTTGTCCTCGTTGGTGACGTAGACCATCGACTTGCCGAATTCGGCATCGACCCGGATGCCCTTGATGTCGACCAGCCGCGGCTTGCCATCTTGATAGACCGTGCCCGACACCGAACGCTCCTGCCGCTCGGTGGCTACCGTGACCGTGATCAGGCTTTCATAGTCGCTCTGCGCGGCGCGCACGACCTCGTCCACGACCATGCCGCGCTCCTTGGCGACCACAGGCGCGGAGACGACGTTGACGTCGCCCAGCATCGGCCGCAGCAGTCCCGACAGCACCGCCGAGGTCAGCGCCTTGATCTTCATCTCGGCGACCTGGCCCTCATAGGTGATCTGAACCTTGCGGATGCCGGTCTCGGTGAGCTGGCCCGCGAACGAGCCGAGCTTCTCGGCAAGGTCGATGAAGGGCTTCAGCTTCGGCGCCTCCTCCGCGGTGATGGAGGGAAAGTTGACGGCATTCGAGATCGCGCCCTGCAGCAGATAATCCGACATCTGCTCGGCCACCTGCAGCGCCACATTCTCCTGCGCTTCGGTGGTGGCGGCGCCGAGATGCGGCGTGCAGATCACGTTGGGATGGCCGAACAGCACATTGCTCGTCGCCGGCTCCTCGACGAACACGTCGAAGGCGGCGCCCGCAACATGCTTGGAGTTGAGCGCCTCGACCAGCGCCTGCTCGTCGACAAGGCCGCCGCGGGCGCAGTTGATCAGGCGCACGCCCTTCTTCATCTTCGCGATCGCCGCGGCATCGATGATGTTCCCGGTCTTCTCGGTGAGCGGAGTGTGCAGCGTGATGAAATCGGCGCGCTTCAAGAGATCATCGAGTTCGACCTTTTCGATGCCGACGTCCTTGGCGCGCTCCGGCGACAGGAACGGGTCGAAGGCGATCACGCGCATGCGCAGGCCCAGCGCACGGTCGGCGACGATCGAGCCGATATTGCCGCAGCCGATGATGCCGAGCACCTTGCCGGTGATCTCGACGCCCATGAAGCGGTTCTTCTCCCATTTGCCGGCCTGCGTGGAGGCATCGGCCTGCGGGATTTCGCGCGCCAGGGCCAGCATCAGGGTGATCGCGTGCTCGGCGGTCGTGATCGAATTGCCGAACGGCGTGTTCATCACGATGATGCCCTTGGCGGTCGCGGCCGGAATCTCGATATTGTCGACGCCGATGCCGGCGCGGCCGATCACCTTCAGTTTGGTCGCCTTCTCGATGATCTTGGCGGTCGCCTTGGTCGCGGAGCGGATCGCAAGCCCGTCGTAATTTCCGATGATCTCGGCAAGCTTGTCCTTGTCCTTGCCGAGGTTGGGCTGGAAGTCGACCTCGACGCCGCGATCCCTGAAGATCTGCACGGCGGCGGGCGAGAGTGCATCGGAAATGAGAACTTTAGGTTTGGTCATCGTCTGATTCCTTTGCCTCCTCTAGCGGGAGGGCGGCCTTGCGGGACCGGAGTGAGCGAATTTTCGATTTTATTCTCCCTCTCCCCGTTCTTACGGGGAGAGGGGTGGGGTGAAGGGCTGCTTCCGCGAATACGGCGAGAGACGGACTCGCGGAGAGTCCCCCTCACCCGGCGCGGAGCCTGTCATCGGGCCGCGCTTCGCGCGGACCCGTTGGCGCGCCGACCTCTCCCCGCAAGCGGGGCGAGGTAAGAAAGCTACGCCGCCTTCGGCAACGCCGCCTTGGTCTCGGCAAACGCCCAGTCGATCCACTGCGTCAGCAGCTCGACGTCCTTTGCCTCCACCGTCGCGCCGCACCAGATGCGCAGGCCCGCCGGCGCGTCGCGATAATGCGCGAAGTCGAAACCGGCATTCTCCTTCTCGACGAGCGCAACGAGCTTCTTGCAGAAGTCGCCTTGCAGGTCTGATGTGAGCGAGGTGATTGCGGGATCGACGATTCTGAGACACACCGAGGTGTTGGATCGGATCGCCGGATTTTTGGCGAGAAAATCGATCCACGGCGTCCTCGCCTTCCAGTCCGCCAGCACCCTGGTGTTGGCATCCGCGCGCGCCATCAACGCTTTCAGGCCGCCGATCGACTTGCCCCAGTTCAGCGCGTCCAGATAGTCCTCGACGCAGAGCATCGACGGCGTGTTGATGGTCTCGCCTTCGAAGATGCCGGCGTTGAGCTTGCCGCCCTTGATCATGCGGAAAATCTTCGGCAGCGGCCAGGCGGGCTTGTAGGTCTCGAGCCGCTCGACGGCGCGCGGCGACAGCACCAGCATGCCGTGCGCGGCTTCGCCGCCGAGCGCCTTCTGCCAGGAGAAGGTCACGACGTCGAGCTTCTTCCAGTCCAGCGGCTGCGCGAACGCCGCCGAAGTCGCGTCGCAAATGGTGAGGCCCTTGCGATCCGCCTTGATCCAGTCCGCGTTGGGCACGCGTACGCCAGAGGTGGTGCCGTTCCAGGTGAAGATGACGTCGGTGTCGGTGTCGACCTTGGAGAGATCGGGAATATCGCCATACCCGGCGTGAAGCTGGGTGACGTCCTTCACCTTCAATTCCTTGATGATGTCGCTGACCCAGCCTTCGCCGAAGGATTCCCAGGCGATGGTAGTGATGGGCCGTGCTCCGAGCAGCGACCACAGCGCCATCTCGACCGCGCCGGTGTCGGACGCCGGCACGATGCCGATCTTGTAGTCGGCCGGCACTTCCAGCACTTCGCGCGTCAGCTCGATGACCTGCTTGAGGCGAGCCTTACCGACCTTGGCGCGATGCGAGCGGCCGAGGAGCGCGTCCTTGAGATTTTGGGGATTCCAGCCGGGGCGCTTGGCACAGGGGCCGGAAGAAAAATGCGGCATGGTCGGCCGCTGAGCGGGCTTCGCTACAGTCATGATCTACCCTTCCAGATAGTAAGCCTCCCGTTGGGGGGAGGTGTCCCGCCGCTGCAGATATGGGAATCGGCCGGTCTCGTCAAGAAACTTCGACGGCATGCCAGGCGTGCAAGATCCGGAAAACCGCTACACACCCAGCATCAAGCGCGGGACAGGCTTTTCCGGATCACGCGTTATTCCGGCGAGGCGCCGACCGGTGATTTCCCCGGCGGCCGGTGCAGGAATGTCATCGACGCATAGGCGCCGATCCAGGAGCCGATGGCGGCAAAGGCCACATAGACCCAGTTCTCGGTGTAGCTGATCACCGCAAAGGAGGAGAGCAGATACCAGATGCTGCTCCAGGTCGCGGCGGGAACGCGCTTGCGCGCCACCACCGCGGAGGTAAACATCACGTAGACGGCGTCGGTCGCAGCCGTCGCCAGCACCACCGCAGCCGCGGTCAGAGGGTTGATGGCGGACATCGTTCGTCTCCCTGCTCTCGCATCGAACGTCAGCGATTTCGGTTCACCTCTCCCGCCGCAAGTCGGGCCTGCCCGACTTGCGCCAAATGCGATGCGCAACCGGGGTAAACCCCGGTTGCGTGGGAGAGGTCGGATTGCATCGCCAGATGCAATCCGGGTGAGGGGTTGCGGTTTACGAAACGACCCCTCACCCGGCGCTCCGCGCCGACCTCTCCCCACCGGGGAGAGGTGAACTGACCTCGCATCTAGAACCTCATCGTCATCCCGACATGGCTGCGCGAGAATCCGATACGCTCGTAGAAGCGCTGGGCGTCGACGCGGGTGTGATGGGTCAAGAGCTCGACCAGCTTGCAGCCTTTGCCGCGCGCTTCTTCGAGCGCCCATTGCACCAGCCTCTCGCCGATGCCGCGGCTGCGGCGGTCGGAGGCGACGCGCACATCCTCGATCAGGCCGCGCGGGGCGCCTTGCGAGCTCAACCCCGGCAGGATGCAAAGCTGCAGGCAGCCGACGACGTTACCGCCCTCCTCCGCCACGATCAGATGGATATTCGGATCGCTCCTCACGCGCTCGAACGCGTCGTAATAGAGTTTTGGCAGCGGCTCATCGAGCCGCTCACGCGCACGACCCAGATGATCATCGGCGAGCATGGCGATGATGGCGGCGACATCATCGCGACGGGCGGGACGAACGGCGATTTGGGAGATCACAGTCATGCTCGCTTCCGTTCAGCACACTGGCAAGAGAACTCGACGGTCGGCACCTGACCCCGGGCGTTGAGCTTCAGAAATTCCGCCGTGCGGGGCCGCCCTTCAGCGTATCGACTTCGATCCAGCTATAGAGCAGCCTGAGATAATCGGCGACCCATTTCACCTTCAGGCAATTGCCGGAATTTCTGTCGCCGTGGATCTTCATGCCTAGCGCCTCGCTGCCAGGCTCGCAGAGCAACAGGCGACGGCTAGCCTGTCAACAGCGCGACGCGGTCAGAACTTGTAGCCCAAGCCAGCGCGCACCGTATTGATGTTGGATTCGATATCCGATGTCACGCGTTGATACTCATATTCGACACGGGCGAACAGCCCGCCGATCAGCATGAAGTCGACGCCGACGCCTGCGGAATATCCGTAGACCAGCTTCTCTTTGGAGGCTGACGTGACCGTCAGGATCAACGGAGCGGGATATGCCGAGACGTTGCGCTCGATCTTCTCATCCCCGAATCCTGCCCCCAGGAAGGCGTAGGGCAGGAAGCAGCCCATGGCATAGCCTGCGCGTAGCCGAAGCGAACCAAAATCGGAGATGTTGACTGATGCATTCGAACTCGTCGTCGACACGAGCTGAAGGGTGTTCGGATCGTAGGTATATCCCGCGCTATGGGACGAAGCGCGAAATCCGCCATGCAGATAGTTCGCCTCGACGCCGACGACGACATCGTCCCATTGGGAGTTGTAGCCCACAAAGGCGCCGAAACCTGTGCTGATGCTATTCGCCGTCCCAAGCGCGTTCCAGGTATAGCTCGTGTTGGGCGGCGGCCACCGATTGATACCCGCGATCAGATCCGAGTTGATGCCCCCTAGACTGCCGGTCCTCATCGAACCCCAGGCAGCCTGCCCGCCGACATAGTAGCCCTGCCAATTGACCCTCGAAGTGGAGAGGCCTTCGGTGAAGCCGCCGCGAAGAAAATCGGGCATATCGGCCGCCTGCGCAGATGACACCGCGCCGAACACCACTGCCGCCACCAGAAATCTACGCATTGTAACGCTCCAATCGGACTCCCAACTGACGCCGATCATCGCTCGTTAACCTTAATCAATCGTTGTCGCGGCCACATTTGTGTCCGAAAAGCGCACATCGATCTGGCTCGCGCGCAAGACAAAACGGCGCGGGAAGATCCCGCGCCGTTAACAATTCCTAAGAGGCCGATCCCGATCAGCCCTTGCGGATCAGCGGGGCCGGCATCATCGGAGGCGGAGGCTGATCGAAATTCCAACGCACGCCGAGCTTCAGGTCGTGCGAGGTGATGTCGTGCATGGTCCAGGGATTCTGCGCCACCGGCGAGCCGGCGAAGTTGGTGTTGGTGCCCGTCGTCGCATCGCCGAGATTCATGTAGCTGTAGGCGAGCTCGATCGTCACGTTCGGCGTGACCTTGTAGCCGACGCCCGCATGCAGCGCCCAGGCAAAATTCCACTTGCCGGCGTCGCTCGCGAAGGTGACGCTGTTGTTGAGCACGCCTGCGTTGTAGATCACGCCGTCATCGCGGAAGCCGGAGATGCGATTGTAGGAGGCGCCGATACCGCCGCCGATGAACGGCGTCACGCACCACCAGGTGCCGAGGTCGACATAGCCGTTGGCCATGATGACGGTCTCGGACTTGCTGGCGGAATAGTTGTCGTTCTGCGCATAGGTCGGTCCGAACACGCCGACCGGGGCAAACTGCGTGCCGTGGAAGTTGGCGCGGCCGCGATACTGGCCGGTCACGTCGACACGGAACCAGTTGTTGAACTGATAGCCGACGCCGATATCCCACAGCGGCGAGGAGTCGAAACCCATTCCGGTCGAGGTGAAGGCTGCGGAAGCCGGATCGGTGTTGGTGAGCGACTTGATGCTCTGGTTGGTCATGCCGACGTCGCCGCGCAGATACCAGCCACCGAAATCGCAGCAGGGTTGCGGCGGCGCGTACGCGGGCGGCGGCGGCATGATCGAGGGCATGTCGGCGGCAAACGCCGTGGTCGACAATAACGATGCCGCCCCAGCGGCGATGAGATACTTAACGCTACGCATTGGCTCCGTCCTTTTGGCCGGTGAGGCACAAGGAAAGCCTCACGTCTAAAAACCCACGGCCGGACGATCGCACCAAAACCTTAAGCGGCACTTAACCCTAATTGTTAAGGTTGATAATCGGTGACGATTT
>Ga0207661_10001877_pt1 | contig 14408 bp, 14 predicted proteins | sample KBSC713LmetaG_FD_184337 | JGI IMG/M metagenome (GOLD analysis project Ga0207661, IMG submission 184337) | Corn rhizosphere microbial communities from Kellogg Biological Station, Michigan, USA - KBS C7.1-3L metaG (SPAdes) (version 2) | ecosystem: Host-associated > Plants > Roots > Rhizosphere ...
TAGAGAATGATCCGGAAAAGTGGGGACCGGTTTTCCGAAAAGATCATGCTCAATCAAGAATCTAGAGCGCGATCAACCGATCACGCCAGACTAATTTGTTCATCCAGGAAGGTTGTGACAAGCACCGAATGCGCAAGTGAAAAGCAGAGTTAAGGCCTTGCCGCGCCCTTCTCGCGCTCCTACAAGCTCCGAACCCTGAAGACTTGCCGATTTCCTGGAGATTTCCCCATGCGGCCGAGCCGCCGTGCCCCCGATGAGTTGCGCGCCGTGACGCTGGAACGCGGAGTGGTAAAATATGCCGAAGGGTCCTGCCTGGTGAAATTCGGTGACACCCATGTGCTGGTCACCGCCACGCTGGAAGAACGGTTGCCGCCCTGGCTCAAGGGGCAGGGGCGCGGCTGGGTCACCGCCGAATATGGCATGCTGCCACGCGCCACTTTGGAGCGCACGCGGCGCGAGGCGTCCGCCGGCAAGCAGGGCGGCCGCACGGTGGAGATCCAGCGCCTGATCGGCCGCTCGCTGCGCGCCACCACTGATCTCGAAGCGCTCGGCGAGCGCCAGATCACGGTCGATTGCGACGTGCTGCAAGCCGATGGCGGCACGCGCACCGCCTCGATCACCGGCGCCTGGGTCGCGCTCGCCGATTGCCTCAACTGGATGAAGGCGCGCAACATGATCAAGACCAACGTGCTGCGCGATAATGTCGCCGCGATTTCCTGCGGCATCTATCAAGGCACGCCGGTGCTCGATCTCGATTACGCCGAGGATTCGGAAGCCGAGACCGACGCCAATTTCGTCATGACCGGCGACGGCCGCATCGTCGAGGTGCAGGGCACCGCGGAAAAGACGCCGTTCACGCAGGATGAATTTCTGGCGCTGTTGGCCCTGGCCAGGAAGGGCGTCGCGCGCCTGGTCGATTTGCAGAAGCTCGCGGTCGCCTGAACCATGCACCGTCAGATCACCGGCAAACTCGTCATCGCAACCCATAATCCCGGCAAGCTTGCCGAGATGCGCGAGCTGCTCGCGCCGCACGGCGTCGAAGCCGTCTCGGCCGGCGAGCTCGAGCTTGGCGAACCCGAGGAAACCGGCAAGACCTTTGAAGCCAATGCGCGGATCAAGGCGATCGCGGCGGCACAGGCAGCAAGGCTGCCGGCCTTTGCCGATGATTCCGGGCTCGTGGTCGATGCGCTCGACGGAGCACCGGGAATTTACTCGGCGCGCTGGGCCGGGCCGAACAAGGATTTCAGCGAGGCGATGGCGCGCATCGAACGTCTCCTGCAAGAGCGCGGCGCCAGGACGCCGGACAGGCGCAAGGCGCACTTCGTCTCCGCGCTGTGCGTCGCCTGGCCCGACGATCATCTCGAAGAGGTCGAGGCGCACGCCGATGGAACGCTGGTCTGGCCGCCGCGCGGCAATGCCGGCTTCGGCTATGATCCGATGTTCATGCCTGAGGGCTTTGAACGGACATTTGGCGAGATGACGAGCGTCGAAAAGCACGGCCTGCCGCCGCTCGGCCTAGGCCTCTCGCACCGCGCGCGCGCCTTTGTGAAGCTGGCGGAGATCTGCCTTGACCGGCGTTGAGCAAAAGGCCTTCGGCGTCTATGTGCACTGGCCGTTCTGCCTGTCGAAGTGTCCGTACTGCGACTTCAACAGTCATGTGCGCCATGCCGCTGTCGATGAGGAGCGGTTTGCGCGCGCCTTTGCCCGCGAGATCGAAACTACCGCCGCGCGGGTGCCGGGCAGGGAAGTCACCTCGATCTTTCTCGGCGGCGGCACGCCGTCACTGATGCAGCCGCAGACCGTCGGCGCGATCCTCGATGCCATTGGCAGGCACTGGCGCGTCGCGCGCGGCGTGGAGGTGACGCTCGAGGCCAATCCGACCAGCGTGGAAGCGACCCGTTTTGCCGGCTATCGCGCCGCCGGCATCAACCGCGTCTCGCTCGGCGTGCAGGCGCTCAACGATGCTTCGCTGAGGGAATTGGGGCGGCTGCATTCGGCGCGCGAGGCGCTCGATGCGGTCGCGATCGCGCGAAAGTCGTTCGAGCGCTATTCGTTCGATCTGATTTACGCGCGGCCGGATCAGACAACGGCGATGTGGGCGGACGAATTGGCGCTGGCCATCAAGGAAGCGGCCGAGCATCTGTCGCTCTATCAGCTCACCATCGAGGAAGGCACGCCGTTCTTCGGCCTGCACGCCGCGGGCAAATTGAAGACGCCGGACGAGGCGACGGCGCGCATGCTCTACGACGTGACGCAGGAGGTGTGCGCGAAGCACGGCCTGCCAGCCTACGAGATTTCCAACCACGCGCGAAAAGGCGCCGAATGCCGGCATAATCTCGTCTACTGGCGCGGCGAGGAATATGCCGGCATCGGACCGGGCGCGCATGGCCGCCTCGACATCGGCGGCGTCAGGCACGCGACCGCGACCGAGAAGCGTCCCGAGGCCTGGCTGATGCGGGTGGAAGCCAATGGCCAAGGCGTCGTCATCGACGACGTGCTCAACCGCGAAGAGCGTGCCGACGAGTTTCTGCTGATGGGGCTCCGTCTGGCGGAGGGTATCGATCCCAAGCGTTACGCGGCGCTCTCGGGCCGCCCGCTCGATCAGCGCCGGATAGCGCTGTTGCGCGAAGAGGGTGCGATCGCCGTCGATGCCGACGGGCGGCTTCGGGTGACGCAAGCCGGATTTCCGGTGCTCGATGCCGTGGTGGCGGATCTCGCGGCCTAGAAGCTACGCGCCAAAGCTCTTCGGCGAGCCCGCGACCGCAACGCCGCCGGAGCCAGCAACGCGCATGACAGCGAGCCCGCGCTCATTGGTGCCGTCGGAGCGGAAGCGGAACAGCCCATCGATGCCGGCAAAGCCGGATGGGCTCTGCAGCACATCCGGCGAGAATCGCTGTGCGCCCTGCGTTCTGGCGAGCGCGGCAACGAGCGCCACCGCATCGTAGGCCAGCGTCGCGGTACGCACCGGCTCGCCGCCATAGCGGGTGCGATAGCGGCCGGAGAAGGCTCGAAAACCGGCGGGATCCGGTGCCGCATAGAGACCGCCCTGGAGGTTTTGGCTCGCGAACACGCGCGGATTGTCCCAGAGCCCGGTGCCGAGCAGCTGGATGTTGCGCAGATTCGCACCCGCCGCCGTCAGCGCATCGGCCGTTGCAACGACGGAGTCGCCGTCATCGGCGATCAGGAGCGCATCGGCCTGGCGGAGCTGCTGCGCCACGTTGCGCGCCGGCGCAGTACGGTCGCCGGAGTATTTCTCAAAGGCGACGATGCGTCCGCCGCGGCGGCCAACCGCCGTCTTGAACGCGGCTTCCACCACATTGCCATAGGCATTGTCCGGCAACAGCGCGGCGAAGGATTTCTTGCCGATGCTCGCCGAATAGCCGACGATGCGGTTGACGTCGGACTCCGGCAGGAAGCTCAAAAGATACACACCACGGCCGGCGATGCTCGAATCCGTCGAGAACGCGATCACCGAAAGGCTGCGTGCGCGCGCGGCCAGGGCGACTGACGGCACCGAGAGTGCAAACAGCGGGCCGAGGATGATTTCGGCACCCTCGTCGACCGCCTGCTGCGCGCCCTGTTGCGCGCCTTGCGGGCTGCCGCCGTCATCCTTGATCAGGAGCTGAATGTTGGGATTCTGGAACTCGGCGAGCGCCATCTCCGCCGCGTTCCTCATGGATTGCGCGGCGACGCCCGCATTGCCGGAAGCCGACATCGGCAGGATCAGGCCTACCTTGACCTGGCCGTTACCGACCGAGGTCGGCTGCTGCGCCGGGCCGGCGGGCGGGGAGGGTTGTGCGCTCCCGAACTGACTGAGACTCTGCTGAACGCTCGAGCACGCGGAGAGCAGAGGCGCGCCCAGCAAAAGACCAATCGTGGTCCGCCGCGTTGCGGTCGGCTTCGGCGGACCCGCGGCATCAGATTTCGGTTTGAACGGGCCCAGCATTGCATCTCTTTACGTGACCGACCGGGATCGGCCCGGACGCACCCTTTTGATAAGATTGGAGGGCGGATTCAGGCATATTGTCGGCGAATAGTTAACCAAAACAAAAGGATTATGGCCTCGCCGATGGCCCGTTCCAACGGCTTCCTTGCCGTGACGCACCGCCCCCCGAACGGCGCGTTCGGGCACGCTTCACGATGGTGGCGCCGGGGCATTCTACCCTCTAAGTTAGCATTATGCGCGCAAAAGCAGCCCCGATAAATACCGAAGGCCGAACGGAACCTGCTTCCCGGTGCATTACGGTCGGCGGTCATATTTTGGCCGCACCCAAGGCAGCGGCCGGGCTACATGTTGTCGCGACGCCCATCGGCAATCTTGGCGACATTACGTTGCGCGCGCTGGAAACCCTCGCCGCCGTCGATCTGATCGCCTGTGAGGATACTCGCGTCACAAGGCGGCTGACCGAACGTTACGGCATTGCTGCCGACCTCGTCCCCTATCATGAGCACAATGCCGCGACCGCGCGGCCGAAGCTGATGGAGCGCCTGGCGCAGGGCGCTTCGATCGCGCTGGTGTCGGATGCCGGTACGCCCTTGATTTCCGATCCCGGCTTCAAGCTGGTGCGCGAAGCCCGCGCCGCCGGACATGCAGTCATGGCCTTGCCAGGCCCTTCCTCGGTGCTGACGGCGCTGTCGGTCGCGGCGCTGCCGACCGATCGGTTTTTCTTCGAAGGATTTCTGCCCGCGAAGCAGACCGCGCGGCGCGCGCGGCTCAGGGAGCTGGCGCCGATCGAGGCGACGCTGGTGCTCTTCGAGTCCGGCAGCCGCGTGCAGGAGACGCTGCACGACCTTGGCATGATCATGGGGACGCGCGAGGCGGCGATCTGCCGCGAGCTGACTAAATTGCATGAAGAGGTGACGCGTGCGCCGTTGGTCGAGCTGGCTGAAAAAGCAGCCGAGCTCGAGACCCGCGGTGAGTTCGTGCTGGTGATCGGTCCGCCAGCGGCCGATGCGCAAGTCATGAGCGAGGAAGCGCTGGACGATTTGCTGCGCGGCCAGCTCGCAACCTCCAGCGTCAAGGATGCGGTCGCGCATGCGGTCGAGCTGTCAGGCAGGCCGCGCCGCGAGGTCTATGCCCGCGCGCTCGGCCTTGCCAAAGCCATGACAGGCGGCCATGGCGAGGACTGACCGCACCGCGCCGGAAAGGGAGGCCGCGCCCGAGCGCGTGGCGGCGTTCCAGACCGGCCTTTCCGCGGAAAGCCGCGCCGCCGCTTTCCTGATGGCCAAGGGGTATCGCATTCTCGCCAAGCGCTACCGCACGCCGCATGGCGAGCTCGACCTGGTCGCCAAACGCCGCAACCTCGTCGCCTTTGTCGAGGTGAAGGCCCGCGCCACGCTGGATGAGGCCGCCTACGCGGTGACGCCGCGCCAGCAGGCGCGCATCATCAATGCCGCCCAGGCCTGGCTGGTGGCGCATCCCGATTATGCCGAATTCGAGCTGCGCTTTGACGCGATGCTGATTGCGCCGCGGCGCCTGCCGCGCCATGTGTTAGCAGCCTTCGACGCCAGTACCTGATTTCCTCCCTCCAGACTCCGGGCCTTCCCATGAAATTGAACGTCGCCGTCCAGATGGACCCCATCGCGCGCATCAATGTCCGCGGCGATTCGACCTTTGCGCTGTTGCTGGAGGCGCAGAAGCGCGGCCACGGCCTCTCTTATTACACGCCTGACAAGCTCTCGCTGGCCGGCAGCGACCTGTTTGCTCCGGTCCAGCTCCTCACCGTGCGCGACGAGCCCGGCAATCACTTCACCCTCGGCGAGCCCCGGCGCGAGCCGCTCGCGGCCTTCGACGTCGTCCTCTTGCGCCAGGACCCGCCCTTCGATCTCGCCTACATCACCTCGGCGCATTTCCTCGAGCGCATCCATCCCAAGACGCTGGTCGTGAACAATCCGGCTTCCGTGCGCGATGCGCCCGAAAAAATGTTCGTGATGGATTTCCCGCAGCTGATGCCGCCGACCCTGATCTCGCGCGACCTCGACGAGATCAACGCCTTCCGCGATACCCATGGCGCCGTGGTGATGAAGCCGCTGCATGGCTTTGGCGGCGCCGCGGTGTTCCGGATCATGCCGCAGGACATGAATTTCGGCTCGCTGTTCGACATGTTCTCGGTCACCTTCAAGGAGCCGTGGGTGATCCAGCGCTTCCTCCCCAACATCAAGCATGGCGACAAGCGCATCATCCTTGTCGACGGCGAGTTTGCCGGCGCGGTCAACCGGGTGCCCGCGGCCGATGATCTGCGCTCCAACATGGTACGCGGCGGCGCGGCACAGGCGACCGAGCTCTCGGCGCGCGAGCGCGAGATCTGCGAAACGCTCGGACCCGAATTGAGAAAACGCGGGTTGTTGTTTGTCGGCATCGACGTGATCGACGGCAATCTCACCGAGATCAACGTGACCTCGCCGACCGGCATCCGCGCGGTGGCGCGACTCGGCGGGCCCGACATCGCCGCCAAGATCTGGGATGTGATCGAGAAGAAGCGCAGCTAGACCGCTGAGCTTTCCGGGCTCCTCGGAGCCAACGGGCCCCTGAGCTATCCGTCTCTCAGGAAAGATACGGACAATCGTCCGGTGAACGATAACGCCTCGTTCACCATGAGGACGATTCCCTGGTTAACGGCCGCGCGCACCGGGGCGGTTTCAAGTCGGCTTATACCTTTGCTGCTTAGTCCTGGGGTTGGGAGAGGGTGACCAACCAGCCTCCGGGCAAGAGTAAGTAGTAAAGCGTATGTATACCGCCCGAATTGTCGTCCTGATCATCGCCCTCGGTGCCGGCGGCGTTGCCGCGTATCTCGCGAGCGGGACCAATGGCAAGCCGGCTGCCCCCTTGCAGCCGGTCGCCCAGCTCGAGACCGTCGACGTCCTCGTCGCCAAATCCGACATCGGCCTTGGCCAGACCACCAAGCCGGAGGATCTGCAATGGCAGACCTGGCCGAAATCGACGGCAAGCGGCTCGTTCATCCAGCGTAGTCAACGCCCCGACGCCATCAACCAGCTGGCCGGCGCGATCGTTCGTTCGCCGATCATGGCGGGCGAACCGATTCGCGAGGCGAAGCTGGTGAAGGCCGACGGCTCCGGCTTCATGGCCGCGATCCTGCCGACCGGCATGCGCGCCGTCTCGACCGAAATATCGCCCGAGACCGGCGCCGGCGGCTTCATCCTGCCGAACGATCGCGTCGACGTGATCCTCACCCAGCGCCTCAAGGATCCCGAGCATCCCAACAAGCCCGAGATCATCCACTCCGAGGTCATCCTGTCGAGCATCCGCGTGCTCGCGATCGACCAGGCCCCGAAGGAAAAGGATGGCCAGACCACGGCGGTCGGCAAGACCGTGACGCTGGAGCTGAAACCCGAGCAGATTCCAACCCTCACTGCCGCACGCCAGGCCGGCACGCTCCAGTTGGCGCTGCGCAGCATCACCGACGCCAAGCCGGTCGATAGCAACCCGACCCAGGAAACCACCCACGGCGCCGTTGGCCTCAACGTAGTTCGCTACGGCATCGCCAGCCGCGCGACGGCACAGAAGTGACCGAAGGATACCGTTATGAAATGCAGGGCGACCAAGCCGAAATCTCAGATCATCCGCGCCCTGTCGCTTTCAGCGGCCTTTGCGCTCACGCTGCATCTTGCCGCGGCGCGAGCTGCCGACGAACCGCATCCCGCGCCGCCCCCCACGATCTCGGCCGCCGCAAGTCCGCCGGCTGCTAGCCCGGCGGCCGCCGCCAATGTGCCGGCTACGCCGAGCGTCGCCACCACCGCAAGCGTGCCCGTGCGGACCCGCTTCCTGTCGCTTGGCGTCGGCAAGTCGGTCATCATCGACCTGCCGCGCGACGTCAAGGACGTGCTGGTGGCCGATCCCAAGATCGCCAACGCCGTGATTCGTTCGTCGCAGCGCGCCTACATCATCGGCGCCAGCATCGGCCAAACCAACGTCGTCTTCTTCGATGCCGACGGCCAGCAGGTCGCGAGCTACGACATTGCCATCAAGCGCGACCTCAACGGCATTCGCGCGGCGTTGCACCAGACCTTGCCGGGCGTGTCGATCGAGGGCGTCGGCGAGGGCGTGGTGCTGACCGGCTCGGTGACGAGCCCGGTCGAAGCGCAGCAGGCCGGCGATATCGCGGCGCGGCTGGTCGGAGGCGCCGACAAGGTCGTCAACAGCATCGTCGTCAAGGGCCGCGACCAGGTCATGCTGAAGGTGCACGTCGCGGAAGTGCGGCGCGACATCATCAAGCAGATGGGCGTCGATCTCGGCGCCAGCATGAATTACGGCACCGCGGTAGTGAACTTCAACAACAACAACCCGTTCACCGCGCTCGGCCGGCCGCTGGACTCGACCAATGCACTTTCTGCCTCCTCCGTGGTCAAAGGGTTGCCGACTGTGACCGCGACGATCCGCGCGATGGAAAGCGCCGGCGTGGTCCGCACCCTCGCCGAGCCGAACCTGACGGCGATCTCCGGCGAATCCGCGACCTTCATCGCGGGCGGCGAGTTTCCGATTCCCGCCGGCTACTCCTGCGATCCGACCACACACGTCTGTACGACTCAGATCACCTACAAGAAATTCGGCATCTCGCTGAACTTCACGCCGGTCGTACTGAGCGAAGGACGCATCAGCCTGCGCGTCATGACCGAAGTCTCGGAATTGTCCAACGACAACGCAATCACGGTGTCGCAGGCGTTCTCACAGGGCTCGGCGAATTCCATCACCATCCCCTCGATCCGCACCCGCCGCGCCGAGACCACGCTGGAAATTCCCTCCGGCGGCTCGATGGCGATGGCGGGCCTGATCCAGCAACAGACCAAGCAGGCCATCAACGGCATGCCGGGTCTCGATCAGGTGCCGATCCTGGGATCGCTGTTCCGCAGCCAGGACTTCGTCAACAACGAGACCGAGCTCATGGTGCTGGTAACGCCTTATGTTGTGCGCGCCGTCGCTCAGAAGGACCTGTCGCGCCCCGATGACGGCTTCGCGCCGGCCTCCGATTCGCAATCGACCCTGCTCGCCCGCATGAACCGGATCTACGGCATCGCCGCCCACATCGATCCCTTGACCGGCAGCCAGGTCAATTTCGGCTTCTTCATTGATTGAGATGACGCGACGCACGCGTGACGAGGACAAAACGATGACCAACGGAGTTTCGGCAGAACGCCGTCGCCCCCTCAAGCTGGCGGGCGCCTTGATCGGGCTTTGCACCACGCTCGGCGCCTGCAGCATGGCACCCGAAGCCATCGTCACAGGCGGCGTGCCGGACGATTACCGGCTGCGTCATCCGATCGCGATCACGGAAGCCAACCGGTCGCTCGTCGTTTTTGTTGGCCATGGGCGCAGCGGCCTGACTGCCACGCAGCGCGACGACGTCGCGGGATTGGCACGGACCTGGGTGCGCGAAGGCACCGGCGCCGTGGTTGCCGACGTGCCGGTCGACACGCCGAATGCCAGGGCTGCGGCCATCACCATGGGTGAGATCAAGTCGGTGCTAATCGCCGGCGGCGTGCCGCCGCGCGGCATCACAGTGCAGCGCTATCACCCCGCCGATCCCATGGCCTTCGCGCCGATCAAGCTGAACTACACCAAGGTCGCGGCGACCGCCGGTCCCTGCGGCCTGTGGCCGGAGGATCTGGGCCCGAACATCTCCAATCCAGCCTATAACGAGAACAAGCCCTATTACAATTTCGGCTGTGCGACCCAGCGCAACCTTGCGGCGATGGTCGACAATCCCTCCGACCTGGTGCAGCCGCGCTCCGAGACGCCGCCTTATACGGCGCGGCGCACCGAGGGCTTTGAGAAATATCGCAAGGGCGAATCGACGGCGACCCAATATCCGGAAGCCGAGAAGGCCAAGCTCAGCGACACAGGCAAGTAATGAGCGATCTCAAGAAGAAAATCGAAGACGCCGCGGACGCGCCCCTTCCACCGCCCCCCTCGACGAACGACTACATCGCCGCGGCTCCGCGCATTTCCGTGCAGTCCTTCTGCACGAACGAAGAGACCGCGGCCGCGGTGCGCTCGGCCGGCGAGGACCGCAGGCTGGGCAAGGCTCATCTCACGGTGAAGATGGGCGGCATGGCGGCCGCCGTCGAGGCCTATCATAATGCACCGACACCGAACGTGATCCTGCTCGAAAGCGGCGGCGGTGCCGACCTGCTGGAGTCGCTCGACGAGCTCGCCAGCGTGTGCGACCCCGGCACCCGCGTCATTGTCATCGGCAGCGAGGCCGACGACGTGCCCTATCGCGAGCTGGTGCGGCGCGGCGTGAACGATTACGTGATCGGACCTGTCGGCGCGCTCGACGTCGTCCGTTCGATCTGCAGCCTGTTCGGGGCTTCCGAGACCGTGACCGTCGGCCGCGTCATCGCCGTGGTCGGCGCGAAGGGCGGCGTCGGCGCCTCGACCGTCGCCCACAACGCGGCCTGGTCGATCGCCCGCCATTTCAAGCTCGATACCGTCGTGATCGATCTCGACCTTGCCTTCGGCACCGCCAGCCTCGACTACAATCAGGACCCGATGCAGGGCATCGCCAATGCGTTGTTCCAGCCCGACCGGCCCGACAGCTCGCTGATCGATCGCCTGCTCGCCAAATGCAGCGACCATCTTTCGCTGCTCGCGGCGCCCGCGGCGCTCGACAAGGTCTATGATTTCGGCGCCAACGCCTTCGACGCGATTTTCGATACGCTGCGCATGACCACGCCCTGCATCGTGCTCGATGTTCCCCATCAATGGACGGCCTGGACCCGGCGCGCCCTCGAAGGCGCGGACGATATCGTCATCGTGGCCGAGCCGGATCTCGCCAACCTGCGCAACGCCAAGAATATCCTGAACACGCTGAAGGCCTCGCGACCGAACGACCAGGTGCCGCTGTTCTGTCTCAACCAGGTCGGGATGCCAAAGCGGCCGGAGATCGACCGGCGCAGCTTCGCGAAAACCCTGGAGAGCCAGCCGATCGCCACGATCCCCTTTGACTCGCGATTGTTCGGTACCGCCGCCAACAACGGACAGATGATCGCCGAGCTTTCCGCAAATCACCGCACCAGCAAGCTGTTCCTGGAGATGGCGCGCAAGCTGACCGGCCATGGCGAGGTGAGGCAAAAGGCCTCGCTGCTCGCGCCGATCAAGCATGTTGCGCGGCGTTTGATCGCCCGCGGCTGAGGGATTTCGGCGAGCGCGCTCGCCAGCGCCTCATCCGCCGTCAATTGGCGCGCGCGGCGCTCCGCTCGCTTGAGGCTTCCCTCTTGTCGAGGAGCCGCTTCAAATCCGCGACCCGTGCGCTCGCTTGATCCGGCGGCAGGTCAGCCTTCACGATGGCTTCGGCTTCGCTTGTCCGGCCCTCGAGGGACAACACGACGGCCAGATTCATCCGTACCCGCGGATCCTTCTCCCGCAGGCTGTGGGCGTGCCGCAGGGTCTCTTCCGCCTTGGCCAGGTCCTTGGAGAGCAGATAGGACATGCCAAGATTGGACAGCACCGAAGGCTCATCCGGCACGATCTTCAAGGCACTGGCATAATACTGCCGGGCTTCCTCGTATTTGCCGAGCTGATCGAGCACGGCGCCTTGCGCGGACAGGATGCTCCAGTCCGGATCTTCCGGGGTGTGGGCCTGGGTCAAGACGTCGAACGCCTGCTGAAAATTGCCGTTGTCCGCCAGCGCGCGGCCATAGCCGGCCAATAGCGCCTTGTTCTTGGGGTTGGCGAGCGCCGCCTGTTCCAGCACCGCGACGGCTTGTGACCGCTCGCCGGTTGCGCGCAACAGCCTGCCGTATTCCAAAGCGACCGCCGGGTCCTTGGGATTGGCGCGATAGCGCTCGCGCCAGGTTTCGAGATCGCGGCGAGGATCGGCGGACTGACTGACGTCAGGCGTGTCGCCCAACGAACCCGTGATGTCGGAGGAATCGATGGTTTGGCAGCCGCAGAGGCTGAGCGCCAGCGTGGCGGACGAGGCTGCGATGACAACCAGCCGCGCCACGCGACCTTGTTTGAACGAATGCCGGAACATGTACTCTTTGGCCTGCAGACTAGCGACTGGCCAAAAAATCGTTGCAGCTTAACCCTAAATTCGAGTTAACCGCGGCACCAGTTAGGCAGATTTCGGTCACCAGCGCGGCCAGTGGCCTGTCATGCTAGCTCACGAACTCCGCACCAAACTCACAGCCGATGCGCCACGCCAGCCGGCACTGGCGCGGAAGGCCGGTGTCGAAGATGAGCGTGAACTCGGGCGGCGGCTCGATGTGCTCGGCGACGATTTTGACTCCGCCAGCGGAGATGTCCGTGATCAGGCAGTCGCGCGGCAAGCCGCCAGTCCCGAATTGAATCTTCGCGAGGCTCCTGCACAGGCGACGCTCGCTTCTACGCCGGTTAGCTGCCAACATGTCGACTTCTACCCCTCATCTACCGAGTCATCCGGTAATCAATGAGGGTTTACAGACAAATCATTGGGATATGCTGAGCGAGATCAGTCGCAATCTATCGATTGATTTTGAGCGCATTTTAGCGATCGAGGGCGGGCCGTTTGGCCGAGGCTCGGCCGGACATAACGTTCCTGTAATGTTCTTGCGAAGATCTCCTGCTTCCGCTACCCTCGATTGCGGCAGAGAGGGGCAGCATGGTTCAGCGGGTTTCCACCGTCGCCTTCGAGGGCATCGAAGCGCGTGCGGTCGATGTGCAGGTTCAGGTTTCACCCGGCTTGCCGGCCTTCCATGTGGTGGGGCTTGCCGACAAGGCGGTTTCGGAAGCGCGCGAGCGGGTGCGCTCCGCGCTGATCGCCTCGGGCCTGGCGCTGCCGGCGCGGCGGATCACCGTCAATCTCGCGCCCGCCGATCTGCCGAAGGAAGGCAGCCATTACGACCTGCCGATCGCGCTTGGGCTGATGGCCGCAATCGGCGCGATTCCGCCGGATGCTTTGAACGGCTTCACCGTGCTGGGCGAGCTCGGGCTCGACGGCTCGATCGCACCGGTCGCGGGCGTGCTGCCCGCCGCAATCGGGGCCAATTCGCGGGAGGAAGGCCTGATCTGTCCCGCCTCTTGCGGCGCGGAAGCAGCCTGGGCCAGCCCCGACATAGAGATCATCGCGGCCAATTCGCTGATCCAGATCGCCAATCACTTCAAGGGCACGCAGGTGCTGTCGCGGCCGCAGCCGAAAGTTCGCCAGGCTCCGGCCACCCAGCTCGATCTGCGCGACATCAAGGGCCAGGAAAGCGCCAAGCGCGCGCTCGAGATCGCCGCTGCCGGCGGCCATCACCTCTTGATGATTGGTGCGCCAGGCGCGGGCAAATCGATGCTGGCGGCGCGGCTGCCGTCGATCCTGCCGCCGCTGTCTCCCTCGGAGCTGCTGGAAGTTTCCATGATCGCCTCCGTCGCCGGCGAGGTCGAAGGCGGCGCGCTGACCTCGCAGCGTCCGTTCCGCAGCCCGCATCATTCGGCCAGCATGGCGGCGCTGACCGGCGGCGGCATCCGCGCCAGGCCCGGCGAGATCTCGCTCGCGCATCACGGCGTGCTGTTCCTCGACGAGCTGCCGGAGTTCGATCCGCGCGTGCTCGATTCGCTGCGGCAGCCCTTGGAAAATGGCGAGGTCGCCGTCTCCCGCGCCAACCACCGCGTCACCTATCCCGCGCGCTTCATGCTGGTCGCGGCAATGAATCCGTGCCGTTGCGGCCATGCCTTCGAGCCCGGCTATTCCTGCCGCCGCGCTCCGGTCGACCGCTGCACCGCCGACTACCAGATGCGGATCTCCGGGCCGCTGATGGATCGCATCGATCTGCGTATCGAGGTGCCCGCGGTCACCGCCGCCGATCTGATCCTGCCGCCGCCGGCGGAGGGATCGGCCGAAGTCGCCGCCCGTGTCGCAGCGGCGCGCGACGTCCAGCTCGCACGTTACGCCGCCGCAGGCCTGCCAAACGTCCGTACCAATGCCGAGGCGCCGGCTTCGCTATTGGAGGAGATCGCCAAACCCGAGCGCAGGGCCAAAAACTCCTGCGCGACGCCGCCGAAACCATGCGGCTGTCGGCGCGCGGCTATCACCGCGTGCTGCGGGTGGCGCGCACGCTCGCCGATCTAGACGGCGCGGACAAGATCGGCAGGCTCCATCTCGCCGAAGCCTTGTCCTATCGCGCGCTGGCGGAAGACGTCCGCAACGCGGCCTGAAGCGCACATCGTCAACCCGGCAGTAACGAGTTTTCTTTACGCTGCGGCAACCATAAGCCCACGTGTTCGGTCGGGCGGTTGAGCGAGTAGCGTTTCATGTTGCGTTTCAAGATTCTGGTCTCGGTGGTTCCCCTGATCGTGGCCGCGATCCTGGCCAGGGTCGAATTTTTCCCGAGCCCACGTCCCTGCATCGCGATCGACGGCGGGACGGTCGAGATCGCCTCCGCACCCTGGCATGCCGATCTTCATGTCAGCTTCACCGACGATCCCC
>Ga0207661_10001878_pt1 | contig 14399 bp, 12 predicted proteins | sample KBSC713LmetaG_FD_184337 | JGI IMG/M metagenome (GOLD analysis project Ga0207661, IMG submission 184337) | Corn rhizosphere microbial communities from Kellogg Biological Station, Michigan, USA - KBS C7.1-3L metaG (SPAdes) (version 2) | ecosystem: Host-associated > Plants > Roots > Rhizosphere ...
GGCCGAGCGCTGTTCTCGGTTTTCTCCCTCCTGGTGGTGACCCCGATCATTGCCTGCTATCTCATCTATGATTGGAAGAAGATGGTGGCGGTTATCGACAACTGGATACCGCCGGCCCAGCGCGACAGAGCTACCGCGCTCCGCCCGGCCCCGAACCTGCCTTGCACCAGGAGAGGTGGCGGCCTTCACCTGAAGTGTCCGCGATCATCCCGCGGCGCGCCCTATCTGGGGGGATACACTTGTCCGTGTCAGTAGTCCCGCAAAAGAACACCAACAACAGAATGGCCTTGCAGTTTATCCAGGATCTGGATCGTCGCACGTTCGAATGCCGCTTCGCGCAATTCAACCACGAGGCCACCAGCATTTTGTTCTTGAATGCGACGCTGCGCGATCAGGGACGTTATTCCAATTGCTCCTGATTGCCTCGCCTCCATGTCGACTTCATGCGCGTCCATCACCAGCGCCGCAGGCCGGAAATCCAATCCGCTGAGGGAACCGTCGGGACGCACCTCTCGAACACTGAACGCGGAATTCTTTAGCCACCCAACGATCGTGTCTCCATCAATTGCTGCAGACAGGAACGCGGAGATCACGTCTCCGTTCGGACTGCATCGGTCGTTGGGTCCGAGCTTTCTGTTGACGCTCACTGGCATCCAACGGCTACCCCGCAGAAGTAGGTGAGAACAAGCAATTCTGCGGACACATGTCGGCACTTTGATGCTCGCTGTTGTCGAGGGCGCCGGGGGGCGCCGGTCTTTGCGCCGATTTGGCATGTTATCTCATCGGGCCTCTCGAGTCAGCGGGGAGCATGCGCGCTCAATAGAACCGTTGCACTGCTGTTGGTCAGTCTCGATGCCCTCAGCCGCGCCGATGCGGCAAAAATCGACGTCTGGAGTACCCGGGCAGAGCTGCCGTGGTCTGTCCGCCAATCAATCGTCAAAGAGGGCCACAAGCGGCCATCCCTAGGTTTCTTGGATACGATGGGAAGCAGAATTCCAGGGTGAAATATGCTATATCTTGCGTCGCGCGTGGTGCGCTCGGACTTCGGAGAGCACATGAGGCGACGCGAATTCATCACCCTACTCGGCGGCGCGGCCGCCGGATGGCCGCTTGCCGCTGGCGCCCGGCAGCCGGACGGGTACGGCGCGGCCTGCCGGTACGTAGATCGCGGTCCTGGGGGGTGCGAAGCCTGCCGAGTTTCCTGTGCAGGCGCCGACTAAGTTCGAGTTCGTCATCAACCTCAAGACCATGCGGGCGGTTGGCGTCAGGCGACGCTGCTCGCGCGCGACGACGAGGTGATCGAGTGAACGAAGACATGAGCAACGCCATCGCAACGACGGCGGAGAACATCGGACCGCCGAAGGTCCGCGGGCGGCTGTTTCGAAGGTATGTGGCGCTATTCCTGACGGTCGTGTGTGTGGCGCTCCTCAGCAACGGCTTATCCGAAATCTGGTTTTCTTATCGGGAGCTCAAGGCGTCGCTCATCAGCATCCAGCGCGAGCAGGCCAAAGCCGCGGCGGCCAAGATCGGCCAGTTCGTCAAGGAGATCGAAAGCCAGGTCGGCTGGACCGCCCAGTTGTCATGGTCGGCGGGCACGCTCGAGCAGCGGCGCTTCGACGCGCTGCGCCTGTTGCGCCAGGTTCCGGCGATCACTGAGTTTGCCCAGTTCGATCCCGCGGGCCGCGAGCAGCTCAAGGTGTCGCGGCTCGCCGTGGACGTGGTTGGGAGCCAGGTCGACTTCTCCAAGGACGCCAAATTCACCGAAGCGGTGGCAAAGAAGGTCTATTACGGGCCGGTCTATTTCCGCCACGAGTCGGAACCCTATATGACGCTCGGGATGGCTGGCGCTCGCCGGGACGCAGGGGTGAGCGTCGCGGAGGTCAATCTCAAGCTCATCTGGGACGTGGTGTCGCAGATCAAGGTTGGCGCACACGGGCAGGCCTACGTGGTCGACGGGCAGGGGCGTCTGATCGCTCATCCCGACATCAGCCTGGTGCTGCGCAACACCGACCTGTCGCGCCTGGAGCAGGTGCGCGCAGCGCGCGCCAGCGAGTCCGGCGTGCCACCGGAGCAGGTGCAGGTGGTCCAGGACGTTCAGGGCCGGCGGGTGCTCGCCGCGCACGCGCCGATCGCGCCGCTCGGCTGGCTGGTCTTCGTCGAGCTACCGATTGACGAGGCCTATGCGCCGCTCTTCGCCGCGATCCAGCGCTCCAGCGTGCTTCTGCTCGCGGCGCTCGCGCTCGCGTTTTTCGCCGGCCTGTTCCTCGCCCACAAGATGGTGGTGCCCATTCAGGTGTTGCGCGCCGGCGCCGCGCGTATCGGCAGCGGTCACCTCGGCCAGCGCATTTCAATCAAGACCGGCGACGAGCTCGAGGCGCTCGCCGACCAGTTCAACGACATGGCCGGCCGGCTCCAGGAATCCTATGCGGGCCTGGAAAAGAAGGTCGAGATTCGCACTCGCGAGCTCGCACAGTCGGTCGAGGAGCTTCGGGCGCTGGGCGAGGTCAGCAAGGCGGTCAACTCGACCATCGACCTCGAGACCGTGCTGAACACGATCGTCGCCAAGGCCGTTCAGCTCTCCGGCACCGATGCCGGCGCCATCTACGTCGCCGACGAAACGCGCAACCGGCTTCGTCTGCGTGCAACGCAGGGCATGAGCGAATCTCATACTGCAGAGATCACCGAGCAGGGCGTCGGCTTCGACGAGACCCTTGTCGCTCAGGCGGCGTTGCAACGCGCGCCCGTGCAGGCTTCGGACCTTCGGGACGAGAAGCCAACGCCGATCCAAGACATCATTTTGCGTGCGGGCTACCGGGCCCTCCTGGTCGTGCCGCTGCTGAGCCCTGGCGGCTTCGTCGGCCTGTTGGCGGTTCGGCGCAAGTCCCCGGGATCGTTTCCTGCGCCGGTCGTCGATTTGTTGCAAACCTTCGCGGCCCAGTCGGCGCTCGCGATCCAGAACGCGCGCCTCTTCTATGAGATCGAGGAGAAGGGCCGGCAGCTCGAGGCCGCAAGCCAGCACAAGTCGCAGTTCCTCGCCAACATGAGCCACGAACTGCGCACGCCGCTCAATGCCATCCTCGGTTACACCGAGCTGATCATCGACAACATCTACGGTGAGATGCCGGACAGGATGCGCGGCGTGCTCGAGCGGATTCATAGCAACGGCCGACACCTCCTCGGGCTCATCAACGACGTGCTCGACCTGTCGAAGATCGAGGCGGGGCAGCTTGCGCTTTCGCTGGCCGACTATTCGCTCAAGGAGGTTGTGCAGACCGTGTTCAACTCGGTGGAGTCGCTGGCGGCCGAAAAGGAGCTCGCAATGAAGGTCGACGTTCCAACGGATCTGCCACCTGGTCGCGGCGACGAACGCCGCATTGCGCAGGTCCTGCTCAACGTGGTGGGCAACGCCATCAAGTTCACCGATTCCGGTGAAGTGGCGGTCAGAGCCTGCGCGGTCAACGGCTCGTTCACCGTCGCGGTGCGTGACACCGGGCCCGGCATCAGCGCGGCCGATCAGGCCAAGATCTTCGAGGAGTTCCACCAGGCCGACAGCTCGTCCACGCGAATGAAAGGCGGCACGGGCCTCGGCCTGTCGATCGCCAAGCACATCGTCGAGATGCACGGGGGACGAATCTGGGTCGAGTCGATGCCGGGTCAGGGATCGACCTTTTCGTTTACCCTTCCCATCATTGTCGCAAAGCAGGCTGGCTCGTGATGAAAAAGCGCATCCTGGTGGTGGAAGATCAGGTGGACAATCGGCGAATCCTGCGCGATCTGCTGACGAACGCCAATTACGAGGTCATCGAGGCCGAGAACGGCGAGGAGGCCCTCGCCGCCACGGCGGCACACCGACCCGACCTGATCCTCATGGACATTCAGCTGCCGGTCCTCGACGGCTACGAGGCGACTCGCCGGCTCAAGGCCGATCCGGCGCTGCGCGCGATCCCGATCATCGTGATCACCTCCTATGCATTGAGCGGGGACGAGGGCAAAGCGCGTGAGGCGGGCTGCGATGACTACTTCGCCAAACCGTTCAGCCCTCGTCAGCTCCTGGCAGCGATCCGGGAGTACTTGCCGTAGGTCTCGTACCAGTTGCCCACCGGAATGACAGAGGCCCTTACGATGAACGATCCGCAGCGCATCCTCATCGTCGACGACAACGAGGCCAACCGCGACATCCTCGAGGCGCGGCTCAAGGCGCACGGGTATGAGCTGTTGGAGGCAGCGGACGGCGAGGAGGCGCTCGCTGCGGTGCGGCAAGATCATCCGGACCTGATCCTGCTCGACGTGATGATGCCCAAGCTCGACGGCCTCGAGGTGTGCCGTCGCATCAAGGGCGACGCGACCTTGCCGTTCACTCCCATCATCCTGGTGACGTCCAAGTCGGACACCAGGGACGTCATCGCCGGGCTCGATGCCGGGGCGGACGAATATCTGACCAAGCCCGTCGACCAGGCGGCGCTGGTTGCGCGCGTGAAGTCGGTCCTGCGCATCAAGGCGCTGCATGACCAGGTGCAGGCACAGGCCGCCGATCTTGCGGCGTGGAATCGGAATCTCGAGCAGCGCGTGGCCGAGCAAGTTGGTGAAATCGAGCGCGTCGGGCGGCTCAAATGTTTTCTCTCGCCGCAGGTCGCCGAGCTCGTCGTTTCCTCGGGCGACGACCGCATGTTGGAGTCCCATCGCCGCGACATCACTGTGGTCTTTTGTGACCTGCGCGGCTTCACCGCCTTCTCCGAAACCGCCGAGCCCGAGGAAGTGATCTCGATCCTGCGGGAATATCACGCTGGCCTTGGCGCGCTGATCAACAAGTTCGAGGGCACGATCGAGCGTTTTAACGGCGATGGCGTCATGGTCCTGTTCAACGATCCGCTGCCATGCCCCGACCCCTCGGTGCGAGCCGTTCGCATGGCGGTCGAGATGCGAGACTGCATCGCCGGTCTGACCGCCCAATGGCGCAAGCACGGCCACGAGCTCGGCTTCGGCATGGGCATCGCCCACGGCTATGCGACGCTCGGCTGTGTCGGCTTCGAGGGGCGCTTTCAGTATTCGGTGACCGGCACGGTCGCGAACCTTGCCGCGCGCCTGTGCGACCATGCCAAGAGCGGCGAGATCCTGGTCGACAGCAAGGTGCACGCCGCGGTCGAGAGGATGGCCGAGCTTGAGCCGGCCGGCGAGCTTGCACTCAGGGGTCTGCACCGGCCGGTCCGCGCATTCAACGTGCGTGAGTTGCGGCCATAGCCTCTCCACTATGCTCGCGGGGTCGCAGAATCGATTAAATGCCAAGCCACGAGCCCAGTCATGGAGGGGTCAAATGGCAATCGACATCGCAAGGCGTGAATTCATACTCGCGTTTGGCGGTGCTGCAGTCGCTTGGCCGCTCGCTGCAGGCGCGCAGCAGTCCAACCGGATGCGGCGGATGGGCGTGCTTGTGGGCTACGCCGAGCACGACTCCGAAGCGCAGGCTCAAATCGCCGCGTTGCGCGAGACGCTCCAGAAACTGGGGTGGACGGCGAACCACAACATTCAGATCAACGAGCGGTGGGCTTCTGGAGATGTCGACAAGATGCGCCGTTACGCGGCGGAACTCGTGCACCTCAACCCGGATGTAATTGTGGGTGTCTCCGTTTCCGCAGTTGTGGCGCTCCGATATGAAACCCGAACAATCCCAATTGTGTTCACGCGAGTATCCGATCCGATCGGAAGCGGCTTGGTTGAAACCCTGCCCCATCCCAATGGAAACGCGACAGGCTTCACCAATTTTGAAGCCTCGATCGGAGGCAAGTGGCTCGAATTGCTGAAAGAGATCGTCCCAGGCGTCAAGCGCGTAGCCATCGTCTTCAATCCCGAGACTGCGGCGCGCGGTGGATCCTTTTATCTCGGCCCGTTCCAGGCTGCGGCGGCCTTGTTTGCAGTAACACCGATCGAGGCTCCTGTGCACAATGTGGGCGACATCGAAAGCGCCCTTAGTTCATTGGCGTCCGAGCCAAACGCCGGCGTTGTCGTGATGCCGGACGCCTTCACGCCGGTTCATCGCGACTTGATCATCTCATTGACAGCGCGCTACCGGCTTCCTGCCGTCTACCCATTCCGATTCTTTGCAACAAGCGGTGGGTTGATGTCCTATGGTGTCAATGTGATGGAGCAATTTCCACGTGCAGCCGCCTATGTTGACCGCATCCTCAAGGGCGCGAAGCCGGCCGATTTGCCGGTCCAGCAACCGACTAAATTCGAGCTAGTCATCAACCTCAAGGCGGCTAAAGCGCTCGGCCTGACCGTCTCCGAGTCAATCGTGCAGCGCGCCGACGAGGTGATCGAATAAGAGGGGCCGCTGCATGTCGGCTTGGGGTCAAAATGCGAAGAACTCAGCGTGAGCAAATCTCGGCCGCTGTACCCTGCTAAGCGGACCTTGGCGAGACGTGCCGCCACTTCGCCGATGGGCTAACAATAGTCATTCCGCAGACCCACCGTCTGCGCGATGCTCGGATGCAGCTTTACAGAGCACGTAAGAGTAGAGTAACCTCTGCTTTCACGACGGGATATGCCGCAATCACCGCTCGGTCGGTAACGCGGGTGCCTTCGGCAGGCATTGTTCTTGAAGAGGCCGTACTTTTTGTCGGCCAGACTATCATCTCCGAAACGCCAGTTCGTTGACGCGCCTTAGGCGGCGCATCGTCACGCTTTCCACCAATTGGGGGGCATCATGAAGCGCGCTCCGATGATGTCACACGTACGTACCCACTATTCGCGCTGAAACAAATTCGGAGAGATTCAAGAGATTCAACGCTTGATAGGGAGACTATCATGAAAGTCAAACTATTACTCGCGGTAATGACGGCAGCTCTCGGCTTTGCGTCGGCATGCCCGGCTCAATCACAGGATCATCTAGCCTCTCAGATTGTTGGGGTATGGAAGTACGTAAGTCTCAACAATAAAGAAGTAGCGACGGGTAAAATGACATATCCCCTTGGTGAAAAGCTAAACGGCTATATCGTCTACACCAAGGGCGGACGAGTTATTTTTACCGTTGTCGGAGACAAACGTCCGCAACCCGCAGGTTCTGGTGCTACGGACGCTGAACGTGTTAGCTTGTTCAACACGCTGTCTGCCGGAAGCGGAACCTACAAGATCGAAGGTAACACGGGTATGGTGACCTATGACTCTTCGTGGCACCAACTTTGGACTGGAACCACTCAGAAGCGCACCTATGCGATCTCGGCAAACAAACTGACGATCACTTCGGCTCCAACCAAGCTTGCCGACGGCAAAGAAGTCATTTTTGAGGGCGTCCTGGAGCGGGTGGAGTAACAACCTATCGCGTGTAGACGACGCCTCGCGTGCGAGTGTGTCGTCCTATTCGCGGGGCTACATACTGCGCAGCAATGCCGCGATATTACCCTTCAGTTGGCGGCGGGCGAGCTTTCGGTCGAAACGAACGGCAGGAAGCGCAACCGTCCGTGTATTCGTACGGGGAGCGCCATGAAGACGACAGGATGCGGTCTGGGCGGCCGAGTGAAGAAGCTGCGCCACGCGTGGCCAGCGATCATGCTACTGGTGTTCGCGATCGAATGTCCTTCTGCTTACGCTGATGACCCTAAGCCGCCAAACATCGTCTTTGCCGATGAAGCGGCGGTGACGCTTTCGCCTGACGGCTCCAACGCGTTCAAGTTCGACATTTCCGTAAAGAACTCGGGTGCGAAACGCGACGCTTCGCTAAACCTTTTGAGCGACCATAATAAGAGATGCGATCACGCCGACATGGAGCCCAAGGGCATTACGGTTTCATCCAATGCCGTCGCGGTTATTTACGTTCAGATAACGAACGTCACCTTGCCAGCCACGTGCTACATCGAACTCGTGACTGGGCTAGAGAATGATGCTGTGACCCTGAAGCAGATTAAGCTGACCCAGCAATCGGTAACGCAAACCGTTCTGAAACCTTTGTATATCTGCTTTGGGATTTCTGTACTGATTGCAATTGTTGCCGGGTTTGCTGTCCGCCATTGGCTCGGAGTAAAAAGCCCGTTGTTCAAGATCGGCCCGCCCTCATGGGATTTTGCCAAAAGTTGGACTTCGAACACCACTCTGGTCGGCGCGATCATCTCGACAGCGCTGACCCTGAGTGCGCTTCCAGAACTGACGAAATATGCCAGCCAGTCCGGCTATTCCACTCTGGTCCTGCTGTTTTCCCTCGCCGTCATTATCGCTCCGTTTGTCTTCATCGCCTTCAGGAGCGGAGAGATTGGAAAAGACCCAGACAACCCAAAAAAAGATGCCGTCCTCTACCAAGGCTATCTCTGGGCTTTCCTGCTTTCTTGCGCGATCACTCTCTTCGCTGGGTTGGCGCAGCTTGTTGTTTTGTTTTTGCTGCTGGCTGAAGTCTTTCAAGAGTACCCCTTCTGGTCTTTCTCTTGGTCGCTGATCGCAGGATCGATCTTGACGTTCTTGCTGAGCGTAGCGCTGTGCTGGTATGTCGGCAACTCGATGTACTTCACGATCCAGTTGCAAGTGCTGGCTAAAGAGGCGGCCGATAAAGAAAAAGCCACATTCGAAACCGATGAAGAAAAAACGAGAGCCGTCAGAGACGCTAAGGGACCGCTTCTTCCCTGGTCGGTTTTGTGAAAGGCATCTTGATCACATTGTTCGCGGGACGTCGCTGATTTCGACGCGGATTTCCAGAAATCTATCGCCGCGACATGGTATCCCGTTTAATACAGTCCGTGAGATGTCTTCGGGAGATATCGGATAGAAGACCCTTTTTCTTGTTGGTCTATCTTGGAATTGGATGACGTCTGCTGTGGGTCATGAGCGCCATTTCGGAGATCGGCTAGTCACTTCCGGCCTTCCCCTGGAAGCGGACCTCTGTGCAGTAGGCCCGCACTTCGCATTAGGGCCAATACCTGCCGTGACGACCGAACTCAATCATCCCATCGGTACGATCCCCTGCCCGCACGGTGGATGGTAGTCAGTTGCAGAAGTATTACCGGCTTTCAGCAGCAGCCTCTAAAGCGACCTTTCGCGACGGCATAGCGCGCTTGCTGGCGTTCGCGAAAGAATTCCACATAGGTCATGATCGGCTGGTCGGGATGCTTCGCTCGCCGGTGCGCAACGTATGTTTCGTAATCGGGAACGCCGATCATAAGACGCGCAGTGCGCGTGCTCCAATAACGTGCGGTTCGCATCGCGCTGGCCGACTGGTCGAACAAATTCTGCAGGTCAGGCATGGCTACCTCCCGCGGCTATTCCAGCGAACTCTATTTCCATTGCGGTCGGCTGCGGGTTGCCCAGTGCTCGCCAGATATTGATCAGGCCGTAGATCACTGTCGCAACGACCACCAGCACGAACAAAGCTGCAAGCGATGCATCGATGTAGTCGTTGAAGACGATCCGGCTCATTTCGCCAAGCGTTTTTGCCGGTGCCAACAACTGACCTGCTGCGATCGCGTCGCTGTATTTGAGCGCGTGGCTGACGAACCCCACGTTCGGATTGGGGCTGAATACCTTCTCGAGCCCCGCGGTCGTCGTGCAGGCCACGAGCCACGTGGCGGGCACAATCGTCACCCACGCGAACCGCTCGCGCTTCATCTTGAACAGAACGACGGTGCACACCGTCAACGCGATTGCCGCCAGCATCTGATTGGCGGTGCCGAACAGAGGCCATAGCGTCCAGATACCGCCCAATGGGTCGATCACGCCGACGTAAAGAAAGTAGCCCCACAGCGCGCACGAAAGCGCCGAACCGATCAGGTTGTTGGTCCAGGACGCGGTCTCCTTGAACGCTGGGACAGCGTTGCCGATGAGATCCTGAATCATGAACCGGAGCACGCGCGTTCCAGCGTCAACTGTGGTGAGTATGAACAAGGCCTCGAAGAGGATCGCGAAGTGGTACCAGATGCCCATCAGGGTACGGCCACCAAGGAACGACGACAGGATATGGGCCATGCCGACGGCGAGCGTTGGTGCGCCGCCGGTGCGTGACATGATCGAGGTCTCTCCGACGTCCTTGGCCATTTGAGTAATCTCGTCCGGGGTCACCACGAACCCCCATGCCGAGATGACTTGCGCGGCTTGCTCAGCCGTGGTGCCGATCAGTCCTGCAGAGCTGTTCATCGCGAAATAGACGCCGGGATGGATGATGCTCGCGCCGATCATCGCCATGATCGCGACGAACGATTCCATCAACATTCCGCCGTAGCCGATGAAAGCGATCTGCCTTTCGTTCTCGATCATCTTCGGGGTCGTCCCTGACGCAATGAGAGCATGCCATCCGGAAACGGCGCCGCAGGCGATGGTAATGAACAGGAACGGGAAAAGGCTGCCAGCCCAAACTGGTCCGCTGCCGTCGATGAATTTCGTGACAGCCGGCATCTGGAGATCGGGACGAACGATGATGATGCCGATGGCCAAAAGTCCGATGGTGCCGATCTTGAGGAATGTCGAAAGGTAATCGCGTGGTGCCAGAAGCAGCCAGACCGGCAGGACGGATGCGACGAAGCCGTATCCGATGATAATCAGCGCGAGCGTCTCCCCTTGTAGATCAAAGTACACGGCGAGCTCAGGCGTCTCAGACACGGTCCTGCCATAGATCAGCGCTGCGAGAAGTAGCACGCAGCCGAGCAGTGACATTTCGCCGACCCTGCCGGGGCGGATAAACCGGCTATAGACACCCATCAGAAGTGCGATCGGAATCGAGCAGAACACCGCGAAAGTTCCCCACGGACTGCCGATCAGTGCCTTGACGACAACCAGCGCGAGGACCGCAAGTACAATGACGCAGATCAGGAGAATGCCTACCCCTGCGATCGTGCCAGCCACCGGTCCCATCTCGGCACGCACGATGTCGCCGAGCGAGCGACCATCGCGCCGCGTCGATAGAAACAGCACGGTCATGTCCTGGACCGCACCTCCAAACACCGCGCCAGCGAGAATCCAGAGCGTACCCGGCAGATAGCCCATTTGCGCGGCAAGCACTGGACCAACCAGTGGACCCGCGCCGGCGATCGCCGCAAAATGATGGCCGTAGAGCACGTACCGATTGGTCGGAACGTAATCGAGACCGTCATTATGCCGAACGGCAGGCGTTAGTCGCGTGCCATCGACCCCGAGCGCCCGGTCGGCGACGAACAACCCATAAAACCGGTAGGCGATGAAATAGATGCAAATCGCGGCGACGACCAGCCACGCGGCGTTGACAGTTTCACCTCGATTGAGCGCCACGATCGCGAATGCCACGGCACCCAGAAGAGCGACCGCGATCCATAAGAGCTTCGTCTGGGGCGCACTTGAATTGTTGATGATACTCATGGATGTCCTCCTGCACTGCAGGAAGCCCAGCCAAACAAAATTCGCCCTGGCGGGGACCTTGATCGAGGCAAGAGCGTATTGGCTGGGATCCTTCCTTTCCGTACACCAAGGTCAGGACTGGGTATTTCGCCAAGCTCAGAACTCACTATAGCTCCGCCTGACGGTCTAATTCTAGGACTCAGTTTGTTCGCTGGGAAGGGATTGGGATCGTGCGCAGAAAGTCTCTTGGCTGGGGCGGCGGATAATTGGTGCGTCATCAGGAGGCTGGCCCGGCGACAGCGATCCATAACCGTTTCGTGTGCTGGTTTTCATCAGGTACGGCAACTCGGTCCGTTCAGGGTCAAAATGCGAAGAACTCCGAGCGGGCATAACGTGTCCGCTTTAGCTCCAAGAGCAGCGCATCGGCGGCCGTGTCCGTACTTCGCATTCGGGCCACTTCCAGACTCGTGCGCATGGCAAAAACCAGTCAGAACTCATGACCTTTGTTTAGCTGAGCTGAGTGCAAAACGAAAAAGAACTTCAGGCTGTCGTCATAGTTGGCGCGCTCAATAATGCGTTGGGGGCAACCACTCAGGCAGCCCAATCTCGGCAGAGCAACAAGAATATCCGAAGAGAGCATTGGGGCCGCTGAAAGGAGGATGCAATGACACGATTGTCAGCAATTGTCGCAGCAGCAGTCCTCGCTATTGCTGCAGCTGCCCCAGTGATATGCGCGACAGCAAGCCCTGCATCTGCCCAAGGATGGCGTGACAGGGACGGCGAGACCGACCGCGATCTGCGGGATTTTCTGAGAGACCGGATACGTACGCGCGAGGATCTGCGAGACCTTATTGTGGACCTTCTTCGCGACCGGGAAGAGCTGCGTGGCCGCCTGCGCGACCGCATGAGCCGTTGGCGTGACCGCGACGAAGAAGACGAGAACGTTATGGGCAGGCGCAATCGTTTACGTGAGCGAATCGCCGAGAGAATAGCCGAGCGCCGCCTCGGCGGCGACGAAGGGGATTGCTATTTTCTGACCCGGAGTTTGCGCGACGAGGACGGTGATTTTCTCGTTATCGTTCGCCGGCGAATATGCCGGGATTGAGAATGTCTCCGATCGGCTAGGCCGATCGAGTCTCCGACAAAGATATAGCACCAGCTGAGTTGGAGCGGGACGAAAGGAACGTCGTCCCGCTCCGGACATGCAACCCCAAAATTGGAGAGCCTAAGATGAACAAAGCTGTTGTCGCTACGGCCGTGCTCTTGCTGTCTTCGCCGCCCGCCTTTAGCCAGAACGCTCCTGACCGTGATGGAAAGGACTCCTCCTCTTCTCGGCTTGACCGTGAATTGGACGAACTGCTGCGCGGCGTCGGCGATTACGGTCGCGGGGCCATGCGTCTAGGTGGTGGTGCTGCATTCTTCCTGAGGAAGGGAGATGCGACAATTGCCGTGCGCTGCGATCCACAAGACTCCATGAAGACATGCGTGGACAACACGCTAACGCTATTGGACAAGGCGCGGTCTATGGAGCCGGGGGCACCGCAAGGTGGCGCTCCCGGTGGACAACCGCCATCTCGTTGATCGTCCACGCTGCCCCGCCCATCTCCAACGATGCTCCGAATAGACCGCGCAGCCAATCGGGTAGACCTTGCGCACCCATACCAGCGTCTCGGCGGATGGGAGTTTGCGCGATGATAGGCGCCGCTTGCGGGCACCAGTCTGCGCTGTCTCGCATCAGGCCGTGCTAAGCGCCCCTCGACGAGAGGGAACTACCGCTGCTGACTTCCGCAACGGGTCAGGAGCCGACATATACATTGAAATGGTTCGCCCAGTTCTGGTGGATGCGACGACCTGAGACGAATGTCTCATCTCGCCATGCCGCTGGCCGGAGTACGTTGAGCAGCAGGTGCAGGAGGAGTAATGACTCGTCTCTTCAAACGTCGAACTTTGATCGTCGGGTCTTTGGCCGCAATCAGCTTCGCGCGGGCGGCTTCCACAAAGGTCTGGCGCATTGCGTTAATTACCTCTAGCCTTGGCGCTGGTATCCTCAACATTATTCGCGCCTCGCTCAAAAGTGCGGGATATGAAGAGGGCAACAATCTCGCTATCGACTTTCGCGAAGCAAACGGCCGCTACGGCACGTTGCCGGGTTTGGTCGATGAACTAATCGCTCTAAAGCCCGACCTGATTATCGCAGAAGCAACACCGGCCGTTGCAGCCGCCCAAAAGGCGACAACGAAGATTCCGATTATCATGGCACCGGCTAGTGATCCTATCGGGGCTGGTTTCGTAAAGAGCTTCACACACCCCGGCGGAAACATAACTGGTGTTGCCAACATGTTTGGCGACTCAACTACCAAGACGCTTGACATCATTCGGTCAGTGTTTCCGGATGCAAAGAAGATCGGCGTACTGATTTCCAACAACCCGAGTCATCCGCCTTTGTTGGACCTGGCAGTGCGCGCCGCCGCAACAACCGGCATTTTGGCGAGCGGTTTTGTCGCCAAGAACCCGGAAGACCTAGAGAACACGTTCGCACAAATGAAGGCGGCGAATTGTGAAGCTGTTTACGTTCTTGCCGATCCTCCCCGACCCGCTTTGCCCGCAATTGCGCTGAAGGACCATTTGCCTACGATTTTCCAGGTTAGCAGTTACGTCACGGTGTACGACGGGCTCATGAGCTACGGCCCCAACATACGGTCGTTCTTCACAATGGCGGCCGACTACGCGGCTCGCATAATGAAGGGCGCTGATCCGGAAGAGTTGCCGGTCGAACAGCCGACTACCTTTGAGTTTATCATTAACCTTCGAACGGCGCGGGCAATGGGCGTCAAAATCCCTGAGCAGGTTTTGCTGATGGCCGATCAGGTCATTGATTAGGACACCGTGTCGCCCGTGGCTTCAAGCCGGACGCACGCGACGACGGAATGTCCGCTTTGGGTCAAAACGGACTCGCTCAATCCCTCAACGAGCAAACAGCATCAGCCGGTACGACCGTGAGCCCCCCGGGATCCATCGCTGCTGCGCTCCAACTGGGAATCGCCGTGAGCAGATCACCTACTGCTGAGTCGCTCGCGCAGCTTAGTGACATCCTCGGGCTGGACTGCCGACGCGGCATT
>Ga0207661_10001879_pt1 | contig 14394 bp, 11 predicted proteins | sample KBSC713LmetaG_FD_184337 | JGI IMG/M metagenome (GOLD analysis project Ga0207661, IMG submission 184337) | Corn rhizosphere microbial communities from Kellogg Biological Station, Michigan, USA - KBS C7.1-3L metaG (SPAdes) (version 2) | ecosystem: Host-associated > Plants > Roots > Rhizosphere ...
GCGAGCTGGCCGAGGGCAAGGCCCTCAACCGCGCGCGCTCGCAAGTGTATCTGCCGGCCGAATCGCGCGAGCACCCGGGATTCCAGTACCGCATGAAAACCCAGGAAGGCGGGAGTTTGGATTGCGGCGTGTGGGCGCTGCGCGTCACCTCCGACATGGCGGGTTTTTCGTATACCGCTGGAGTCAAGCGTCGTCGCATCCTGCCGGTCGCCACGGGTAACAAGTATTGCGGCCTGGTGATTCTGTTCGACGTCGAGAAGATCGAGCCGGTGGCAATCATGCCGGACGGCGTGATCCAGAAGGTCCGGGTCGCGGCGATGAGCGCGGTGGGCGCGCGCTATTTGGCTCCGGACAAGCCGAAGGTGCTCGGATTATTCGGCAGTGGCTGGCAAGCCAGCGCGCATCTCGAGTTCCTGGCCGCGCAATACAGTTTCGACCAGATCAAAGTGTTCAGCCCGAATCAGGAACACTGCCGCGATTTTTGCCGGAGCATGTCGGAGAAGCTGGGCCGCGAAGTGCGGGCTGTCAGCACGCCCAAAGAAGCGGTCGATGGCAGCGATTTCGTCCAGGCCGCGACGGCCGCATGGGACCCCGTGTTCGACGGCCACTGGGTCGAAAAAGGAATGTATGTGGCGTCCATCGGCGGCGCGGACGCGAGCAACAAACGCCGCGAGATTGACGATGAGACCATTCGCCGCGCGGACGTGTACTTCGTGCACTCGAAGGAAGTCGCGCGCAACGATCAGTCGCCGGATGTGTGGGAGGCCGCGCAGAAGGGTATCGTGCGCTGGGAAGACATCGGCGAACTGCAGGATCTGGTTGCTGGCAAGCTTCGCGGCAGAACGAGTTCCGACCAGGTCACGCTGTTCAACAACAATACAGGCGCCGGGACGCAGTTCGCAGCCGTAGGTGCCGCCGTGATGAAACGGGCTCGCGCGATGGGCCTGGGTCGCGAGCTGCCGACAGAGTGGTTCCTGGAGAGCGTATCGCCGTGATCCAGGAGCATAGGCGGAAACAACTGCTCGAACTGATGACCGAGCGCGGCTGGGACTCGATCCTGCTTTATGGCAACGCCTGGCGCAAGGATCCGTTCCGTAGCCTGGTGAATATCAACTTCTCGGGGGACCACGCGTTGGCGCGTTTGTCTCGATCGGGCGAGATCTCGGTAACATTCAGCGATCCATGGGATGCCGAAAATGCCTCCGCGAGGCTCGAGCCCGAGTTTTCGCGCGCGTTCGCGGGCGGAGCGTCTGCAATCGCTGGTCTCGAGTTCATGGAGGAACGTTTTGTCGCCGCTTGCGGGCAGTTGCCAGTCTCCGCCACTGCCGACGTCGAAGAGCTGCGCCGCGTCAAGACCGCCGAGGAGATCGGGTACATTAAACAAGCCTGCGATCTCGCGGATCGCGGCTACCAGAGGTTCGTCGAAGTCGCCGAACCCGGCATGCGTGAATTCGAGCTGGTTGCTGAGGTGGAGGCGTTCTTGAAAGAGAACGGCGCCGAAGACAACTTCATGCTGATCGCATCCGGCGGGACCGAGGTCGTCGGCATGAAGCCGCCTACGGATCGGAAATTCCAGAAGGGCGATTCGATCACGACCGAGCTGACACCGCAGGTCAACGGCTATTACGCGCAAATCTGCCGGACGCTGGTTTTAGGAGAGCCTTCGCCAGATCAGCTCAAGGCCTTCGGGATTTTTTCGGAAGCGCAGTGCGCCGCGCAGGATCTGATCAAGCCCGGCATCACCGCCGCCGCCGCCGCACGTGCCCAGAACGACGTGTTTCGTAAAAACGGCTATGGCGATTACACCGGAGCGAAATACACGCGTGTCCGCGGGCACTGCCTGGGGCTCTATCCCGACGAAACGCCGCATATTCTCGAAGACGTGGATTACGTTTTGAAGCAGGACATGGTTGTGATTGCACACCCCAACACCTATCTGCCGCTCTCGGGCTACATGGTGTTCGGGGACACGCTGCTGATCACGGAAAACGGCAACACGCGGCTCAATAAAACTGAGAAGAAACTGTTTACGAAATGAAACGCGGACTGATCACCTGGGACAAGGCCGAGCTGCCACCATCCGTATTCGAAGCACGGCTGACAAGAGCGCGCGCCGCGCTGGCTAAACATGCCCTGCCGGCGCTCTTGGTGTATTCCGACGTGTGGCGATCCAACGAAGGGCGGCATCTGACGAACTATATGCCCTACTGGAACCGGTCGCTGATCGTCATTCCTCGCGATCAGCCGCCAGTCCTTTTGTGCGGGCTTTCGCCGCGTGTTTATCCGTGGATCAAGTCGGTGACAATTTTCGAAGAGATTCGCCCCGCGTCGAAGCTCGTGCCGACGTTACTGCAGCTCTGCACGGAACGCGGATGGACCAAGCTCGGCGTACTCCACCTTCAACGGCTCACGCATGAGATCTACGCGCCTTTGTCCGAATCCGCCGTCAGTCTTTACGGCATCCAGCTCGAGCTTACGGATGACGCCGAAATCGCCGTGCATCGGCGTGCGGAACAGATGGCTCAGGAGATCCTGACGGCGGAATTGCCGAAGGGCGCCGGTCTCACGGACTATCAGTTCTCTGGACTCCTGGAGCGGGCTTTTCGGCGGGCCGGGGCCGAAGACTTGGTATTGCTGTTCAGCACAGGCGACTCCGCACCGCGTCCCGCCCGCGGCACGATGCTCGGCGGGAAATACTCAGTCGCCGTCGCTCTCGAATATCGCGGACATTGGGCACGAGTAACGCGAGGCCTGCCGCTATGAACATGATCGAAAAGATTCTTGCCAAGGCCAGCGGCAAGAAGGAGGTCGTGCCGGGCGACATCGTCGTTGCCAATGTGGACCGCATGGTCCTGCACGATCTCAGCTCCAATCTGGTCTCGAAAGTTTTTGAAAATGAGATGGGCGGAGGCACCATCTTCGATCCCGACCGTATCGTATTCGTTTTCGACCACACCTTTTCGCCGCCCAGCCAGGCCGATGCCGACGTTCTTACGGAGGCCCGCCGGTTCGCCGCGAAATACGGCATCCATAACCTGTTCGATTCTGGCTCGGGCAGCATTCATCACGTGATCATTGAGAACGGGTTGTGGGCGCCCGGCGACGTGATCATCGGCTGCGATTCGCACACTACTGTCTATGGCGCGCTGGGCGTTTTCTCTACCGGCGTGGGGAACAATTCCATGGCCGCGCTGGGCTACGCGCACGGCAAAGCCTGGTTCCGCGTTCCCGAAACCATCCAAGTGTTCCTTCATGGGCCGCCGCCGGCCGGCACCACGCCACGCGACGTCGCTCAGTATCTGGAGGGCTTTCTGGGAGAGGACAGCGCCGTCTACCGCGCGGTCGAGTACGCTGGTCCGTTTATCGAAAGCCTGTCGATCGAAGACCGCATGCTGTTTCCGTTGATGGCAATCGATCTCGGCGCCAAGGCTGGGTACATCAATCCGGATGAGAAGACCGCCGCCTACGCGCACAAATACTCACGCAAGAAACATTTCGAGCTTTTCAAGAACGATCCAGACGTGCAGTACGCCAAGGTCATCGACGTAGACCTGTCGCAGCTCGAACCGCAAGTGGCTTGTCCGCCCACGGTCGGCAACGTCAAGCCGATCAGTCAAGCCGCGGGAGTCGAGATCCAGTTGGCCGAAATCGGCGGCAGCACCGGAGGACGCTTGGGCGACATCCGCGTTCTGGCGCAAGCGCTCGACGGGAAGAAAGTTCACCCGAACGTGCGCCTGCAGGTCGTGCCCATTACGCGTGGCGTGTATCTCGCGGCGCTGCGCGAGGGACTGCTTGAAACCATCGTCGAAGCGGGCGGCATCATTTTCCCGCCCAGTGCCGGCTCGAACCAAGCCGTCAACATGGGCGCGATGAGCGAACAGGAGGCGATGATCTCCACGCAAGCGCGCAATTTCCCCGGCCGGAACGGTCATCCCGAGGCTCGGCACTACTTGGCATCCGCCGCGACAGTCGCCGCGTCCGCATTGGCCGGCCGAATTACCGATCCCCGCAAAAGCTGAAGTCGCAAGCGTCGGTTCGGTATGATGTACGAGCGGCCCTCGCGAGCCTAAAATGGCCCGGCTGCACTGGAGATAGGGATGATCATCGATTCACACGGCCACGTTACTGCCCCCGAAAAGTTGTACGTCTATAAGGCGAACATCTTGTCCCATCGGGGCGCGCACGGCCGCGGCAGCCACGGCGCATCCGACCAGGAGATTAAGGACGCTCTGAACTCGCCAGTTTTCGGTGGCACCTCCCATCTCGAGCAGCTCAAGGAAGTCGGGACCGACATGCAGCTGATCTCGCCGCGTCCCTACCAGATGATGCATAGCGAGGATCCCAAGGTCGTTCGCTGGTTCATTGAAGAGACCAACGACATCATCTACAAGCAGACCAAGTTCTACCCCAACGTGTTCCGTGGCGTCTGCGGATTGCCGCAGAGTCCTGGCGTGAGCCCCAAGGAAGTGCTGCCCTATCTCGAAAAATGCGTCAAGGAAATGGGATTCGTCGGATGCCTGCTGAACCCGGACCCGAGCGAAGCCACATCCACGACGACTCCTCCGCTGGGCGACCGCTTCTGGTATCCGCTGTACGAAAAACTGGTGGAGCTGGATATCCCCGGCCACATTCACTCGGCCGGCTGCCGATCGCCGCGACTCCCGTACTCCCTGCACTTCATCAATGAGGAGAGCATCGGGGTTGTGTCGCTGCTCGAATCGAACGTCTTTAAAGATTTTCCGTCGCTGAAGATTCTCGTCTCTCACGGCGGCGGCGCGATTCCCTACCATTGGGCGCGCTTCGAAGCCAGTTCGCTCCGTCGCGGCGGGGAGCGTTTTTCGGAGAAGATGCGCAATCTGTATTACGACACGGTGCTGTATTCGAGCGAGTCGCTCCAACTGCTGATCAAAACGGTCGGTGCGGATCGATGCCTGTTCGGCACCGAACGCCCGGGAGTCGGCACGGTGAAGGATCCTCGCACGGGCCGGTGGCTTGATGAAACGCGTTTTCTGATCGAAGCGTTCGACTGGTTGAGCGCAGCCGACAAGAAGCTGATCTTCGAGGACAACGCCAAGAAACTCTTTAAGATCGATGTTTCGCAGGCCAAGGGAGTCAGCTCATGAAGTCGCGCATCTGGCTGACATTCGTGATCGCGGCCGCCCTGCTGGCTCCTGCCGCGTTCGCGGAGAAGATCACGCTGATCTATCCCAACCGCAGCGGGTCGCAGTGGCCGCTGTTCCTGGCGAAAGAAGGCGGCTATTACCAAAAGTACGGACTCGATGTGGACCTGAAGTTCGTTGTGCATCCGGGCAGCATCGCGGCGCTGGTCAGCGGAGATGCCGCGATGGTGAATTCGTCGCTCGAACAACTAATGCAGGCCGCATCCAAAGACGGCTCGATGGTCATCGTGGGGAGTTCGCTGAATAAGGGCACCTTCGCGCTGATGGCGAACAAGAACATCGCGAGTATCAAGGACCTCAAGGGCAAACGAATCGCAGTCGGCCAGGTCGGCGATGCGCCTTATGGATACGTGGTCGCGCTGCTCGCGAAATCGGGATTGAAGCCGCGCGATGTCGCATGGGTTCCGGTGGGCACGGACGTGAGCGGTCGCGCTGCGGCCCTTGAAAGTGGTCGCGCCGATGCCACCATGCTGACCGCGCCCGCGTATTTCAAGCTGGAAGACGCCGGATTCAAGACGCTGGCGAATCTGGCCGAGCACGACGATATTTTCGCTTCGACGGGCTACCTCATGAAGAAGAGCCAGATTCAGGCCAATCCCAAGCTGCCCGAGTTGCTTATCAAGGCGCAGGCCGAGGCCATCAAGCGTTTCTATGCTGACAAGGCTTTCGCGGTGAAAGCCTACATGGTTTACGATAAGCAGCCCCAGGCCGATGTGGAACGGATCTACGACCTCTACGCCAAGCCGATGGCATTCGAGCGCGTGCCTTACGTGCTGGCAGCCGCCGTCAAATCGGTAGTAGAACAGCAATCCGACCCACAGATCGCCGCGCAGATGAAGGCTTACGACTTCCACAAAGTGATCGATAACAGCACGGTGGATCGCCTGGTGAAAGAGAAGTTTTTCGAAACGCTATTCGGCGCGACCATCAAAGCGGAAGAGGATCGGAAGGCGAAGCTCGCGTTCAAGTAGCGGCACGTTCGAATAAAAATGGTCAAGCTGTCCATCGAGCACCTTTCCAAGCGCTACTGGTTCGAGCGTGAAGATCGTGAAGTGCTCGCCGTGAACGATGTTTCGCTCGCGGTGGAAGATGGCGAATTCCTGGCGATCGTCGGTCCCAGCGGTTGCGGCAAAACAACCCTGCTCAACATCGTCGCCGGGCTCCTGCCCTACGAAGAAGGCACCGTCAGCATCGATGGGAAACGCGTCAACGGGCCCGGCGTAGACCGCGCGGTTGTTTTCCAGCATTCGAGCCTGCTGCCCTGGCGGACCATCGCCGGCAACGTCCGGTACGGCATGGAAATGCAGCGCCGCTTCGATGAAGCCACCATGCGCGAACGTGCGGATCATTTCGTGAAAATGGTTGGTCTCAGCGGATTCGAGAAGCATTTTCCCAACGAGCTCTCAGGCGGCATGCAGCAGCGCGTGAACCTGGCGCGCGCGCTGGCAGCCGATCCGAAGGTTCTGCTGATGGACGAGCCCTTCGCGGCTCTCGACGCGCAGACTCGCGAATTCATGCAATCCGAGTTGCTGAAGATCTGGTCGCAGGATCGCAAGACGGTTCTGTTCATCACGCACCAGATCAATGAAGCGGTGTACCTGGCGGATCGCGTCGCTGTGATGAGCGCGCGTCCCGGCCGGTTGAAAGGCGTTTTCAAGATTCCGTTCGGAAGGCCTCGCACGCTGTCTTTGAAGCGCGACCCTCAATTTCTCGAGATTGAAGATTCCATCTGGCAGTTGATCGAAGAGGAATCGCAAAAACTCAACATGGTTCTTGCGGAGAAGTAAATGAGCGGCCGGCCCCACCAAAGCTTTTACGCGAAACACGAGGCTGTGATTCTGGGCACTCTATCGGTGGTGATCCTGCTCGGCGGATGGCAGGCGGCTTTTATGGCCGGTTGGATTTCGCCGCTGTTTTTCAGTAGTCCTGAGGCAGTCGTGAAGCAGTTCCGCTACACGCTGGTGGAGGGAACGCTGCTCGCCGATATGCGATACAGCTACACCAACTTCGCCATCGGATTCGGCCTGGCGGTCATCACCGGCGTGGTGTTCGGAGTGTTGATCGGATGGTACCGGCGGTTGCGGCTGTTCTTCGATCCGTTCCTGAACGCGCTCTACGCAACGCCGCGCGTGGCGATGGTGCCGCTCATCATTATCTGGTTCGGAATCGGGATCTGGTCGAAAGTATTTATCGTTTTCCTGTCGGCGTTCTTCCCGGTCCTGGTCAACACGGTTGGCGGCGTCCGTGCGCTGGATCGCGATTTGCTGCGTGCGGCAAAAGCCTACTGCGCCTCTGACTGGCAGGTTTTCACGACCCTGGCGATCCCTGGATCGGTGCCCTTCATCCTCACGGGCATCCGGCAGGGCGTAGCGCTGGGATTGATCGGCGTGGTGGTCGGCGAAATGGTGGGGAGCAGCCAGGGCGTCGGCTTCATGGTCGCCTACGGCGGACAGACTTTCAACACCGATACGCTCTTCGTGGGCATGATCGTCATCGCGTTTTCCGGAATCCTGCTGACGTGGCTTGCCGAGCGCCTGGAACGCCGCTTCTCGCGCTGGCGGCCTGAACGATAAAGACATATGAACGAATTTGTAGCGCGGCTAAGCCGACTGGATTCTTGTGCCGTCTCCGATGCGCTGGATAAACTCGGACTCAAGGGTTCCGTCACCGGGATCGAACGTTTTTCGACCGATCGCCGCATCACCGGGCAGGTGTTGACGGTCAAGCTCGACCGCGCCGAAGGCCGCACGAGTACGCGTCATCTTTGCACCACGGCGATCGACGCAGCGAAGCCCGGCGACATTATTGTCGTCGAGCAGCGCACGGGTCTCGATGCCGCTTCCTGGGGCGGGAATTTGTCGATCGGGGCACAAGTTCGCGGCGTGGCCGGCGTAATCGTTGAAGGTCCGGCGCGCGACATCGACGATAGCCGCAAGCTCGATTTCACGGTGTTCGCGCGCAGCCATACGGCGCGGACCGCGCGCGGGCGGATCGTCGAGGTCGCCACGAATGAGCCGATCACCGTAGGCGACGTCACCGTTTCCCCCGGCGACTACGTGATCGCGGACGCCAGTGCCGTGGTCTTCGTCGCGCAGAGCGACATCGAGCGCGTGCTCGAAGCCGCGGAAGGCATCATGCAGCGCGAAGAAGCGCTGGCGCAGGCGATTCGTTCGGGTACGCCGATCAGCCAGGTGATGGCCGGGAATTACGAGAACATGTTGAAGAAGGCTTAGACATGGCAAACGACAAAAACGTAGAACGGGCCTCCAAGCTCGACACCACCGCGATCAGCGATGCGATGGACCGCCTGGGCATCGCCGGGCAGTGCCTGAACATCAAGCCCCTCGACCCGCGTTTCAGACTGACGGGCCGCGCGTTTACGATCCTCTACGGTCCGGCGGGAACACCTCCCGGAACCGTCGGAGATTATATCGAGGACGTGCCTCCAGGCGGAGTGGTCGTGCTCGACAACGGCGGACGCGAGAATGCGACGGTGTGGGGCGATATTCTCACCTGGGTCGCGAACCGGCGCGGTGTCGCGGGAACGGTGATCGACGGAGCATGCCGCGATACGGCGCTTTCGCGCGAACTCGGGTATCCCATCTACAGCCGCAGTTACTCGATGCGCACCGGCAAGGATCGCATCCAGGTGGAAGCGATGGGCGGCCCTGTGAACATCGGTGACGCACGCGTCAACCAGGGCGATATCCTGCGCGGCGATGCGGACGGAGTGGTCGCCATTCCCCAGGCCCACGAAGACGCGATCCTGACCAATGCGGAGCAAATCGACGCCGCGGAATCGGAAATTCGGCGGCTGGTAAATGAGGGGAATACCCTTACCGAGGCCCGCAAGAAACTTGGGTATCACAGCCTTCAGACTAAGCGCTGAGGCTCCTTAGTACCTGTTTAAACCGGCCTTTCCCGCCGATCTGACGGGGAATGGATACTGTCGAGCTAGCTATCGACGGCTTTCCGCTCGATCCTGCGGATGCCGATTTCCGCTTCCAGCGCGAGTTAAGCACGTGGCTGGAACTCGAAAACCCAAGTCGGATTCCCGTCGCGATGCAATTCGATTCGCCCGTGGAGCATGCTCGGTGGCTTCGTCCGGCATTGCGCAGATTTGCCTGGGTTCGGTCGCATCGCGAGCTGATCCCGGGTGACCGGAAGCTGGATTTCCGGATCGCGCACCTCATCAGCCTCGTGGTCAACCGGATGTATTTCGAAAGACCGGAGACAAGAGACGAAGAGACTTTCTCCGAATTGGCATTACACGCGCCGGCTATCGAGGAAAGCGGCGCGGGCAGCATGTTTCGTGCCGATACGGCGCGATTGCTGCTGGATCTCGTCAAAGCAGGCATTAGCGTCCACACGCGCCGGAATCTGCACGCGATGCTGCGGACGCTTCCTCTCGAAGATCGGCACGCGGGCATGCATGAGCTCGCATGGAAATTGTTCCTGGATTTCGAAGATCCCGACGACGGCGAGCCATGCCGGAGCGCGCAGGTGCGGCGCGAATTACGTGGGCTCAAACCTGCGAAACAGAAGCCTTGGATCGCGCTCCTGAAGCTCGCGCCGATCCGGATCCCGCCCGATTCAAAGTGGGACCAAAGACTCAGGCAAGCGCTGGAACGGATCGGACGCGAGGAGTGGGAAGGCCGCGTCGCGTCCTGGTCTGCGCTCCTTCAAGAGGCGGGACCACCCGCTTTGGCACGGCCAAGCCAGACACTGTTCCGGCTCATGGCCGAGATACTGCGCGTGGCGGATTCGCCCGAGCCGCAACCGCAGAAGCATAATGCACAAGAAATCATCGAACTCCTCCGCAAGGGTCAGCATGCCGGGTTCGAACAAGCAACGGCGTATACCGAGCAGCACGGGTATCATGCAGAGATCGTCGAGGCGGTGCGCGAATATCTCGCGACGCTCCACGGGTCGGTTACCGATCAGGCTCGCCGGCAGCATGTCGGATGGTGGTTGTGGCTTGAGGACGTCACGCCGATCAAAGCCGACGAATGCTGGAGCAGTGTTGTCCGCGCGGACCTGCGTGGGTTCACTGGCGCGCGCAAGACAGCCTGGATGGAGCTGATCGGCAACATGACCTTCGCCGTGGTCACAAAACCTCCGGCCAAATGGACCAAGGTTGCCGAAGCCGCGATGGCCGCGGTGGGCCACGAGGACTTCAGTAATCAGATGCGGCGGTGGCTCCAGCCCATGACGGAAGACAAGCCCTTGCGCCTGACCACGCCCGGCCGCGACGTGCTCCGAACTTTGATCTGGGATGCTGCGCTGTGCCCGCCGGATTCACAGCTCGACGAGGCCCTCTTGTGTATCGGCAAAGCCAACTGGAAGAACAAGGAATCGCGTGATCGGATGTCGAAAATCTCCGGACCTTTGACGGAGGTGTTCTCGCAGCGTAACCCCGGTCTAGTCCCTTCGCTGGATCCACCGGCCCCCAGACCCGAGCCGAAGGCTCCTGACTTCGGGGCAGTCATGAACAAGGCTATGGCAGTGGCTCTGAAGTCCATGGATGTCGGCGGCCGCATCCAGATCCATCCGGATCACATCGCGGTGCGTGGCGAGCGGGACCAGTACCGCATCGCCATGGATGGCGTCATCACGCGCCGCAGCGGTCGTCAGGTTCGCGTCAACATGGACGCTCTGCCGCCGTACATCACGCAACTGGTGCAGCCCTCGATCGACGCGCTGGATCTTGAGCAGGGGATGTTCCAGCCAAATCGAATGCGGCTGTTCTCGCTGGCGACGATTCTGGCGCACGACGCGCAGTGGGAAAGTGCGATCGAGTAAGCTACTAGACACGCGTTATGCGTGTCGGAATCGCCATCTTAAGTTGCCTCGCCGCGCTGCCGCAGGGCGCCGCCGCGCACGATATTCCTAGCGATGTGACCGTGCAGATGTTCCTGCGCCCGTCGGGTAACACGCTCGATCTGCTGGTTCGCGTGCCGCTTAAATCCATGCGGGATATCGATTTCCCGAAGCTCGGTCCGGGCTACCTGGATCTATCCCGCGCTGACCAATTCCTGCAGGACGGCGCTACCGTGTGGCTGGTGCGGCCAATCGAAATATACGAAGGCGACACTCGCCTGCCCGCGCCGCGCCTGCTGGCCGTCCGCCCGTCACTCGAATCCGACAAGTCGTTCGCATCATACGTGACGGCCACGGCGCACATCACCGGCCCCAAACTTCCCGACAGCACTCAGGTTCCCTGGGATCAGGTCATGCTCGACGCGTGGCTGCAGTACCCGATCAACTCGGAACGTTCGCGGTTCTCGATTCGCCCGAATGTCGATACTCTCGGCGTGCGCGTGATCACGGTCCTTCGATTTATGCCGCCCGGCGGAACACTTCGCGCATTCGAGTTCGAGGGCGACGAAGGCCTCATCCAGCTCGACCCAAGTTGGTACCAGGCGTCCCTGCGATTCGTCCGCGCCGGATTTCTGCACATCCTGGACGGCACCGATCACCTGCTGTTTCTGCTTTGTCTGGTGATGCCGTTCCGCCAGTTCCGCCAACTGCTCATGATCGTGACGTCGTTCACCGTTGCGCACTCATTTACGCTGATCGCGTCGGCGTACGGGCTCGGGCCGGATGCGCTGTGGTTCCCGCCGTTGATCGAAACCCTGATCGCGATGTCGATTCTCTACATGGCGCTCAAAAACATCATCGGGGCCAGCAGCGTCGGGCGGCGCTGGATGGTAACCTTCGCCTTCGGCCTGGTCCATGGGTTTGGCTTTTCCTTCGCCTTGCGCCAGACGCTGCAGTTCGCGGGATCGCACCTGCTGACCTCGCTGGTCTCCTTCAATTTGGGCGTGGAACTCGGCCAGCTTTTGGTGCTGGCGGTCTGTATCCCCTTGTTGAATCTACTCTTCCGGAAGGTGGTCGCCGAGCGAATGGGGACCATCATCCTCTCGGCTCTGGTGGCCCACACCGCCTGGCACTGGATGATCGAGCGCTGGACCGTTCTGCGCGAGTTCCCATTCTCATTGTTTACGCAGAATTTGGCGTTTTGGGCTTCAGCATTGCGCACGGCCATGGTCTTGGTCGCCTTGGTCGGATTGGTCTGGTTGGTTTCTCTGCTTCGCAAAAAAAGATCGAACAAGTCGGGGCCCACCGACGTAGGAGCCAACATAGGAAATTTACGCGAGGGATTATGAAGACTCTCGGAGCTATCGCCATCGTAATTTGCCTGATTACCGCCGGGTGCGGGTACCATGACCGGTATCGCCATCGGGCTGAAATCCGGCACGCCAGGGACGAAGTCCGGAGAGCGAATGACGACATTCGGCGAGCGAATAGCGAGATTCGCCGCGCGGGCTGGGAAGCCCGGCAAGATCTCCGGCGCGCCCGGCAGGACGTCCAACGCGAGCTGCGCGAAGCCCGGGAGCAGTTTCACCGGGAAATGCGGGACGCCCACCGGGATTGGCGGCGCGATTTCGATCGCTATTAAGCCCCGCAACTATTTTCGTCGTTGCATTGACTCCCATACTCACAGAAGCTTATACTTCTCCTGATCTTCGCTACGTTGAGGAAAGTCTAAGCTCGACTGCGAAATGGGGGCGCGCATGCGGATCTTTTCTATCGTTTGCTGTATTCTGCTGTTTTCGATTGCTGCTTTTGGCCAAGCCGGCACAGGCACGATCACAGGCGTTGTTTCCGACCCGGCGGGCGCCGTCATTGCCCGCGCCGCTGTGGAGGTCAGAAACGCGGAGACCAACGTTCTCTATCCGACCACCAGCACCGAAACCGGCGCTTACACAGTTTTGCGGCTGCCCCCTGGACCCTATACGGTCACCGTTACAGCGATGGGTTTCAAGAAGCTGACCCGGTCCGGCCTGGAAGTGGCGGCAGGACAGACGCTCCCGCTGGATGTGGCGCTAGAGGTCGGCTCGACCACCGATTCGGTGACGGTTACGGCAGAAGGCACGCTGCTTAAAACCGAGTCTGGCGATATGTCGCACAACGTGACCCTGTCGCAGTTAAATAACCTTCCGATCCTCGGAATCGGCGGACAGAACGCGGGCAGTAACGGGATTCGCAATCCGTATAACTCGGCGGTGTTCGTTCCCGGAGTGAGCTTCATCCCGAACTTCGCCATGATCGTAAACGGCGCGCCGACCAACACGGCAGCGTTCCGCATTGAGGGCCTGGATAACACCAACCACACGGTAGCCTTCGCCAACACGCAAAGCCAGCCAAGCGCGGATGCGATCCAGGAAATTGCGGTCCAGACCAGCAACTACGCCGCGGAATTCGGGCAGGCCGGCGGCGGCTTGTTCAACATCACCATGAAATCCGGCACCAACGCCTTTCACGGCACGTTTTACGAGTACTTCGTCAATGAGGCGTTGAACGCCGCGATGCCGTTCTCCTTCACTCCCGAGGGCGGGAAATTTCGTCCCCGCAACCGCCGCAACGACTTGGGCGGGACCTTCGGCGGTCCGGTGATCATCCCCAAACTGTATAACGGGAAGGATAAGACGTTCTTCTTCTTCTCCGATGAATACTTCCGGGAATCGCAAGCTCTGACCTTTACCGATACGCTTCCCAATGCGCAGTATCAGGCGGGCAATTTTTCGCAGATTTCTCCCAATGGAGGCGCTGCATTCAACACCTCGCTGGGTGTCCCATCCACGCCCATTGCGACCGACGGCTTGGGCCGGCCGGTCTACGCCAACGCCATCTATGATCCCTTGACCCGTAGCACTACGGCGAGCGGCGTCGGGATCGCCGATGTATTCCCAGGAAACATCATTCCGGCTAACCGGTTCAGCCCCGTGGCGGTTGCCATTCAAAAACTTCTGCCGCCACTCTCCAACGGCGACTTGTACAACAACTACAACGGCTACAGCCCCGGCCAGCGCATCGGCAAGATCCCCTCCATCAAAGTCGATCAAAGCGTCGGGGCGAAGCAGAAACTGTCGTTCTTGTACAACTACACCGTCACGAACGCCCAGTTCACCCTTCCCAATGGGAACGCCGACGGTCTCCCGGACATTCTTACGGGCGCGCGCGGATCCAAACCGATCGGCGGCCCTGTGTACCGGCTCAACTACGACTACACGGTGACGCCTACGCTGCTGGCGCACGTGGCGGTCGGGTACTCCCACATCTTCTTTTTCGATAACGGACCGTATACCAATAGCGGCAAACGCTTCGACTGCTTGAGCATCCAGCTGCAAAACTGCGAGGGCAGCTTCAA